>Ga0209536_100003176_pt1 | contig 26510 bp, 24 predicted proteins | sample DeeMarSeWOR28_12_FD_187461 | JGI IMG/M metagenome (GOLD analysis project Ga0209536, IMG submission 187461) | Marine sediment microbial communities from White Oak River estuary, North Carolina - WOR-2-8_12 (SPAdes) (version 2) | ecosystem: Environmental > Aquatic > Marine > Intertidal zone >...
AGCTCAAGCGGATTCGTCCCGCCACTTTGGCTCAAGCGGCACGCATCCCCGGTGTGGCCCCCAGTGACCTTCAGAATCTGATGATGGAGGTCAGGAAGCGTCAACGCGAAAGTCGCGCTGACTTGAACCAGGGAGAAGGCGCCTAACGATAGGCACCGCTGGGGGTTGTGGCGTCCGGCAGTCCTTGTGTTTCACGTGGAACAGTGGGGCTATGTCGGAACGCCACGGCTTCCGTTGTTCCACGTGAAACATTTCCCCTTTCCCCGTTCGCTCCGGGCAGGTATAATTGCACTCAACGACCCTGAGCCCACCCCGCCTCGCTCCGATCCGGGCCCAGTGTTTCGAAAATGTCGCGTATCATAGCCATCGCCAATCAAAAGGGCGGCGTGGGCAAGACGACCACCGCGATCAATCTCGGTGCGTGCCTTGCCGTCGCCGAGCGATCGACCCTTGTCGTGGACGCCGACCCTCAAGGGAACGCCACCGGCGGTCTCGGAGTAGATCGGGACGAACTGGAGCGCTCGATATACGATGTGCTTCTGGACGGTGCGTCCGCCGAGGACGTGCTCCTGCACGGCGTGCACTTTCCTCATCTAGACGTATTGCCATCGAACCGCGACTTGTTGGGCGCCGAGGTCGCGATGACAGGCGCCCGAAGCCGCGAGACGCTCCTGCGGGCAGCGCTAGAGCCGATCCGCGAGCGCTACGAGTACATCATCATCGACTCGCCGCCTTCGCTCGGCCTCTTGACGGTTAATACTCTAGCCGCAGCTGACACCGTGTTGATCCCAATTCAGTGTGAGTTCTATGCCCTGGAAGGTCTCACTCAGCTGCTCAACACAATTCGTCTGGTGCAGAGAAGCTTGAATCCCGACTTGCAGATCGAGGGAGTGCTGCTGACAATGTTCAGCCAGCGCTTGAACCTCGCGAACCAAGTAGCGGAAGAGGCTCGGGAGTACTTTGGTCCGAAGGTATTCCGTACGGCGATCCCGAGAAACATACGTTTGGCTGAGGCCCCTAGCTTCGGCGTTCCCATTCTCGTCTACGACGTACTCTCGTCCGGCGCATCGAGCTATCTTGCGCTAGCTAAAGAACTTATGAGCAGGAATGGCAGTGGCAAAGAAGCAGCAGAAGCGACTCGGTAAAGGGCTGGGAGCCCTCCTCGGAGACTACTTGCCCGAGGAATCCGCGGAGAGCAGCGAGCAACTCCCCATCTCCGAATTGCGACCGAACCCCTTCCAGCCCCGTCAGGCGCTGGACCGGAAGACCCTCGAAGGGCTGGTCGCCTCGATTCGTGAGAACGGGCTCCTGCAACCCGTCGTGGTGCGGCCGGTCAAGGGTGGCGGCTGGGAAGTCGTCGCCGGGGAACGGCGCTTCCGCGCGGTTCAGGAGCTTGGCTGGACACACGTTCCGGTTGTCATGCGAGAGGTCGACGACCGGACGATGCTGGTGCTCGCGCTCATCGAGAATCTGCAACGCGAAGACCTGAGCCCGCTCGATGAGGCACATGCCTATCGTCGTCTGGTCGACGAGTTCGGGCTAACGCAGTCACAAGTGGCCGAGCGCGTGGGTCGCGATCGCTCGACTATCGCGAACACGATGCGACTGCTCGGACTTCCTGAGGCTGTGCACAGGCTTCTCACAGACGGACGCATCTCTGCCGGACACGCACGAGCCCTTCTCGGCCTGGATGATGAAGCACGTGTGATCGAGCTCGCTCGCGCGGCCGCGAAGAACGGGTTGTCGGTCAGAGAAGTCGAACAACGCGTCCGCCAACGCCGCGACACGGCAAAGCCGGCGAAGCCCGGAACCAGGCCGCACGAGAAGTCCAGCGCGTATGCGTCCCGGGCCGAGCAGGCGCTGTCTCGGGCGCTCGGAACGTCGGTGCGCATCAAGCTCGACGGCGCCAGCAAAGGCAAGATCGAAGTCCCGTTCCGCAACGGCGAGGACTTCGAACGCATCGTGGAGATCATCGTCGGTGTCGGAGGAATCGTCTGAGACGGCCCATGAAAGACGCTGAAGGCGGTTACACCGTCGTACTGGTACCCAGCGATTCGGAGCGGACCCGGAGCCTTCGCCTGACGCCGCGCGTCCTACGCATCGGCGCTGCGCTGAGTGCGGCCGGTGGCCTGGCGCTGGCGATCGTTCTGGGCAGCTGGTGGTACTTCGCTGCGCAGACGGCACGCGTGCCGGCGCTCGAGCACCAGATCTCATTGCTCGAAGAGGACAACGCGAAGGTGGGTCTTCTCGCCCAGGACTTGGCGGCGCTGCAGGCCGAATACGAGAAGATTCGCGGCATGTTGGGAGCCGACATGCTGGCATCGTTGCAGCCACAGGAAATACTGCCGGCGGATGCGCCCTCGACGGCGGACCCTGGCACCCAGACGACCGGCCTCTCACCTGAGATCCCAACCAGCTGGCCGCTGGCAACGGCCGGTTTTGTCACGCAAGAGTTGGAGCAAGCCCAGGACGGCACGCATCCGGGTATCGACATCGCCGTTCCGCAGCACTCATACATCCGTGCCAGCGGCGCCGGTGTGGTGACCGAGGCGGGATCCGATTCGATCTACGGGTTGTATGTTCTGATCGAGCATGGGAACTCTGGCTATCATTCGATGTATGGGCATGCGTCGCGGCTGTTTGTCTCCGCTGGAGATACGATCCGTCAGAACGAAGTCATCGCGCTCTCGGGCAACACGGGTCGCTCAACGGCTCCGCACTTGCACTTCGAGATCTTGCAGGACAGCCGGCCGATCGATCCCTTCACGCTCGTGGAACAAAGATCGGGATCGTAAACATGAGCTGTCGAAAAGATGAAACGACGAGAACAACCAACCGCTGAGGAACGACAGAAACCAATGGCAAAACCAGAACAGACCACAGGTGAGGCCGCGATTTCGCTCATCGCGCCCGGAACGAAGATCGTAGGCGACTGCGAGACCGATGGCACAATTCGCGTGGAAGGCCAGGTGGAGGGCACCCTCAAAGCCGGGAAATCCATCGTCGTGGGACGGAGCGGGGAAGTGGTCGGCGATATAGTCACGCAAGATTGTGTCGTCAGCGGCCGCGTCTCGGGCAACGTCACGGCCGAGAGCCGGCTGGAATTACAGTCCACCTGTGATATCCAGGGCGAGATTCGAAGCCGCCGCGTCCAACTCGACGAAGGTGCCCGTTTCAATGGCCAGGTTCACATGGAGGACTCGGCTGGCGGTCGTACGATCAAGCCAGCTACAACGCCCGGCCAGCCTACCGCCAAACCTGCGGACACAAAGCCCGGCGGAGGTAGCTGAGACCGCCAAGGCGAGGGAAAAACGGGGCGAGGAGGACCTGTTTGGGCGGTCAGGCGTTGACCGCCCTCGGCGTCTGGGCCTGGCTCGACGGCAAATGTTTCCCCGCCAGATGTTTGCTACCTAGTGGCTTTTGTGGGTTTTCCACGCTTTTATCCACACGGGCCGGGATTGGGAGAATCGAGGGCCATGGACAAAATCAGGAAGGGTGTTTCTTCGAAGCGGCGCAAGAGAACGGTCGCCAGCAAGAAGCGCGTGCCTCGCGGACGGTATACGGAAGACGAGCGCCTGTTCAGCCGGCAGATCACCGATCTGCTCGAGGAGCCACCCGATCAGGTCGCCGAGATGCTGCGTCCGGTCCCGGACTCCACCCTCAAGGACCCTTGGCGAGTATTTCGAATCATGGGCGAATTCGTCGATGGGTTCGATACCCTGGCCCGAGTCGGGCACGCGGTCTCGGTCTTTGGTTCGGCACGCACGCCCAAGGACGATCCTGACTACAAAGCCGCCACCAAGACCTGCAAACTGCTGGCCGAGGCTGGGTTCGCGATCATAACGGGTGCGGGCCCTGGCATCATGGAGGCGGGCAACAAGGGGGCGCGACAGGGAGGGGGGCTGTCCATCGGTCTGAACATCGAACTCCCGTTCGAGCAATCTGTGAATCGGTATGTCGACCTGAACCTCAGCTTCCGTTACTTCTTCGTGCGCAAGACGATGTTCGTGCGTTACTCGGAAGGCTTCGTCATCTTCCCAGGCGGTTATGGAACGATGGACGAGCTCTTCGAAGCTTTGACCTTGATCCAAACGGGAAAAGTCCACGACTTTCCTTTGGTGATCTTCAACAACCGCTACTACGCGTCGCTGATGAAGTGGCTGAACGGCGCCATGCTCGATGGTGGTAAGATTTCGAAAGACGACCTTTCCATCATCACCACTGCCGACACTCCAGAAAAAGTTGTGGAAATCATCGTTGCTGCTCACGAATCAAGGCCTCCCCACGGTCCGCACGCCTCATTGCACAAGGGCGTCGGCAGGGAGTAGACCCGGATGACTAAAGAGGCGGAGGGAAAAAAGAGCCGTCACCTGAGCGGCCAGCGTATCGATCCGACGCCGATCAGCGGCGAGGAGAGCGCGGCGCAACTCATCGACGGAGCCTTCCTCGCTTACAACGCCGGCCGTTTGCGCGAGGCGTGTCGCTTGTTCGTCGGCAAGATCCTGCGACCCGATGTGACTGTGGGCTTGAGCCTGAGTGGCGCACTGACTCCGGCAGGCCTTGGGATGTCGGCGCTGATACCGCTGGTAGAAGCTGGGTTCGTCGATTGGATCGTTTCGACTGGCGCCGTGCTGTACCACGATACTCATTTCGGCATCGGACTCGCGATGCACCGCGGGCACCCTTCGGTCAGTGATGTGGAACTGCGCGAGGAAGGCATCGTACGGATCTACGACATCTTCTTCGACTACGATGTCCTTCTCTCAACGGATGCGTTCTTCCGAAAGATCATCGAAGGCCAGGAGTTCCAGCGTTCGATGGGGACGGCGGAGTTCCACCACCTGTGCGGCCGCTACGTGCTAGAGCGTGAGAAGGCGCTGGGCTTGAGTCGCAAATCACTGCTCGCCGCGTGCTACGAGGCTGGCGTCCCGATCTATTCCTCTTCGCCCGGCGACTCGAGCATCGGCATGAACGTCGCTGAGCGCGCGCTGTCAGGAAGTGCGCTCCGCATAGACCCGAGCATCGATGTGAACGAGACGGCCGCCATCGTGCTGGGGGCTAAGCGTGCCGGTGGGAAGAGCGCCGTCGTGATCATGGGCGGTGGCAGTCCGAAGAATTTTCTTCTGCAAACCGAGCCGCAGATTCAGGAAGTGCTCGGCTTGGATGAGGCCGGACACGACTACTTCATCCAGGTGACCGACGCTCGCCCGGACACCGGCGGTCTGTCGGGCGCGACACCTTCCGAAGCTGTGAGTTGGGGCAAGGTCGATCCCGATGCCTTACCCGACACCGTCGTCTGTTATCTCGACGTCACGATCGGGCTCCCGCTGTTCACCGCGTACGCGTTGGCACGGGGTACACCGCGCTCGCCAAAGCGACTGTTTGATCTCCGCGGCGAGTTGATGGCCCAGCTGGAGAACGAGTACCGAAAGACGCGCGAAAGCTGAGCGGCAGACAACTTCCGTGCGTATTCCAGGTCCATTGCTCCCGGCGCGGTTCCTTGAGAGACCCAACCGATTCCTTGCGGTCGTCGACCTTCGAGGCGAGCATGTCGAAGCCCATCTGCCGGATCCAGGCCGTCTGAAGGAACTCCTCACCCGGGGCGCCGAGGTGTGGGTGCGGCCCGCGGCCGGCGACCAACGCAAGACACGTTTCACGCTGGCTCTCGTCAAAGCCCCTTCTGGTGAACTCGTTTCGGTCGTCACGACGTTGCCCAACCTGCTGGTGCGAGAAGCCCTCGAGGAAAGACGGATCGCTGAGCTGTCGGTTTGGGAGGTTGTTTCAGCCGAACACACTTGGGGGCGGAGTCGTTTCGACTTCCTGCTCGGCGACGAATCCGACCGTCGCCTGCTGTTGGAGGTGAAGTCGGTGACGTTGGTGGAAGGGGACCGGGCACTGTTCCCGGACGCGGTTACGGCCCGCGGCGCTCGGCATGTTCGTGAGCTCGCTGCTGCGCTCGGCGAAGGCTTTGATGCGGCCCTCCTTTTCGTAGTGCAACGTCCGGACGCTGCTAGCGTGACGGCGGCGCGTTCTATCGACTCTAAGTTCGCCGATGCCCTCTCCGAAGCCGCAGCCAAAGGCGTTCAGTTGCTTGGCCGTCGATGTCAGGTGTCGCTCGAGGAAGCGAAGATCACCGAGCGGATTCCCGTTAGGATCTCCTAAGAGGCGCCCCCTAGCCCTTGCAACCCAAACCGCGTTCCGCGGCGTCCAAGTTAGTAGAGGGTTGGGTGAAACTGGAAACCCGCAGCACAGCCTCCGATTTGGGTGATTGGGACAAGGGTTTCCACTTATCTAGAGAAGTGGTGAAGTTCATAGATCCAACGGCGCGGCCCACCGCGCCTGCAAGAAGGGGTACCCATTTCGGGTACCCCTTTCTTCAAACAGCACGAGCTCCAGCCTCGTGATCGTAACTCGTTGTCTGGACACGAGATGACAGCCATCGCCGTCGCGTCCTCGCCCCGCGTCCGCGACCCAAATACGACCCTACATTCTAAATATCCGTCGGCCCTCCCCGCGCCAGATCGTCCAGCGCGCTGCTCACCTTCTTGAACGCCCTCTTGACGGTGTCGCTGTAGTAGCTCGCCGCTTCCTTAGCGTCCTCCTTGTAGGCACGCTGGTCCTCGCTGCGCCGGACGTACTCGCCTCGCAATATGCGGTCGTAGTTGCCCTCGCGGATCCAGCGCCGCAATTCGCCGACGCGCAGAACGGCAAACGGGTGCGTAGAGCTCAGGAGGTTCATCACCTTGAAGACGGCGTCCGCCAGGCTGTCGTCCACCTCGTAGTCGTCCGACTGGCGAAGGAACTCGGCCAAACTCAGATCTTCGTTACGGGTGTGGCTGCCGCCGGCCAGCTTCATCTGCGCGCTCATCACGGCGTCGGGGTTTTGGGTCCCCAGCAAGGCCGCGCGGTCGCACGACAACTCGCTCTTCCGGTTCCACTCGGCCATCGCCAGGATGATCGCCTGTATGGCAATCCCGGCCACCGGGATCTGGCGCTGTCCGAGTAGCAGAAGCAGTGTGAAGACCGTGCGGTAGAGTACGTGGTCGCTGGCGATGTGTCCGACTTCATGGGCGAGCACCGTCTCCAGTTCATCCCTGTCGAGTATGTCGAGTGCGGCGCTGTTGATCAGCACGAACGGTTCCTCGACACCCAAGGCACCGGCGTTCACGAACGGCGTCTGTGAGATGTAGAGCTCCGGCTCCCAACCCAGGTCCAGCGTATCCAGGACTCCAAGATGGAGGTCGTGGACCCAGCCGTACTGCTTGGGCGTAACACGCACGGCGTTGGCTTGGAAGAACAATCGCAGGCCCCGTTCTCCGAACATTCCCACGATCTTCCTCACAACCTCGGGAAACCCCGGAATCGCCTCTAGGCTGCGCAATGCGGCCCGGTCGGCGGGATGCTCCCAGCTGCGCGAGGAAATATCGGTCAATTTGACTCGATCCGGGGGCACGATGATATCACGGTTGTTAGTCATGGTCGTAATCTCGCCTGGTACTGGTGGTCCGTCAAACCGGTGTATAGCTTACAGGCAGGCGCGCTGGCTGTTGCCAAGCCGCGAAAGGGGCCACATATTGTTAGGCCCCAGGCCCGGCCCGCTAAACCAAGGCTGCACCGCGCACAAATCCCTGTTCGGCAAGGAGAGGAGTTGTGCGCCGGGTGAAGGCCCTGGGGGCTGCATTAGCACGCTCGTTAACGTCGAGGACAATACGATATCATGGGGCATGCTGTTTCGGCCTCAGGTTGGTGAGCCCCGACGCAGACGTTGTGGAGTCTATGGCTCCGGCAAACGTTATTAGCCAGAAGGAGGACCGATGGTCAGACGGAACGTTTGGATGGCGGCTGCGGTTGGCGTGGTCGCGATTGGCGTGGCCAGCTGTAACTACGTCAAGCCTGAAGAGATGGAGGCCGAGCACGCACAGATGCGCGCTGAGTTCCAGGGCGGAGACAGCCAGAACTCGGATCGCATCGACGCGCTCGAGGGTCGAGTCAGCAGTCTCGAGTCGGCGATGAGGTCGCTACGCAACGACTTCAACACCAGCATGGAGAAGATGCAGGGAGCGATCAAGTTCAACGTTCCCGTGCACTTCGCGTTCGACGAGGCCGAGGTTCGCGAGCTGGACAAGGCGGTCCTGAATCGCTTCGCTGCGGTGGTTAAAGACTTCTACGGTGACGCGACCATCACTGTTGAGGGCTTTGCCGATCCCGCAGGTAGCGAGGCCTATAACAAGAGTCTCGGTAAGAAGCGCGCGGATGCCGTGAAGGCGTATTTGACGACCGTTGGTGGTTTGCCAGCCGACCAGGTAAAGTCGGTCAGCTACGGTGAAGACGCTGACCGTCAGGTCGTGCCGGGTGCGCGCGGTCCTGGCGTTACCGGCATCGAGAACCGTCGCGTCGCGCTTGTTATCGACTACGCCGGCGCAGTCCGCGGTATGTAGAATCTCCCAGCAGCTAGGGAGTCAAGAAAAACGAAGCGGCGCCCTGCGGCCGTCAGGCCGGGGGCGCTGTTTTGTCATTCCGTTGCTACAAACGGCTGCTGATGAACCAGGAAGTCTCCACGTTGCTTGCTATGCCCGAGGATCTGGGCGACTGGGAAGCCGAGTATCACGCGCTACTCAACAATTGCGCTTTGGTAGCCCGGGCAGACCGCTGTATGGTGCGAGTCGATGGAGAGCGGCGACTGGAGATGCTGAACGGGCTGCTCACCAATCAGGTGGCGGACCTCGGGAGCAACGGCCGACATGCCATGCTGCTGACGCCGAAAGGCGGAATACTCACCGACCTGTGGGTACTTCCCCGCTCTGACCACGTCGTCCTCGATGTTCCAGATCGAGGACTGCAGAACCTGCTGGATACCTTCCGCAAATACCTGCCCCCCATCTACGCGACTTTTGGGGACGCCAGTAGCGAGCTGCGGCGACTTTCCGTCTACGGACCCGACGCCCTTGCTACGGTGTCGGATGCGCTCGGGGTCGGGGTCCCCGAGGAACACCTAGGTGTTGAAGAAGTCACGGTTCATGATGATCAGTCGCTGCTGGTCACTTCCAATCGTCGCATGGCCGTGGACGGGGTCGAGATCATAGTCGCGGCGAGCGCGCTAGCCGATGTCGGCGCGAGATTGTTGGAGGCTGCTGCGAGGCGTGGAGGAAAAGCCTGCGGAAGCCGCGCGCTCGATGTGGTACGAGTCGAGCATGCCATCCCTCGATACGGAGTGGACATTACCGAAAGCAATCTCGTGCAGGAAACGACGCTGGAAGAAGCGGCAGTCTCCTATGACAAGGGCTGCTACTTGGGCCAGGAGACCGTTGCCCGTGTGCACTTCCGCGGCCATGTGAACCGTCATTTGAGACCCCTCAGGTTTGAGGGGCCCGGCCCGACGACCGGGGCACCCCTGTTAGAGGGCGAGAAGGCCGTCGGTGTGGTGACATCGAGTACCGAGTCCCCGGCGTTCGGCCCTATCGGCCTCGGTTATGTACGACGTGAGATCGTACCTCCTGCGGAATTGCGCTGGGTGGCCGACGATAGCGCAGGCTCAGTCTCGGTTCTCGATGCCCCGCTTCGACGGCGAACCGTTTGAAGTCGGGGACGGTGGCGATTAGATTTGCGCGCTGCCGGCTGAGGGGACACGAGAGGTGCGGGTTCTGTAAAGGAATATGTTATAATGAGTTACGACATTGACCGAAGCCAGTGCCGCCGCGCCTGACAAGGGCGCCAAGCGGATGAAGACCACCGAGCGATCAGCTTCCACCTATCTCGAGGCCATCCGACAGGGCCTCTGGGAAGAGATGGAGGCCGACCCGACTGTCTTCATTCTGGGTGAGGACGTCGGCGCCTACGGTGGTGCCTTCAAGCTGACGGACGGTTTCGTCCAGCGCTTCGGCGTGGACCGGGTCATCGATACTCCGATTAGCGAAGCCGCGATCATCGGTGCTGCAATCGGCGCCAGTCAGGTCGGTTTCAAGCCGGTGGCTGAGATGCAGTTCATCGACTTCATAGCACCGGCGTTCGACATGTTGGTGAACTTTGCGGCCAAGTTACGTTACCGAACCGGCGAGAATGCACAGATCGTCGTTCGCGGACCCTGTGGTGGTGGTGGCAGAGCGGGCCCATTCCACTCACAAAGTGTCGAATCTTACTTCTTGAACGTAGCCGGGCTGAAGATGGTGATGCCGGCAACGGCATACGATGCAAAGGGTCTATTGAAAGCGGCGATCCGTGATCCAGACCCGGTCCTGTTCTTCGAACACAAGTACCTTTACCGTCGCGTGAAAGATGATCTACCTGACGAGGACTACACGGTGCCGATAGGGAAGGGCCGTGTTGCTCGCGAGGGCGATGCCCTTACGATCGTGACGTTTGGTTCGACGGTGCATACGTCTTTCGAGGCAGCCACACGAATCGATGCAGAGGATGGCGCGCAAATCGATGTGATCGACTTGCGATCACTCAACCCAATGGATGACGAGCTGATCGTCGAGTCGGTGAAGAAGACGAACCGGTGTCTGGTCGTGCACGAGGCGCCGCGTACCGGTGGTATCGCGGGCGAAATAACTGCGCGCGTAAACGAAAGCTGCTTCGAGTGGCTGGATGCTCCGGTCCGCAGAGTAACCGCGCCGGACATTCCGGTTCCCTTCAGCCCACCGCTTGAGGATCATTACCTTGTTCAGGTGGGCGATGTGATCGAAGCTGCACGTTGGATGCTCGCGTACTAGGAGAAACGAGCGATGGCGAGAGTCGATGTCATAATGCCGCAGATGGGCGAATCGATCGCCGAGGGCACTATCACGAAGTGGCTGAAGGCCGTGGGTGAAGAGGTCAAGCGGGACGAGTCAATCCTCGAGATCTCCACGGACAAAGTCGATGCGGATATCCCCTCACCGGTGGCCGGTACCTTGGTCGAGATCATCGCCCAAGAGAGCGAGACGGTGGAAGTCGGGAGTATCATCGCCCGGATCGAGACCGAGGCGGGCGCCGCAGTCGTTGCCGAAGCCGCTGCAGAGGAAACACCTGCGAAGGCGGCGCCGCCTGTAGGCGAGCCCGCCAAAGTGGCCGTGGCAGCGGAAGCCGCTGCGGGCCCGGGAGATGGGGACGGGGACGGGGCGCCGGGTGCCACCACGCGGGAAGGAAGACTCCGCACTCGCTCGACACCGCTGGTGCGGCGAATCGCTGCCGAGCACGGTATTGATGTCGCTGGTCTGAGCGGCAGTGGCATCAGCGGTCGAGTCACCAAGAAGGACATCATGGCCTTCATCGCCCAGCGCGGAGCGATGCCTGCCTTTGCCCCTGGGGTCTTGCATGTGCCCATCCACGGCGAGACCCTGGAGATCAAGATCCCGGACGTACTCATCAGAGATACGGATCGGATTGAAGAGATGGACGTGATGCGCCAGCGGATCATGGAGCACATGCTCATGAGCAAGCGGGTGAGCGCACACGTCAGCACGATCTTCGAGATCGACTTCAATCGCGTGGCCCAACTTCGACAGCAACTCAAGCCGCGTTTTGAGCAGGATGGAGTCAAGCTCACGTACCTGCCGTTCATCATCAAGGCCGTGGTGGAAGGGCTAAAGGCTTTTCCCGTGCTCAATGCGTCGGTTGTGGGTCGCAAGGTCGTCTACCACAACCACTACAACATCGGCATTGCTGTGGCGTTGGATGAAGGTGCCGGCCTTATCGTCCCGGTAATCAAGGAGGCCGACGAGCTGAGCTTGCTGGGTATTGCCCGCCGGACCATCGACCTGGCGGAGCGTGCACGGACCCGGCAACTGGATCCCGACGACGTGGCAGGTGGCACTTTCACGGTCACCAATCCTGGTGTGTTCGGCTCGCTGTTCGGCACGCCGATCATCAACCAGCCGCAGGTCGGGATCCTCGGCGTCGGAGCGATCGAGAAGCGACCGGTGGTCATCGATGACATGATTGCGATTCGCCAACGCTCGTACTTCGGGCTCTCCTTCGACCACCGCGTCGTCGATGGCGCCATGGGCGACTTCTTCATGGGCAAAGTGAAGGACGTTCTCGAGAACTTCCCGGAGGAAAGCTGACCAATCGCGGCCATGGTATGACAACGAGCGGCCGTCGCCGCTTCGGTATGCGCGCCAGCCTGGTGCGCAACCTCATCGTACTCGTGCTTCTCACGTGCGGGGCGATCCTCACCGTGACCATAGTGGAGGCGTACCGGTCGGTGAGCCGGCTGTCGGGAGCATTGATCGCTCGGGCCACCGACCAAACCGAAGCGCAGCTCGAGAGTTTCTTCGGAAGGGTAGAAAACGAGCTGCTCGTCGCCCGCGATTGGGGACGAGCCGGCATGCTGGAGCTCTCCGACAGCGACTTCCTCAACTCCCTCTTCATGTCGAGCCTCCGACAGCGTACGCCCGTTTCTTCGCTGATGATCGCTGATACGCTAGGCCAGGAGTACATGCTGCTTCGCGACGTGGATTCGTTCGTCAGCCGAGGCGTCTCGCCGCAGACCATGGGAGACCGTGCGTCTTGGTCACGTTGGCGCGACCACGAGACTCTGGTCGAGGAGTGGGCCGAGAACCTCGGGTATGACCCGCGGGTCCGCCCGTGGTATCAGGGTGCGATGGGCACTGCGGGTGAAGCCGAAATTCACTGGACGGATCCCTACATCTTCTTCACGACCAAAGACCCGGGAATCACGGCCTCGGTCCGCTGGAGTCCGGCCAGTGAGCCGGGTGCCACTCACGTGCTCGGCTTCGATGTCTTGCTCCTCGACATCTCACGCTTCACGAGCAGCCTGGACGTCAGCGAGAACGGTGTGGCCATCGTGCTCACGGAGGATGGAAAAGTCCTCGGACTCCCGCGTCATGATAGGTTCGTGCAGACGGATTCCCTTAAGGCGGCGGTGCTGACGCCCGTCGGTGAGCTGGGGTTTCCCGCGCTCGCCGGCGCGGTGAGCGAGTGGCGTGGGAGCGGCGCCGGGACGGCCGAAGCAGTTCGCTTCCGCAGCGATGAGGCCCGCTGGTGGGCCGGCTTCCGGCCGTACCCCCTCGGCGGTGACCGAAACCTGTGGATCGCCGTCGTCCTGCCCGAGTCGGACCTCTTGGCCGACATCAATAGCCAGCGAAACAGGATCATCCTGATTACGCTGATAGCCTTGGCCCTGGCGATCCTCACCGCCGTGCTACTCGACCGCGCCATGATGCGTCGGATCAACACGGCGGTCTCGGAGGCGCTGCAGTTGGGGCAATACACGCTGGAGACGAAGCTTGGCCAGGGAGGAATGGGGGCGGTGTACCGAGCGCGCCACGCGATGCTGCGTCGCCCGACGGCGGTCAAGCTCCTGCGCTCGGAGTTCGCTGCGGACAAGAGTGCGCTGGCGCGTTTCGAGCGGGAGGTTCAGCTCACCAGTCAACTGACCAGCTCCAACACGATTGAGATCTTCGACTACGGGCGGACTTCAGAGGACATCTTTTACTACGCCATGGAGTATATCGAGGGCGTTGATTTGCAGGACCTGGTGGATCGCTACGGCCCTATGCCGCCTGGTCGCGTGATCTTTGTTCTGGCTCAGGTCTGCGGGTCGTTGCACGAGGCTCACGCGAGAGGCCTGGTCCATCGGGATATCAAACCCTCAAACATAATGCTCTGCCAGCGCGGCGTGGACTACGACGTGGTCAAAGTCCTCGACTTCGGGCTTGTCAAAGATGTGAAGGATGACCAGGACGTCAGCATCACCGTTGCCGATGGTGACTCGGTCACCGGAACGCCTCTCTACCTCTCACCGGAAGCGATCAAGTCCGAAGAGTTGGATGGGCGCGCCGACCTCTATGCCCTTGGCGCCGTTGGATACTTCCTCCTGTCAGGCCGAATCGTCTTCGAAGCATCTTCGCCCATGGTGGCGATGGCCAAGCACCTTCAAGAAGAACCCGTACGGCTCGCTGAGTGGGTCGATGGGGTCCCAGACGACCTCGAAGCGGTGATACTGAGTTGTCTGGCCAAGGATCGTGATATGCGCCCCGACGACGCCCAGCAACTGGCCGAGATGCTGACGGCATGCCAGTCGGCGGGCGAATGGGACAACGTCGCTGCTCGCCGCTGGTGGCAGGAGCACGGCGGCGAAGTCTTTCTACAATCAGCCGACAAGGCGGAGTCGATCGCGACGGCTGACGGTGCGATGACCGTAGATCTGAATCTGAGAACGGATCGGTAGCGTCGGGCAGGCTCGCACGGCCCTATTGCATTACTCTCGGCTTGCCACACTTTTCTTGACTCATACCCCAGCCGCTAGATGCAGGATTCGAGGAGGCAAAATGGCTCGATCGTGGAGAATTACGAACTTCCTGGTCCTCTTGGCCATCGCCGGTCTCGCGACGGAAGCGCGGGGGCAGGCCGTTCAGGCCGAGGCAGCCCCGGCGGAGGACGAACTGACCGTTCCCTTCATCATGCAGGGACCCGAGCTCGTCGGAACGGCCCCCAGGGGCATGGCGTGGTCGCCAGATGGTAAGACCCTCTACTTTCGTTGGAAGAGTCCGGATGAGGAGAACCATGGGCTGTATCGCGTAGGCCGAGGCGGCGGGGAACCCGAACGGGTGCCCGAGGCGGAGGCCGAGCGGGTAATGCCCCAGCTTCAGGCGGAGTTCTCCGAGGACAAGCGCACGGCCGCCTACGCGGACGGCGGCGACCTTTACCTGCTCGATGTCCGGGCCGGCCAAGAGACACTTTTGCTCTCAGTGTCGGGACGCCTGTCCTCGGTGCAGATCTCGGCGGACGCAGGCACCGTCTACTTCGTACGCGACAATAACCTATTCCGAGTCGACGTAAGCACGGGTGCCATGGTGCAGCTGACGGCGATTCGCAGCGGCTCGGAGCCGCGTGGCAAGACGCCGCCCGAGGGCCAGAGAAAGGTCCTGATAGACGAGAATCGCCAGCTTCTGAAAGTCTTCGAGGAGGACTCGATTCGGCTCGCCCGCAGTTGGCCGCCACCGCCGGACACGGCGAAGGTCGACACACCTCAGGTGTTCTATGTGAACCAGGGACATCGCATGGGTGGCTGGCAGGTGTCTCCCGACGGGTCTCGCATGGCGTTCACGCTGACGAAGGAAGCGACCGACGCACGATTGGCCTGGGTCCCCGACTACGTCGCTGAAGACGGCTACACGAAACAGGCACCGCGCAAGCGCACCAACGTGGGCGATCAACAGCAGACTGGTAAAATGGGCCTCATGGACCTGGTGACCGGCGAGGTCGTATGGGTCGATCATGGACAAGAGGACCGACAGGTCAACATGCAGTTCGGCGGCTGGTCGGACGACAGCGACCGCCTACTGGCGGTCGGGCTGTCCGACGACATGCACGATCGTTGGATCTTTGTGGTCAACGCGGATTCCGGTGACGCCCGGGTGATCGACCACTTGCACGACGAGGCCTGGATCGGTGGGCCCGGGATGATGTCGGCCGGATGGATGCCGGATGGAGAGCATGTCTGGTTCATCTCTGAGGCCACGGGTTTCGCACACCTGTACACGGTAGCGGTTGGCGGCGGTGAGCCCACGGTGCTGACCACGGGCCCTTGGGAAGTCCTGAGCGTTCAGATGTCGCCCGATGAAAAGGAATGGTACCTGGTCACCAGCGAGTCCAGTCCGCACGAGCGCGGCTTCTACAAGATGCCCTTGAATGGCGGCGAAAGGCGGCTCGTAACGACCCACGGGACACTTAATGGCGCAGGGCGCTTCTCCTCGCCCGCTCTTCCATCGCCCGATGGTAAACGCTTGGCTGCTATGTATGCTTGGCCGAACCATCCGCCGGAGTTGTTCCTCCAGGACAACCGCGAAGGCGCCAGGGCTTCGCAAGTCACCGAATCCACGACACCGGAGTTCCGTGCTCGGGACTGGTTGATCCCCGAGATTGTCTACTTCACGGCTGAGGATGGAACTGACGTGCCCGCGCGCCTCTACAAGCCCGCGCGCCCCAATGGTGGGGCGGTGGTCTTCGTGCACGGTGCTGGCTACATGCAGAACGTCCACTCTTGGTGGAGCAACTACTACCGCGAGTACATGTTCCACAACTTGTTAGTCGAACGCGGCTTCACAGTTCTGGATGTGGATTACCGCGGCTCGGCGGGCTACGGTCGCGATTGGCGCACAGCGATCTACAAACACATGGGCGGTAAGGACCTGACGGACCCGGCCGATGGTGCGCGCTACCTCGTGAGCGAGCTTGGCATCGATCCTAAGCGCATTGGGATCTACGGGGGCAGCTACGGCGGGTTCCTGACTTTGATGGCGATGTTCATCGAGCCTGAGACCTTCTCCGCCGGTGCCGCGCTGCGTCCGGTGACCGACTGGGCCTACTACAACCACTGGTACACGTCACGGATACTCGGCCTACCGCAAGATGATGTCGAGGCCTATCGACTCAGCTCCCCCATCTATCATGCGGAGGGCCTGAAAGGCGCCTTGTTGATGTGCCACGGCATGATCGACCAGAACGTCCACTTCCAGGATACCGTACGGCTGGCTGAGCGGTTGATGGAATTGGGCAAGGAGAACTGGGAAGTCGCGATCTACCCAAAGGAAGACCACGGATTTGTTCACACCTGGGCTTGGGTCGATGAGTATCGAAGGATACTGAAGCTGTTCGAGGAGAACCTCGGCGGAATGACCTGGACGGTGGAGACGGGAGACAACTAGTGGGAGTGGGTGAGTAAACGAGTGGCAGAGAAGCAGAGACTGCGAGTTCGGAGTGGAGTTCACGCTCGAACCCAACTCCCAACTCGCAGTCTCGACTGCTCAATCACTCGTTTACTCAGTGCCTCCCAAGAGCGACCAGCATAGAAACATGGGAAGCGTGAGATGGGCGCCGATCCTGTAAAGGAATTCCAAGCCTACCGAGACGAGCTCCTTGCTCTCCTCGACGATCGCGATCCACTGGATGTTCTGGCCCACACGCCTTCCAAGCTGGAAGCTCGACTCGCCGGCATCGAGGAGAAGACGCTGCAAGCACGCCCGCGGGAGGGCGCGTGGTCGGTGAAGGAAGTGCTGGGCCACCTGGGCGACAGCGAGTGGGTGTATGGTTACCGCGTTCGAATGATGCTGAGCCACGATGCCCCGGAGATCGCGGGCTACGACCAGGACGTGATGGTGCTGGGCATGGGGCACAACGAACGACCACTCTCCATGCTGCTGGAGGAGCTACGCAGGCTCAGGGGGCTGAACCTCGATCTGTACCTGAGAAGCAGGGGTGAGGCCTGGGAGCGGTACGGTGTCCACTCCGAACGAGGGAATGAGAGCATAGGACTCTCACTGAGGCTGCTGGCCGGGCACGATTTGCTGCACGTCGACCAGATCGACAGGACGCTGGCGGCGGTATCGACGGCGGTCTAGTCGAGAAGCAACCGCATTTCCTGAAGCTGTTTCCGTTTGCTCTTGGTGACCTTGGGGTAGTCCAGGTCCAGTTGCTCGAGGTTGTTAATGATGATCTCCGCGACCTTAGCCCTCATGAAGGGTTTGTCATCGGCCGGTATTGCGTACCAGGGCGCCCAGGGTCGTGAAGTGGCGTTCAAAGTTTCCTCATAGGCCTTCATGTAGTCGGTCCAGAACCCCCTCTCCTCCACGTCGCTTTTCGAGAATTTCCAGTTCTTCTCCGGCTCGTCGATTCGGGATAGGAACCGCTGCCTCTGCTCTTCCTTGGATACGTTAAGCCAGAACTTGAGAACGATGACACCGTTGCGTGCCAGGTGCTGCTCTTTGGTGGCGATCGACTCGTACCGTTCTTTCCAAACTCGCTTCGGCTCTACTTCGCCGGGGAGCTTCTGGTAGGTCAGCAGTTCTGGATGGACGCGCACCACGAGGACCTCTTCGTAGTAGCTTCGATTGAAGACGCCGATCCGCCCACGCTCGGGCAGGCGCATGTAAGTGCGCCAGATGAAGTCGTGATCCAGCTCTTCGGCGGAGGGCTGCTTGAACGAAAAGACCTGGCAGCCCGCAGGGTTCACGCCTGTCAAGACGGCTCGGATCGTGCCATCCTTTCCGGCTGCGTCCATCGCTTGGAAGATCAGCAGCACAGAGTAGCGATCGTCTGCGTACAGGACGCGCTGTAGGTTGCCCAGGTCACCCCGAAGTTTCTTCAGCCTCTTACGGTTCCGTTTCTTCTCCTGTGATTCGTCGGGCGGGCTCGTCGGGGCGTGCTTGACCCTGAAACTGCCATCGTAGGGGACGAGATAGGGGTCGCCGGCGGCTTCGAACATGTCGCTCATCTGCTCCCTGAGGGTATTTGTCGATCGCGGGCGTTGAAGCTACACTTCGGTCCGGCCCTCCGCTATACTGCAGGCAGCCCCCTGAAACGGGACACAGGAATACAGACTTCGTAGGGACATGAAAACACAAAATCTCGACACGCCCGCGCTCTTGGTCGACCTTGACACACTACGGGGGAACATCTCCGCTATGCAGCAGGCAGCTGAGGCGTTCGGTGTGCGCCTTCGCCCTCATACGAAGACGCACAAATCGCCTCAGATTGCCAAGCTGCAGGCGGAGGCGGGCGCGCGAGGCGTGACCGTGGCTAAGGTCGGGGAAGCGGAGGTTATGGCGGATGGAGGTCTCGATGACATCCTGATCGCGAATCAGGTGATTGGTGCCGAGAAGATCCGAAGGTTGATCGACCTGTCTGAGCGCGTGCGCCTTGGAGTGCTTGTGGACAGTCGGGAAGGAGTCGACATGCTGGCGCGTGCGTTCGGCTCGGCTGGAGGGAGTCTTGATGTTCTCATCGAGATTGACACCGGGAAAGGTCGCTGCGGTCTATCGAATGTTGATGAAATCGTCGAGTTGGCCTGTAGCGTGGGCGACTCGGCCAGCCTTCACCTGCGCGGAGTGGAGACGCACGAGGGCCACGTTCCCGAAGGCGCGAACAGCTCAGCGGAGATGGAAAAGCGAGCAGTCGCTGCGGGCCGGCGCGTCGTGGAGATTGCAGAGATCCTCAGGGGGCGGGGCCATGAGATCGAAGAGATCAGTGTAGGCTCGACACCGGCGGCACCATGGACCGCTTCAGTGGCCGGGGTCACCGAAATGCGACCGGGCACATACATTTTCAACGACGTGAACCAGATGGCGATTGATCAAGCCGGGCCCGATACCTGCGCGCTGAATGTGCTCGCGACCGTCATCAGTCGGCCGGCTCTCCATAGGGCGGTCGTGGATGCAGGTAGCAAGTCGCTCTTCGCCGAGCCGGCGCGCCGTGGGTTCGCGTTGGATGACTACGGAGGCTTCGGCTATATCCGGCAAGCTCCAGCGGCCCGTATCGTGAGCCTCAGCGAGGAGCACGGCGTCGTGGAAATACCAGCAGGAATCGCCTTCCCGGAAATCGGCCAGCAGGTTGAGATCATCCCTAACCACGTCTGCCCGGCTGTGAATCTGCACGAGGAGTTTCACGTCGTCGATGGCGATGAGGTCGTAGATGTCTGGCCCATAGCGGCGCGGGGAAAGGTCCGTTAAGCGCCCCTAGTTCCCGGGAGGTAGTTCGCCGACCACCCGTTTCAAACGCTCCCCCGCGGGCGACGTTGCCGTACGCTCGACGGCATTGATCAACTCCAGCGTCTCGATCGATACACTGGACGGGTACCGGCGGGCGAACTCTTCCAAGGTCATCGCACGGTCGAGCACGACGATATCCAGGCGTGCAGGTTGAACGCCGAGTGCGGCCTGTTCGGTCAGCCGATCGAAGCTGTTGAAAGTCTGGCGAAAGCTCGGGTCGTAGCTGTTCAGCTTGGCTACGAGCGTATAACCCAGCAGCTGATAGATCAGGTCATTGTACTCGATGAACACCACCAACCCGCCGAGCTGCGTTCCGTCGCTTGTCGTTGCCATAAACGATCCCCAAACCGCGGGTAGCCCGTTCACGGGGGATCGGGACGTGCCACCGGACTGTAGCCCTTCCTGTCCAAGAAAAGCCTGAGCTGCCTCGTCCACCGAGGAGCCTTGGCCCAAGCTGAGTTGTACGATCGCGTCTTGATTGGGGCTCAGTGCGAAGAGGGCCTGCTTGGTGTTGTGGTACTCCCAGCCCGTCGGGAGCTCGAGCTTGAATTCGAGATCTGGGTGCAAGAACAGATTGTCGCGGAAGAACCCCTCACGAGGATTCTTGCCAAAGACGAGGCCATCAATCATTTGCAAATACTTCTCACGACCGGTCACGCCGTCGAAGGCGCCCCCTGCCTCGGCGAGCTTCTCCTCCATCCTGGTGCGCCGATCGCCGGGGTCGGGGTGTGTCGAGAGCCAGCTTGGAATGTCTCTGCCACCGGCGGCCTGCGTCACCCGGTCTAGCATATCAAACACATCGACCATCTCGGTCGGGTTGTAACCGGAATTCCGCATGTAGCGGAACCCGAGTTCGTCCGACTGCCGCTCGTCGTCGCGGCCGAACTTGAGGAACAGCAGGCCCAGCCCCTGAGCTGCCATGGTGGCGTAGGGCGAGAACTCGGGGACGAAGACCGTACCGGCGGCCAGCCCCAACTGAGCCAGTGTCGCTCGGCTCAACTGCTCGGCCGAGTGTCTGGCAGTGACGTGACCGATCTCGTGGCCTAGAACACCAGCCAGCTCGGCCTCGGAATTGAAGTAGGCCAGAATGCCGCGGGTGACGAAGATGAAACCTCCGGGCAACGCGAAAGCGTTCACCAGGTCATCGTCGGCGACCTGGAAGCTCCACGGCAAGTCTGGTTTCTCGGACTTTGCCGCCATCTCTAGGCCGATGTTGCTTACGTATTCCTGCAGCGCGGCGTTGTCGTAAAGCCCCATTTGGGCTGCGACCTGCTGGGCGCCCCCGCGGCCCATCTGGATCTCCTGGCCTTCGCTGACAAGGATCAGTTGCCGCTCTCCGGTGGCTGGGTTTACCGGACAACCGACTAGTGAGGCGGATAGCGGTACGATGGTCGCGATCGCCAACAGTTGTCTCTTCGATATGATCATGGACCGTAACTCGAGTTGAGTGGGTGCATTTCGACAATTCCGCCGTGCTGCCTATCGCCTTAGTCGCACTTCTCGGCCGCCTTCGTAGCTGATGGGCATTACCAGCTGCATACTGAGCAGTTCAAGCTCTCCCTCGGTGGACATGGTCGCGCTGGAAGCGAGCATGACGCCGCGCGCAGGGTCCCAGACGTAGCGGGTCGTCGACCGCCCCGTGTACGTGAACTCGATCTCGCCTGGAGCGTCCGCCGGTGTCCCCCGCGCCGTAACGGTCGTGATACCCTCCGACACAATGATGCGGGCCGGCGCACCGTTCCACGTTGTGTCACCGGCGAAGTGGGCGGTCCCGTCGTAGATCGCCTCAAAGGTCATCGGCGACTCCGCGTTATGAGAGGTGCGATGCGGCCACGGCCCCGCGGTGCCCAACCGTTCCGGTGGCAATGGAGCCAGCATCTCGGAGAAGAGGGTTTCCGGATCGGTGAACTCCATGAGCTGCTCCGATACTTCGGGAGATTCGGTGACCGCTATGCTGCCGTTCTGCGAGAGGGTGCCGTTAAACGGCTTGCCCACGAGGTCGCCGGCATACAAATGCTGCTCGGGCGAGTCGCCGCCGGACCACAAGTCCAGGGACTCGAAGACCGCGGAGACCGGGTGACTCGCGGTGTCACCCTGGCCTATTTCGATGGCCACAACGGCCCGGACCGAGTCCACGAAACGCTGCTCACCCATGGGCGATTGGATGAGGAATACGCTGCTGTCGCTCACCTCGTACTGAAGCGGTGTCTCGGTTGGGCGGAACTCGTAGATGGCTCCGCCGGATCCCGCGCAGCCGGCGAGGATCAAGCCGCATAGCACCAGCTTCGTGTCGCGGATCAAGGTCATTCTGGTCTGTCCAGACATGGGGTTCCCACCTTGAGGTAGCTGTAGGCTCGGCTTAGCTTAGGACGGCGCCGAGCCCCCGGTGCTGCGCCTGCCGTGGCTGAAACTCCAGCATGGCACATCTGCGTCTATAATATTGGGAAGCAGGTTTCCGCGCGATTAGCCGGCCCCGAAGCGCGAGATAGAGAGCCAGAATGGAAGAGGGCGAGAAGAAGTACAAAGAACCTATTGCCTACGGGCTTTGGGCGGGCTGGCTGTTCGGCTTTGCGGGCCTGCAGCGTCTGTACTTAGGCAAGTACGGGACGGGGTTCCTCTGGCTGTTCACGTGGGGACTCGGCGGGATCGGTCAAATCTATGACCTCATCACGCTTCGTCGCCAGGTGGAAGAGGCGAACTTGCTGGAGGAAGTGCGGGCCATGAAGGCATCGCGTCGACGCGATTCCGACCCCACGCCGCACCAGATGCTGCTCAGTGCCGCGATGAAAGAGGGCGGCCAGCTGACCGTGACCCAGGCGGCCATGATTACCGGCTACTCGTTCCAGCAGGCGGAGCAACTTCTACGCGAAATGGTGGCCAGCGGTTATGTCGATATTGGGAACGAGCCCGATAGTGGCGTAATTGTCTACTACTTTCCCGAGCTGAAAGCCCGACGCCGTCTCCGAGAGGAGATCGAGGATCTATAAGAGAAGGCCGGAGTCGAAACTCCGGCCTTCTGCTCTGTCGAATCGTTGTGGCCGAAGTCTAGTTGCGCTTTCCAAGCACCGCAGTCAGCTCCACGATCTCGCTATCCCGCCTCACCTTGATGACTACCGTATCACCCGGGGCATGCTCGCGCAGTGCGTAAGTGTAGTCGTAGATGTTCAGGACTTCTTTGCCAGCGAATTCGATCACCACGTCCCCACCTTGAATTCCGGCTTCAGCCGCTGGGCTTCCCTCTCGAACGCCTGAAAGACGCAGGCCGCCGCCTTCAACTTCGCCGAAATCGGGAATCGTCCCCAAGTACGGACCGTACCCACCGCCGCCGCCCGCCTGTGGTCGCTCTTGCTTCACCAAGGTCAGCTCGCTTGGCCAGTTGGCCAACTCGGTGATCAGCGCTGCCGAAAGCGTGCTCACCTCTGCCATACCTTCGGCGTTGATCAACTCCCAATCATCATCCGGCCGGTGATATTGCGAGTGAGTCCCCGTGAACATGTGAAGCACGGGAATCTCGCGGGCGTAGAAGGACGTCTGGTCGCTGGGTCCATAGCCGTCGCCGACATGGCTGAGCCCCAACGGGCTCCCCGCGTCCAGCGAATCGAGCAGCGCCGAAAATTCCTCCGCTGTCTCCGTACCAAAAACCTGGACCTTGTTCTCGCGGACCCGGCCGACCATGTCGAAGTTGACCATCGCCGTGACATCTTCCAGCGCGAATGGCGGGTGGCCGACGAAGTACTCCGACCCCAGCAGGCCCATCTCTTCCGCCGTGAAGGCCACAAACACCAGGCTTCTCGCGGGAAGCCGCTCCGGGTCGGCGCTGAAGTACTTGGCCAGCCCCAATAGCACGGCGGTTCCCGACGCGTTGTCGTCTGCACCGTTGTGAGGCACCTCTTCTTCCGGTGCCATCGACCCCGGACCGCCGAGGCCCAGGTGGTCGTAGTGCGCGCCCACGACGATGATCTGGTCTTTCAGGAGCGGATCGCGACCTTCGAGCTTGCCGACGATGTTGTAGGCCTCAGCGCGCACGGGTTCGATCTTCGCCTCGAGCGTGATTCTCAGCTCTTCGTCGGCCAGCCACTCCAGGATGTCATCGTTTTCGAGGATCTGGATGGCCGGGATGCCAGCCGAATGCGGTGGGTCGCCCACCAGGGGCTCGGAGATCCGCGAGACGGTGATGATCACCGCCTCCGCTCCCTGATCGCGAGCGGTCGCCGCCTTGCGCCGCGGCGACGGGTCGATGCCCGAGCCGTGGGGATTGAAGTCGTCGGGGGTTCCCCCCTTCAGCACGACCACCAACGGCGCGTCCGTCTTAGGGGCGCCCTCATAGTCATCGGCGCTGAGTCCGTAGTCAGCGCGGAAAGCCGGCCCACTGGCCGAGCCGGCGCCGGAGAAGTTGAAAGGCAGCCACTCCTCATACAGCTTCAGGGCCCGTTTTCCGAGCGACCCCTCGAGAACTAGCCGGCTCTCCGGTGAGATGGCCACCGTGGTCGTGATCTCGAATGGCTGCCTGTAGCCGTCCTGCCCGAGAGCTTCGAGCCCGTAGGCCTCGAACGCCTGCTGGATGTACCGGGCGGCGGCCTCGGCCCCCGGCTCGCCCGGTTCGCGACCCGCCAGCTCGTCGCTGGCCAGGTACCGGACGTGGGCGAGCAGCGAGTCAGGATCGAAGTCCTGGGCCAAAGCAGCGCGTGGTGTTGCGAAGACGCACATCGCCACCGATGCCAAGAGATGTGACATTGGCAGGCGGAAAGGTCTTACGTGGTTGCGCAAGACGCGCGCAACTGTATGGATTCTGGTTGTCATAGCGGGCGGGAAGTTAGAGGGTATCGCTTCCGAATTCAACTTTGGGGAAGATTCGCAGGTGGCTCCTGGTAGCGGATTGTTCGTACGAGAGATCGGTGTTGGGCCACCGGTAACCGTGCTCCACGGCGGTCCTGGTGCTCAGCACGACTACCTGTTCCCGACCTTTGGTCGTCTCGCCGACGAGTTCCGCCTCCACTTCTATGACCAACGCGGCGGCGGCAAATCGCAGGTGTCTGAACCTCATAAAGTCGGGTGGCGGGATCACGTAGCCGACCTGGAAGCGCTGCGGAAAAAGTGGGAAATCGACCGTCTCCTCCTTTTGGGCTACTCGTGGGGTGGGCTGTTGGCGTTGCTTTATGCGGCCGAGTACCCGGGCAATGTGGGAGCGCTCGTACTGGTAGCTCCTGCGGCGGGCTGGGGCGACTATCATCGCCGCTTCAAGGAGGAGTTTGGTCGCCGCGGCCGCGCCGAGGCGGTTCGAAGGATGCGTGAAGAGCTGGAGACCTCAGGACTGAAGCACTCCGATCCACCGCTGTACAAACGACGGCGTTTCAACCTCAGTGTGGCCGGGTACTATATGAATCCCGAGGACGCCTACAGCTCGGAGACGTTCGTTGTTCAATTGCAGGCGCAGCAGGCGACGTGGGCCAGCTTGAGGGGCCATGGGCCGGAACTCAAGTCCCGGCTCCAAGGTTTGCAGATACCTACGCTCATATTGCACGGCCGACACGACCCCATACCCTTGGCATGGGCCGAGGAGCTGGCTAGCGTCTTACCGGTCGCGCGCTTGGTCGTACTCGAGAACAGCGCCCACGTCCCCCACATGGAGGAGCCCGAGAGGTTGTTCTGGGAAGTCCGAGGTTTTCTACGGGAGCAAACTGAAACATGAGACAACGTCGGTATCGACTGGAAGAACAGGAGCTGGCTGCGGCGGAGGCGATAGGGCCGAATCGAGTGCCGGTAGCGCCACGTGCTGCTGCCGGGGTGATCTTGGCACGTGACACAAATGCTGGCCCCGAGGTATTGCTTGTTCTTCGTCGCTCCGACGCGCGATTCGCGGCGGGGGCCCACGTCTTTCCGGGTGGTACGCTCGACGAGGAGGATAGCGACCCCGAGTGGTCCGACCTGCTCGTTCCGCCGCGGGCCGAAGCAACCGACGGTGCCGCCGACCCCGACGGGCCCTCTGAACTGACGTTTGTAGTCGCGGCGCTACGAGAGACGTTTGAAGAGACAGGTGTCTTACTCGTCAGTGGCACGACCCCCACTCCTGCTGAACTTACCGTGGCGCGCTCCGATCTTGTTACGGGGCGGCGCGGCTTCCTCGAGATCATCCGAGACTGGAAGGTTCGCTTGGCCGCCGACCGACTCGTGCTATGTGCTCGCTGGGTTACACCCGAGGCGCTCCCGCGTAGGTACGATGCCCGGTTCTTTCTGGAGGAGGCCCCGCCGGATGTTGAAGTCTCGGCCGAGAAGAGTGAACTCGTAGAGCATTTGTGGGTTCGACCGCAGGAGGCGCTTGAGATCTACTTCGATTTTCGCCTTCGCTTGCTTTACCCGACTGCGAAAACCCTCAGCTGGTTAGAAGACGGTGCAAGCGTTGCAGAATGGCGGGAGCATTTTCTCAGCAAGCGCATTCGACCGATCTTGCCACGCTTGCGCTGGGATTCCGACGGACGGGTCATATCGACGATACCGGGGGAACCGCGCTACGATGAGCGGGATGGGGATGGTTGATCCAGGCTCAAGTGCATGGGTGAAGACGCTAGTGGCAGCCAACCCGGGGCCGCTCACCCTCGACGGAACCCGGTCCTATATTCTCGGGCCGAGCCCATGTGTTGTAATCGACCCGGGGCCCGATCTCGCGACCCATCTCGACGCAGTGGAAGCTGAATTGGGCACGTACGAGGTGACGGCGGTCTGCATCACACACTATCACCCGGACCATGCCGCCGGTGCCGAAGAATTGGCGGCCAGACTGGGGGCATCGCTGGCCGCCACACCGGCATCGGCACAGCTGGCGGCGCTGGAGCCACCCGATATCTCGCTGTGCGAGGGTAAGACCATCGGATTCGGAGGAGGGCGCATCGAAGTTGTCCCCGCCCCCGGCCATTGCGGCGATCACGTCTGCTTCTACTGGCCCGAGGCACGCGCCCTGTTTGCAGGCGATGTCATCATGGGTGAGGGCACGTCGATGATCGCCCCGCCCGAGGGTGATATGGC
>Ga0209536_100003177_pt1 | contig 26510 bp, 25 predicted proteins | sample DeeMarSeWOR28_12_FD_187461 | JGI IMG/M metagenome (GOLD analysis project Ga0209536, IMG submission 187461) | Marine sediment microbial communities from White Oak River estuary, North Carolina - WOR-2-8_12 (SPAdes) (version 2) | ecosystem: Environmental > Aquatic > Marine > Intertidal zone >...
TCGGTTACGATCTTCTGGACGAAGATAAAAATCTGTAATATTGGCGTCTAATTCCCCTTCAAGTGGCAATCGCAGAAATTTGCGTGCTGTTCGATTACAAACTAGAAACTCCCCAGTCTCAGTAGTCAGGTAAATCCCTATTGGCAAATCCAGTACATTGAAATCGCGAAATGGCTCAAGAGATTGTGGGTTGTCATCCATGATATCCCTAACCTTCTAATATTCTTAACAAATTACACGCAACTAAGTATAGAATCTCACCCCAATTTGTCAAGTGACATTCTTCACTTTTTCACGGCGTTCGTAAAGTAAATAGGGTTCAAGAAAACATTTAAAATGTAAATCAAAGTAGAAAAACCAGGCTGAAAATCATCCTTTCGCCAGCGATAAAAACACATCCTCCAACGTTGGTTCAGCGCGTTCCACAGATTTCACATCTAATCCCTTTTCCCGTAAAGTCTTCTGCAATTGAGCCGATGTGATGCCCGGTTCGGTAATGGCGCGCAACTGATCGCCAGCCAAACCAGCCTGCAATACCCCATCCAAAGTAGGCAGCATATCCAGGGCGGTTTGCAAAGGAGATGCAGCTATCTGCCAGACATCTCCTGCCAGTACATTTTTTTTCAAATTACCCGGTGTATCTATCGCCAGCAGTTTTCCCCTGCGCATGATGCCCACACGTTCACAGTATTCGGCCTCGTCCATAAAGTGAGTAGTGACAAAAACTGTCACGCCCCCGGAGGCCAGATCGTAGATCAAATCCCAGAAGGCGCGGCGGGCGGTTGGGTCTACACCAGAAGTGGGCTCATCTAAGAAAAGCAATTTTGGCTCATGCACCAACGCAATTCCCAATGCCAATCGCTGTCGCCAGCCAGCCGAGAGCGAACCCGTCAGCGTGGAATTATGCTCGGTCAGGTCGAGCAGGCCCAGGGTCGATTCGATGCGCGTTTTGTCCGTGATCCCGTACACCCCGCCGTAGAATTCCATATTTTCCCAAACGGTCAAATCGTCATACAGGGCAAACTTCTGTGACATGTATCCGGCTCGTGCCCGCACTTCTTCCGACTGGCGGAAAGCATCGTAGCCAAGCACGGTCGCGTGCCCATCGGATGGTTCCAGCAGGCCCAACAGCATGCGGATGGTGGTGGTTTTTCCCGAACCATTGGGGCCGAGATAGCCGACCACCTCACCGGGATTAACCTGGAATGAAATGTGATCAACAGCGACAAAATCGCCAAATCTCCGCGTGAGGCCTTCTGTGATAATAACGGGCTCAGTCATGGTCACCTTCCGATAGGGCAATGAAGACATCTTCGAGACCGGGCGGTACGGAGCGCAAATCGGATACTTCCCCTCCTTCGCTTCCTATCGTGGACTTGAGCCTGCTGATGACAACTTCGGCCTTATTTTGCCCCACACGGACGTGCAGTCGATCTCCAAAGGCCTGCACATCTTCCACATCTTCATCTTGATGCGCAATTTTGCGAAGCAGCGCAATGGGCTGCCCGCGCAGTTCAAGGATTCGGCCGCTAAGCGTTTCTCGCAACTTAGAGGGTGTGCCCTCGGCAATAATTTTGCCCTCACGCATGAAACCAACGCGATGACAACGTGCAGCTTCGTCCATGTAGGGGGTGGTGAGGAGGACAGAGACTCCCCCACCCCCCTGCCCTTCGGGCATCCCCCCATTTCCTACGGAAATAGGGGGAGATGTAACCAACTTAATCACTAACTGCCAGAAATCCTGACGGGTGACAGGGTCTACCCCAGTGGTGGGTTCGTCGAGCAACAGCACCCGCGGACGAGTTACAAGTGCGGAGGCTAATCCCAATTTCTGTTTCATACCACCCGAAAGTTGCCCGGCAGGGCGATCTACAAACTCGGCTAAACCCACAAATTCAAGGATTTCCATGCTGCGGGGCAGCCACTCTTTTGAAGACAGACCGCGTACTTCAGCAAAGAAACGGATGTTTTCCAGCACGGTCAAATCCTCGTACAATGAAAACTGCTGTGACAGGTAACCAATTTGTGAGCGCGCTTGTTCCACTTGTTTATTCACGTCATAGCCGCCAACTTCAATCTCACCCGCATTTGCCTGCAATGCGCCAACTAATAAGCGCAAAGTTGTTGTCTTCCCCGCGCCATCCGAGCCGACCAGACCATAAATCTCGCCTTCAGCGATCATTAGGGAAACATCGTTTACGGCTTGTTTGTCGCCAAATGATTTGTGTAAACCTTGCGCTTGAATGAGATATTCTGTCACATTAATTCTCGCTAAATTGGACTGGTGTGATAATCACCAAGGCTTCGTTTTCGGCTAACTTTTCCAATTGTTCACGGCTGGGCTGCTTGGGCAAACCATGAGCTTTTTTCATAATCGTGCCGACTACAAATGGATGGCGCTGCAAACGGACTTCAACGAAATCTGCGAAGCGTGCGGGGTTAGTTACCACTTCGGCCTGTCCTTGAAAAGTCAATGATTTCACTTGAATTTCTACATTGTGATTGGCCTGGATATTTCGCACCCAATCAGCCTGCAAGCCACGTGCAGAACCGAGATAATATTTGCCGTCAATCTCCTCGTACTGCAATGGGGTAACGCGTTTCACGCCAGATTTTCTACCTGTTGTTGTGAGCAGGAGAATGATCTTTCCAATCACTGGACCAAGCCCGATCGCATATAGCATGCGATGAAGCTTTTGGATGTGTTTCATTTTCTGCCAGTTGAAGCTCATCGTTTTTCCGTTCTCCAGTTATCCCGTTTTGCCGTTAAACAAGGTATTCAGCACCATCATCGCGAACTCGGCGTGATTTGGGATTATTTTCAAGATAAGCGATAAAACGTACTAATTGACGAAGGGCCTTGTCGGCAAGATCAAATGCTTGGTCAAATTGCTCTTTAGAAATATAGGATTGGTCAAGCGCAACATATAGTTGACTTCTCACTTCGCCAGCAGATGCCTTGGCAACACCTAGGTAACGAAGAAACTGCGCTTGCGTTTGACTTTCAAAGCCCTCAGCAATATTGCTCATCACAGAGACCGCTGCACGTCTGATCTGGTCTCGCAGGCCAAAATCACGAGAGAATTTTTCCTGTGACGAAAACTTGTAGATCAAGTTCGTCAACTGCCTTGCAGTTTTCCAGGCTTCAATCTCTTCGAATCTTGAAATTGTGGGCATAACTCCTCCAACGGATCAACGGAATAACGAACTAACGGATAAACGTTACATCCGCCGGCATGCCGGGTTTCAGCTTTCCGCCCGGGTCATCCACCTTCAACTTGATGGCATAGACCGTTGCACTGCGTCCTTCTACGGTCTGGACGTTGCGAGGAGTGTACTCCGCGGTGTCAGCAATGTAAGTAACCTGTGCCGAAAAGGTTTCACCGGGAAACGAATCGACATTGACTTCAGCCTGCTGCCCTAGCGAAATCTCACCATAGCGATCTTCAGGAACATAAACGGTAATTGTCAGGTTTTCCAGATTGGCGAGGGCGAACACCGTCGCGCCCGGCTGAACAAATTCACCTGGTTCAACATTTCGCGTCAGGATCGTGCCATCGGCAGGAGCATAGACGGTCAGCTTGGTCATCTGGGTATCAAGCAAAGCCAAATTGGCTTCGGCCTGCGCCAGAGTAGATTGGGCCTGATTGAGCGCATTCTGTGCATTGACCACGGCAGGCGAATCCACGCTAGTTTGCAGGGCTACCAGGTGAGTGTAGGCAACATCATAACGCTGTTGGGCAACGGCAACCAGTCCACGAGCATCCAACACAGCATCTGTCGATTTTGTATTCAGGAGATCGTTGTATTCACGCTGGGCAACCCTGAGCTCATCTTCGGCAACTTTGTAGGCATCATAAGCCACATCAACCAATGTGCCGCTATCTGGGGATGCAAAATCGGTCTGCACTTTAATTTCGTCTGCTACCAAAAAGGCAGCACGCGCATCAGCCAATCGTTTTTCGGCAGTTAGAAATTCGGCATTATCCAGGTTACTAATGACAGTTTGCAAGTTTTCTTGAGCATCATCAAGGGCAGCTTGGGCTGCGTCCACTTCAGCTTGAATTGAGGGGATCTGCTCTTCGCGAGAAAAATACCAGTTAGGCTGGTTGAACTCGTCAGGCCTGGAGAAGCGCCAATCTTTGGCAGTAGCGACCTGTTGAGCGATCAACTCGTTTTGCAAGGTGACATCGTAGTTGTATTGGACCGTCGCCAAGGCTGTGCGGGCAGATTCGATCTGGGCCACAGCCACTTCTCGTTGCGCAGCCAGCAGGCTAGTGTCCAGGTGAAGAAGCGGGGCTTCTGCTTGGACGATATCACCTTCGCCAGCAAGCACGTCGATCACTTTGCCAGCCATCTCTGGCGAGACACTGACATCCACAGCTTCAATTGTGCCGGAAGCCTGCAAACCACCATTGTTTTCATCGAAAAGAACTTGCAATCCGTAATAGCCGCCAACCAGCAAAACCAGCAGCAGGACAACGATCACAGGAACAGGGGGGCGCTTTTTATGTTGCATAGGTTTCTCCTAATCAAGTCGTTTGCGGAAGCGCAGAGCTGCCGCCGTCATAATTCCGACGCCAAAAATTGCCAGCGGGATGATCTCATTTTGTAACGCCTCTGCGCCAACCCCCTTGAGCAACAAGGCGCGGATGATAACGAGGTAATATCGCAGCGGGATAATGTACGACACCCAGCGCAGCACGGTCGGCATTGCCTCAAGCGGGAAGAAGAAGCCAGAAAGAAAAATGGACGGCAAAAGTGTCATCCAGGTAGTGAGCATAGCCTCCTGCTGGGTGTTGGCAATAGTGGATGCAAACAGGCCAATCCCCAACCCAGAAAGCAGCAGCAGACCTGAAAGCGCAATAATGAGACCCAGGTCGCCGCGCACAGGCACTTTGAACCAAAGATGCCCAATCGCCAGCACCATCAACGTGTCAAACAGCGACAGAATAACATAGGGCATCAGCTTGCCCACCACCAGTTCCCAGGAACGAATAGGGGTAACAATGAGTTGCTCGATGGTGCCGCGTTCGCGCTCACGAACGATAGTGGTGGCCGTTAGGATGGACGTGATGGCAAACAGAATCATGCCAATCACACCGGGGATCATGAAGTACGCGCTTATTAGGTCGGGGTTGTACCAGACTTGCGGGCGCACTTCCAATGGCGGATTGAATTCCGCGCTTCGCCCCAGACGAGCAGCCTGCTCCTGCATAATTTTGGTCGCATGCGACTGACCGATCAAGCGTGCTGTTGAAAGCGCCGTGCCGCCAATATTCGGGTCGGAGCCATCCAAGATGACGGCTACCTGCGCATCCCCTTTCAGCAGACTCTGACTGTAATCAGGCGGGATGACGATCGCGGCGCGTGCTTTACCACGTTCAATTAGATCTTGTATCTCAGCGTCAGAGCCAACGTCGTATGCAATCAGGAAGTAATCCGCAGCGCGGAAGGCATCTAGCAGGGCACGTGATTCGGGGCTGCGGCTCTGGTCATACACTGCAATTGGAATGTTACGCACATCGCTGGTAGCAGAATATCCCAGCAGGAACAATTGCATGACCGGAATGAACAGGATCATCATCAGCGTGCGGGGGTCACGCATGATTTGGATGAATTCTTTGCGGATGATGGAGAACAGGCGGGAGTTCATAGATCTCCTATTTGGCTGGTTCGCCGTAAATGCGGCGAATATCGGGTAATTCAGTAACGTAGAAATGTACCCAGATATAGATATGATTGAAGGCAACTGCCAGCAATGCAGCTTTCGACAAAGTAAAAAGCGCAATTGACCACAGAATCAAGAAACCAAATTTATACATGGCATTGTCGGTATATTTAAACATTCCCTGCTTGACAAAAGTTTTGTCGCTATAAGAAGTATCGAAGTGATCGATGCCATAGGCACGGTCCATGCCAAAATAGTGGACAACGGAATACATTGTGTATATTCCTGGAAATAAGATCAGAACAGCCGCGCCATACATCAAAGCAGGCGGGCATGCCAGCGTATCGTAGTTAGAAATTCCCAATAAAAGTATGGAGATCGGGCGGGCAGCAAATAAAATAGTGAAACCAATCTTGTAAACTGGAAACCCATTTTTGCCAAACCAGCGTGTGATCAATCCTTGATGCAGTTCCAACCGCCAGAACAACCACACAAAGATCTGGTGAAGCACGGGTACGGCAATCGCAATCCACAGCCAGGTGTGGGTGCTGATTCCCCACAGAGAACCCATCAGCACATCGCCCTGCGCCAGGGCCGCAACGCCAACTAGTAGAACCACTAGAAATAAAAGGTGCCAACCCTGTTTTTCAAACATCATTGCTCCTTTGACTCTAAAATTCCATGCAGAAAAATATCTATATATTCTTCTAGCCGCATCTCCCGTAGTTCAGATGGCAGTTCAGGACTGGTCATTAGATACTGTGTCAGATAAAAAGACATAATTGACCCAATGAAGGCTCGTACTAGTTGTGGCAGTGGGATATCTCGCACACCGCTTTCGGGTGTAGTAAAACGCTTTAGTACAGGCAAAACCTGCGGGAAAAGTGTGTCATATAATTTTTGAAAGTGCTTGCCCTTGAACTCCACTACCTCAATAAACATCAATTTAATAAAAGCAGGATCGTCGCCCAGTTCATCCTGCAATGCACAGGCTGAATTGCGGATAACTTCTTCCATGGAATTACCAGACACATTCTGAATAATTGGTAATATTTTCAAATAAGGATGTTGGTCAATAATTAGTTCCTGAAATATCTCATCTTTCCCCGCGAAATGGTTATAAATACCACCTAATGCAACTCCAGCCCGCTCTGCAATCTGCCGCATGGAGGTAGCCGAGTAGCCTTGTTCCAGGAACAGCTCATAAGCAGCATCTTCGATTGCTTGTCGAGTGCGCTTGCCTTTAGATAGGGTGTCCAAGGTCATTAATTCCTCCAATAAAAATGAACGAACGTTCGTTTTTATTGTAATCGGATTCTATTCTTATTGTCAAGATAAAAATGTCACGAATACGAAACGGAATATTATTACACCGTACTCCTAATTTCCTCTTTGGCATGATTGATAAAAAAGTGCATTCTGTTGAAAAAATTGACCTCGCTGACCCCCGCGTCTGCATCGAGGAACAACAGATTCAATTGCGGATACATCTCCTTCATCTTCTTCTCCGCACCCTTAGCAATGATATGGTTGGCGATACAGCCGAACGGTTGCAGGCACAGCACATTTGGAATCCCATTCTTCGCAAAAGAGGCAACCTCGCCCGCGATTAACCAGCCTTCGCCATATTGATGGTCCAGGCTGAGTATCTCCTGCGCGTTCTTCGCAATATCCTCGACGGCGGTATGACGATGGTAACGCCGATAATTTTTCATGACCTCATGGACTTCGCCCAGATAGTTGCGGAGGATTTTCTTCCCAAGCAAGACCAACAGCCACAGCATGTCGCGCCGTGCCAGATTCGAACTTACTTTCTGCTCCACATGGATAATCCCGCCTGTGAAGAATTCCAAGAAGGTCGGCATGACCACTTCGATGCCTTGCTCCATCAACCATTCCGCCGCATTATTATTGGAGAAGGCGTTGTACTTGACGAAGATCTCGCCTACGATGCCCACTTTGGGATGGTACTTATCATCCACTTCGATCGCGTTGAAATCCGCGACCGCCTTTTCAAGCGCGCTGAGCAACGTTTTTCTCTGAGTGGGAATCTTCCCTGCCATGAACGCATTTAAATAACGATCCGCTACCCGCTTTGCTTCGCCTTTATGGATTTCGCGGATCGCTGTCGAATAATACATATCCGAGAGTGCATCGGTGAACGCCATGCTGATGAAAGCCCGATACATAAACACTTTGGGATTGAACTCAAAGCCTGGCTGTTCGTTCAACGTCTGCAAGTTTGTGGAAAGCGTCACCACAGGCACATCTTCAAACCCCGCCGATATGAGTGCCTTCTTGATCATGCCGACATAACTCGTCGCGCGGCATTGTCCGCCCGTTTGCGAAAAGCCGATTGCTGTTTTCGCCAAGTCATACTTTCCCGATTGAAGCGCCTTGACCAGATCCCCTACTGTGATCGTGCCAGGGTAACAGATTTCGTTGTTGGCATATTTGAGTCCTGTGTTCACTGATTCACGGTCTGCTGGCGGCAGCCATACAATGTCATACCCTGCATCGATGAACGGTCTCACGATAGGCGGCGAACAGAACGGCGAAAAATCAGGTACGATCAATGTTCTGTTTTGGTCTTCACGCTGATACACACGCGTCGTTTTGCGCGCCTTATAAACCCGTTCCATCGGCTTCGATTGCTGCATCGATTCAAGCATCGAACGCAGTCTTAGTTTCGTTGAACCCACGCTCTCGATCTCATCGATCCGCAACACCGTCGGACTTTTTCCATACTGCCCCAAAATCGTGCTGACCTCCTCAAGGATGAACGGGTCTGGTCCGCACCCGAACGAATTCAACTGAACCACTTGCACATTGTCCTGCTCGCCCGCCCAACGCGCCGCATGGAAATAACGGTTGATATATTCCCACTGCGTCATTACGTGACGGTTTTCAAGCGCTTGTTCATCATCGAGCGGGACCGAATCTTCGGTGATCACATCCAATCCAAAATTGATCAGGATGTCTGGAATCTTATGGTTGATCAGCGCATCGATATGATATGGTCTGCTAAGCAACAGGATAACGGAACGACCATCTTCTCTGGCGTTTTCAAAAACTTCCTCCGCCACGCTTCTTACCTGATCTTTGAACTGCTTCTGCGATTCCAGAGCCTTGTCAAACGCCCTAGCCGCGACACCCTGTGGTACGCCAATACTTGCAAGATATTCAAGGCAGGTCTTCCGCAACAACTTCTTGTCATTGAAGTTTACGGATGGCTTATCCAACTCGACCCTATATTTCTCACGCGGATTAATCACATTCTGCACCACTTCCGCGTATCCCGTCACAATTGGACAGTTATAACTGTTTGCCGCGTCGTTGAACTCGCGCTCTTCGTAAAAGACCATCGGATAAAGGATACGGTCTACGCCAGCTTCGATCAAGTTCATGATATGCCCGCTGACCAGTTTGGCAGGGAAGCACAAATTATCAGACATGATGTGCGACGCACCTTTTTGGTAGAGCGCATTGCTGGAAGGCGCGGAGAGTTGCACCTTGATCCCACTTTCCACCAGTAACGTGTTCCAGAAGGGGAAATTCTCAAACTGATTCAAAACTCTGGGGATACCGATGGTCAGCCTTGGGGTTGAATCGGGAAGCGTGTTTCTGTCAAAGATCAAGTCGTATTTCAGGGCAGGCAAATTGACGCCGCGGCGATCCGCTTTGCCTCCGTTTGTATAAATCTTTTCACAGCGGTTGCCCGAATAGAAAACATTCCCGTTTGAGAAGGTCATCTTTGTGACGGCGCATTTATTTTCGCAACCATGACAATGAATTGTTTTCTTCGCATAATTGCCAACCACGTTGAGATGATCGAGCATGGGGCGACTCTCTACATGCCTGTTATTTTTAGAATAATCGAGCGCGGTCAACGCCGCACCATATGCGCCCATTAACTCTGCCATATCGGGGCAAACGACCTCGCGCCCCAAAAGATGTTCGAGCGCTTTTTGCACAGCGGGGTTACGGAAAGTGCCGCCCTGCACCACGATATGCTCGCCAAGAGTCTCAATGTTCGTGACCTTCAACACTTTATGGAGTGCGTTCTTGATAACTGAATACGCCAGTCCCGCAGAAATATCGTTGATCGAAGCGCCCTCGCGCAAGGATTGCTTGACCTTCGAATTCATAAACACCGTACAGCGCGTGCCAAGATCGCACGGTGACTCGCCTTTGGTGGCTTCCTTTGCAAACTCTGCGGCGGTGTATCCCATATTGCGGGCAAACGACTCGATAAACGAACCACATCCCGAAGAACAGGCTTCGTTGATCTTGATATCCTGAATAAAACCATCCTTGACGAAGATGGCTTTCATATCCTGCCCGCCGATGTCCATGATGAAACTGACATGCTTGTCAAACGCTTTCGCCGCGCGGTAATGCGCCAGCGTCTCCACCATGCCGTCGTCCAACCCAAACGCGGCGCGGATCAGGTCTTCGCCGTAGCCTGTGACCATACTGCGAGTGATGTGCGGAGTCTTTTCATGCTCTGCAAATTTTTCCACCACTTTCCCCAATCCCTGCTGGACGGCGTTGATGGCGTCGCCTTTGTTGTTGACGTAATACTCGAACGCCACCCTGCCCTGTTCGTTTATCACCACGATCTTGGTTGTGGTCGAACCTGAATCAATACCGAGGAATAGTTTGTCACCGTTAAGCTGTGCAACATCCACGCGCTCAATCTTGTGACGCATCCGCGCCGCTTCCCACTCTCGATAATCTTCCTGATTCTCAAATAAGGCAGGCAATCGGTCTTGATTTGCCGCTCCATGTGCATGCATTGTATTAAGTCGCTCTATTAACGATGTAAGTTTAAATGTCTGCTCCGTGGACGATTCCGCGAAAGGAGCGAGCGCCGCACCGATGGCGGGCAATAACTGGGCATTTTCCACATCCAGCACATTGTCTGGTTCCAGACGCAGGGCATCCATAAAAGCGTTTTTCAATGCAGGCAAAAATGTCAGGGGGCCACCGCAGAATAATATCAACGGCTTGGGGGTATATCCACGTGCCAAGGTGGCCAGGGTTTGCAGGACTACAGCATGGAACACCGAAGCGGATATATCTTCGCGTGGAATATCGCGGCTCAACAGATTTTGCAGGTCGGTCTTTGCAAACACGCCACATCTCGATGCCATCGGATAGATCATCGTGTGCTTGCCTGCCAGCGAATCCAACTCAGCGACAGGCACATTCAACAAGTTTGACATTTCATCAATGAAAGCGCCTGTCCCGCCCGCGCAGGAACCGTTCATGCGGATGTCTGGCATGCCTTCATCCTTGAAAAAGATCATCTTGGCATCTTCACCACCAATATCGATCAATGTTTTTACCTGGGGATACATTTGCTTCACGACTTCAGCAGACGCAATCACTTCCTGAATAAAAGGTAGATTGAACCTTTCACATACCCCCATACCCGCAGAACCTGTGACCAAAACATCCACTTCAATATCGCCGAGATCATCTTTTGCTTCTGCGAGAATTGCCTGTAAAGTCTGCACCGTTTCGGCATTATGGCGGCAATACGAGGAGAACAGGTAATCTTTTTCCTTATTCAAGATTACCGCTTTGGCAGTAGTGGAACCAACATCAATTCCTAGTCTAAGATTGGGCATGTGATACTCCTACAAATAAATGAACGATCGTTCGTTTTTATTGTACTTATATTTTCTTCCTTGTCAATTATGAAGAATGTCACTTGTTGATTGCTCATTTATTGTCTCCCCTATCCAGGCACATGCACCTTGGGTACAATCGACGCCATGTCACTCCCCCCTTCCAACGAACAATTCATTCAACGCCACTTACGCTACAATTTCACCATCAACATGCTGGATGGTGGCATTTTCGGCTTGGCTGTAGGTTTTGCATCCTTCATCACCATTATCCCGCTCTTTGTCAGCCAAATGACTGATTCGGCCTTGCTCATTGGTCTGGTTCCCGCCATTCATAGCGCGGGGTGGCAACTGCCTCAATTGCTGACAGCAGACCAATTGTCACGCGTGAAGCGCTTCAAACCCAGCGTTTTGTGGGCAACCATCCATGAACGCATTCCCATCCTAGGACTGGCAGGCATCGCCTGGTTCCTTCCCCAAATGACCACGCGAATTGCCCTCACCCTGACGTTCCTACTGCTCATCTGGCAGGGATTGGGTGGAGGATTTACCGCCAACGCCTGGACAAATTTGGTCTCAAAAATTATTCCATCCAACCTGCACGGCACTTTTTTCGGTGCACAAACGGCAGCCTTTACGGCGATGGAAGCCATTGCAGCCATCCTGGCCGGGCTAATATTGGATCGCATTGACGGTCCTCTGGATTTTACGATCTGTTTTTTGGCCGCTACTCTGGCTTTTATCATTTCGTATTTCGTTATCATGCTAACTCGCGAACCTGACACAATTCCACAGACAACCACAGAACTGCCATCAAATTTCTGGAAGGAATCGGGGCGCATCTTGCGTTCGAACCGGAATTTCGTCACTTTCCTGGGAGTACGTTCACTCAGCCAATTCGCAACCATGGCACTGTCCTTTTACACTATCTATGCCGTATGGCATTTCAGAGTCAGTGAGTTTACCGCTGGCTTGATGACGACCGCCTTCCTGATCGCCAACATTCTCGCCAGCCTGCTGATGGGGCGCCTGGCAGACCGCTGGAGTCCGCGCAAGGTGATGAGTCTGGGGGCGCTCGGCGCAACCTTGAGTGCCCTGACAGCCTGGCTGGCACCTTCGGCAAACTGGTTCTATCTGGCACTTATCTTCGCCAGCACAGGCATCGTCGCTACGTGGACTATTCCTGTCCCACTCACAAATCAATTCGGCAGCGAAAAAGAACGTCCCTTTTATATTGGCCTTTCCAACACCTTTACAGCTCCTTCAGCTATCCTTGCACCCATCATTGGCGGTTGGCTGGCTGATACGTTTGGCTTCCAGGCCACCTTTCTTGTCTCTGCCATAAGCGGGCTGATGATGGCTGCCTTGCTGTACTTCATCATGAAAGACCCCTCGCATGATCAAAATTTCATTACACAACCAATTCTTCGCACACCGATGGAATAAGGAGAAGAAATGTCCCTGCTACAAGAAAAAGCGACACAAGCAATCAACATCCTGAAAGAAACCGACATTGATCTGTGGCTCACGTTCGTGCGCGAGACATCCGGGGTACGCGATCCCGTTCTGGATTTCCTGATTGGACCCGGCGACCTGACATGGCAGTCCGCATTAATTTTTACGAAGTTAGGCGGCCCCATCGCCATTGTCGGCAATTTGGAAAAGAATGAGATCGAGAAACTGGGCGTCTTCGATACAGTTTTGGGATATGACGAGGGCATTCGGGGCCTCCTGCGCGAAACAATCTCCCGCATCAACCCGGACCAAATAGCTGTTAACACATCGAAAAACAATGTTCAGGCCGACGGTTTGACTCATGCTATGTACGAGATGCTGGTCAGTTATCTGAGCGATAGCCCCTACGTAGACAGGTTGATCAGCGCCGAGCCTGTTATCAACGCCCTACGCGGACGTAAGACAGAAACGGAAATAGAGCGCATTCGCAAAGCGGTCGAGATCACAGACGAGATCTATCGCAAGACGTTTGAACACGTCCGCGTGGGGATGACGGAGAAGGAAGTGGCAGCCTACATGCATGCCCAAATGACGGAGGCAGGCGTGGGCTTTGCCTGGCCGCGCGAGTCGAATCCCGCCGTCAACAGTGGGCCAGAGTCACCGATCGGTCACAGTGGGCCCACCGACATCCAAGTCCAGTCAGGTCATATCCTGCACTTTGACTTTGGTGTGAAGGTTGATGAATATTGTTCCGACATCCAACGCGTGGCCTATGTTCTACGCAAGGACGAGACAGCCGCCCCGCCCGAAGTGCAGTGTGGCTTTGAAACTGTACGCAAAGCAATTGAAGCAGCACGGGCTGCCATGAAGCCGGACACGCAGGCTGGGGAAATCGATACGATCGCGCGCGCGATCGTGACCGACGCGGGTTATCCGGAATACAAGCACGCGCTCGGTCACCAACTCGGGCGCGTAGCCCACGACGGCGGCGCGCTGCTCGGCCCGCTGTGGGAAAAGTATGGCGATTCGCCCAGGCTGAAGCTGGAAGTGGGGCAGGTCTACACCATCGAGCCGGGGTTGCCGGTGCCGGGCTATGGGCATATCGGGCTGGAGGAAGATGTGGTGATGACGGAAGCGGGGGCGGAGTATCTGGGCGAGCCGCAGCGGGAGTTGGTGTTGGTGAGAGGTTAAAGCATCCAAAGTTAGGTTCAATTGCTGATATAAAAGGAAGAAGATGAAATACGCGACATTGGAACTATTATGTTGTCCAACCTGTCAATCCACACTTAGATTCAGCAATGAGCCTGAGAGTGGAATTATCGACGATGGACGATTGCTTTGCACACAGTGTGAACGAAGCTATCCCATCCACAATGGAACTGTTCATTTCATCGAGCCGCAGGAACTTGAGGGGCCGAACAGTCACTTTGCACGTTACTATGATCGTCTTGCTCCGTTCTACTCCCTTTTCACCAAGCTGGCATTTCTTCCTTTTGGTGGAGAACGAAAAGCACGCGAAGAAATCCTTGATCGTTTGAACTTCAACGGTGGCCGCACCCTGGAAGTATCGATTGGGAATGGTATCAACCTTCCTTACTTTTTTGAGTCACCGAACATTGGCGAAATCTATGGCCTGGATATATCACTCGGTCAATTGTCTGGCTGCAAGCGTTTGCTGAATAAGAAGGGCTGGCAAGTGGATCTGTTCCTGGGAGTGGCTGAAGCGTTACCTTTCAAGCCAAACACATTTGACAATGTACTACACATCGGCGGAATCAATTTCTTTTCGGACAAGAAGCAAGCTATTGACGAGATGATCCGCGTAGCAAGGCCGGGAAGCAAAATTGTGATCGCCGATGAAGCTGAACGCCTAGCGAAACGGGTCAACAAGTCTATTGATATTTCTTCTCCAGGGCAGGGTGTTGGCGAGATAGAAACTACGATCATTAATCTTGTACCCAAAACAATGAAAGAAATTCGCGCGGAGGGTATCTGGAAAACACATGGTAAACATCATGGATATTGCCTGGAGTTTATAAAACCGACATGAATTCAAAAAGGATATTTCCCTGCAGCGCTCTGGTATTTGGTAGTTTGATCGCCCTGACAGGAACAGCGTGTGTCGTCATGTATGTGCTCGAAGCCGTAATCAAAAGGTTAGGAGAAGGAGACCAATCTTTGCTGTTCTGGTACTTGCCGTTTCTATTCGTAGGGCTGGTCGGAATTGCGGTTGGTGCGGGTATCGGGATTTGGGGAGCAATCCGCTTGAGAGAAATTCGGCAACAATATACTACTCCAGATAACTGACAAATAGCTGCAATGCTCCGTTCTGCTTAATGAATTTATAATTAATCTAAGTGACAAATCCAATCACCTGAGCAGGAGCCTTCCATGAACAAATTCGATGAGCGAAGAAAAGAAGCGCGCAAGCTGGTATTGAAATTTACGCCCGTCTACAATTTGGATAACGGAAAAATTATAGGCTATCTACGGGATCTTACTCTTCAGGGCGCGCTGGTGATCGGCGAAAAGACGCTGGATGTCGACACACAGATCAACCTGGCAATTGAACTGCCAGGGGACCTGCCTGATATCATAACCAAACGCTTAACGATTTCTGCTCGCGTCGCACGCTGTATCGAGGACGAAAACCCAAACTCTTACAGGCTCGGTTTTGAGTTTATAGAAATCCAGCCTGAACAAACCCAGATTATTGAGGCGCTTTTGGAACGGTATCATTTCCGCCATAGAAGATATGACTGGCAAGATCCGGGGGCAATTTGATTATGGAAACCAAGAAGGCCGACATCAGATGTCGGCCTTCTCTATTTTAATGAGTTATGTTCTATTACCGTTCTGCCAAAATAATCTCGCCCTGTCTTTTGGGATTTTTCCCCACAACCCCGGTGTAAAACTCACGGATGATCTCAAAATCAACCTGTAAGTCGCCGCTGGGGATGAAGTTGGGGCCTACCCCGATGATTTTATTACCGTAGTCAAGATAGGCCATCGCGATTGGGACTTTGGCTTTAAGTGCAATGTAATAAAAACCAGTCTTCCAATGTGGCGTTTTGCCGCGCGTACCTTCGGGGGCAAGACCAATAATCAGCTCTTCATTTTTTTCGAATATGGCAGCAATTTGATCGACCAGGTTAGTACTCTCACGCCTGTTGACCGGAATCCCACCTAAAGAACGCATCAACGGGCCTAACGGTCCGCGAAAGAGCGAATCTTTTCCCATGAAGCGAATCGGGAGTTGTTCTGCACCCATGAGCAACAACAAGAGTCCGAAATCCCAGTTGGATGTGTGCGGTGCACCGATCAGCACATAACGAGTAAGTCTGGGATTGAGCACATGTGTCCGCCAGCCGATGAAGCGCAATATAAGGTGCGCTAGCTTTTTAGCAAGGGGGGTTTTTTGAATTCCGTACGCAAGAGCCATAGTCTGTCCTTTAAAAGTAAAGTGGCTTATTCTATAACACTTTCAAGCCAAATCGTTCTGTTGTTATGGAATTGTAGGGATTGGCTGTGAATATTCAAAAAGCACCATCTTGCGAACTGCATAAGCCCTATGAGAATGAGTTGAAAACAGTCAATTGATAGCCATCATGCAGATTGCATCATCGTATCAGGAACCTTCCTGAATAGCTGATAAGCAATTTCATTTCCTAATGGGTATAACGGCAGCAAATCTGCGCGATAACCCTTGGTTGCATAATCCTGCATCAACTGCACAGCTCGTCGCAGTACACTCCTGTCCCATCCCAAAGGTAGACTCATCAACTCTTCAAGTGCCGGGTGCGGATAGCGGCTATGCGTTCTGCGATAGATGTTCCATTCCAGTTGCCAGGCATCCAATTCCCCATATACGGAAAGCGCGGTAAACAGGCCCTGCTGCAAGTGTCTTACCTCGTGAATGACAAGCGTGTACACGCGTGTATTGTTGAGCGAAGTATCATAGGAATAATAACGAGTATTCAGATTGATGTTTCCAGTAATTGTCCACCAGGCACCGATGCTCGGCTTGGAGCGTTTGAAAGCAATTTTTGTACTGCGAGACTGCAAGAATGCGACGGTCGCATTTCCTTCATTCCCGTATTTCTCAAGGCCATCGAACAATAAATTCAACCAGGTTGCGTGATCCATGTATACCTCACACTATATTTACAAAACAGATACTTTTACTCTTTATAACCTAAGTTTAGGAGTTGCGCACTTGGGCAGGAGAAGCCTGAAAATCAGGGGGGAGCACGTTCCTCTGATTTTCGGTACATTTTCAAGAACTACATATTTCCTAAATATAATTGATAATAGCACTCTTTACGATAGTCCCTGATAGCACAATCAGGTAGAATCCAATTACATCAAACACTTCGAGGAAACATGCAAAAAGTTGCCATTCTAGGCATTGGACAAACAAAAGTAGACGAACACTGGGACAAATCCCTGAAGGAACTGGGCGGGGAGGCTTGCTTTGCAGCCATGCAAGATGCCGGGATAAAAAAAGCGGATGCACTCTTCGTCGGTAACATGCTCTCACCCCTCATCAACGGGCAGAACCAGCTCGGTACGTTCTTCTCAGATTGGATCGGCCTATGGGGTCACGAAGCCGTCAAAGTGGAAGCAGCCTGTGGGTCTGGGGCGGCAGCGCTGCGGGCCGGGCTGATGGCTGTCGCTTCAGGTGAGATCGAATCCGCGCTGGTGCTCGGGGTTGAGAAGATGACTGACAAAGCTGGTCATGATGTCACTGCGGCACTGGCTACCGCTGCCGACGCTGATTACGAAGTCGAGCAGGGAGTCTCGTTCGTGGGTATCAACGCGCTGGTCATGCGCCGTTACATGCACGAGTTTGGGTGGAAGCACGCCGATTTCGCGCCCTTCTCCATCAACGCACATACCAACGCCATGCACAATCCGAATGCGCGCCTGCACATGAACATCACGCTGGAGAAATTCGAAAGATCAAGCATGGTTGCCACTCCTATCAATTTACTGGACGCTTCGCCGATCGGGGATGGGGCCGCGGCTGTGGTCATTGTCCCGGCCGAGAAAGTTAGTTCTGCACCCGGGCGACCCCGCATCGTTCTCTCCGGCTCTGGGGCTGCTACCGATACCATCGCCGTTCACTCCCGAAAGGACCCACTCTTCCTGTCTGCAGCGTATACATCTGCCAAACGCGCCTATGAAATGGCAGGGGTCACGCCGTATGATATTGACCTGTTCGAACTGCATGACGCCTTCTCGATCATGACAGCACTCTCGTTGGAAGCCTGCGGATTTGCCGAACGAGGCCAGGGACCGAGGCTCGGCCTGGATAACGAGATCAGGCCAAGCGGTAGGATGCCCGTCTGCACACGTGGCGGATTAAAGGCCCGGGGGCACCCGGTCGGCGCAACAGGGATGTACCAGATCGTGGAAATCGTCCAACAACTACGCAGCGAGTGCGCTGAAACCCAAGTCGAAGGCGCAAAAGTCGGTATGGCACAGAACATCGGCGGCAGTGGTGCTACAGTACTTACGCATATTTTGACTGTTAGGTAGAAGGTCAATGCGCGAATTACAATTGTTTTCTAATGTAAATAAGTTGATTTTGAACTAAAATTGGCATATACTACGTATCACTTACCTGTAATCTGCGAAAGGATGTCAAAATGGATGAGAGAAGAAATCGGGAACGAAAAGATTTTTCCTATTACATGCAGCTTGTTGACAGCGACACGCAGAAAATGGTGGGGCATCTGGTAGACATCAGTTCAAACGGCTTCAAGCTGGATAGTCAGGCGCCTATTCCCCTCGACAAGGATTTCCGCCTTCGAATGGACCTTACCAGCGAAGTAGCCGATAAGCCTGCCATGGCATTTGTGGCGCGCAGCAAATGGTGTGAAGTTGATCCGCTTGACCCCTTTATCTACAATGTTGGTTTCCAACTGATCAATATCTCACCAGGCGATCGTGAAATAATCAATCGGATGATAGAAAAGTACGGGAAAAAAAGTAAAGAAGATCGCATTGACAAACGCCGCAGCAATCTCTGGTAAAAACTTCCATTCTTTAATAACAGGGAACTCCCGCAACAGCTATTGTGGGAGTTTTTCGTTGCAGCATTTCCTCAATTGACATACAATACCAACATGCGAGATATTCTCAGCTGGATCATACGCTTCGTTATTAATTTGATCGCCCGTGTGGAAATAGAGGGCTCCGAAAACATCCCCACTAAGGGCGGATTTGTAATCGCCACCAATCATCTGGGTCGCCTGGATGCTGCGTTACCTTTCTATGCGCTTGAAGGTGACTTTATTTTTATCATAGCCGAAAAATATGAGCATCACTGGCTTTTTGGACCGATCGGAAACGCGATGAATGGTATCTGGATGGACCGTTTCAATGCAAATGTTGGCGCGATCCGCAAGGTTTTGAGCCGTATGAAAGCCGGCGGCATCCTGGTTATTGCACCAGAAGGAACCCGCTCGAAAACCGAAACTATGGCAAAAGGGAAGCCGGGCGTGGCCTACCTTGCGTTGAAAGCCGGTCTGCCCATCGTTCCTGTAGGACTGATAGGTACCGAAGACCGGGTGGTCGTTGAGCGGTTAAAACAATTCAAAAAGTCAAGAATAAAAATCATCGTAGGGGCGCCTTTCAATTTACCACCTATTCAAAAAAAAGATCGTGATGCAAATTTGAAGCAATACACCGACGAAATCATGTGCAACATTGGAGCTTTGCTGCCAGAAAAGTATCGTGGCGTATATGCAAATCATCCGCGCTTGAAAGAACTCCTGAACTGATCCATCAGAAAAGATCCCATAATGCGCTACATCCTTCGCACCCTCATTCGTCTCCTTTTCAATCTCATCGCCCGCGTGGACGTAAGCGGATATGAACATTTACCCAAAGAAGGCAACTTCGTCATCGCGACCAACCACCTGGGGATTGTAGATGCGCCGCTTGCTTTTTATGCGCTTGACCGCTGGGATCTGTTTGTCTTGATCGCCGAAAAGTGGGAGAGAAATCCCTTCTTAAGGTGGCTCGGAAAGTACTTCAATTTTATTTATATCGATCGCTTCAATCCGGATATCAAAGCTCTGCGAAAAGTCATAGCGTTGATGGACGAAGGCAACAACCTGGTCATCGCCCCCGAAGGCACTCGCAGCCGGGTCGGGTCGTTGATCGAAGGGAAGCCGGGCGTCAGCTACCTGGCAACACGCCTGGGGCAACCCATCATCCCGGTAGCTATCGCAGGGACTGAAGATAAAGTCATCTTCGGCAATCTCAAACACCTGCGCCGCAGTCACATCACACTAACGGCTGGCCCGGCGTTTACCCTGCCACCACTTCCGCGCAAAAACCGCGATGAGCTCTTGAAAGAATATACTGATGAAATTATGTGCCGCATTGCCGCATTGCTGCCGGAGAAGTACTGGGGGGTGTATGCTGGGCATCCCAGATTAACGGAATTGCTGCGGCCTTAAGCCCAATTCCGTTTCTGTCAATCAATATTCTCAAACGTATCGTTTAGATTGAGATAGAACAGATCTACATCTAGATGGGGGAATAACTTATTGATTTTCTCACGCGCTTTACGCAGGTCAACTCCATGGCGCTCATTACTGCCTTCAAGCCCATACGCCCCACAATCTTCTTTATTAATAAACCCAACTTTTTTATCTGATGCAACCGGTCAGCAATATCCACCTATCGGATAACATCATACACATCATATACCCCGCCTGCGATGGCAACCCGGTCATAACTTTGTTCTGGAATATTTTCTCCAACCAATCGTTTAAAAACCTTGCAAACGATAATCCATACAATGCACAACAATCGTTTCACAGTGATTATCCATTGAACCTCCTATAAAATTTCGCCTTCACGACGTTTCAAGAACTGCCCCATACCGCGTTTCCCTAGCCACTTTTCATCATCCACAATCAACTCTCCACGCAGGAAGACTTTTTCGGGGTAGCCAACCAATTCCCAGCCTTCGTATAGGTTGTGATCAGTGCGGTGCTGTGCGTGCGCCACACCATATTTTACTTTCTTCTCCGGATTCCAGATGAGGATATCCGCATCGGAGCCGGGCAGCAGCGTGCCCTTGCGTGGGTACAGGCCAAAAATCTTGGCCGGGTTGGTAGCGTTCAACGCTACAAATTGATTGGGCGTCATCTTCCCGGTTCGCACACCATAGGTCCACATGATCGGCAAGCGGTCACCCACACCAACCAGACCATTGGGAATCTTGGTGAAATCATCCACGCCCAGCTCCTTGCCAGGAATTGCAATATTTTTGTCCTCGTAAACGATTGGCTTCGTACCATCGTAGAAGAAGGCGCAATGATCGGTGCCGATGGTCTGGATAGTGCCATCTACCAGACCGTCCCACAGACGGGCATTGTCAGCTTCCATGCGCACGGGCGGTGAGCAAATCCACTTGGCACCATCGGGACGGCGCAAATGGTCGATCGTGAAAAACAGATATTGTGGGCAGGTCTCACCCATCACCTTGACACCGTGCTCACGCGCATACTTGAGCATATCAACTTCACCCGCCGCATTCATGTGGACGATGTACAGCGGTGCATCCGCCACAGACGCCATACCTGCTATCCTTAAACCAGCATCTACCGCACCCCAGGCCGGCCTTGATAAAGCGTGCCATTCAGGGGTGGTATGCCCGGCTGCCAACGCTTCGGGGATGAGCGCTTCGATAACGTCACCGTTCTCAGCGTGCAGAAGGGTCAGCATCCCGTTTTCTTTGGCAATCCGAAGCGCCTTGAAAATACTGCCATCATCCAGGCGCAGACGTCCGTTGTAGGCCGTGAAAACTTTGATAGTGGTGATGCCCATCTCCACCAGGGATGGGATGTCTTTTGCAACATTTTCATCAAAGTGTGTCAAGTTCATGTGGAAGGAGTAGTCGATGGCGGCTTTCTCGGCTTTTTCGAACCACAAGTCTACTGAATGCCTGAAGCCTTGCAGTTCCTGAACTACAAAGTCCATCACGGTCGTCGTACCACCAAATGCGGCCGCTTTGTGACCGGTGTAGTGGTCATCCGATGAGACGGTGTCAAACATCTCCAGATCGAAGTGGGTGTGCGCGTCCACCCCACCGGGTAGAACCAGCTTATCGGTCGCGTCCACAGGCTCGGCATCCGGGATTTGAAGCGATTTGCCGATCAGGGCGATTTTTCCGTCCTCGATCAAGATGTCCGCTTGATAAGTTTCAGATGCAGTAATTAGCGTCCCGTTTTTTATAAGCTTCGTCATTCTTCCTTCTCCAATGGCATGAAGCCTTTTCCAAACACGCCCTTGGCCGGAACAACAACCACAAACGCGTTGGCATCGGCTTGAGAAACCAATGCTTTTAGTTGCGGAATTTCGGTAACAGTGAGAGCACACATGAGAACTGAATGGTTTTCCCCGGTAAAGGCCCCTTTTCCTGAAACAACCGTTGCCCCACGCCGCATCTTTTCAAGGATGCGGTCAGAGACTTTCTGGGGTTGATCGGTAATTATAAAGGTCATGATTTGCTGACGGCGGCGTGACAACCTGTACCAGGGTAAGCCCTCTTTAGATGTTTTTTCGCTATCACCAGTATTAAAAAAACCATCCGGCAAACCAAAGCGCGGGAAAACTTCACCCGACGAGCGTTGCAATCCAACTGTGAGTACCCCCATTGCCACCACGCCAGTGAGCAACACGATCACGGGTAACACCACCCAAAGTCCATCCAAAGGGCCTATAGCTGCACGAGAAACAATTTCAATTAAGGTAGCCGCCGGGGTAGGAAATAACGCCAACCTTGCAAACCAGGTCAGGCCAACTGTCAGGTATATCCAAAGATAGTTGCGACGCAGGCGACGCCCTAGCGCTTCGAGTTCCGAAATCTGGAACTGAGGATGCAACAGGCTTTCCGCCAAAGACTCTCCCCAGTCTGCGGATGGCTGGAACGGTGGCACAAGCATGGATGCGAAAAAATCCGTTTCCATCATGCGCACACGATATGACCACAACTCATAATAGCGGTAACGCCGGGCTTCGATAATCAGGAACATGGTCACCAGCAAAAGATCGAGCAAGATGACGAAATGCCCATAATCTGTTTTTGTGAACGCGAAGGAGATAACAGCCCCTGTGGTGACAACAGCCCAATTGGTGGTCGCATCCAGGCGCTGTCGCCAAACATTAGCGCGCGAAACTTCTGCGCGGAAAAAATGCACCATTGCCGTAGTGAACTCGCTAGATTTGAGTTCATAGCCGCGATAGGTCCAGACAGGCTCCGGGTGCGAGTGTGGATGTGAGTGCTCAGTTGGGTCTTGTTCTGGCATCCTGCTCCTTTATTTCATAATCTTCTTGCAAATCTTTGATGCCGAGTAATGCGATCAAGAGAGATGGATCAATATCATCCGGCATATCTACTTTATACAGTTGCCTTTGTTCAGCCCTTTCGCGCAACGACTTCCATAATAAAGCACGCTCATCGGACTGGACAACGAGACCGTTTAACGTCTTGGCCCTAAGCAAATATTCCCCCGTTGTATACAGGAAGGTGAGCCGCCGCCACTTTTCTGCGACGATAGGCCTGCTGAGGCGTTCTAAAGGCCCAATCTGCACCTTGAAGTATTCCTCTTTCGCGCGCGGATGGTCTGTCTCATCTTTAAGCAATTCGGCGCGGGAAGCCAGTTCGTGCCCGCGCACTGACGCAACATACTCGATCTGTCCGCCGCGCTCGCCAAAGCTTCCGGGCTGGTAAAAGGCCAGGTAGTCTACGGAAACAACTTTGGGCGCGGTGCGAAGCGGGATGCGGTACCAACCCAGCAGCCGTGCAATTTCCATGTCACGCGGCATCGGCAGGAGACAGACAAGGACCAAGTCCGAGGAAGCAATCATGGCTATATTATAGTCGCAAGACTTCCGAAGTCTGACCTGCTTCTACACCGTTTTAGGAGTGTTCCGCAAAGACTTCGGAAGTCTATTCAAAAAAACGGGAGCGCTTGCTCCCGTTTCTAGCCTTTACTCGACAGGCGCTGTCGGACTGACTTTGTGTATCTTCGCGATGATCTTTTCCCGCTCAGCCTTGTTGCTGGCTTCAGCCAGTTGGGCACGCAGTTTCTTGATCTTATCCTTACGATGTCGGCGACGTTTTATTTCGCGTTTGCGTTCACTTGCCATGTGTACCTCCTGAAAGTTATTTTGTCATCCTTTTATAGATTGAGTGGGATGAATTGTCAAGGCGAGTCAACGCGCTCCCCAGGGGCTTAGTAGTACCTGGGGAGCATACTCACTTATATCAATCCAACTTCAGCGTTAAATTCTTCAATCAATTCGTCGATCTCTCCAACCTGTTCCTGGACAGCTTCCCAATAATTCGGCTGGTACCACATTTCCTGGATCTCTTCGTAGGTTTTGCCCTGCTGCTCGACCCAGGTGAAGTACTTCAAATTGTGGACACGGCGGCGATCAGTATAGCGCAATTCTTCCAGATTATCGGTGCTTTGGCCGTGCAAGTAATGCGCGAAATCAGCAGCGGCATCGCGCTCGGTGTATTCACCAAATTCCTGATGCATCTCGTGGATACGGGAGCGGTAGAGTTCCATCGAGTCGGTCAGCACGGTCAGCATGATGTCGTTCTCGCCCATCTCGTAGTATTTGGCAGCTTTGATAGCTGAGAGCACATTGGAGATACCGGAGAAGCCCATCAAGTCAAGCTGGCCGACGATTTCTTCGGGCACACCCTTTTCCACCAGGAAGGCGCGTCCGCTCTCTTCGTTGAACAAACGGCTGATATTTACGACAGCGTTGTCATCAATGGCTACCACCATGTCGGTATTCTTGGAATTGTGAATCCACGGCACGTGTTTGTCACCGATGCCCTCGATGCGATGTGCACCAAATCCGTTTTCGAGCAGGGTCGGGCATTGTAAGGCTTCGCTGGCGACGATCTTGCTGTCGGGAAAAAGCTGCTTCATATAGTCACCGCTGGCAATCGTCCCGGCAGAACCCGTAGCGGAGGCCATACCGCGATAGCGGTCGTTAGGTCCCATAGTCTGCTTGAGCACTTCTTCCATGGCGTGACCGGTCACCTCGTAGTGCCACAGGTAATTGCCAAACTCATCGAACTGGTTGAAGATCATCAGGTCTTCGCCAGAGTTGCGCAGTTCCCAACATTTGTCGAAGATTTCCTTGACGTTGGATTCTGAGCCAGGGGTTTTGATGGTCTCACCGGCGATGCTCGCCAGCCATTCGAAACGCTCCTTGGACATGCCTTCGGGCAAAATCGCAATCGACTCACAGGCCAGCAAAGCCGAATCATAAGCACCGCCGCGGCAGTAGTTTCCAGTGGACGGCCATACCGCTTTTTGGGTGGTCGGATCGAACTGCCCCGTGACCAGCCTGGGTACGAGACAACTGAACGCAGCCCCAACCTTGTGCGCGCCGGTTGGGAACCATTTCCCTACCAGCACGATGATGCGGGCATCCACACCGGTCAGGGATTTGGGTAGCTCAAGGTAATTGACGCCGCCAAACCCGCCGCCGCTGGATTTCGGCTCGTTTTTCCAGGTGATGCGGAACAGGTTGCGGGGGTCCACATCCCACAGACCGACGCTTTTGAGTTCTTCTTTGACTTTGGCCGGAACCTTGGATGGGTCCTTCATCTGGGCATAGGTCGGGATGACGATATTCCGCTCGCGGGCACGCTGGATGGCGCGGGCACGGCGGTCTTTTTGGATGGTTAGATCAATTGTAGTCATTGGGAAAATCCTTCAGAATGGAGAAAGTTGTCAGACAACTTGTATTATATCGCACAACTCAGAAATATTCACGAATATTTATTGGGCATTTGCGAAGAAGCACACAAGTGCCCGAACAATATATTTTTGTTTGGTGGGAATTCCTTTGACATATGGAAAATTTATCAATCATTTTCATACTTTCCGGGTACAAGCGTAGTTGAATCGTTAACAAAGTTGAAGGTTATTTTTAATGTATTAAAGATAATTTTGTTGTATGATAAGTATAGATAGTCGCTTCCCTATCAGAAAGGAAGGTGCTCATCGAAACAATAGCAAGCTACATCAGAGGAAAGACCGAGACCCAATAGCCTGGTAGAAAGTGGAAAGCTCCTAGCTTTCATGCCAGAAGTCCCTAGCGACGATAAGCGTCTGGTCTCACTCTTTCCTCCACATAAGCAAGACGTAAGTTGGCGGATGGGGCAATCCCATCCGCCTTTTTGTTTGGCAATTATTGGGCTTCAGGAAATACTGTTTCATAAGCAGCAATAATCCTATTCCACAACTGATTGGCCTCATCATCAATCGTCTGCCGGGATGGGTCATCTTCGAACCAGGCAATCGTGCGGCGGATGCCTTCTTCCCAGGGAACTTTACAATCGAATTCAGGCACAAATCGTTTGATCTTGCTGTTATCGAAAACCGCACTGTTGACCTTGTCCCCGATCAGGCTGCCGATGGCATGCTCGTCATATCTGGCGATCAAGTCAGATGCGATGTGAACCATATTCAACTCCACGCCCAACGCGCGGGCAACTTCTTCGTAGGCCTGGTTCCAAGTCAGGACTTCGTCGGAGGTGATGTGGAAAGCCTCGCCAATTGCATTTTCGTTCCCGAATAATCCCAGGAAACCTACTGCGAAATCCGCGTTCCAGGTGAAAACCCACAAAGAGGTACCATCACCGGGAATAACGATCTTCTGTCCGCGCTTCATGCGGTCAATGATAGTGTAAG
>Ga0209536_100003178_pt1 | contig 26492 bp, 23 predicted proteins | sample DeeMarSeWOR28_12_FD_187461 | JGI IMG/M metagenome (GOLD analysis project Ga0209536, IMG submission 187461) | Marine sediment microbial communities from White Oak River estuary, North Carolina - WOR-2-8_12 (SPAdes) (version 2) | ecosystem: Environmental > Aquatic > Marine > Intertidal zone >...
CGTCTTGAGCCGGTCCCGATCCCCGTACCGGCTCCGTCCGACGATCTCTCCGACAAGCTTAAAGAGCCGGTCCACCTTGGCGTTCACGGCCTTCGAGGTGACCTCAAGCTTCGGGAGGAATTCCGCGTCGTTCATGTGCTCCAGATATGCCTCAAGCGAAGCCCCGAACCCTCCGGTGTGGACGTTGAGCGCAATGTCGAGATCGCCGTAGCTGTAGTTTTCCGTGTTGAGGCTTCCCAGAAGCTCGGTCAGCAACGCACCATACGGGATCAGCTCCTCGGGCAGGACGCGCGCGTCAAAGAAGAACGAGAGATAGACGACATTGTTCGTGAACGTCTCGTGATAGAGGAGCGGAATGCCCTCAACCGATTGCTCCTCGATTGCGTACCAGTCGGCCTCGCGGCTGATATCCTCGAGACTCAGCGAGGGGATCGTGGCTAGCGCTTCGGGCGTGTCTTCGCGCTTCTGATACGCGATCAGCTCCTGGGTCTCCTCGACCATCGCGTGCAGCTGCTCTTTCGAGAGCGTGGCTTTGATGGCGGCGAGCTCGGCCTGGGTCGCCGCGGCCTGCTCCTTCTCCAGACCCGGCCTGGGCTCGAGCACCAGGAGCAGCGCATGCGGGTTTTCCAGAATGTAGCGGCGGATAATCGACTCGAGGTAGTCGCTCTCCAGGGCCTTCTTCACGCGGGCAAGGGGCGCTTCATAGGCCAGGCCCGCCAGAGGATCGTCGGCGTGAAGCCAGCTCGGGAGCGACTGGAAGAGGTAGGTGAGGCCCTTCTGGGCATCGTTGCCCTCCCGAAGGCGGAATTCCATCCGGTTGATGGTCCCCTCCACGGCCTGTTTGTTCAGTCCCTCATCGGCCACCTTCTCGAGCGTGCTCATCACCACCTCGCGGAAGCGCTCGCCCTCAGCAGCGTTGGCATTCTGTACGACGATGTCAACGATGTTCTGCTGGAGATTGTCCACCGAGGAGCGCACCTCGCGGCCGATCCCCGCTTCCTGGAGCGCCAGGCGCACCGGCGCGGACTCCTGGTTGACGAGCACGTCGGTCAGCACATCCAGCGCCATCACCAGAGCCTGGTCGTCGTTCCTTCCCGCCACGAAGCTCAAGGAGAGGTAGCTCTGATTCTCCGTCGCTTCTCCCTCGCCCACCGGGTAGTACGCCGTGGCCTCCTTCATGGCTTTGAACGGCTTCTGGAGCGGGATGGTGACGGCACTGCCTGTGCGCTCGAACTTCGAGAGATATTCTCGATCGATGAATGAGAGCTCACGGTCCAGGTCAGCATTTCCATAGAGCAGGATGTAGCTGTTCTCCGGGTGGTAGAAGCGGCGGTGGAACTCCAGGAACGCCTCGTAGCTCAGCGCCGGGATCACCGAGGGATAGCCTCCGGCCATGTAGCGATAGGCGTTGTCCGGAAAGAGATGTTTCATCATCTGATAATTGCGTTCGCGCCGGGGGTCTGAGAAGGCCCCCTTCATCTCGTTGTAGACGACCCCCTTGTAGATGAGCGGCGCCCCCGTGTCGGCAAGCTCGTAGTGCCATCCTTCCTGCTTCAGGATGCGCTCATCGGTATAGACCAGGGGAAAGAACACCGCATCCAGGTAGACGTGCATGAGGTTGAAATAATCCTTCTCATTCATGCTGGCCACCGGGTAGGCCGTCAGGTCGTTGCCGGTGAACGCATTGAGAAACGTCTTGAGTGATCCCTTCGATAGCTCATCGAACGGGCTCTTCACAGGGAAGTGCCTCGAGCCGTTCAGCACGCTGTGCTCCATGATGTGCGGCGTGCCGTCATCGGATTGCGGGACCGTCTTGAATGTAATACAGAAGGTCTTGTTCGGATCATCGGCCGCAATCTTCATCAGCCGGGCACCGCTCTTCTGGTGAGAGAAGATCAGCACCTCGGCGTTCACCTCCGGGACGAAGCGCTTGTCCACAAGGGTGAACCCGTGCGTGGTGGTTCCGAGATCCTGCTCTGCTGTTTGCATAGGACTCCAGCCGATGGTGAGCAACGACAACAGACAGACCAGCGAACGTCTCGTGCACATGGCAACTCCTCCCGGAGTGTTCCGGTGTGACGTCAGTGGTGTGACACTGGTATGCTCCTGCAGCACGGTGGGCTCCCTGCGCCTCTCCTCAGCGCGGGCGCAGGAAGGATAATCCCCGTGCGCCGGCTCCTGACTCCTGTACGGATCCGGGCCTTGGGGATCTCTGCAAAAGAGCTGCAAGAGTGCACCAAAAATACGGAAAATGGTCTCCGCATTCAACTCTCGGGCACGGGGCCGGTGCCCCAGAGTCCGAGGGCCTGTGCATGGGCACGGAGGTTTTCTGCCGGGGTGTCGGCGGGGATCTCACACCCTGCCGCGCTGAAGCTCTTGGGGGTGCCGAGGCGGAGGCACTCCAGGATACTCTCGCGAACCTGACCGGGCGTCCCCCGGAGCATGATGGCAACCGGGTCGGTGTTTCCGCACAAGGCAACCTGCGCTCCCAGCACCCGGTTGGCCTCGGCCCAGTTCACCATCCAGTCCAGATCGATGATATCGGCCCCACTTGTGGCCATGTCAGCGAGAATGCGGCTGGTATCTCCGCAGATGTGGAGGCGCGTCCGGGCGCCCATCGCGTGGACAGCCGCAAAAATCCGTCGTTCGTACGGAAGGCCGTAGTTGCGGTACATCTGCGGGGAGACCTGCGAGGCGATGGCATCACCCAGACCGATCAGGTCCGCCCCCGCCTCGACCTGCGCACGGGCAAAGGCGATCTCGAGCTCGACACAGAACTCCAATAGCTCTTCGACCCACCCCGGGCGATCGAGGAGATCCACCAGAAGCGATGAGACGCCCCGCAGGACGCTTGCCTCGGCCAGGGCGCCCTCGACCCACCCCATGACGGGGAGCGACCCGGCACTGCGCTCACGCATCAGCCGTAGGGCCTCGAGGCGGTCGCGCATGCGAACACCCTCAGACGGCTCAATCATCCGAAGCGTTCTGATACGATCGGGCTCATCCAAGAGTGGCCGGGCAAGGATCGGGAGACCGTCGGCGGGAAAGTCCACCGCTGCACCGAGATCGCAGCTCTCCCGGTAAGGGTCGGAGATCGCCTGGAGGAGGTCAACGGAGAACTCCTCCACCATGCGCAGGTTCGCTTCGACCAGGACGCGGTGCTCGCGATAGTAACGGGAAAGAGGTTGCCCGATCCTTCGGGCGGCGAAGGTCATGTAGATGTTGAAGTTCGGAGGCCTGTCGACCACCTCTCCAGCCAGACGGCGCTCGACGCGTTCAAGGGAATTCATCGATTCTCAGCAGACACGTTCAGTTCACTCTCCCGGGCACAGTAGCTCCGATGATGTCGGACGAGCATCGCTCAACGCGCACCACACTGATCGTGCCGCCGTTGCGCCGAGGGCCTCCCCCGGCAGATCACCCGTCCACTTCAAGTGGAACACCCTTGTGCTGATCCCGGACGAGTGTGAGGGCACCGTGTTCACACTTGGTGACGCACACGCCGCAGCCCATGCAGCGCTCGTAGGAGATGCCACTGGTACCGTTGAGAAGCGAGAGGGCGCCAAACTGACAGAAGTCCGTGCACTGGCCACACCCCTGGCAGAGCTCCTCGTTGACCGCGCTGACATACCCTGAGGAGGCAAGCATCGGAATCCCCCTGCGGTGCGCGCCGATCGCTCCGCAACAGCAGCTGCAGCAGTTACAGATGGCGTAGAAGCGGCCAAGCATCGCGTCCTTGAAGAAGGCATGGTGGGCGTGCCCGCGTGCGTCCTCTTCGCGCAAGATCTCCACTGCCTCGGCTGCCGTGATGCGTCGCGACGCCCGGGGGTGGTGCTCCTCGATGAAGCTCGCAAACGGTTCTCCGATGATCAGGCAGACGTCGCGCGGCTCGCACCCGTGCTCCCGCGACGCGCGACAGGGGCACTCGAGCACGACGATGTGGTCAGGGTGGTTGAGGATGAGGTCCCGCGCCCGGCTGTAGGGGATGACCTTTTCGAGGTCACCGCGATCGATGTCCCTGCCCAGCCTGACGAGCCGGGATGCCGCCTCGAGAGGGAGGACCTTTCCGTGATAGGTGTCGGCAAACGCGCTGGTAAATCGCCGCTCGCGCGCCGGGACGCGATCCGGTGCAAGCGCTCGAACAGAAGTGAGGAGGCGATCGAGGAACCTCCCCACGGGATGCTCTCCCTTCGCAATCCCGATGTAGAGATATGGCCATCGCTGGTAGACGTAGCCGTGAAGTATCTCCCACAGGGACATTGACCGGAGCGAGCGCGCTTCGTGAAAGTACGCACGCGTCGAAGCGCGAAGGGGCAGCCAGGATCGCGTCACGTTGCCGCGACCATCATGGCCGGAAGGAGCGTTCCGAGCTTGTATCAGTTCACGACGCAGCGGAGCCATGGAGAGAACCCTCTCAGAAAACTACGGATTCGATCATGCCGAGTCAACACAGTCAGCCTCTGGAGCGTTCGCCAGCGGGAAGGATGTCACTCCCCTCCAATCTGCCGCCCAAGCACGGGTCCACACAGATTCCTCAACACGGAGGAGAACCTTGTTCCCGACTCCGGAGGAATGAGCGGAGGTGATCCCCTCCAGCTGCGCTCTCTGTGAGAGAAGCCGAGGTCACCGCGTCCCCATCTGGGTAGAGAGCCAAAAAGAGAGAAGCCCGGCCATTGGCCGGGTCTCCCCGCCCCACCAGAAGCAGTTCGTGCCCGGGTCGAGAACCGCTATCGTGAACGAGTGCGGCGTTCTCCCCCTTGAGACCTGTCGCTACGCTGAAGCCCCTCGACGTGGCGATCAGCACCCGCGGGGCATTCTCGATTGCAGAAGACCCTCTTGGGCCGGAGGGTCTCCCACCGTGTGTCTCAGGCCGCTGCTTTCTGCGGCCGGGGGGCATAGATCAGCGCGACAACCACTCCGCAGATGAGGAGCTCCACAAGACTTACAAAGAACCCCGTTGCCGGGACGCCCGCTCCTGCAGTCATGGTAACCAGGCTGCCGAAGAAGCGAGGAAGCGGGATGAACAAGACGATCCAGAACCCGTAGCGAAGCCCCTCACCCACTGCTCCCTTGCCCTCATGCCCCTTGATGTAGATATAGACGAACATGATGCTGAATATGGCTCGCCCCAAATAGATCCAGAGCCGCTGGAGCATGGGATTGTCCGATACCCCCTCTGAAGGGAACATCTGGGGATAGCTCGGCATCAGGATCCAGAGATTTGCCAGGTATTCCAGGACTGAGAGGATCACGAACATCGCGATGGCTGCCGTGATCCACTTCTTCACATCAAGCGGTTGAGCCATACTGCCTCCTGGTTGGTGTGGGAACTCGTGGGATGCGGGGGGGGAAGGAAACGGCTGATAAGTACGACGTCGACCTTGGAGCTCATGGGTGCCACCGTCCGAAGGATGCGGTCACCGCAGCGCGCAGGGAAAGATAGCGATGCAAAACCCGGTTGTCAATCCAACCCTGGACCGACCGTCACGAGGAGAAGGGCCAGGCCAGACAGAATCCATTGGCGAAGGGGCGCCACATCTCGCGAAGACCTATCTCCACAAAGGAATGACTGTTCTATGACAACTCCCCCCGCGGTGAGCGGTATTATGGACCAACAGGCTGTTCTGAGGCTCAAGCCAGGGGAAACAGCCAGGATCTAGCCGGCACCCCGCGGCCTCTCGATCCGGGCCAGTGCCTCGGCTCACTCCGCAGGACAGCTGAGATGCCATGAATGACAACGGAGGCTGGCTATGACACTCGCCCGTCTGTTTGCTGCCGCCGCTACAATCGCCATCTTCGGATGTGGTGGAACGTACACGGTCACAGGTCCTGATGCCAACACTTCGCTTGAGGAGGTGGCCCGCCGGATCACGGGCGGACGGGCAGAAATCCACACGAGCGGGACTGGAGAGGAACGTGTGACGGTTCTCTCGCTCACCGTGGACAGTCTCCGGTACAGGCGGAGCGATCCCGATTCGGTGGGGGCGCTTCCGATGGAACAGATCTCTCGCATCCGACGTCCAGCGCCCGTCGGCAGCACGGTGGTGGGAGCACTGCTGGGTCTCACTGCGGGAGCCCTTGTCGGGGGCGCCATTGCTTATGCTGCCGACCCGCCAAGTCGGACACTATCGCTCTCAGGGCCCAAGAAGGAGCAAAGCAGCCTCCCGGCTTTTGCCCTTATTGCAGGAGTACTTGCAGGCACCACAACGGGCATTATCGTGGGAGGTGAACCCACGACGTACGAATTTCCGTTTCCCCCTTCGCCAGAGAGCGTCGCCAACGGCGCCGAGCCGAAAGCGGCCGGGTTTCCGCCGGGCACAGAGCTCTTTATGGTCGAAGTGAGCCGGTTGATTGCAGAGACTCCAACGACCGTGACTTTTCGCTGGCAGGGGCGGCCCCTCACGCTCCCGAGAAATGCGATCACCATCGGCAGGACCGACGACGGGAGATATCAGCTGCTGGTGCCTAAAGTCCTTCTTGACGGTCGATGAACTGCGCCGCTTTCGCCAGAGACGCGCTGACCTGACCCATCCGGCTCGGGAGGGCACACGATCCTATCAGCAGCGGAAGGTATCGGGAAGCATGAAAACAAGGCGCCACCCTGTACGCACTGCGCGGACAGGGTGGCGCCGGTCGAATGACTCCGCTCGCCCGATGCTAGCGGACGAGGCTCATCCTCATAGTCTGGACAATGTCACCCGCGGCAAGACGGTAAACGTAGATGCCGCTCACAACGGGGTTGCCATTGCTGTCCTTCCCATCCCAGACCAGCTGGTGGAATCCTGCCTGGACGGTGCCATTGACCAGTGTGCGGACTTCGGCACCGAGCATGCTATAGATGCGAAGGGTGACGTACCGCTGGTCGGGCACCGCGAAGACGATCTGCGTCTCGGGGTTGAAGGGATTCGGGAAGTTCTGGAGCAACGCCACCTGCTCTCCCCCGCCGTCAAGCTCATGATCTGCATAGGAGGGAAGCGGGTCCGCAAGCAGTGCTCGCCCGAGCGGGCAGTACGACTCGTTGAAGTGTTCCACCATGTCCTTCAGCGCATTGTAGTCACGTTTCTCACCGGGGAACACATCATTGAATCGTGCAATCACATCGCCCGGGGCAAGCTCATAGTGCACGTTGTCCGCCTGGGCATTCAGCAGCGACGCAACGATATGACGACCCAGGGACTTGATGCCACCCCCGCCCTGCCTGAGAACCTCCAGAAGAGTCATCCCCGGGAAGGCATCTTCAAAAACCTCGCTGAACTGCGTCGTCGGCGCGTACGGGTGGGGCCAGTTGCCAAAGTGGTGCGGCTGCTTCCAGTAGCCGGGGGTGCAGCCCTGATCGCCTCCGGGAGGCGCAGGCGGAATCGAGAGACCGGCTGCGATCCAGAAGAACGATGCCGGCAGCGCATCGGTGTTATTGTCATCGCGCGAAAAGGCCTGAACAGTGAGCGAAGAAGCTCCCGCGGGGATCTCGACCAGAAGGTTGCGGGAGTCCCACTCAGGCCCGTCAGAACTCGAGAGGAGGTCGCTGTACTTCGTCACGATCCCACCAGTAGTCACTTCGATGGAGCTCGGCCGGAACTCGCCGCCGCCTGAGGCAGGCCCCTTGGCGCTGGAGAAGAGCATCGAGAGTGTCGCCTGGCGGACCGTGGGTGCGGCCGGGAAGTCGAATGTCTGCGGGGCGGTCACCTGCTTGTCGCCCTCGAAGTCGATGAAGGCAAGATCGATCCCGTCGCGTGCGTCAATCGTCGCCGCCGGGAGCGAGGGTTCCTGGTAGATCACGATCACGCCCGCCCCGTCGGTCACAAACCCAAACGCGTCCAGGTTGCTGATGGTCAGCTGGTTCAATCCCGCAGCGACAAGGTTCAGAGCGCTGATGTCCAGACGATAGGCGATTGCAAAGAGCTCGCCTGCGGTGGGGTGTACATAGAAGGAAATCGGTGCGCCAATGCGATCCGGCGAATCACTGGCATCGCCCGGGTCCGTCGCTGCAATGTCGACACCGTTGATCTGAAACGTGACATCTACGTCGCCACCGAACGGCGTCTGGCCTTCCCAGTAGAAGAAGACCTGCTCGACCGTGGCAGAGGCGGGGAGGCTGAAGGTGATGATCTTATCCCCTTCTGCAGTGGCCAGTCCAACACCCGCCGCCAGGATTCCGGTGCCCCCTGCAAGCGTGACGCCCTGGAGCGGGCCGAGCGTTTCGGTGCCGTTGGCAAATGCGTGCCCGCCTCCTGTGAGAACGAGTGCGGCGAGCATTACAATAGCCGGCAACAGTCGCATTGCCTTCATGAGATCCCCCTTCTTTCTTGAATACCGGACGCGTGTCACTGCGGTAGTGGAAGTCTAACGAGAGACGGGGGGATTGTCAACCCAAGGAGGGACGGTTTTGCACTGAAATGACCGCCGTGTGACCCAGGTCTGTTCCCGGATCACACCGCGAACCGGTTCCTTTTGAGTTGAATCACAGGGCAGGAGCGTTTACCGAGGGCCCCGGGCCGGCCGAGATGTGCCGGTGAGATCAGGCGGCGGCTTCCTTCGCAGGCTGACACCTGGCGAAACTGACCAAGTGGAAAGAGAGAGGCTGAGAGCATCTCTGCCCAGCTGGCCGCCGGTCCGAGAGCGAGGATGGCGAAACGACCGGGGGTGGGAGGCGTATAATGGAGAGGGATGATACTGATCTGGATCAGCCACCAGAGAGATGAGCTCCGTGAGCCAGGATCTCGATAGACAAGGTGGCCGGACCTCCCACACAAGAGGTCTGACCCTCCTCGCCCTCCGCCGATGGGTGGGTGCCACCCTTCTCCTCGGACTCCTGCTGTTCCTTCCTGCCGGAACCTTCGACTACTGGGAGGCCTGGGTCTATATGGCCATCCTCCTCCTGCCGGCACTTGTGGTCCTCCTGGTCGGAGTGAGGACCGACCCCGAGCTCATCGAACGGCGTATGCGGATGAAGGAAAAGGAGCCAGAGCAGCAGCGGATTGTGAGGTATGGTACGATGCTCTTTCCGCTCGCCTTTGTGATCCCAGGACTGGATCAACGCTTCGGCTGGTCGGTCGTCCCCCCCCCAGCGGTGATAGCCGCAGATCTCTTGATCTTCCTTGGCTATCTGCTCTTTGTGCGGGTGATGAAGGAGAACCGCTATGCCTCACGGATCGTCGAGGTTGAACAGGCCCAGCGCCTCATCACGACCGGCCCTTACGCCTTGGTGCGTCATCCAATGTACGTTGCCGTGCTCCTCATCTATACGCTCAGCCCGCTGGCACTCGCTTCGTACTGGGGGCTGGCGATCTCCGGCTGGTTCATCCCCTTATTGATCGCCCGGATCCGCAGCGAAGAGAAAATTCTCGCGAGGGACCTTTCCGGATACATCGAGTATACCTCGAAGACCCGCTTCAGGCTGATTCCGGGCATCTGGTAGAATCGCTGAACGGGGGGACCACTGCCCTCGACCCTTCCCTCACCGAGGGTTGCTCCCGGCAACGCGCCAGGTTCAGAACGACATACGCTGCCACCCCGTCCTTCTCTCTGACCTCGGCGGGAGACCGAGGATTTCGCGCCCCAGGTCAACGTAGTAGCGGTAGTTCTCCAGCGGTGTTCCGTTGGGAATGCGGTGGTCGAGCCCGAAGGCGATGCCCCCCTCCCTCATCAAAGGCTGCATCTTGTACTCCAGCTCCTTCCTGATTGCCTCCCTCCCCTCCCGCAACACATGCTTGTCAAGCCCGCCCCTCATGGCAAGGCGCACTCCGTACTTCTCGCGCAGCTCGACGACATCCATCCCCGCTGCAGGCTCCATCGGGTGGACGGAGTTGAGGCCGCTTTCGAGCAAGGCTTCGAGAATGGGGGCGACATCCCCGTCGCTATCCATATCGAAGATCTTCGTACCTCGCGAGGAGACGAGATCCCAAACGGCACGGAAGTAGGGTCGGACAAACTCCGAAACCTGCCGTGGGCCGATCAGGGGGCCTGATTTTCCGGCCAGATCTTCGTGCACCGAAAGCTGGTCGATAACGAGCTCATCTGTGATGCGCTCGAGGACCCGCAGGGATGTGTCCTGTACGGTTTCGATAATGTCACGAAGCAGTTCGGGCTGCTCGTAGAACCCGGTGCATGCACGCTCATCCCCCATCAGGTCTCGAAGCGTATCAAATGCGCCAGGGATCGACGCGACAACAAGCGCTCCCCGTGCCTGCTCCGCTCTGGCCTTCTGGACCGCCGTCCTATCGATCCGGTCCGTGTGAAAGGAGAAGAGCCTCTTCTTCTCGAGCCAGCTCTCCATATCGCGAACGGGGAAATCCAGCGGAAGTGAGATTGTGGCAACATCTTTGTAAAGCTTCGTTCGCCGCCCGAGTGCGTCCTGCTGAATGAGGTACTGCGGGGTCTCCTCGAGCGTGACAGCATCCATGCCCCCGAACACGCCGGTTGTGCCTCCGCACTGGACCACCGGAACGTAGTCCCAGTCGAATGCCACGAGACTGATCTCCTCGGCCGAGGCGCCCTGGGCGAGCCATTCCTGCTCGAGTCCGACCATGAGACCAAAAAGCTCAACGAACATGGGCCGCCCGGCGGCGCCGAAGGTCATCAATTCAAGATACTCCTCGCGTGTGAATTTCATCGTATTCGGGCCCGATGGTGCACGATCAGTGACTGTGTTGGGAATATACCCGAAATGTGTCCTTCTTCAACACTTGCGCACGGGAGTTGTCATTGTAGGGATATGGGCCTACATTTTCAGCCATACCCTCGCCGGAGCGCCGAGCGTCCCACTCCCGCTGCTTCGTTGCGACCGTTCGACCGCTGCCCGGAGGATGACAGCATTGATCGTATCCGCTACTCTCATAACCCTCGCACTTGTATTCTACTCCCTCGGCGTCTGGTCCGAACGGATCGTCCGCTATCTAAGGCCATGGCACGTCGTTTGCTTCTGGACCGGATTCCTATTTGATGTTGCCGGCACTGCTGCAATGCACCGGATCGCCGCCGGACCCTTCGACATTACGGAGCCTCATACGCTCACCGGCCAGATCGCGCTCTGGCTCATGCTCGCTCACGCTGTCTGGGCCACACGAGTCGCCCGAAAAGGGAGCGAACACGCCAGGAGAGGATTTCACCGCTATAGCCTGTTCGTCTGGCTCGTGTGGCTGGTTCCGTACTTTGGCGGAATGTACTTGGGCATGACGCGCTAGAGGCGAGGAACGTTCTCCCAAGCGTTGGTGCGAAGGAGGCTCTCACCTCGAAAACCACTCCAGAACGCTCCTGGGCCTCAAATGGGGCATCGCATACGGCTTCTCCTCAGGATCAACGACGTGCGGACCCCCCGAGCTCACAGCCGCACCATTGATTGAGGCCCGGGCACACCAGGCCCTGCAGGGGAGGATCATATCCGAAGAAATCACTTGATTCTCCCTGTGCCGTGGAGTACCGTATCCTCACGACGCGAGGTCGCCTGTCTCGACGGTCCCGAGTATCTTCTCCCTGAAGCCCACACCGCAGCTCTGGAGGCACCATGAATATTCGAACGAGCATGCACGCTGCCCTTCCTGTACTGCTGGTCTCGGCCACCATGACCCTCCATGCGCAGTGGATCAACGGGCAGAATGCGGATCTTGTGCTTGGTCAGAAGGATTTTGTGGGCAATACCCCCGGCCTCGCTGCCGATTCGCTCTCCTTCCCCGTGGGTGTGGCAATCGACCCGACATCGGGAAAGCTCTTTGTCGCTGATATTGGCAACGACAGAGTTCTGCGATGGGGCTCGGTGTCCTTGCTGGTGAGTGGGGATCCGGCTGAAGCGGTCGTTGGCCAGCCTGATTTCACCACCAACGGGGAGCGTACGACACAGGATGGAATGGACTTCCCCACTGATCTTGCTGTGGATGCGGAGGGCCGCCTCTATGTGGCAGATGCCCTGAACAACCGAGTCCTGAGGTTTGACAGTGCATCCTGGAAGCCGAGCGGTGCAAATGCCGACGGTGTCCTTGGCCAGCCTGATTTCACATCGAAAACCGCAGCCGCTACACGCAACGGTATGGAATATGTCCGCGGCCTTGCCGTGGACGATGCCGGTCGCCTGTGGGTATCCGACCAGAGAAACAACCGCGTCCTCCGGTTTGACAACGCTGCAAGCAAGCCCAATGGGGCCGATGCAGATGGCGTGCTTGGGCAGGCAGATTTCACCTCCAATCTTGGCGACACCTCACAGAGCGGGATGGCCCAGCCCCGCGGCCTCTGGGTGGACGATGCGGGAAGACTCTGGGTGGCAGTAACGTTCATTAACCGCGTCATGCGCTTTGACAACGCAGCGGCAAAGCCTAACGGTGCCAACGCCGATGCAGTCCTCGGCCAGCCCGGCTTTATCTCCTCCGCGGCGGAAACATCGGCAACCGGAATGCACCGCCCATCCGGGATTACCATGGACCCGTCGGGACGGCTCTACGTGGCCGACTTCTACAACAACCGGGTCTTGTGGTTCAATAATGCCGCGAGCAAGCCGAATGGTGCCAGTGCCGATGGCGTGTTCGGACAAACAAACCTCACTTCTGCAGTGGGCAGCGCCACCCAGAACGGGCTGAATCTACCGTGGGGAATCTTCTTCGACAGGACAACAAGCACGCTGTGGGTGTGCGACGATGGGAATCATAGGGTGTTGAGATTTTCCCCCGGTGGTCCGCTTTCTGCGGAGGAGGAGAAGAGTCGGCAACCGGACCGGTTCGCTCTCCTGCAGAACTACCCGAATCCGTTCAACCCCACCACAACGATCACCTACGCTGTGCCGCACACTGCCTACGCTACCCTCACCGTCTACACTGTACAGGGGGAAGAACTAGCAAGGCCGGCTGAGGGAATGCACACAGCGGGGTTGTATCAGATTGCGTGGGACGCGACCGGACTGCCAAGCGGTGTCTACTTCTACCGTTTGACTGCGGGTGAGCATACGTACACGAGGAATATGGTACTGTTGCGGTAGTGTGGGTGTCTAGCGTCGACGCAGAATCCTCTGAATAGAAACCCCGGCGATTCCCGTCGGGGTTCTTCGTTGTTGCCGCACAGCACACCCTCTTCCTCACCCCGAGCCGCGCACTCATCACAACGGCGAGCGGTCCGACGTCTTTTGCAGCCCAACGACATAATCTGACTGCGCGAAGCGACTCACCCGGAGATCTGCGATGGCACATGCTTTGCATCGTTTCTTGCCGATTTGGAGGGAGTGTGTGTCGTGCTGCCAGAATAGCTACCGTCACGATTCGCGCAGCGTGAACTTCATGACGGGGATGAATTGCAGAGGAGGTTCATCATGTTCGTGGCTAAACCATGTGGTTACGCCTTTCGCCTGATGGCCATAAGTGCGCTCCTTGCGCACGCCGGAGTGTCGCAGGTGACCATCCAACGGCAAGATGTGTTGAAGATCTTTACACCCGGCGGGCTTCACTTCTACACCCCTGGAGATCCAGGAATGTTCGACATCGGCAAGCCAGGGGGACCACAGGTCTATGATTTTTCTTCAATCAGTCTGTCGAACCCCGGCATTTCTTACAACTATGAGGTCAGCACCATCCCCCTGCTTGCCCCCCGCTATCCGGCCGGCTGCGTTACAATGGGAGAGACACCGTCTACAATCGAACAGAACCCGGTCTTTCTGTTCAACACAGACACGATGTATGTGGTGGGCCATGCTACATTGTATCCGGAAGAGAGCTTCTCACACTACGCGCCCTGGGAGATCGTTGCACCATTCCCGATCCTCTATGGCGGTGCAATCACGCAGACCGTCGAGAAGCGAGAGACAACCTATACCGCAGGATCACAGGTGCAGTGGGCCGATGTTTCTTCAAGCGAGGAATTCACAATAGTAGACGGGTATGGTACGCTCCGTCTGGCAAACGGCGATTATGAATGCCTCCGGGTCAGGAAGGAGCATCGGGGATACGGTGACAAAGAGTTTCTCTACCTCACACGCGAGGGCGCGTTCCTCGGCGTGGGCGGCGTTGCCCTGACTGATCCTGACTCGGGCTTGGTTGCTGGTGGAATGCAGATTCTTCTGGCGGCGTCGCTGGTCGACGTTCACGAGCATGAAGGCCAGCCCCAGGCATTCAGACTGAAGCAGAACTTCCCAAATCCGTTCAATCCATCGACCAGGATCGGTTTTCAGCTCCCAGCCTCAGCACATGCGCGTCTGGCAGTCTATGACATGGTCGGCCGGGAGGTGGTGGTGCTGGTAGACGAGGTGAGAGCACCGGGAGTGTACGAAGTCGAGTTCGAAGCAGAAGGTCTTTCAAGCGGAGTATACTTCTACCGGTTGACGGCGGGAGAACACGTCCAGACACAACGGGCCGTCTTGATGAAATAGAGAGAGTAACGCACTAGGGCAACCAGAGCCCGGGTAAAAGTGTCCGGGCCTTCTCTCTCTATGCCCTCTCCTTGCCAAAGATTATGACACGGGGACCGCATTGATGTGATGGGACTTCCCTTCAGGACGCGTTGAGATCTGGAGCCCTGATCGGCTTCCTTTTTCGGGGCGGTCGTCGACGCTGCGATCATTTTCGTCAGAAGCCAGAAGTCGGGCTCTTACGGAAAGGGCACCACGGTGAGTCGCCATGCCCCTGCGCTAAGTGAGACGATTGTCCTTGCGGCATTGAATTCTTGACAGACGCAACAGCGTGCGTTACCTTGCATTCGGCTTGACATCGGTCAAATGCGGCAACCTCCAGCGGCCGCGTGGGACCTGAGAGCGTGTGCCTTCCATTCACCCCTCCTGCACTCCCACCTCTGGCGCGGTCCGGATGAAGGCCGCAGCATCCTTCATGAGCTAGAAGCCGGAATCCACTCTACTCTCGCACCACCATACATCGTTGTGTTCATGCCACTGGGCCCCACCCACCGCGTATTGGTGCGTTGGACCCTCAAAGAGCACTCGACTCCGAGGAGGTCACCATGAACTCAGAAGCCCTTCCCGTAGGACTTCCTCTCGCGGCACTCACTCTCCTGACTGGCGTTTGCCACGCTGAATCTGGATGGTCTCTCCTTCCGACAGGCTTTACGACGAGAATAGAGGCTCTCTTCTGCATCGACCAAAGCACCGTCTTTGCCTGTGGCAGAAACGGCCTGGTGGCCAGGACGACAACCGGTGGTGATGCGTGGGATGTAACAATCATCGATAGCTCGACCTCGTTCTCAATCCTCTTGTTCACCGAGAGCGGGAACGGGTTTGACTGCGGATACAGTCTACAGACGAACACAGCCGCGCTCTACATGACGACGGATATGGGAGTGAACTGGAACCTCATCAAAGACGAGGGCCCCAACACAGGCTGCACTGCACTGTGCTTCACTGATTCCGACCACGGGTATCTCGGCATGACGGTGGGCACCAACGGCAGAATCCTCAAGACGACCGATGCCGGTCAGACGTGGGACACCTCCAACGGGATGGGCTATGTCCGGGCGATTCACTTCGCCTCAGGTGCTGTTGGACTCGCCGTGGGCCAGGGCGGCCTGGTCTACAAAACAACAAATGCAGGGGGCTCCTGGGTATCAACATTCCAACTCCCCAGTGCCCCTCTGTATGATTTCTATTCTGTGTTTTTTCCCGATTCGGCGACTGCCTTTGCAGCAGGTGACAACGGCTATCTGTACAAGTCAACGGATGTAGGCGAGTCCTGGGCTCCAACCTTTGACAACTCATCTCACTCATGGCGCTTCACGTGTCTGTGGTTTACCGATGATGCCACCGGCTATGTTGTCGGCGATAGCGGGGTGATCTTGAAGACAACAAATGCCGGCGTGCGGTGGGAGGCTCAGCGCTCCGTGACCGCCGAGTATCTGGCGAGCATTTCTTTTTCTGATCAGAATGTGGGATTTGCCGCAGGGAACAACGGCGTTGTCATCAAGACAACGAGCGGGGGCATCGTTGAGGTTGAGCGAGGGCCTCGAGGCATTCCCTCCGGGTACAACCTTGAACAGAACTATCCCAATCCATACAACTCAATGACACGGATCAGGCTTCACCTGGCTCCTCTGAGCGAAAGTCACAGAGGTGTGACAGGCGCTGGCGCAGTACGACTCGTTGTCCTTGACCTCCTCGGCCACGAAGTGCAGGAACTGCTTCATTGTAGGAAAGCGCCGGGTATGAACGAGGTCGTCTTTGACGCTTCGGCGCTGCCGAGCGGCACGTACTTCTACCAACTTACAGCCGGCCACCATGTTCAGACAAAAGACGATGGTGTTGATGAAATAACCGGATTCACCTACACGCACCGAAGCCCCGCTGATTGCCGTGGGCTTCCATTAGTGGCGGAGTAACACTCACCCGCTCCACCACCCCCTATCCCCCCCCCGGCTCAAGGTAACTATAAACCTGTGTCACTTCAGGCAACCTAGTGGCACAAACTCCTACACCCTTTTGACAATCCTATGACATCCTCCGGATGCGGAGGCCGTATGATCTTGCAGGAGATCTTGTGGAAGGTACGCCATGAATCGTCGTCCGAGACCCACCTTCGTGCTGGCCCTGTGCATCGCACTGATCGCACAGAGCGTAGGATGCTCATCCTCTGGGTCGACGGCCGATCCTCCAGCGCAGGCAATGGAATACTTCCCCACCCGGGATGCGCTGGAAACGCTCGAAACGTGCACCAAGGTGACCGTTGTTCTTCAGAATGGTTCAATCGTTCGAGGGTGGTACGAAGGGATGGAGAACTTGCCGCCCAGGCGCGTGTACGCAGTTCCTCCCACTGCCCTCCCCCAAGTGGCCGATAGTCTTGGGGAGTGGACACCTGTGCAAGGCGAACCTATTGTCATCTACAAATACCCCTCGCACGAGGTGTATGAGGAGACTCGGACGGACCTAGCGGTCTGGGGTGGTGACCTTCGATCTCGTCATCCCAACGTCTACTTGATGACGCCTCAGAGCACGGGTGACACCAAGTTCACGGTGCGCATTCGGCATATTCCCCACTATGGTACGTTCACACACGTGGCGGCACTACCCTCAGACAGCATTTCGATTATTCACACGGACACAGAGGAACCCAGGAGCGCACCAACGCATGCAGCCAACGTGATCGGGGCGGTGGCCGTATGGGCACTCGCCGTTTGTGTGTTCGGTGCTATCGCTATGGCTTCGGGTCATAGTTGGGGATTTGGACCATAGTCCACCATCCGCTCGCCACTTGGGTTGATTCTGTTACCCTACAGGCATACATTGCCTTTGCAGGCCGCTTCAGGGCGTATCGTACCGCCCCCATAACTTGGTGCAACCTAGCTGCAACTGAGTGCAACCCTTTGCGAGACGAAGCGGAAGACTCACTATCGAGAACCAGAACTGGTGGGGCCACCTGTCCGAGCTAGATGATGTCGAAATCGGCAGCCATGAAATCCCTCCGAGGAATGCGATCCGTGCTTTTGTTCTCATACGCTTGAAAATGCCGTCTCCATTCGGTGCGCTCTGGAGCTTCGTTATCTCGCAAACGTGAAGATCCAGGAATCCGAATGGAACATAATGAGCGCCCTCCTGCTCCCGGAATTCCTTCAGAGCCTTTCTTAGCACCCGAATCATTGGAATTTGTGGATGAACGATAGCAGTCCATCTCGTCATTACACAATCACGTGGCGAGCAGCTATCGCACCAATGAGCAAGCACATGCCCCTGAAGAACGTTTGGTTGATGATGGTAGTGTCGGCACTTACCACAGTCGCTTCAGCCCAGTCTGAGCGACTTCCCGAAGGACGACAAGGCACGTACGGAGTGGTCCTGAGAGCAGGCCCCGCCTTCCCCGTGGGGGAATTTTCAGATCTCTTTGCGACTGGATTCGGAGGATTTGTTGAAGTTCCATATCATCTGGGTGAGGAATTCCAGGTCTTCATTGGTCTGGGAGGTCTGTTCTGGAATGTCGATAATGAAAAAGTCAATCAGCAGTACACCACTGCTGGCGGAGCCGGGACTGTGAACCTTGATGCACCGTTTCGTATGATTCCACTAATCGTGGGAATCAACTACGTTCTCAGTCGCGGTCAACTTCGCCCGTATCTCACGCTTGCCTTCAGCGTCTACTTCCAGAAACTGGAAACCTCCGGGACGATAACCCTGGGAAATCTCATAACGCCACTTCTCCCCACCACACAAACCTGGTCGCAGGGAGCGTTTGCACTTGGACTTGGGACAGAGTACCAGCTCAATGACACATGGGCCATCGATCTCAACGCGAGGTTCGGAGCTGTTATCGATTATGAAGCGCGCGTGCTGATTGGAACTGGCAGCAACGATGTCGTTACCCGGGCAATCCGCTTCTTCAGCTTGATGGGCGGGATCAGCTATACGTTTAGGTAAAAGCGCGGGCAGGAACGCCTGCATAGCATCAATGAGTCCACAACGTACACTCGATTTCAGTCGACCTGGAAAGCCATCGGACAACGCGCTCGTTGAAGCATTCAACTCCCGCTTCCGGCAGGAGTGTCTGAACCAGCATTGGTTCCTCTCGCTTGAGGATGCAAAAACCAAACTCTCCGCGTGGCAAAGCGAATACAATGCAGAGAGACCTCACAGCTCATTAGGTTACCGCACTCCATGGGAAGGTAGGCCCAATTCACCCAATGCAGACGCTACCGCAGCATGAAATCAATCAAAACAACTACCCTGGAATTGGACCACCGATGGGGTGCACTACCGGTTTGTCCTCGACTATATACAAAACGGACCGGTAGAGAGGGGTCATATCAGGTCCGTAGATCGACGAAGAAGACAGGCGCAGTCGCGACAATTAGGTGGAGGAAAACACAGCAGTGGAGACGATGCTCTTTCGCATCAGCACGAGGGACGCACCCTGAGCCATCATGGGGTCGAATTCCAAACTGGATGCCGGCCTCAACACGCTGGATGCGCTCACAGCAGAGCGAGAGAGAATCGCCTGAAACAAGGGGGAGGTAGCAGGGACTCGGACCATCGGGATGATCTCACGGGTGAGATCATCCCCATCACCACCACATACAACAGGAGGAAACGATGAGCGAGCAGCTCAAGATAGTGTGGGATTCACTGACGGCTTTCTGGGTCAGCTTGGGTACGTTTCTTCCCCAGGCGATCGGAGCAGTCTTGATTCTGATCGTGGGCTGGATTGTCGCCAAAATCCTTCGGAAGGTGGTCATAGAACTCCTCAAAGTGGCGCGTGTAGATACGGCTGCGGAGAAGTCCGGCATCGAGGGCTTCTTGAAAAAGGGAGGGGTCAAGCTCACGACGGTGGAGCTCATTGGCCACCTTTTCTACTGGTTTATCATGTTTGCCGTCATCTTGGCGGTCTTTAACAGCCTCAACCTGACAGTGGCTGCCGAGCTCTTCAACAAGATTGTTCTCTATATCCCGAATGTCTTCATCGGGGTGATCGTCCTGGTCTTTGGGGCAATGTTTGCCACGTTCATTCAGGGCGTGCTCGGAGCGTACCTGAAGAACGTCGGGTTTGGCGGGGCGGAGACCGTCAGCTCCATTGCCAAGTATGCGATCATTGTCTTCGTGGTCTTTGCGGCCCTCGAGCAGCTGAAGATCGGTGGTGAGATACTCGTATCGGGCTTTCAGATAGCCTTTGCGGCGATCTGTGCCGCGCTGGCTCTGGCCTTCGGTCTCGGTGGAAAAGATTGGGCCGCGCAGATACTGGCCGGCACTCCGGTACCGACCAGGAAGAAATCGCGCCGCCGAAAGCAACGGTAGGCCTTCACTGCCCATCTTGACAGCCATGGCTGCCATTGCAGGCATGACAGACAGTCCTACGCTTATGGTGAAATATGGCCGTCGGAATTCTCCGCAATAGAGGAAGTCTGTAGTGATCGGCAAAACTATCTCCTGACCTGCCCCCCATAGACCGAGTTTGGGGGGCAGGTCAGTGTCCGGGCCCTCTCTATCTATGGCTCCTCCTTGCCACATATTGTGACACGAGCGCTGCATTGATACGGCGGGACAGGCGGCACGAATCCCTTTGCCGGGACCTATGGCGGCGGCGTCCGGCGGCGGCCCTTGCCGGAGATGATTACCTTGGTCGACCCCGTGACGAGCGAATTGCCCGATGAGTTCTCGCTACGGTAAAACTACCCTAACCCCTTCAATCCGAGCACGACGATTGAGTATGCCCTACCCCACGCTGGATATGCAGAACTCAGAGTCTACAACGTGCTGGGGGAAAAGAGTCGCTACTCTCATCGCAGGTGACCAGGCGGCTGGCACGTTCAAGACCACGTGGGACGCCTCAGCCATGCCCAGCGGTGTCTACTTCTACCGTTTGACTGCAGGTGAGTATGTCCAGACAAGGAAGCTGGTGCTAATGAGAAGATATGGAAACGGCTGATTGTCAGGTTCTTTGAGACATAGTTCCGAGAGGAGAGCGTTCGTCGACGATCATCAAGCTAGTATTCCCGGGTCAGACCAGCGGAGGGCCTGCCGCATCTTTGCATGTTCCTCCGGAGCGATCTCCTGCTAAGCTCGCGGGTTGTGGGCCGCATATCGCAAACGAGGATTCTCCTATCGATGCTCTCCTCTCGGGTACGTCGGAATCAGTGTTCAGGCAGCGCCATGAGGATGGCCCAGACGAAGCCGCAGAGTTCTCTGGCGACGGCCGTGCTGACGACGTGACGGTGTTTGCGTTTGTCGAGCCGGAGGAACTTGTTGACCCGACGAAGCTGGGCCTTCATGGCGACGGCAACGACCTCGGGCGGTTGTCCCTGACGTCGGCGCTTGAGGACCAGAGCTGCACCAGCGTTGTGGCGGTTGTTCCAGGCGGCTTCGACCAGGAGAAGCCGGACGTGGACATTGCCGGCCTTGGTGATGGAGCCGCGGTACTCTCAATTGCCAGAGGAGTACTCAGAGGGAACGAGACCGAAGTAGGCCAGAAGCGAGCGTGGAGATCGGAAGCGCCGAACATCGCCAATCTCGACCAGGAGGGTAGGGGCGGTGAGCGTCTTGACGCCCCTGAGACAGCAGAGTGCTTCCACGGCCTTCCTGTAGTGAGGGAGCGCGGCATAGCGTTCAAGTTCTGCATCGAGGGCTGCCTGTTCGGTCTCCAGATACTCGAGGTGTTGGAGTTCGGCAGCCAGGGCCGTTTGGAGAGCTCCCTGGAGGCTCTGGCGTAGTTCACCGAGCCATCGACGGTGCTTCTTGGTCCAGGTGCTCTTGCCCTGCGTGAACACATAGCCGTGATTGCGCAGGATCCCTGAGATGCGGTGCATGGTGCCCGTGCAGTACCCGTGTTAGGTCTCCCGGAGTCTCAGGAGTCGTCGTGAAGCTTCATGATCCTCATCGGGAATATGCACGGCCGCAAGATGACCGCTCCTGTAGAGGCGGGCGAGCATGATGGCATCAAGGCGATCAGTCTTGCGGTGATCGCCGGGCTTCCTGGGGATAAGGGATGGAGCGATCACCTCGCAGGGGAAGCCATCGTAGGTAAGGAGGCGTTGGAGAACGAAGCCAGCTCCGGAGGCTTCGTAGCAACTTCTGACCGGACATTCTGCTGAGAGGCGGCGAAAGAGCCGACGGACCTGCATGAGATCTCCCGAGAGCTTCACCACCTCGGGGGTATCACTCTGGCATGGAAGGATGGCTGCCGTGTTAGAATCGGCATGCACGTCTAAACCAACAATAGTCTCGTGGAACATGGCTGGACTCCTTTCCCTGAGATCTGAGTGGGCTATCCTCACTCGTGTAGCTCTGGTCGGCAACATAGCCAACGAACCTACGACGAATGGGATGGGGTCCAGCCGCTTCTATGTAATCTAAGACGGAGGGGAGGATCTAATTTCAGGCCAGCGCAACTTGGGTAGCCAGTGTGCGTAGAACAATAGAGGCGCCCCGATAGCGGGCGGACTTCACGCCACCCGCGCCTACCAGGAGCAGGGATGAGTGATCGAGGGAGGCATCGCCATGTCGACGTCCCGGAATTTCGCCGTTGCTGCAAGTTTTCTCCTTGCCTTTTCTTGCCCAGTTCATACTGAAGAACTCTTCAACGGGCCGGAGTGTGTGGCCTTCGATGAAGCGCGAAATCGCTACCTTGTCTCGAATTGGACGGACGGGCGCATTATCAGCCTTGATACAAATGGCGTTCAGGCGGTGTTCAAGGCCGGTTTCGCACACGCCTACGGCAACTGCATCACCGAAGGGACATTCTACTTCTCGGCTGGGAAGGCCGTAGTCGGGCTTGACCTTGTGACTGCCGAGGTGGTCCTGAACCTGCCGATCTCCGGCTCGCAACAGATGGACGGGATGGCATGCGATGACGAGGGGAATCTCTACGTGCTGGAGACACTGACCCCGAAGATATTCAAGATCCACCTGCCGACTCGTGCCATCACGACATTCGTTGCCACCGGACTGCCTCCATACCCCCAGGACCTCGTCTATGACCGGAGCTCCAACAGGCTCGTCGTGTGTGCATACCGCGACGCGTCCCCCGTGATGGCCGTGGGTCTGTCCGACTCCTCGGTCATCACACTCGCCGTCCCGGGCATGGGGAACTTCGACGGCATCGCGCAGGACCAGAACGGCTACTTCTACCTGAGTAGCTGGGCGACAAACAGCGTGCACCGGTTCGACCACGACTTCCTGCTTCCCCCCGTGACGGTCTCCTCCGGGCACAGCGGCCCCTCCAACCTCTGCTACAACGCTCGAGATAACCTGCTGGCCGTGCCGAGCTTCAACAGTAACCGTGTGGATCTTGTGCAGCTTGCCCCGACGGGCATAAGTGAAATGTCTGTAGAATTATCCCGTGCATTCAGGCTTCACCAAAACTACCCCAACCCCTTCAACCCCACCACATCAATCGAGTACACTCTGACCCACGCTGGCAATGCGACACTAAGCGTCTGCAACGTCCTGGGAGAGAACTTGGCTACGCTTGTGAATGCTTACCACGCCGCAGGGAATTTTGAAGTTAGGTGGGACGCCTCAGGCATGCCCAGTGGTGTCTACTTCTACCGGCTGACTGCGGGTGAATATGTCCAAACGAGGAAGATGGTGTTGATGAGGTAACTCCTGTCACATATTTATGGTCGAAACCCCGGTTCACGCCGGGGTTTTTCTTTGCGTGTTACACCACCGGCACATTCTGTTACACGGTGAGTAGCCATTTGCGGAAGAGCATCTTGGACTTGAGCCATACAGACTCTCAGCAGGAGCCGCTGAGCCGCCGGTAGGACATTATCCTCGACGACCCACCCCACACCGCTGTAGGGCCAATTCATCACCACACATAGGAGGACAGAGCCATGAAGGTCCTATCCGTTATTCTCCTTACGGTCGCCGCCGTTGCGTTTGCTCTGACTGGCTGCGCTGACAATCCAAATCCCGTTGAGACAGCTGCTGTTGGTGAGGCCGGCGCTGGTCCTCTCGGAAAGGCGGAAGTTGGTACCTCGAACTATACGGAGGCACTAGATTATTACATCCCAGCAATCCACTTCTATCCTTGTCTATCTGAAGGAATGCAGATAACAGGGACATGGCATTTGTCTCACACACTCGTTAATGACGCGGGAGGTGGCATGCGCTGGCAAGACCACCATAACTTCCAAAATGTTAGAGGCCTAACCGATAGTGGTCTCAAATACCGCATGGTGGAGGTTTCGAACTCGCATCAAAGTGCTTTTCAAGGGCCGCCCGCTCGTGGAGTTGTACGCACTGCACATTTCCGTATGAGGCTCATTGGTCAAGGTGGCGCGCCAAATTTTTGGTATGACACCGACTTTCATTACACGATCGATGCCAATGACAATGTCAGAGTGTGGTTCAGCGATGCTGTCTTTCGCTGCCAGTAGTGTGCTGCCAGAAGGCCCCGGCCAATGTCGGGGCCTTTTCTTTTCTCTGGCGTAACCTCCCTACCTTCACGTACCGCGCTGCAACCCCCTTTTCAAAATCGGACGAACACTGAGTGTGCCAACATCACTCAGACCCCTTCCCGTCCAAACCCTTCGGCAGCCGCTTTCATTCTCCAAAAGCGCAATGATGCTAGAGAGCAGTTGTCCGTATGCTACCCCGACTTTGAGCTGCTGTTTGCCTCCAGGCGAGGAGTGTGGCGTTGACGAAGTAACTCACGCAACATATTCCCAATCCGAGCCCCGACTCAGGTCGGGGCTTTTGTTTCCGTGTTACACCACCGTCGAAGAATGTTACACCAGCGGTAGCGCGGCTGAGTTTCGGCGTGTTCTTTGTTGCAGGATGATTAGGCTTGCCGCAGTAGAGCGTAACTGTTCACATGCGTACACCCTTCTGCTCGATTTTGAACTGGTGCAGTGTTGCAGAAGACATGCTGAAGGACGCAACATCTAACAAGAACCACGCTTCCATTCCCGGCTTCTTCGGGCACCTTCCGCTTGGCACAATCCATGCAATCTCATATGGACCCTTTGCTTGGTTCTCAGCAGGAGCCGCTGAGCCGTCTCTCTGACCTCTGCCTGACTTGACACTTCCGACGACCCACCCCACACCGCTGTAGAGCCAATTCTCACCATACATAGGAGGACAGAGCCATGAAAGCACTGCCTGTCTTTCTCATCCTGGCAGTCGCTGTAGTCTTCGGCCTCACGGGTTGCAGCGACACGAATGATCCCATTGTTGCGCCAGCTGATCAGCCTGAGGCGGTCAGCCTTGCTAAAGAGGGCGTCATACATTCTGCGACGGGAGGCGGTAACTTCCTTGTGTACTACGTCAACAGCACAAGAATGGAGCTCAAAGGAAATTTTGCCTTTGCTGCCGTTCAACACGCCGATGGAAGCTGTTCTGGGGCAATGCAATGCCATGTCTGGCCGTGGGGCGTGACCTTTCAGGGCAAAGTCATCGATCTGAAAGTAGAGGATGTTCCAGGGGGAAGACTAGCCAAGATTTTCGGCGAACTCAAACACACAAAGGGAATCCCAGCCGAATGGGGGGCGACCTATTGCCATGCAGTAATCTTCGACGGTGACAACGGGGTAGATGACTATCACAGAGGGGTCGGGGTCGGGCCCGCCACTGGATGGTTCGGCCATACCGTAGAGGAATTGATTGCCATGACGCCACAAGAGTATTTGGCTGCTGGGGGAGGCTACATTGAGTGGTTTCCCCAACATGGGAACTGGACTGTCCGCTGAAGCTTGAGAGATCATTCTCCATCAGCCCGGCCAGCAGTGGTCGGGCTTTTTGTTTTAAAGCCTCACCACACACCGCGACCCACCTTTTCAAAATCGGACGTAGACTGAGTGTGCCAGAATCATTCAGACCCCACCCCGCCTAAGATATGGTGTGTGGGGGGTCAACTTGGTTAGAATTTCGTTGGAAAATGGTTGCACCCTCCTGCCAGTCTCTCATCAACAATCACAGGAGGTTTATAATGGACAGCATCACCTTCGACTTCAACTACTACCGGTTCAATGGGACTGGTAGTCGACCTACGGTTGTACCGACGGTGGAGCAAGCTAATTTCATCCGCTCTCGTCATTCGGTGGAGAATGAGTTTGTGGATCTAGCCACAGACCGCGTTGCGCGCTGGGCAAGTGAGCATAGGATCAGACTCACTCCACGTGAGCCTTATCCATCGAGTAAGGATGGGTGCTACTGGCTTGAGTTCCACTTCGGTCGACTAACCGTGTAGTCGCTCAGAAGACCCGTTGTGACCTCTCAGGATTTACAGCCATCGAAGGCTGCCACTGACGAGCGCACCGACGCCAACCGCGAGGAGGGAGTGAGGAACACTCTGCTCACTCATCATCGGGCGCCTGATTTCGACCTTCTGTCCATTATTGACCACCCGAATAGCAGCCTCTCTGACCAAAGGCTCAGCACGCGTTGAGAGCGGTCCCGGTAGACTGGTACACTTTGTGCGTCTTCCTCCCCGGGTTTGACAATGAGAGAGGAAGATTGATGTCGTGGTGGAATGGGGTCGCGGATTGCCCTCAGTGCGGGTGCCAGGGGACATTGCTTGTGAGCGGACGAACAAGCAGGATCGATATCGAAGGTTGCTGGGTCTGCGGCTTTGCTCGCAACCTTGACCCTGACGAGACGGAGTTCTTTCCTCTTCACAGGCTGAACCTCCAGCGCAAGTCTTTCCACCCACGACTCTGCATGAACTGAGGAGATTCCTACCGACCCGTTTGATCCCCTTCCACCTTTCGTTTTTACAATGAGACAGGGCGGGACGCAACCTCGCCTGTTAGCTCGCCAGCCTTCGAACTCCCTTCTGATACATCTTCCGATTCAAGGTCTACCGCTTCAATGTTTGCAGCTTCTTTCAGGCGCAGATCCCGTTTGCAATGACCTAAAAGGGGGACACATCCCCCGACTACTCCTCCCTTCCTCTTGAAAAAACACCAAAATCGAGCCCAATTTGCCGATTTGTAATGTTTACACGCCGATTTTTTTTCCCAGAACTGAGAACGGAAATGGACCGGTGTTTGTTATATTAGGTCATGAAGAAGACTGTATCCAATATTTGCCGGCAGTGCGGCAAGGACTTCCAGGGAAGCTCCAGCCTCCGCTACTGCCCGACATGCCGCAAGAAGGA
>Ga0209536_100003179_pt1 | contig 26488 bp, 27 predicted proteins | sample DeeMarSeWOR28_12_FD_187461 | JGI IMG/M metagenome (GOLD analysis project Ga0209536, IMG submission 187461) | Marine sediment microbial communities from White Oak River estuary, North Carolina - WOR-2-8_12 (SPAdes) (version 2) | ecosystem: Environmental > Aquatic > Marine > Intertidal zone >...
ACCAAATAATGCTGTTCCGATTCGGACCACTGTAGAACCTTCCTCGATTGCCACTTCAAAATCACCGGATATTCCCATGGAGAGCTCAGCTGGTCCATGCTGGCCCAATAAACCTTTGGCTGTGAGTTCATTAGAAAGCCGCCGAAGATGCTGGAAAAACGGACGGACATTTTCGGGGTCAGCGTAATAGGGGGGCATGGCCATAAGGCCTCTAATGCGAAGGTATTGACACTGGCTAAGCCCGCGTAAAAGCTGCTCGCAATCTTGGGGATGTACCCCTGATTTTTGTTTTTCTGCTCCGATATTGACCTGGAGGTATGCGTCAAGTGATTTGTGTAAAGTTGCACAATGTTTTTCAAGAATCAGTCCTAATTTAATACTATCGACTGTTTCAATGACATCAAACAATTCAGCAGCTTTTTTTGCCTTATTGCTCTGCAGTTTTCCTATGAAATGAAAGACGACTTCCTGTTTTGTCAGTTTTTTTATATACGGGATTTTATCAAGGGCTTCCTGTACGTAATTTTCACCAAAAACTGTTTGTCCAATTTCTATTGCCTCTAAGATTCTTTCGGGCGAAACGTTTTTAGAGACCGCTACCAGTTTTATATCCGCTGGTGAGCGGCTGGCACGCGAGGCAGCCTTTGCCATGCGCTTTTTAATTTCTGTCAAATTCTCGAGTAACATAAAGCTTTGCACAAGATGATTTTATCCACCATCAATGGGTTACCATTTTAAAGATATTCCTGGCATTTTGTGTTGTAGTGCGAGCCACCTCGTCAAGGGATAAACCACGCAGGTCAGCGATTTTCTGAGCGGTATACAGGAGGTATTCAGGCATGTTCTCCTTACCGCGCAGAGGCTCTGGCGCCAGAAAAGGAGCATCTGTTTCGATAATTAGCTTAGCAAGGGGAATTTTTCTTACAACCTCCTGCATAGCGGTTGCTTTGTTAAAAGTCACCACTCCTGGTATGGATATGATAAAACCAAGATCCAGCACCCTTTGTGCATGATGCCAGCTTCCTGAAAAACAGTGCATTACTCCGCCAGCGGGAAAGGGAGTTCTTCTGCTGAGGATACCCAGAATATCATCATGGGCTTCACGGTCATGAATCACCAGCGGAAGTTGCATTTTCTTCGCCAGATCAACCTGCCGAATAAAGTGTTCGATCTGCACATCTTGCGGGGCATATTGTTTAACATAATCAAGTCCTATCTCGCCATAAGCCACGACCTTGGGCAGTCCGCAAAGTGTTTCCAGTTCAGCATACAAACTGTCATTTAATTCCTGCACGTTATGTGGATGAATGCCGACTGTCGCATACACTGAATCATATTGTGCGGCATAGTGAATCGCCTTTTGGGAACTTTCACCGTTGGTGCCTACGGTGATTATTGGAGCCACACCACATGCAGCAGCCCGGGAGATTATGGCGCCGATATTGCTCCCTGAACTGATCATGTCAAGGTGGCAATGGGTATCAATGATATTGATACCGGCTGGCAGTTGCGGCCGGACATTATTTTTCTTTTTGTTGCCCATAAGGTTAGTCTCCGAGCCGACTTTCTAACAGATTCTGGCAAATGAGGCAATTAGCTTATTGTGAACGTCAATTGGAATCTGAACCTTGACCCTTTGCGAGATGGGCAGGAAACTGATAGTTTCATTTTGAGATAGAGTTGACAGGCCGTTTTTTTTCTTATACAGATCAATCAAGTGAATTGCAGCGGAATAATCAATTTATGTTGAGGAAACAGGAAAATGACTTCCCCGGTTTTAGAGGCGATCTATAAGCGTCGGAGTATACGCGAATTTACCGATGCCCCGGTATCCATTGAAAAGTTGCATGAAATTATAAGGGCAGGGATGTGGGCTCCATCCGGAATGAATAATCAGCCATGGCGCTTTGTTATAATACAGGACCCTGGGATTAAGGAACAGTTGGCGCAGCAAACACATTATGGACATATTGTCAGGAGTGCCAACGCCCTCATCGCAGTATATTTAAGTAAGGAGGATATGTATGATGCTGTTAAGGATCATCAGGCAGCAGGGGCCTGTATTCAAAATATGCTCCTGGCTGCAGAAGCCCTGGAACTTGGCGCAGTCTGGCTGGGTCAGATACTGAAAAACAAAAATGAAGTAAACAGGATCCTCGGACTTGCTGATAATTTCGATCTCATGACAGTTGTTGTTCTCGGATATCCCCAGCACCACAATCAGAAATCAAAGAGAAAAGAATTATCCGAGCTTCTTTTGAAACAATTATAATTGTGTGATAACCCCAAAATACATATGCATGAAGATGCACATATGAAAACATTGTTAACAGGGAAAAAGATCCTCTTCGGCATAACTGGTAGCATAGCTGCCTATAAGGCTGCTGAATGGGTGCGTGAGCTTACTAAGGCAGAGGCCGAAGTAACCGTTGTCATGACGGCTGCTGCTGCACGCTTTGTATCCAGCCTTACTTTTGCCGCTCTTTCTGGCCGTAGAGTTTATACAGGAATGTTTGAGCCTGACGCCGGTGAGGAAATGACACACATCAGCCTTGCCAGAGAATGTGATCTATTCATCATCGCCCCGGCAACTGCCCAAAGCATTGCCAAACTGGCCTGCGGTTTTGCTGATGACCTGCTCTCGACTCTAGTTCTGGCTGGCAAAGCAAAGGTGCTTGTTTTCCCTGCCATGAACAGCAATATGTATTGCCATGCCGCAACACAGGCCAATATTATCCAGCTGCAGAAATACGGCTATGAGGTTGTCGCGCCGGAACACGGGGAACTTGCCTGCGGCGATGAGGGCATAGGAAGGCTCGTTGACTGGAAAATCGCAAAAGAATCGCTATTATCGGCTATTACAGACCAGGATTTACAGGACCAGACCATATTGATTACCGCCGGTCCTACCTGGGAATCTTTGGATCCAGCCAGGCATCTCAGCAATCGTTCATCTGGGAAAATGGGTTACAGTCTGGCCGGAACCGCTAAACGACGCGGCGCCAGGGTTATCTTGATCAGTGGTCCCACTGCCATTGATCCTCCACCCGGGGTGGAGATAGTCAATATCGTGAGTGCCCAGCAGATGCACGATGCCGTTATGGAACATTATAGCAGCGCAGATGTAGTGGTTATGGCTGCAGCCGTCTCTGATTATCGTCCCGGGAGAGCAATGGTGCAGAAAATAAAGAAAGATGGCAAGTCAGTCAGCCTTGAGTTACTGCCAAACCCAGACATTCTAAAAAAACTTGGCCAGAAAAAGAAAAAATCCAAGCGACCTCTGCTTATCGGGTTTGCAGCTGAAAGCAGAGATCATATCAATGAGGGAAAGCGCAAGCTTACTGAAAAGAATCTCGATCTGATTGTCATAAATGATATCCTGGCACAGGATACTGGTTTTGGAGCTGCAACTAATCAGGTAAGCATTATGGGCCGGGATTACCAGCTTGAGAATATGCCGCTATCCTCCAAAGAGAAGTGTGCTGATATGATCTGGAACAAGATCGTAACGCTGTTGCATTAACGATCAGAAAGTTCCGTTGAAAGCCGCCTCGTAAACTGCAATTACATCCTCTTGCGTTGGCTTCCTCGGGTTGTTTTCCACCGGTCTGGTGACCGTGAGGGCTATTTGGGCCATTTCAGCGATCTTGTCGGTTGGAATATTGAGATCTGCCAGACTGCTGGGAATACCCACATCCGCATTAAGCTGGTGAATAGCCTCAACAGCCAGTTGTGCGGCTTCGCGTAATGGCAACCCCTCAGTTTCATATCCCATTACCTGGGCAATTGTGGCAAATTTATCCGGGCTGCCGATAATGTTGTATTCAACCACATATGGCAACAAAACTGCATTGGCCAATCCATGCGCTGTATTAAACATGCCACCAAGTGGATACGCCATTGCATGGACCAGGCCGACCCCAGCTGTGGCAAGTGCTTTGCCACCCAGCAAGCTTCCCATCAGCATGGCTGAACGCGCTTCAAGATTGGAGCCGTTTGCATAGGCTGCCCCGAGGTTGTTGCTGATCAGCCCGATTGCCTCAAGTGCATACATGTCTGATATGACATGTGCCTGGGTGGAGACAAAGGCTTCCAGGGCATGGGTAAAAGCATCAATACCTGTGGCAGCGGTAACATGAGGCGGAAGACTGAGGGTCAAAGCAGGGTCAAGTATGGCTGCATCCGGGTAAAGAGGATCTCCGTTCATGCCGCCCTTGGAATTGGTTTTTTCATTGATGAAAACCGCCGTAAAGGTAACTTCGGCCCCGGTGCCGGCAGTGGTTGGTATCATGATTTTGGGAACGCCTTGTCGTTTAATCTTGCCGAGACCAAGGTAATCTTCAGCCTTGCCGCCATTGGTTAAAAGGATGCTGGCTGCTTTAGCTATGTCAAGGGCAGAACCGCCCCCAAGGCCGACAACGCAATCGGCCTTGTTTTTTTTGGCCAGTAGCACTGCCTGATCGGCAAGTTTAAGGCCTGGTTCCGGCGTGACCTTATCATATACTGTGCAGGGAATTTTTGCCTTATCCAGAAGATCTGCTACCTGCTGTATTATGCCGGCCTGTTTCAAGCCAGGGTCAGCAACCAGAAAAACCCGATGCCCCCCAAGTTGGGAAATCATGTCACCTACCTGATTTACAGCATTGACTCCAAATAATATCCGTGTCGGCTGGTTGACGCTGAATGATTGTGTTTGTATCATTTGCAAGACCTCGTATAAAAAAATTAAAGGAATAATTCTCTAAAGTATTGAAGAGAAACAGGGAAGAACGTTAAATTTTTTATAAAATTGTTTTATTAGTATAAAACTTTAGCTGAACTGTTGATATAAAAAAATATATACTGGTGGAACAAAAATTAATGTTCTCATGTTTTTATGGATTCACAACTCAGTAAATCAGAAAAAAAAAGAAGAGCAAAAGGCATAGAGCAGCTCGTTGCTGAGCTTGCTGTGCTGCCATTGCGTGAAATTGCTTCATTGCCCTGCGACCAGGAAATACGAGAGGTAATTGCTGCTGCCAAAGAGCTCAAGGGTGGGTCCAGGAAACGACAGCTTAAATTTGCGACAAAACTTCTGCGTGATAAGCCTGCGGATGAACTTTACGACTTTTTGGCCAGGAAAAAAGGGTCCATACTGAAAGAGAAGCGTGAATTCCGGGAACTTGAACACTTTAGAAATACCCTCATCACTGAAGCTGTTCAACGTTATGAAGAGCGGATGCATGACAACGGTTATGTAAATGAATTTGAACCTCCGAAATTCCTCAAGGACAGCATGATAATAAGGGATATTGTCAATCATCTGCCAGAGGTGGACCTGGTCTCCTTAAAAAATGCTGCCATACAGTTTGCCAGGACCCGAAACAGGAAATTCAGCCGGGAGGTGTTTCGCATTATGAAGGCTGCCATGGGAAAAACACACTTTTCACAGCAAGAGGATAAGAATAATGGAATATAGAAAAGGAACAATCGGGAGAGTTTACAGCGTCCGTTTTGATGAAGGCGATCTTTTCCTGGAAGAATTTATTCAACTTATTCAAAAGGAGAACATCCGGACTGGATGGTTCCATGTTCTGGGCGGCTTGCGGGAGGCGGATGTCGTAACTGGCCCCAAGGAGCCGACCATGCCTCCGGATCCAGTGTGGAGTGAGGTCCGTGGAGCAAGGGAAGTTTTGGGAACCGGGAGTATTTTCTGGGATGATAATGAACCAAAAATTCACCTGCATGCTGCCATGGGACACCATGGTGATACCCTGACAGCGTGTGTCCGCAAGGGCACGAAAGTTTACCTGATTCTTGAGGTCATGATCATTGAACTTTTGGGCATTGAGGCATCTCGGCCCTGGTATGAAAAGGGTGGTTTTAATCGCTTGACTTACGTCTAAACCATTCTATAATATCTATGTGAAATTGATATCGCAATAACATCATGGGCGTGATGTTTTCATTGGCAACCCCTCTTATTTTCTACAACAAGGGACCATAATTTTTATTACAGTGAATTTCGCAGTTGCTGATCATCAATTTTATAAATGCAGGAGGCATAAAATACCATGGCAACCAAGGCAAAGAGCACCAGCAAAACAACAAAAAAGGCCGTAAAGAAAAAAACTCTTCCATCAACCGAGTTTTCTTTGCATGCACCAAATGTAAATGAAGTTTACCTGGCCGGAGATTTTAATAACTGGCAACCAGATGCAAAAGATTATCGTCTGCGAAAATTCAAAGGCGACATCTGGAAGAAAATGTTGCAGCTCAAACCAGGCAGGTATGAATACCAGTTTGTTGTTGACGGCCAATGGTGGTCTGACCCTAAAAACGACAAACGCGTTACTAATGAGTACTGTACAGAAAACTGTATAATTGAAGTAAAATAAGAATACGGAAGTATGGCTAGATACGTCATATATATCTGGCCAGGACAGCTGCACCAGTGCAGAACATAAAAACCGGAATCTCTGCTAAGAGTTCCGGTTTTTTGTGTTTCAGGCAAAAGATTACGCTTTACTCTTTTGTTATTTTACTTCGGTAATTATTTTCAAAATCCTATCGCCTGCTTTCAGGGCATCGCCTACCTTGGCATGGATTTCAACCACTGTGCCGGATACCTGGCTGACAACAGGGGTCTGCATTTTCATCGCCTCAACCACGGCCAGCTTGTCCCCGACCGCGACCTCTTCATCCTCTTTAACAACTATTTCACATACATTGCAGGAATAGGTAGCCCGCATGTCACCGGCCTTGGCAAGGTCTTCAATTTCTTTCTTGCTTAACTGGGGACCGGCAGCCGCTACTGCCTCCCTGGTCTCCTCCTTGAACGTATAGTTCCGTTCCTGGTGGTCGACGTTGAGGTATATGGACCATTCTCCTTTCTCATCCTTCTGCTTGGGACCAATCTCTATAACATGTTCCTTGCCATAATGATCTTTGAACATAAGAGATTCACCGAGCTTATAACCGCCGCGGCGAAGAAATATACTGGGCGGCAGGACGTAAACCTTGCCGAACTCTTCTTCAAACTTGAAAAAGTTTACTGCATCGTTGGGGTGCTGAAGATAGGTGACTAACTGCTGCTCCGTCGGCTTATGGCCCAAACGCTCGGCAAGAATTTCACGCTCTTTGTCAATATCCATGTCCTCGATATCTTCCACACCGCCTTCTTCTGCAAGGATTTTCCGCCAGTCTGCACCAAAAACCTTTTCATATATCCAGTCGGCTGGCCGGTAGAAGGGGAAGGGCCCGTATTTTCCCAACAGGAGGTTTTTAAGGTCGCCGGAAGGATTACCGTAGCGATCTTTTTCCAAGACGTTGGTCACGGCAGTAGTCCACAGGATCTGTGAACCGGGAGTAACAGACCACCAGTTTCCAAGTTCTATCTGGACCTTTGGCAGTTCATCATGCAGGATTGTCGGCATTTTATCAAGGAATTTACCTTTTACAGCCTGTTCAAAACTGCTGCCCATAGCACCGCCGGGTAGTTTGTGTATCTGGACCGTCGGAGAGAATCCCTTAAACTGGGACTCGAAATATTCATAATGATCACGTTCATTTCGCAGTACTTCTGAGGTTTCAATAACAGCTTCCTCATTAAGATCTATTGCCGTCTTGCCGTATTCCTTGAGGGTGTGAATAACGCTCAGCAGGGGAGGCGGGCCGTAGTAACCGGTAAAAGCATGGTCTGATGCATCAACAATGGTTGCGCCATTAAGAACCGCTGCAGTGATTCTGCCAATATCGTTGCCATCTGTATTGTGGCCATGGTAATGAATGACAAGCTCCGGATATTTCTGCTTGATGGCTGCAACCAGCTCACCGATTCGCTTCGGGGTTCCGAGGCCTCCATGGTTCTTAATGCAGAGAATGATGTCCTCCCCTGTTACATCAAGGATTTCCTGAACTTTGCTCACATAAAATTCGTCAGTATGCTCAGGCCCGGTTGAGAAACAGATGGATGGCTCCAGAATCTTGTCAGCCAGCTGGACTTCCTCAAAAACAGCCTCCATATTAGGGATATGGTTCATAAAGTCAAAAACTCGCCAGACATCAACATATTTTGCAAATTCCCGGACAGCAAACCGTATAACATTCTGCGGATAGGGCCTGTAACCGAAAAGATTGACCCCGCGGCAAAGGGTCTGGAACATGGTATTGGGCATCTTTTCACGCAGCAGTTCAAGTTTCAGAAAGGGATCAACCTGTTTACGCAAAATATCAACATGTACAGAAGCGCCGCCAGTGATTTCCAATGAGAAATAATTGGCATTTTCCCTTGGTTCAGCGGCTAAAAGGTCTGTATGCAGCAGGATCCTGTTTTTGAAATCAGACTGGGACAGGTCGCGTGCAGTATTGGTCAGATAGTAGCCGTCGGCCTGCCGTAGGATCTGCAGCGCTTCCCTGGGATTCATTCCATGAACAATTCTTTCCATGATCGTACCTTAAGTGATTATACTTGGGAAATTAGATGGCGTATGTGTTTTCTTCTTTGTAATGAATTTCAGCAATCAATTTTGCCAGTTTATTTATCTCGGTATTCTGTTCTTCATAATCCAGAAGATGTGCGTGCGTCTCAAGGTATGAAGTGTTAAAGTCCCCCTTCTGGAAATCAGGATCATTGACCAGTTCGAGGTAGAAGGGAATGGTGGTTTTGGGACCAACTATGACAAAGTTTTTCAGGCAGCGCCGGAGTCTGTCAACGGTTTCATTCCAGCTGTAGCCATGAACTGTGAGCTTGACAAGCAGAGAGTCATAGACTTCGGGAATGGTATAACCCTGGTAGACAAAACCATCAAGCCGGACACCGTAACCTCCGGGGGAACGGTAGATGCTCACAGTTTTACCGCCCTCAGGCATGAAATTGTTTTTGGGGTCCTCAGCGTTGATTCGCATTTCAATGGCATGTCCCCTGATCTTCACATCCTCCTGCTTGAAGAGCAGCCTTTTACCAGAGGCCAGCTTGATCTGGGTCCGGACTATGTCAATGCCCGTCACCATTTCAGTAACAGTATGCTCGACCTGGATCCTGGTATTGATCTCCATGAAATAGTAATTCATTTCCTTATCAACCAGGAACTCCACCGTGCCGGCATTGGTGTAATTTGCTGCCTGTGCAGCCCTGACCGCAGTTTGACAAATAGCTTCAATGATAGACCTGTCCTCAATCATTGAAGGGGCAATTTCAACAAGTTTCTGGTTGCGTCGTTGAATAGAGCAGTCTCTTGTGCCCAAGTGAACAACTTCACCAAAGGAATCGGCTATGACTTGAACCTCAACGTGTTTTGGATTAATAACGACTTTTTCCAGATAGACATTGTCGTTATTAAATGCAGCCTTGGCCTCAGCACGGGCCAGGGGAATCTGTTCTTTCATTTGGCTGTCAGAATCAATGCGGCGGATACCCCGGCCGCCGCCGCCGGCAGTGGCCTTAAGCATAATGGGATAGCCGTATTCCGAAGCAAAGGCAAGTGCTTCCTGCAAACCTTGGTCTCCTGCTGCCAGGTTGGGCGTGCCGGGTACCATGGGAATATTGGCGCCTGCCATGATCTCCCGGGCGATAACCTTGTTGCCCAGGTTTGTAATGACCTCGGAGGTGGGACCAATGAAAACAATCCCAGCATCTTCACAGGCTTTGGCAAATTCAGGGTTTTCGGCCAGAAAACCATATCCTGGATGAATAGCATCAGCCCCTGATTTCCTGGCAGCCTTGATAACTTTAGCAATATCGAGGTAATCTTTTCTCGGGCCATCTCCAAGCCATATTGCCTCATCCGCAACCCTGACATGTAAGGCTTCGGTGTCGGGTGTTTCATAAATGGCAACTGTTTTATGTCCCAGTTCCTGGGCAGCCCTTATGACTCGAATTGCGATCTCTCCGCGGTTTGCAACAAGTATCTTTTTCATCTGTAGATTCCCTTATATATTGTCCTATTTATGCGGCAACATTTAATGTATTCCCACTTTCAGTTGCAGCTTTCCGGTTTGATCAAATTTAACAGATAAATGAACCGGGGGTATACGGTGCTGTAACTATGAGACGACAGACTTGTGCAGAGTTATATAGCTGGGGAAGTGGCAGTCTGCGAAACTATATTTCCTAGCATAATTTTTTTCAACAGGCAAGCAAAAGTGTCTGCAATATATAACGCTAAAAATATTAAGGTCTCTTGCTTGTTAACTATATAATAAAACATAAAGGCAGGTGAATATTGCGGAGAATTGTTAAATTGATTGTGCAAGCTCTACAAGAGCTGCAAAGGTGGGTGCAGCGTAAATTTTTCTGCGTATGGAAGATCCGCCCGAAATGCCTTTGAAATAGCGGCCGGCATGGTTTTTTATCCTGGCGAGAATTTTATCAGGGGCACAGTATTTCTGGATGAGGTGCAAGTGGAGGTTCAAACCTGCCATGCGCTCTGTTAGAGTAGTTGGCGTACCACCTGGAGTAAACACCCACGGATTTCCCAAGGCGCCCCGACCGATCATGACGCCATCGCATCCTGACCTTTCAAGAATTGCCTTCGCCTCATGATATGTTGCAATATCTCCATTGCCAATGACCGGGATAGATACGCTATTTTTTACCCGGGAAATTGTATGCCAATCAGTGGAACCTCCAAAGCCCTGTCTCCACGTGCGGCCATGAACAGCTATGCCACTTGCCCCGCACTCTTCTGCCATCTTTGCAAACTCCGGAGCCACAAGTGTATCATGGTTCCATCCGGTCCTGATCTTGACAGTAACAGGCAAAGATGTTTTTTTGCAGACCTGGCGAATGATTGTGGCAGCAAGAGCTGGGTTATTCATAAGAGCAGCACCGGCGCCTTTTTTCACAACTTTCTTGACCGGGCACCCCATGTTGATGTCAATGATATCAACATCCATATCTGAGACTATTGCGGCTGCTTCACTCATCATTTCCGGGTCGGCCCCAAAAAGTTGCAGCGCCACGGGCCTTTCTTCTGAGACTGTCTGAGTCATCTGCAGTGTCTTTTTTTGGTCGTAGACAAGGCCATGGCAGCTAATCATTTCAGTGTAGCAAAGTGCTGCTCCGAACTTCCGGCAAAGAAGCCTGAAGGGAAGGTCGGTATATCCAGCCAATGGCGCAAGGATCAGAGGATTTTCCAGTTGAAGGTATTTAATCTGCAATTGTCTGGTCACTGGGCGCTTAACAATTTTGAAAGGGGAAGATTATGCACCCATAATCTGATTATGGAGATTTTCCTGGGTTACGGCATATTGTTTACGATTTCATGTGTTCGCAGGTAGATGATTTCAGCTATCTCATCGCCAATGCGAAGCAGGGCTTTTTGTTTATTGTACCGCGTTCGTTCACCTGAAGGGTCAATGATAAAAGGCTCATAAACAGTGAACTTTTTCTCCTGCCACAATATAGAGTTGTTACGGTTGTCACGTAAGGTAAAACGGACAGCCAGTTTCACTTTGATTTCCAGGGCTTGATCAAACGAATTATAAAACAGGCCGGGCAGGTCAATCGCGGATATTTCACCGGTCAGTTTTAGGTCTGCCTCGTCTTCTTTGAACACAACAGATATTCTGCTGGAATTTTTGAACCATGCATTGAACAACCTGAAATATATCGATTCCAAACCAAGTTCATTGGTCCGGTTCTGCCAGGTTGTAATCAGTAAAGTCTTAGGAGGGATCTCTTGGGATTCATTCCTTGCATATGGGTTGCTGTAGCCACAGCTGGTGCAGGCAAAAGCCAGCAGCAGCAGGACAAAAAAAACCAGAATAATGGAGGGACAGACATGCCTGGCGGTTTTGTTTGACAGGAATGAATTCATGCCCAGGTCTAAACAACCACATTAACAAGTTTTTTAGGGACAACGATTACTTTCCTGATGGGCATGTTGTCTATGAACTTTTGCACGTTATCATCCTGCAAAGTGAGTTCCCTGAGTTCATCATCGCCAATTTCTGGTGAAACCAGCAACCGGCTTCGCACTTTGCCGTTAACCTGAAGAACGACAATGATTTCTTCTTCTCTGGCGGATTCAGGATTAAATCTAGGCCAGGATTCATTTTCAAGAAGGGTTTTATGGCCGGTTATTTCCCAGAGTTCAGAACAGAAATGTGGTGTCATGGGAGAGAGGAGCAATAATATTGCGTCAACTGCCTCCTTGATTGCTGCAGGAACAATTTCATGCTCTGCTTCTTCCGAAACAAGCGATAACATCAAATTGACCAATTCCATGACAGCTGAGATGGCAGTGTTGAAATGAAAGTCATTTCCCAGATCTAGGGTAACCTTGCGAATGGTCTGGTGTGTTTTCCTGTGCAGGGAGCGGCTTTTGTCATCAAGTCCGGAGGGCAGCTGCTCAGGAGCACTTGCCAGCATGTCTTTGTTGCTTTCAACAAAACGATAGACCCTGTTTAAAAAGCGAGAGGCTCCTTCAACCCCCTGGTCACTCCAATCAAGATCCCGCTCAGGGGGTGCAGCAAAGAGACTGAAGAGGCGGACAGTATCAGCCCCGTAATCATCAATGAGTTTATTGGGGTCAACAACATTTCCTTTGGATTTGGACATTTTGGCCCCGTCTTTTATCACCATGCCCTGGGTCAGAAGTTTTCTGAAGGGCTCGCTGGTGGATAAATAGTTAAGGTCACGCAGTACTTTTGTGAAAAAACGGGCATAGAGGAGATGCAGGATGGCATGTTCCACGCCACCAATATACTGGTCAACCGGCAACCAGTAATTCACCTTGTCCCGGTCAAGAGGTCCTTCCGTAAAACCAGGACAGGCGTAACGGGCAAAATACCAGGATGATTCCACAAAGGTATCCATGGTATCGGTTTCGCGTCTCGCTTCTCCGCCGCATGCTGGGCAGGTTGTTTTGTAAAAACTTTCGAGAGCGGGGAGAGGAGAGCGCCCGCTTTTGTCCGGTTTGACATCTGGAGGAAGAATAACGGGCAGGTCATCTTCCTGAACCGGTTGCACACCGCAGGTGGAGCAATGTATCATGGGAATGGGGGTTCCCCAGTAACGCTGTCTGGAAATTCCCCAGTCCCGAAGCCGATAGGTTGTCATGGTTTTTCCGAACCCTTGTTCCTCGGCAAAGGCTGTAATTGCGCTTTTGGCATCCTCGGAGCTTAGACCGTTGAATTGAGCTGAATCCTGCAAGAACCCTGGATCCTCGAAAGCTTCTGCAAGTGAGGTGGAATTGAGCTGTTTATCTGCTGGCTGCACAACGACCCTGACTGGCAAATTGTATTTGCGGGCAAACTCAAAATCCCTCTGGTCATGGGCAGGAACAGCCATGACTGCACCGGTGCCATATTCCATGAGGACAAAATTAGCGGCAAAGATGGGAATACGTTCGCCGTTATAAGGATTAAGGCAATATTGCCCGATAAAAACCCCTTCTTTTTCAATCTCTTCGTCAGGTTTCTGCTGTTTGCGGACAATTTTTGTTCGGGTCACAAATTCCGAGACTTGCTCTGCCTGATCCGTATGTCTGCTTAAATCAACCAAGGGGTGTTCAGGGGCTACCGACATGAAGGTGGCACCAAATATCGTGTCCGGCCGGGTGGTAAATATTTTGAGAACCTGATCTGTGCCCTCTACAGGGAAATCGATTTCAGCGCCAATGCTTTTACCTATCCAGTTGCGCTGCATTGTAAGGACTTTCTCAGGCCAACCTGTTAAATTATCGCACTCCGACAGAAGTTCATCAGCATAATCAGTTATGCGGAAAAACCAGCCATGCATATCCTGGGGCAGGACCTGGTTGTCACATCTCCAGCACAGTCCGTCAATAACCTGTTCATTTGCCAGGACGGTCTGACAGGACTCACACCAGTTGACAGAGGTCATCTTGCGATATACCAGTCCCTTTTCATACATTTTGATGAAGAAGAGCTGTTCCCAGCGGTAGTATTCCGGGTCACAGGTTGCCAGTTCTCTGTCCCAGTCGTAACTGAAACCCATCCTCTGGAGCTGGGTCTTCATATAAGCTATGTTTTCATAGGTCCATGCGGCAGGCTGGGTATCGTGCTTTAAAGCGGCATTTTCCGCCGGGAGGCCAAAGGCATCCCAACCCATTGGATGCAGAACATTGTAACCCTCCATTCTTTTGAAGCGTGCGATCACATCACCAATGGAATAGTTTCGCACATGTCCCATGTGTATCCTGCCGGATGGGTAGGGGAACATTTCCAACAGGTAATATTTTCTGCGTCCAGGGCTTTCACTGGCCTTGAAGGTATTTTGCGAAAGCCAGTGTTTTTGCCATTTTGTTTCAATAAAGTTAAAATTGTAGCGGCTGGAATCTTTTTGTGAGGGGAGATTCATGGTACTGTTTTTTACAATTAGTTTGACTCTACGTAAGAAGTAGGGATATCAAGACGGGAGTAATTTTCAAAGGTGGTGAACTTATCTATAAATGTGAGTTCGACTGTGCCGGTTGGCCCGTTACGCTGCTTGCCAATTATAACCTCAGCTATGCCACGCTTAGGGTTATCCTCGCTCTTGTTATAAATTTCATCACGATACAGAAAACAGATAACATCGGCATCCTGCTCAATGGCTCCGGATTCACGCAGGTCAGACAACTGGGGCCTTTTGTTTGGCCGGGATTCCAGGCTGCGGTTCAATTGGGACAGCGCTACAACAGGGAGGTCCAACTCTTTGGCCATGGCCTTCAGTGACCGGGATATTTCACTGATTTCCTGCTCACGGCGCTCTGCGTTGGACCTGCCCCGCATAAGCTGCAGGTAGTCAACGACGACCAAACCAATGTTGTGTTCTGTCTTTAAGCGTCGGGACTTGGCCCGCATTTCCAGGACACTGATTGCCGGGGAGTCATCTATAAAAATTGGAGCATCGGAGAGAATGCCAGTGGCCCTGGCAAGCTTGGGCCAATCAGGGTCACGTATAAAACCCGTGCGCAGATCCTGTGAATTAACCCGGCTGACAGAGCACAGCATACGCATGCCAAGCTGTTCTTTTGACATTTCAAGGCTGAAAACAGCAACAGGGACCTTGTGAAAAATCGAGGCATTCTGGACAATGTTCATTGCCAGGGCAGTTTTGCCCATACTGGGCCTTCCTGCCAGGATGATTAGATCGGAGGCCTGCAGACCGGCTGTTATCCTGTCAAGATCATCATAACCGGTTGGCACTCCGGTTATTAATTCTTTCTTCTCAGCCAGTTTCTCAATGCGCTTGAAAGTTTCAGGAATGATCTTGCTGAGTGCCTGGAAGTCCTGGCTGCTTTTGGTCCGGGAAATTTCGAATATGGTCTGCTCAGCATCATCGACCAGGCTGTCGATATCATCCTGTTCATCGTAACAGCGTGCAGCTATCTCTGTGCAGGTCTGGATGAGATGCCGCAGGATAGCCTTGGATCTTATGATCTGGGCATAATAGATGATGTTGGCTGCAACCGGAACAATATCAGTGAGGTTGGCAAGATAGGCAGGACCGCCGAGTGCATCGATCTGATTCCTGTCTTTTAATAAATTGGTAACGGTGATGATATCCTGGGGCTCATTTTTTTCAAAAAGAGCCACCATTGCCTGGAAGATGATCTTGTGCGCTTCACGGTAAAAATCTTCAGGCGCCACCAGTTCCAGGATTTTTACCAGGGCTCCTTGCTGCAGGAGTATGGAACCCAGCACGCATTGTTCAGCTTCTAAATTTTGGGGCGGTAAACGATGCCGATCAGCGGGTGTATTTGGCATTGATGCTGTCCTGTCAGCTTCCCTGGCCCTGTCACCCTTTTTCATTGTTATTATTCGGCCTCCAGCGGAACAACCTGAACCGTTATTTCGGATGTCATCTGATAACCGACCTTTATTGGTACCATGATTTCACCAAGTGTCTTGATCGGCTCTGCAAGAAGAACATTTTTCTTGTCAACCTGGATGTTCATTTCTGCCAGTTTTTCAGAGATATCGGCTGCAGTGACTGAACCGAATAATTTGTCTTCTTCACCAACTCGATGTTTTATGGTAATGATGGTCCCGGATATCTTCTTTGACAGAGACTCGGCTTCCTGCCGCTGCTTTTCCCTTCTTGCCTCAATTATAGCTTTTTCCTGTTCCAGTTGGGTGAGATTTGCCTTATTGGCAACAACAGCCATTTTCTTGGGGATAAGATAATTTCGTGCATAGCCTGGTTTGACTCTTACGATGTCACCTTCCTCACCAAGGGATTCTACTGTTTTTTTAAGAATGAGCTCCATTTTTTCTACCTCAAAAAAGTTTCTTGCCAAAAATATTGTTTCTTGTTTTTTATAATTCACAAAACTGCGATGACTGTCATGCGGAACTATTCCGACTGTCACCGGCCTTGTTAAGCTTTCTGAAATCAGCCCAGACATCTACCATACCGAGAAATGATAATATGATGATGCCATAGGTTTGGATGAAGATCAATGCATAAATCATGACACGGATCAACCTTGGAACGGACCATCTATTCAGAAGGCTTGCTGCTATAGCCAGGCCCTGGAAAAAATATACTGTACTGCAAACAATCAAGACATTAAGCCCCAGGACACTTAATGGTTGTGGCAACAACAAAAACATTATCCCGGCCAGAACAACCAGCCATACAAACGGATCAGGTACTTTCCATTCATTATATTCAGGCCAGGGAGATAATTCGCTGTCTTTTTTCTTGAGCAGCCAGTTCCCAAGTACAAGGTTCAGCCAGACTGTGCTCAGTATCGCAGAGACAAAAACAGCTGGAAGAATTTTGGGGATAAAAACCCGTAAGAGTTCCACTGCTTTTCGAACACTATCCAATGTTTCAGGAGCAAGCTCGGCGGACCCCTCATACAGCATGAGACCACTGTTCAATCCCTTGTCGAGTTCAACCAGCAGGGTAGCATAGGGGTTTGTCCGGAGCATTAAAGCCAGGCCAGACCAGTACAGCAGCCATGTTAGTGCCAAAACCAGAAATGCAGTAAAGCCGGTGGCAACCGGTGACTTTCTCTTGTGAACACCAAGGAATAAAGCTATGCCAACAGGCACAAACGTCAAAGAAAAAACCAACATCGGCAGTGAGCCGAATATCAAAATACCACCTGCAGCAAGAAGAATTGCGTTGCGTAAAGAGATTGCCCCCCTTTTTATACCTAAACTTACAAGGTAGTAAAAGATAGGCAAAGGTATTAAGCTTGTCAGCCAGCCGAATTTTTCAGGGGACAGTGCGGGGAGAAGAAACACTGCAGCGATCAGGATAAAGCCTGCGAAGTGAGCTTCCCTATCCTTATGTCTGCCCTGAAAATATGGTGCAGCCACCTCGTTAACCTGAATTACAGTTGCGTTGGTCCGCTATACGGCATCAGGGCAATTTGTCTCGCCTTTTTAATTGCATCAGTGAGCTTTCTTTGGTGCCTGGCGCAGTTGCCATAGATGCGCTGCGGAATGATTTTACCTCGTTCGGTAACAAAATTCCGTAAAGTTCTCACTTCCTTGTAGTCAATGACCAGGGTTTTGTCAGCACAAAATCGACAAACTTTCTGCCGGGGAAATATTCTTTTTTTGGGTGCCATAGCAGCTTCTCCAGAAAAATTTTTCAGTAATATCTATACCTAAAAGCGGGCAGGCAATAACAAGGCTAAATCAGTCAGCCTGCTCTTCTTCGACAAAGTCTGCTTCCTCTTCTTTCATGTCATCGGCATCGGGAATAGAAGCAGGTTCGGCACTTGCAAGTTGCTCTTTTACTGCTTCAGGATCGCAGGAATCGGAAAGCTTGACCGTTAAATATTTAAGAATACGGTCATCAATTCTGAAAATACGTTCAATTTCCGCAACAGATACAGGAATACCGGCATAATCAAGATACACGTAGTATCCCTGGCTTTCCTTTTTGATCAGGTAAGCAAGTTTTTTCAGACCCCAATTGTTGATTCTAAGGATTGTGCCACCATCACCTTCAATGGTTGCAGTGGCCTTGCCGGTGATTGCCTCAATTTCATCTTCGGCAACATTCGGCCTGACAATAAAAATAGTTTCGTATCTACGCATGTGTTCCTCCTCACGGACTTGAATTGGCCCTCGCTATCTATGTCGTGGCAGAGAGCGAGAAGGTTTATCAAAAATAGGCAAAGCCTGAAATGAATCTGGTCTTTTACATGATGCAAAGCAACTTGTCAATTTTTTTTGGGTTTAGGGCATACTGCTTTTTCACGGGCCTTTATTTCAAGCCATTTTTGCCTGAGTTCAGCCTCTGACTCAATTATTTCATTGTTAAAAACATGGGGGTGCCGGCGTACCATTTTGGCACTTATTGTTTCAATGACATCATTAATGCTGAAAGAATTTTCTTCGCTGTGGATCTGGGCTAATAGAACAATTAAATACAGAAGGTCTCCTAACTCTTCTTTAACGTTTTTATGATCACCTGCAGCAACAGCATCAAGAAGCTCATGCGTTTCCTCTAAAAAGTAGCGTTTCAATGATAAGGGTGATTGCCCCCTGTCCCAGGGGCACCCTTTTTCTGAACGCAGCTCTTTGACAATGTCAATAAAACGATCGAATTCTCTCCCAACATCTGCCACGATATACCTCTTATAAGTAAAATCTAAGAATAGGCTGCTACCATGAAGATGGCTCCAATTCTAAAAATTGTCAAACAACAATTTTTTTTAGGTTGTAATGAGAAAAAACTGTGTTTATATTTGCACCCGAAAAAATTTCATTGCTAAATGTTGAAGGTCTTGCCATTTTATAACCTAACCAACTTGTCACGTCGGTTGCAGTTCTGATGGTATAATGTTTAAAAAACTTCCGGGAACCTGTTAACATATCAGGCATAAAATTTAATCCTCTATAGTCGTTGTTAAGGTTTGTCATAACCGGCCAATGTTAATGATTAAAGCTGATCCATAAGGTATGCCTCATATGCTACATTTACAAAATAGGGACAATAATAGCATTTGGGAACAATAAGTCTGAGGCTCAGGCTTGAGGAGTTAATGCATGAAGAAAGACGATAAGATATTACTTGAAAAACATAAAGATATTGCCCGGATTGATCAGGATATTAAACGCACGCATGGCTGGTATGTGCGTGTACGTTATCTCGGTAAGACATACTCAAAGTTTTTTTCGGACCGCAAATGCGGGGGCAGATACTCGAGTCTTCTTGCTGCTTTGGCCTGGCGGGATAAAACCGAGTCGAAGCTTGGCAAACAGCGCACTGACAAACATATTGTAACGATCAGCAACTCCAAGACCGGCGTTGTGGGTGTCCGTCACAATGCGAAACTGAATAGATATGAGGTTAGCTGGGTTACCTCCTCCGGTAAACAGGGCAAAACTTCTGTTTCCATTAATAAACACGGGAAAACCAAGGCATTTGAAATGGCCTGCAGGATCCGTAAGGAGAAAGAAACGGAGCGATTGGCGGAAGGATGAGCTGTACCTGCTCATAAATTGAGCTTGACAAAAATCTAGGTTTTGTTATTAATGCCTGTTTCTGAGTTTGGGGGAAACCTAGTAATTCGTTACCCTCATGAGATGCCGAAACCAGTTTTTGTTAGGTCTGCTGGCATAAAGAGAAATGCAGACATTTACCAGATAGATAATTAGGATGCCATCATGCAAGAATATGAAAAATTGACCGTTAAAGAGCTGATTGAAAAATTGGAAAGCCTTGGGGTCTCCTTTAATAAAAAGTCTCGCAAAGCTGAACTTATTGAACTTCTTCTTGCTCAAACCAAGGGCAAAAGCAAGAAAGCAGCTGACAAGGCGGATATTGTAGAGACAGCTCCAGAAGTCAAGGATCCTGCAGCAAAAAAAAGTGAGAAGAAAGAATCAGCAAAAAAAATTGGTGTTCCTGTTGATTCAGGATACGCCATAATCCGTACTGGTGGAAAACAGTATCAGGTTTCTCCCGGTACGCTGGTTCGGGTTGAGAAGATAGCCGGTAAGATCGGCGATACGGTTGAGCTCAATGATGTCCTTGCTGTTTTTGCCGGTGCTAAGACAATGATAGGACAACCGACCGTTGAAGGAGCTGTAGTAACTGCGCGTATAGTTGAGCAAGACAAAGCAAAAAAAGTTCTGGTTTTCAAAAAGAAGCGGCGCAAAGGATACCGCGTCAAGCGTGGTCATCGGCAGATGTTCACAGCTCTTGAGATTTCCGGCATCTCAGTTTGAAACTTAATTACAATTGATAATGCACTGAGGTTTTATCATGGCACATAAAAAAGCAGGCGGCAGCACAAGAAACGGACGGGACAGTATAGGCCAGCGTCGGGGTGTCAAAAGGTTTGGCGGCCAGATTGTCAAGGCGGGGAATATCCTGGTTCGACAACTTGGCACCAAAATTCATCCAGGCACCAATGTAGGTCTTGGGCGTGATTACACCCTTTTTGCCAAGGTTGACGGAGTTGTCACGTATGAAGATTTTGGCCGCAACCGCAAAAGGGTGAGCGTTTACCCCGAAGAATCCTGATTCCCGATCTTGCCTATTGACTCAATAGAGTCGCCAAACAGGAATAGAACTTTTTTACGTTCCCATCAGAAAAGGAGCGGCATGGATACAGTAAATATACCAGCCGCTCATCATGAATCCGTGATTGTCTGAAATATCGCGGTATAACCCAAAGTTATTGTAAGATATTAGTCATGGCTTTCATTGATGAGGCCAAATTTTTTGTCAAGGGTGGTGACGGCGGCAATGGCTGTGTCAGCTTCCGCAGGGAAAAATTTGTCCCTAAAGGCGGTCCTGATGGCGGTGACGGCGGCAACGGCGGCAGTGTTATCATTGAAGCCTCTAAACAACTCAATTCTCTTATTGATTTTCGCTTCCGGTCACATTTCATGGCAGAAAGAGGAATGCCAGGCCAGGGGAAGAAAAAACACGGCCGCAACGGTGCTGACCATGTTGTTAAAGTGCCGGCTGGGTCACTTATTAAAGACGCCGATACCGGTGAGGTGATTGCTGATCTTATTGAGGATGGTCAGCACGTGGTTGTGGCAAAAGGCGGCAAGGGAGGGCGAGGCAATACCCATTTTGCCAGCAGTACAAACAGGGTGCCCAGAATTGCCGGCAAGGGCAAACCCGGAGATGAACGCTGGCTGCGCATAGAATTGAAAATTTTAGCTGATGTGGGTCTTGTCGGCCTGCCCAATGCAGGGAAGTCTACCCTGCTCACAAAACTTTCAGCAGCTCAACCGAAGATTGCCGCTTATCCCTTCACCACCCTGGTGCCGCATCTCGGGGTTATGCACCTCAAGCACCATCCACCCTGTATTATAGCCGATATTCCCGGGCTCATTGAGGGAGCCCATAAAGGGGCAGGCTTGGGACACAAATTCCTGAAACATATTGAACGGACCAGGGTGCTCCTGCATATCCTTGATGCTTCCAAACCCATTGATGAAATTATTGCAGACCAAAAGATCATTGAGGATGAATTGAAAAGATTCAATGAAGCATTGTTGAGCCGCCGTAAAGTTATTGTCTTGAATAAGATTGATCTGTTGGATGAAACGAAAAAATTAAAAAAAATCGAAGCTCTATTTGCACATAAAAATATTTCAGTACTTGCAATATCCGCTCTGACAGGTTCTGGTATTTCCACTCTCAAGCAACATCTGGTTGAAACTCTTGAGGAGAGATTTGACGAGTAACATTTCTTTTAGTAATTTACACCAGCACATAGCAATTTAACAGGAAGTTGTGAAGCCGCGTTATGACATTTCAGATGAATAAAGAGGAAGGGTTTGCTTTGCGTAAATCATACCTTGAGAAGTCCAGAAGAGTGGTTGTCAAGGTTGGCAGCGCGGTTTTAACCGGCAAAAACGGATTGAATTTATCCGTAATGGAAAATCTTGCCAGGGAGATCTCTTTTCTGATTAATTCCGGCAAAGAGGTAATCTTGGTTAGTTCAGGTGCTGTAGCTGCGGGGAAAAAGAAACTGGGACTGCAGATTAACAGGAAGCTTGACCTCAAGGAAAAGCAGGGAGCGGCAGCTGTGGGCCAGAGCAGCCTCATGCGCTTCTATGACGATATATTTGAACGTTTAGATTGCAAGGTAGCCCAGGTGCTTCTCACCCATGATGACCTCTCAAACAGAAACCGTTATTTAAACGTGCGCAACACCATACTTACCCTGTTGGAATGGAAAATTATCCCGGTCATCAATGAAAATGACACCGTTTCTGTTGAAGAGTTACGATTTGGTGACAATGATACCCTTGGAGCATTGATTACTAATCTCATCGAGGCTGACCTTTTCATATGTCTGACTGATGTTGATGGTTTGTATACTGGCAACCCCCATGAAGATCATGCGGCAAAACCAGTTTATACAGTTGCCAAGGTTGATAAGAAAGTTGAAGCAATGGCCGGTTATGTAGTCGGTGCCCTTGGTACGGGAGGCATGCAGAGCAAGATCCAGGCTGCCCGTATGGTATCAGTACGGGGTGGAAGCTCCTTTATCGGTTCGGGCCGGGTTGAAGGTATTGTACAGCAGCTGTTCGCCTGTGAACCGGTCGGGACCTTCTTTCTTCCCCAGCCGGAGAAAATGCAAAGCCGCAAACACTGGATTGCTTATGTCCTGAGGCCACAGGGGCATCTCGTCCTTGACCAGGGAGCCTGCAAAGCAATTTTAAAAGGAGGAAAAAGCTTATTGCCCTCAGGTATATTGGAGGTCAAGGGCTCTTTCGGAGTAGGCGCTCCAGTGCAATGTCTCGATGAAAAGGGAAATGCCATAGCAAGCGGATTGAGCAACTACAGTGCAAATGACCTCGCCAAGATAAAGGGACTTAATACGGGTCATATTGAAAAAACCCTTGGCTATAAGGACAGTGACGAGGTAATCCACAGGGACAACCTTGTTATTTTGTAAGTTAAAAGCGCAAAGAAGAATTTTGCAGGATGGAGAAAGACATGTCAGTGCAGAAAACTGTTGAATCGCTTGCAGTTGCGGCAAAGAAGGCAGCACGCAAACTGGCCTTTGAATCCACTACCCGGAAAAACAATGTGCTGCTCCGTATGGCTGAAGCGTTACAGCATGAGAAGAAATTCATTCAGGCGGAGAATGAAAAAGACCTTATTGCCGGACGCGACAAGGGTTTGTCAGCAGCAATGCTTGACCGCTTGGCATTAAGCGACAAGGTCATTGAGGCAATGATTGTTGGCCTGCATGAGGTGATAGCCCTGCCGGATCCGGTTGGCGAAGTGGAGGAAATGATTCGACGTCCCAACGGGCTAATGGTCGGCAGGATGCGCATTCCCCTTGGGGTCATTGGCATGATTTACGAATCAAGACCCAATGTTACCGTCGATGCGGCAGCACTTTGCCTGAAAGCAGGAAATGCCGTGATACTCCGGGGAGGTTCTGAAGCAATTCATTCCAATCTTGCCCTGGCAAAGTTATTGCAGGATGCCTTGGCCTCGGAGAATATCAACCCTGCTGCGATCCAGGTGATCCCAATTGCAGATCGTCAGGCGGTAAACGTTTTGCTCTCAATGGAAGAACAGATTGATCTTATAATTCCAAGGGGAGGAGAGGGGCTCATACGGTTTGTGGCTCAGAATTCACGGATCCCGGTCTTGAAACATTATAAGGGTGTGTGCCATGTCTTTGTCGATAATGGTGCGGATTTCGACATGGCCGCCGAAATTGTCATGAACGGGAAAACTCAGAGACCTGGAGTCTGTAATGCCCTTGAAACACTTCTGGTTCACAGGGATATTGCCCCGGTTTTTTTGCCGCAGATCGGGGCCAGGCTTGAAGAAGCTGGAGTAGAGATACGGGGATGTTCTCAAACCAGAGAGATTCTTACTGATATTAAAACTGCAACCGAGGATGATTGGTACGCTGAATTTCTTGATCTCATCCTCGCGGTCAGGGTGGTTGATGATCTTGATGCTGCAATGGATCATATTGATACCTATGGTTCCCAGCATACCGAGGTAATTGTAACCGCAGATTATGCCAATGCCCAGCGCTTCATAAAGGAGGTCGACGCCTCTGCTGTCATGGTAAACGCCTCAACCCGTTTCAGTGATGGTGGACAGTTTGGATTGGGAGCAGAGATCGGGATAAGTACTACCAAGTTGCATGCTTATGGACCAATGGGATTAAAGGAACTGACAGCCAGAAAATTTATCGTATACGGTGATGGGCAGATTCGCACCTAAGAAACTTATGGAGCGGGAATGACTGTTCATGCAGAGAATCAGAGAAACAAAAAGATCGGCCTGCTGGGCGGCACCTTTGATCCGGTTCATAACGGCCACCTGGCTGTAGCCCATCATGTTTTCCGTGAACTTTCTCTCGATGCTATCTGGTTTATCCCTGCGTCATCTCCACCCCATAAGTCTGCTCATGGAGACACACTCCCGATTACAGCTTTTCATCACAGGGCCGCCATGCTGGAAAAAGCTATAAGTCAATACCCTTCGTATCTCATTTCTGAAATTGAAACAGAGCGGTCTGCGCCTTCCTATTCGATTGATACCATAAATATCCTGCTGCAGGATAGGGGACTGCAGGCCGATCTTTATTTTATAATCGGGGCGGATGCGTTTTTAGAGATCGATACCTGGAAAAGGTATAAGGAATTACCCGCACTGGTGAATTTTGTGGTTATTTCCAGGCCCGGGTACCCACCTGATAATGTAGGAACGGTTATCCGTAAAAACTTTACCAACTATACATATGATTCATTACACGAGACCTGGAGTTCCCCGCACAGTAAAGGAGTATTCATCCTGCAGCACATGGATCCGGTGCCCATATCGTCAACAGAGATAAGAAAAAAGGTGAGAAGGGGGGAAGATATTGCAGGCCTTGTTCCCCAAGAAGTTGAGGACTATATCAAAAGAGAAAACCTCTATATTTATCAAAGCCAGTATAATTAAATACAAATGGCAAAGTCATTTGTATTTAATAAAATTTTCATGGCATCAGTCAGGGCGACTCGTCACCGGCTTCCTGTTTCTGAGGGTGATGCCAGCATGGCCTGAATTATCTCATCACCTTTTAGTTGGGAAAGGAGCGGGGACGCCAATGTGCGGAATTCAGCCATATTTTCGCTGGAAACAGCAGGCGGTGAGGGTATATTCACTTTGGTTGGATCTACTGGAATGCCGTCATTACGCATCCGGAAACACAAGTGTGGACCAGTAGCGAGGCCGGTGGCACCTACATACCCTATAATCTGTCCTTGCTTTACTCTTTTGCCTTTTTTAATACCCCTGGCAAATTGGGACATATGCAGATAAAGTGTTGAGTAGCCGTTGGAATGGTGAATCTCGATAAAATTCCCATTGCCTTTGGTGTAGCCGATACGGACCACCTTGCCTTCACCCACCGTCTTGATAGGAGTGCCAATTGGTGCGACATAATCGATGGCTGGGTGAGCTTTCCAGGTCTTGGTGATAGGATGAAAACGCCTCATTGTGAAACCGGACGAAATACGAGAAAAGGAGAGAGGTGCTTTAAGAAAAGCCTTGCGTAGATTTCGACCTTCGGGATCATAATAATCGGAATTACCATTTCCATCGCTGAATAAGATGGCTCGATAGCTTTTCCCCTGATTAATAAATTCAGCGGCTAAGATACGACCGTAGCCGGCCGGACGACCTTCACGAAAACGTTTTTCCACAACTGCATGAAACGCATCACCTTCACGGATGTCGAGAATGAAGTCTATATCCCAACCAAAAATGTCGGCTAAATTGATGGCCAACTCTGCCTCCTCACCGATTTTTGCCACCGCATCGAAGAGATTGGAAGTGATGGTCCCATTGACTACTTCGGTCGTTACATCATAGCCAATGGAGATGCGGGAAATATCGAATTCGTTCTCATGCCGGTGTATCAACAGTTGTTCATTGCGGTCAATATCATAAAGAAAACTATCAAATTGGCCGTCGATTAAAAACAGTTTATAAGGTTGACCGATACAGAGCCTGGACAAGGGAAAGATATTTTTACTCTGCTGGGCCAGCTGAAGAATCTGTTTGGTATTGAGGTAGTTGCCGAGTAATACTGAGATGGTATCACCTTTCTTGATTGTACCCTCGATCTCCTTTTTAACGATTTCTGATCTAAATAAAAGTTCAATCTTCGCATCGGAAGCTGTGGTTACTTGATCGGGATGGATGCTGCCCTCTGTTTGATTGACACCGCCCAGAAAGAACAAGAAACAGATGCACATGACAATAAGAACGTGAAAAATCATTAGTGGTAGCCAGTGATTAGCGAGGAGAGAACGAATGGCCGATGAAAAATTATGGGTATTTAAACTTAAACTCATAGCCTGAATCTGTGTTTATCTTAAGTAGTACAAGGTCAAGAATCCATATAACTTGACATCTTAGAAACTGGGCGATTTTCGAAACATTCATACAAGACCGGCAGCTTTTATTTCTTCCCAAAGCAGCCTTTGCTTTTTCATATTTCACAACTTTATGTCTAAACAATTGAAATATGAAATTCAATTGTACCTTGGTACAATAAAATAAAGATTATTATATAACGGAAACGATTGCTAAAAC
>Ga0209536_100003180_pt1 | contig 26481 bp, 32 predicted proteins | sample DeeMarSeWOR28_12_FD_187461 | JGI IMG/M metagenome (GOLD analysis project Ga0209536, IMG submission 187461) | Marine sediment microbial communities from White Oak River estuary, North Carolina - WOR-2-8_12 (SPAdes) (version 2) | ecosystem: Environmental > Aquatic > Marine > Intertidal zone >...
AAATACCAAAATTTTGCGGTATGCCACCCACCAGAAAACCTGGATTAAGCCCGGCATGTTCCAGAATCCACGCCAGCATGCTGGATGTGGTGGTTTTGCCATGAGTACCGGCTACGGCCAGCACCCAGCGGTTTTTTAACAGATAATCAGCCAAAAAAGCGGGCCCCGATGTGTAGGGCATGTTTTGATTCAATACCATTTCTACTGCTGGATTGCCGCGGGACAAGGCGTTGCCCACAACCACTAGGTCAGGTTTGGAATTGAACTGGCTAGGATCATCCAATTGACTCAAGACAATGCCGGCATTTTCCAATTGTGTGCTCATGGGTGGGTAGACGTTGGTGTCGGAACCGCTGATTTGATAACCCAATTCCCGCGCCAGTAGGGCGATACCCCCCATGAATGTGCCGCAGATGCCTAAAATGTGAACGTGCATAAGCCTTTCTTATACCTCAAATATTAAAATGCAATAAAACACAATAGCCAAAATCGCGCCAAAAGTGCAATTAAATTGTTGAATTTAAGTAATAATCAGAGCTTTAAGCCAAGGAAAGTACCGATAACACATTGATAGAAACGTAGAAATACATCAGGGCAATAGTGACTCCCACCCAGGAAGGCATGCTTAACGCGCTACGCAAAATGTGTCCCACTACAGCCACATTCCATATGACCACAATTAGTATTAACACTGAGAAAATACTGCTTTGGTCTTTAGGTTGATTGTTCAATGCCATCATTAAGGGCAATCCGATGATCGTGAATAAAGTGCCGGTACCCGCTATAGCGGTGATGGTTTTCCTCGCCCGATTGAGAAAACTTCGTATCCACAGACCCACGTAAATGAAACTCAACATCATTACCGTATCGACTACCACGATCAAAACGGCTTTGCTGACACTTTGATTGATCAGACTGACCGCCATGCCGCTAACCATGTAGGCTATAATGCAGAGCATCATTAGGAAATAAGAATAAGGGAGTTGTTCCGGTTTGGCGCGAAATAAACAAATATCAACGAAAATTTTCAATAGTTGCTGCACGTTACGATTAACCTTCTGTAGTTATTGTATTCAGTTATGCTTGGGCGCCTTTGAATTAAATACCGATTTTTGTTGTAAAATCGATCACTTACTATGCCAAGATTGACATCTTATCGCGACCCGGCGCGATTTTACAAAATCAGTTAAAGTAAACCTATCATGCGAGAAGTTATCGTCGACAATCCGGAACAATTACAGCAACTGTGTGAGGAACTGCAAGCGGAGTACGTGCTGGCGTTGGACACGGAATTTTTGCGGGAAAAAACTTATTACGCCCAGTTGTGTTTAGTGCAAATTGCCACACCTCACCTTATTGCGTGTATCGATCCCATTCAAATCAATGATATTAGCCCGTTTCTAAAGATTTTGTACGATCCGCAGAAGCTTAAAGTGATGCATTCCGCCCGCCAGGATCTGGAAATATTTCATGATATGACCCAACAAGTGCCGGCGCCTTTGTTTGACACCCAGATTGCCGCCACTTTGCTGGGCTACGGAGATCAATTGGGGTACGCCAACTTAGTTGAAAAAATGCTGGGTATCAAATTGGCCAAAACTCACACCCGTACCAACTGGAGCCACCGGCCATTGGGGCGAGGGCAAATCGAATACGCCATGGACGATGTGCGTTACCTGTTGCAGGTGTATCAAATACAGACTGACGCGCTGGAGAAGCTAGGACGCTCGGACTGGTTGCAAAAAGACTTTGCGGCGTTGACCGATCCGCAGCTCTACCGGCAAAGTATGGAAGACTTATGGCAGAAAGTGCGTGGTGCCAATACCTTGAAAGGTGTGCAACTGGCGGTTTTGCAACGCTTGGCATATTGGCGTGAGCAACAAGCCGTGGAAAAAAATCGGCCGCGCCGTTGGATTTTACGCGACGATTTGTTGCTGGAAATAGCCCGCCAAATGCCGCAAACTCCAGCCGCCTTAACACAAATTCCCGGCCATGATGCTTATTTGCAGAAAAACGCCGATACTATCGTGGCTCTGGTGGAGCAGGGCAAAGCTATGCCCAAATCGCAGTGGCCAACGACGAGCAAATTTACGCGTTTAACGCCGGAACAAGAAGCCAAAGTGGATTTGCTCATGGCAGTGGTTAGAACCCGCGCGGCCCAAGCCCATGTCACACCTTCGGTTCTGGCCAATCGCAAAGAGCTGGAATGCTTAGTGCAGGGCAACAAGCCATGTTCGGTCATGCGCGGCTGGCGCGCGGAGTTGGTGGGCAATGAACTCCAAGCCATACTGGAAGGTGACCGGCACGTCTATTTGGATAGTGGGCAAATTAAGGTGCAAACTGAATGAAAATCAAGATAATCCGATCCAGCGTAATACTTATGAGTACGTTGGTGTTCGCTTGCTCTAGCGGTTCTGAAGAGCCTAAACAAGATCATGTGTTTAAAGGTTATGAGAACGCCTTGGAAAAAGCCAATCAAGTACAGCCTCAGTTGGATGAGGCTGAGGAAAAACGCCGGAAACAATTTGAAGAGAGCATGCGCTAATAGAATCTGTGCCTGTTTCGTTCCTCTCGCCCATAGGCAAAACCGTTCAAGAGCGGCTATTTGAAACCAACGTTCGCTTAATCGCCCCCACTCTCAGCTTTTTTAATCAGTAACGGCAGTTATCTGTTTGATTATGCACGCCCTAAGTAGGATCGGGGGCTGTTTCAATGTTGTAAATAAACCGACTAAAGGTATGCGTATTTTTGCCGTTATAAGAGAAGTCTGAGGATCAATATTTGCGTATGGTGAATTATGAAAAAAACTAAGTTATTCAGTTCGTTTGTGTTTGTATTGGCTGTCTTCAACTGTGTTGAAGCTTTGGCTGAGATCAAAATGGGAGTGTTTCCTCGCCGATCCGTGGAAGCGACACAGCAAGCTTTTCAACCCCTGGCTGAACATTTATCAAAAGTATTGGGCGAAGAAGTAAAACTGATTGTGCCGAATAGCTTTAAGGATTTTTGGATAGGTGTGAAACAAAATCAATTTGATTTGGTGCACTACAATCAATATCACTATATTCGCAGCAAAAAAGAACTCGGTCATCGCGTTATTGCCGCTAACGAAGAATTCGGCAACAAACAGATTGCTGGTGCACTGTCGGTGAGAAAAGACAGTGGCGTTAAAAGTATTGCTGACCTAAAAGGAAAAGTGATCTTGTTTGGCGGTGGAATGAAAGCGATGGGCAGTTATATCGCACCTACCGCCATGTTAAAAAAGGCAGGCTTGGTGGCTGGCAAAGACTATATGGTTAACTTTGCGTTGAATCCGCCCAGTGCTGTCGTGGGCGCTTTTAACAAAGGTGCCGGCGCTGCCGGTTCAGGGAATGTAGTGCTTCGACTCAATGCAACTACCAAGAAAATCAATGCCGATGACATGCAGATCATTGCCGAAAGCGAACCGTTTACTCATCTGCCTTGGGCGGTAAATTCAAATGTATCCGATGAGCTTGCCAATAAAATTCAAAACATTATGACGCACCTGAAAGACACTGAAGAGGGGCGCTCTGTGTTGAAATCGGCAAAAGTGACTGATTTTTACGCCGTCAATGACAAAGACTTCGACAAAGTCAGAGAAATCACCAAATACGCATTAGACGAAGATTACTAAAATAAACAGCTTGACAATAAAAAAAGCGCTGAAGCTAATCGCTTCAACGCTTTTTTTATTCCCTAGAATCAGTATTAATTGACGTATTCGCCGTCACCGTACGCACCGGCCATCGATCCATCTTCTCGGCTAAATGAACCCAAGTCGGAGTCATTGGTTTTGATTCTTGTCACTTTCATAATCAACGTGGAGCCGATTTCAAAATCATTCGCAATTGACTTTGGATTCACCACTTTGCCATTGTCAAGCAATGACACTTTAATGGTATCTGCCGATGCATAGGGCATAGCCATTAAGCCAGTGATTGTTAATGCAATTAAATTTGTTTTACGAAAGAAAAATCGTGAACGCATTGACGGTGCCTCTAAATTTTTGTTGTAAGAAAAAATTCCAAAATGTTTTCGCGAAATTGGCGGCCGGCACTTTCGTGCCAGCCCAGTTCGCGGACACCACTTGTATCGAATGTTTCTGATCATCCTTAACCAGCAATAATTTATGGGGATATTAGCTGGCCTTTAGGAATTCTCAACATATGAAAATTTGATAGAGAGAGGCGGAGAAGTTTTTGCGTTTAACTTTAGCGGTTTTGTTCTTGCGGAGTTTCAATACTGACGTACTCACCCAAGGCTTGTCGCATCTCGGCAATGGTGGGCATTTGCATATTCACAGGATCCGCCAGCGCGCCGCGGCAGGCAAGTTCACGCAGTAATGAGTCTTCTTCTCCTTGTAAGCGCAGCCTGATGATTTCAAATTGCATGGTGGAACCCTCGCCGCCATCGACGCTGGCACGCGTCGCTGTGAACTGCGTGTCTAAAGCCGCCAGCAGGATGGGTTTGTCGATTGTGTCGTTCTGGATGATGGATTCGAATTGACGGCGTGTTCGGGTCACTGTGTAAGTTCCCGGCTCGATATAACGCACTGTGTCAGCCAGTTTATTGATTTCCAGTTCGCAATTAATATCGTATTGAAAAATGTTTCTATGCGGAATCAACTTGCCGTGTTGGAAGAACACTCGGGTACGCCCTGGCGGCACTTCCAAACGTTGATGCACGATGACTTTACTGCCAGGCAAGGGTAAAAAATAAGGTGAGGTGGGATCGGTGACTTGCCATTGACTGCAAGCGCTCACGACTAGTATCGCTGCGCTTAAACCGGCAAAGCTTGATAGTAATTTTACATTGATTCTCATAGCCGCATTCTCACTCTATAAATCCAACGCACTGAAATCCAATTTGCCATCTTTGACCGGCGGGCACCAGAAATAAGAACCGGTTACTGGGCGTGTAAAAGTAAACATCGCATCGCTGATGCCGTCTTCGTTACCTATCATTCTGTTCAATAACGCTTCGAATGCATCATAAGATTTGCCAAAAGCCACAAAGTTTAGACCTGCTTCGGTATCTTCGGCCCAGGGCATGGAGCGGCGCAAAACAAAAGCTTCGGGGTTGAAGCTCTCTTGAGCGGTGCGTTTTACATGTGCCGACTCAGGGGCTTCATCCAACTCTTCGTTGTCACTTTTACGCCTGCCTATGGTGTTGTCTTGTTGTTCGGGGCTCATGGCTTCAAACAGATCCAAGTCATGCAGCCATTGTTGTACCGCGACGAAACTGGAGCCGTCCATGCCGGGGCCTTGTCCGCTGACGAACGCCGCTTCGATAGCGTCGTTGCCTTTGGGATTTTCCGTGCCGTCTTCATAACCGGTTAAATCCCGGCTAGCGCCGTACATGAAGGCATCTAGCACATCGTCTAAAATGAAGTCAGGCATCAAGGTTTGCTCGATGTTACGTGAACGGTGTAATAATTCCCCCCGGTCGTTACCACGTACCCAACACCACAACGCCGCTGGTGTGGAAGGAATTTCGAATCCCGCCCCTACTAGCGCCGGGAAAGTACGTAATCCGGTTATTTCTCTGCCCATCGCCGCTACCAAAGATTGGCCAACACCGACTATCGATTTATCACCTTCCACTATTTCACCTAACGCTTTCAGCGCCGAACGTGGATCCGAATTGGGCTCCAAAGAAAAAACCAAATACCGGGCATGCTTAGGTACGGGAGCCAAAATTCCAGGTTGAAAATTACTCATGGTATTTCCTCGGGCGGTGGTTTAAAAAGTTATGCGCAATAACGCAATCATATATTGAGCTATGCTATGAAAACACTGGGAGGCGGGTTGGTTTTTTTAAAAGTATTAACAAAGCCTGATATAGGTCAAGTACTAAAGGCTGTAGCCAAAGCAAGCCAGCCGATGTGCAGCAGTGACAGAAAATCCTAGTGGAACACCATGACATTTGTGCATTGTGTTCTATAGTTAAAAGAAACTTAGGGATGACTGTGATTGGTGTTGGGATCACGCTGTCGATATTTCCTATATATAGTAATTTTCTTACATATATTCGCTCAAAAATCTCTACCCAATTTGCTTGACAAAATTTGTCAGGAGTTCTTTACTTAGATTTGGTCTTAGATTAATTCTAACACTAAGCGAGGTTCAGTAAGGTTATTGTTAACCTAATACAACGAAGGGGGGAGGTATGAAAAAATATCCGGAAGGCAGTTCCTGGAATACACCACCAAGGCTGGGGCTGCGACGATGTTTGTTGGAATCTTTGCTCCCAGCGCTACCAGTTTGTTAATAAGCGACTAAGAGATCACTACCAAATATAAGTGCAAGGATAGTGAAATGACGCTTACCGAACTCCGTTATATTGTTGCGGTTGCCAAAGAAAAACAGTTCTGTAAGGCTGCAAAAGCCTGTTTTGTCAGTCAGCCAACATTAAGCATGGGCATTAAAAAGCTGGAAGAAGAACTTGGTGTGGTTCTGTTTGAACGAAATCATCAGGAGCTGGTTATTACACAGATTGGCCAAAAGATTGTTGATCAGGCAGAGAAGGTGCTTAATGATGTCGGATTGATCAAAGAGCTGGCTCAACTTAATCATGACCAGTTAACTGAACCGTTAAGACTGGGTGCAATACATACCGTTGGTCCTTATTTGTTCCCTGATCTACTGCCAGTCGTAAAAGAGAATGCACCACAGTTACCACTACTGGTAGAAGAAAATTACACCAAACAGTTAACCAAAAAATTAAAACAAGGTGAGATTGATGCCGCGATTGTGTCGCTGCCTTTCGAAGAACCAGGCATTGAACTCGAAATTCTATACGAAGAACCGTTTGTTATTTTGGTGCCTTCATCACATCCGTTGGCTATTAGCGACCGTATTTCGCTTAAACAGCTGGCAAAAGAAACAATATTCTTGTTAGGGCCAGAACATTGTTTTCGTGAGCAGGTATTAGAACTTTGCCCGGATTGTTTCATTGAGAGAGCTCATTCCGACAAAGTTAAAAATACGTATGAAAGCAGTTCTCTCGAGACCATACGCTTTATGGTGGCAGGTGGTATGGGGGTTACCATTGTTCCCCGTATGTCGGCCTGTGCAGACCGTTATGCTCAAAGGCTTATTTCCATTAAACAATTTGCTGGTGTTAAGCCGAGCAGAAAAATAGCATTGGTGTGGCGTAAGAATTTTTCACGCATGGAAGCCATCGCTATGATGGCGCAGTGCGTTCGCGAGTGCTCGCTGGGCGGAGCAAAAATTTACGAGAGCAAGAAACAAAAAGTTTTTCCCAGTACGATTTCTACCTGCTTGCTCGAGTATCGTTCGAACAAACACTGAACTATTCTTTAGTCACCTACTATTTAGCCGTTCAATATACCAAAATGAAAGGCGGCTATCTGCAGATTTTGTTGAAATACACTCTTTCCCTATCACTATCATGTGATAATAGTTGTTGCGTCAAGCGACAAAGAACGGTTGCTTATAATGGGTCGTGCCACCAGAGCAGAATCAATTGTTCTATGAATACACAGGGCAACATATAATATCTGGGTAAACGGCTGACTGTGACATAGGGATATCACGCTAGCACTGTTACAACGCATAGATCAATATCAATGTTTTTTATTCGACATGTCTTTCATTTGCCACCATTTACCATCGGGGCCATCAAGCATCAGTCGAATGTAAGCTGCATTGCTTTTCTTGCTTGGCATTACGCTACCTCCACCAAAATCTATAGCGTAGGCTTTTTCTGTGTCACCCTTTCTTTCCATGCCGGTCCAGAAGGCTTTTGATGGTGTTGCGGGGAACACAGTCAAGTTGACTCTTGGTTCAAAGCATTTTCGTTCAGTAATAGAAGCCAGTTCCGGCACATAGGGTAGCCTCCATTTGGTGGGTTCACCGAATGTATCACTGTTCAGTTCTGCGACGGCATCCCTGGCTTCCTGCCAGCTATAGGTTTGTGCATTACCGGTACAGGTTTTGCCATCCCATTTTTGACCTAAGGCGCAACGCATCCAGGTGATTTTAGTTTCTTTGTCAGTCACCGTGCCGTTATCGTTCACGATAAAACGAGAGGTCGGGGTGGATTCTTCCAAATTGCTCCTGCAGGTTTGATCAGCCTGGGCAGAAACGGTAAACAGGTTAGCAAGCAAAAGGACAGCAAGACTATAAAAACGCATAGACATGACTCCGGAACTTTTTTAATTAAGAAATAGATTGATTCACGTAGTTATTTTGACACAAAAAAACACCCACCCGCAAAATGATTCTTGCGGATGGGTGTGTGTCTTTTAAACCAATGTTGGTTTGGCTTAATAAAGGTATAAAGGTTTAACGATTACCTTCGTTGTTGGTTGGATAGCCCGGCCCACTGATTACAAACGGTGAAGTTTGTGCATTCAAACCTGGATTGAGTTTAGTACCGCGATTCATGTAAGTCGCATAGGCTTCCATGGCAATCATTTCCTTGCTGTCCAGGGCATAACCTGTCCCGTTCTGGACGACCTGGATGCACCAGTTGATCATCTCTCTCAGCGTGCCCACTTTACCCAGGTTGGTCTGGTACTTGGGCCAGGATTCTGGCTGGGTAGCTGACCCGTCAGGGTGACAGTTGGCACAGCCAAGGCCGTTGGTGCTAAGCTCCTTATGTTTGCCACCTCCACCCTCACCGGTATGCCACAGTTGATCGCCATAGGCGACGGCTTCCATAAGGCGGTCAAAATCGGCCGCATCATCCAGAGGTTCTTTGGACTGCACGGTCCCACTTACCAAAAATACTAAACTACCCAGCAGTAGTGCCGCGGAACTTACTTTTACAAATTGTTTCTTTCTCATGTTCTGCATCTCCTGTCTCATTGTTTGTTAGAGCTTCACGCCGCGTTTAACTGCATCAGGAATACTGGACGGCTCAAAGGGATCGTAGAACATAGTGCCAGAACCATCATCTGCAACGCTAAGATGGTGAGCACCCATACCGTCTTCAAAATTACCGGGATCCAGGCGATTGTGACGAATATGCGGGTACGGCAAATCAACAGCAGGATAAGGCCATGGCCAGGAAGTGGAGGATGTTCCTACCGAACTGATATTACCGATCTTGTTGAAGAGCACCTGGTGGACATGCCCGTGGACCGCCATGACGTTATCGAATTTCCTTAGGATGGCACGAATCTCAGGTGCATCCTTGGTGTTAAAATTCCATCTCGGATAGTAATCCCAGAGTGGCGAATGTGAAAAGAAGATAATAGGTGTATCGGGGCTGACTTTTTTAACATCTTTCTCCAGCCACTCAAGGCCATCCGCCTCAACACCCCATGGCCCACAAGAGTTACACTCGAGCTCTAGCACCCGGCCCATGCGCTCTTCAGGAGTGAGACCCGGGCCCGTCCAGAAGTCGTCAATCTTGATGGAGTTCATACCAATAACATGGGCACCATTGTGATTGATGGACCAGTTCTCGTCTCCAAAAAAACCTCGCCATGCCTTACCCATATCCAGATACCAATCATGCTCACCGGGAATAACCTTGTAAGGCATCTTGAGCTTGTCCAACATCTGCTTACCTTTCTTTAGCTCGGCTTCCAAACCTGTTTGGCCGATATCACCGGCGTATATCACCATGTCCGGCCGGGGGCTCATCTTGTTTACCATATCCACGGCTTTCATGAACATGGCGTCGAAGCGGTGATCCTTGATGTCATAGAGATGGCCGTCGGTCAGTACCGCAAAGGTGAAAGGCTTGATCTTTTTCTTTGCAGCTTCCGCTACACCACCCAGGCCAATCATGCTTCCGACGCTAGGTGCAAACACACCTGCAATCATGGTCGCGGCCGCCCCCTTCGCAGACAAGCCAAGGAAATCTCTTCTGGTGATCTTTTCCTTGTCAGAAAAAATCTTCTTATCTTTTTCTTCCATCTAATTACTCCTCTCTAGCTAGCTGTTTTACTTCTATAATTAACGAGAAATGCCCACACTTTTTATCTGCATTCAAGAGTTTTCCACTTTCAATGTAGTGAAAATCTGTGTGAGAGTATTAAATGTGATGAGGAATATATAAAATCGATTTTCTCGAAGAACGATATAGATTTAATCTATAAAAAAAGGAGAGTTGCTGAAGCAGCCACTAAGAAAATCAAACCATTTAATTTCGCTGTATTAACCGACGCGCAACTTTGCGATATGAAAGATCATAAATTCGATAATATCTTAGAAAAAGCGGTCGCAGATATGAACAAAATTTCACCACGTACCGAAGAGCAAATCGCGCAGGAGCAAGCAGCGTTGATGGCGGCTGTAGCCAAGGGCGACGCCTTACGGCGTGACGCAAAACTGGGAACCAACGGCTTGGCCTGCGGCAATTGTCATCTTGATGGTTCAGCGGGCAATTCGCACACCTTTCCTAAGTTTCAAACCAACTTGGGCAAGGTGGGAACGCTGCGGGGGATGATCAATTGGTGTATGTATCGCAGTGCCCATGCAGTGCAAGATTCTACCATTGGACAGTGACGAAATGATTGCCATGGAAGCTTATTCCTTTTACGCCCATCGTGGTGTGGCCATCGCGCCGGCCAAGGACGAGCAATACGGTGCAGTGCCGGTAGTATCCGGTTCTGGCTATCCCAGCCAATAACCGTAGTACTGAAACCGTAATAAAAACCGCTTGCGGGATGCTTGCCCGTAAGCGGTTTTTTTTTCTTAAATCATGCGCAATTGTACGGCGTGTCGGATAGGTATTTAATATTGATAATTAGAATCGTTTATTTATACTAAGACCATCGTTATTACCTATTGATGTGCGATGAATCTTAGAGACCTCAAATACATTATTGCCGTGGCAGAAACCCGTCATTTTGGGCATGCTGCGGAACGCTGTTTTGTCAGCCAACCCACATTGAGTGGTCAGATTAAAAAGTTGGAGGAGGAGCTTGGTGTCACCATATTCGAACGCACCAACCGCTCAGTGGAGGTAACTCCAGTTGGCGAGGCCATCTTGGTTCATGCCCGCCAGATGATGGAGCAGGCGGATGCCATCGAGCAATTGGCCCAAGCGCATCAAGATCCATTAGCGGGATCTTTACGCGTGGGGGCAATACCGACATTAAGTCCGTACTTAATGCCACTAATTTTGGTGCCTTTGAAAAAGCAGTATCCTCAAGTACGGTTGGTGTTATCGGAAGAGATCACGGATACTTTGTTGACACGGCTACACAATCACGAAATCGATGCGATCTTGTTAGCTACCTTAGTGGATGAGCCTGATTTGGAAGTGATACCTTTATTCGATGAACCTTTTTGGCTCGCCCATCCGCGCAAACACCCCCTCTATAATAAAGACGAGATCACCCGTAAAGATTTGGATGATCTTGATTTATTGTTGCTGTCCGAAGGGCATTGCCTGGCCAAGCAAGCCATGGAGGTATGCCGAATGAAAGAGCGCAGTGCTCAAGGCGAGATGGCGGACTTAAGAGCTTCCAGTTTGGAAACCTTATTGCAACTGGTGGGTGCTGGATTTGGTAGCACCTTAGTTCCTGCTCTAGCAGTACGTGGATCATGGACAACGGATACCGGTATTATCGCCCGACCGCTGGCGGTTAAAGACGCTTATCGAACAATCTCTCTGGTATTTCGTGCTAGTTTTCCACGCCGTGCGGCAATAGAGGCATTTGCTCATATCATTCGGGAAAATCTTCCCAATACAGTACATGTGTTGAGTAACCAGAAGCGACGAAAAAAGAAATCTTCTAAGTCAAAATGAATAATAACAATAGGGCTACCATTGACAGCTTGTATGATCTGGTTACAGGCGATGAAGATGCGCGCGTTTGTAAAGATATCCCGCAGGAGGCCTGCCATGAGCAACCGAGGAATTTCTTTGCCTATTTAATGGCGAACTTCCTCGGAAAAATCGCCGACGAGTTGGCCAGTGCTAAATTGATGTTGCCGTGGTTGTTGGCGTCGTTGGGAGTACCAGCGGTGTTTGCGGGATTTTTAGTGCCGATACGTGAAGCCGGTGTATTGTTACCACAGTTAATTGTGGCGGCGGCGATCAGACGCTTGGCTGTTCGAAAAACTGTATGGTTGCTCGGCGCCGCTTTGTCCGGTATTGCATTGGCGGGTATGGCCGTGGCGGCAGGTCTTTTTACCGGAGTGACTGCAGGTTGGGCCATTGTGCTGATGTTGATTGTGTTCAGCTTAGCGCGCGGATTGTGTTCGGTTTCGGCAAAAGATGTGTTGGGCAAAACTGTCTCTAAAGGCCGCCGTGGTACATTGATGGGATACAGTGCGGCTTTATCCGGTGTGGTGACATTGGCATTGGGTGTTTATATCCAATGGTTCACCGAAAACACGGCTACCACTTCTTTGATGGTTATGTTACTGGCTACCGGCGCAGGATTATGGGTGTTTGCGATGGGATTTTTTGCTGCCATTCGTGAACAGCCTGGCGCCACTGAGGGTGGTGGAAATGCGCTTACTAGCGCTTTGAGTAGTTTAAATCTCCTAAAGCATTACGCCAATTCGTGATCGCCAGGGCATTGTTGCTAAGCATTGCGTTGGCGCCACCGTTCTACGTTTTGTTGGCGCAACAACAAACTCAGGGAGGGCTGGCCGGTTTGGGTATGTTAATAATTGCCAGTGGTTTGGCTAGCAGCCTGAGTGCTCCGGTGTGGGGCAGGCTGGGTGATCGTTCCAGTCGTCTGGTAATGGTGATAGCGGCATTAATGGCGGGGATTCTGGGGCTAATCGTTTTTGCTCTTAGCACATTGGGCAGTAGTTGGATGGCTTATCCATTGACTCATGCGCTGCTATATTTGGCACTAACAGTATTCCATAGTGGAGTGCGATTGGGTCGTAAAGTTTATTTGGTGGACCTTGCTACTGCGGAGACGCGCGCCACTTATGTGGCTATTAGTAATACCGTGATTGGCATCGCTATGCTCATGGGTGGCGCTATAGGCATACTGGCTGAAGTGTTGGCCATACAATACGTAATTGTGAGTTTGGCATTGGTGGCGTTGGTTGCGGCAGTCTATGCCTGGCGTTTGCCAGAAGTCACTCATTGATTCACTTTATTGTTGGTAGATGGTTATTTTAAAAGTTCTGAAGGTAACAATGATGGAAAAATTTGTATTGTATTTGGTGGCGCCGCAAGTCTTTTGGACGAATAATAATACGCCGGGTAACACCGATTACGCATAAACCTTCAATTTCGGTGCTCAAGGAGTGGACTCCAGTGGTAAATCCAGCAGTCATTTTGTTCGGCTAGTGCGATGCCGGGACTAAGCCGGGTAGTTGTTTTTTTGCAGCACAATCCTTCGAAACCATCCACCAGCCGCGACGGGTACGTCGTTAATAACGCTTAGCGCTTTACAGTGCGAGAGCACATCTTCAAACACAACATTGGTTTGAGTGGCCAGTTGTTTAATGATGGGATTGATTAAGCGGCGCAGTGGTGCCGCCTCACCGGGGCGCAGAAACTTATCCAATACCAGAACATAACCTCCGGTTTTCAACACTCTTTGGGTTTCCTGCAGTGCCAAAACCGGATTCGGCACAACCGCTAGGATTAAATGCATTACCACGGCGTCAAACTGGTTGTCTTCGAACGGCAACTGCATCGCGTTGCCGGTGTGAAACTTGATATTTAGATGTGCGCCTCTACCCTGAGCTTTGTTGATCATTGCCGGGGTTAAATCTATACCGATATATTCAGGGCCAGTCGGCAAGAAAGGTACGTCCAGACCAGTACCAATCCCGCTTAACAGCACTTTACTGTCGTTGAGCGGTAAACGCCTCAATTCATCTAAACTGCTTTTTCTGAGGGAGTCGAATACGCCGCCCACTATGGCGTCATAAAAAGGCGCGAATAACGTATAACTGTGTTTTAAACCCATAAGTTTTTATCAGTCAAATGATTTGCATCATTGCGCTGTGTATCGGTGTGTACAAGGATAAATAGCTTTACACAAGTAGTCACGGTGATTGTCTTAGACACAACCTTTTGATTGTGTTTGATAATCGCTCGGTTGCAACAACGTTGCAGATTCAATGTCTAACAACATACTATGCATAAAGGTTTTTCGCTATGAAAATGTTTACCGTGGTCGCAAGTTTGTTGGTTTTACTAGCTGCCGGCTGTGCCAGCCAACCTCCGGCTCCAATACGTGTCGATCTACCCACTGATTTGCAAATCGGCCAGGTTCTGCAGGCGCCTGATAACTATCAAGGCAGCAAAGTCCGATGGGGCGGGGTCATTGCAAACATCACAAATCTCAAATCTGAAACTGAGCTGGAAGTAGTCGCTAAGCCTCTCGATAAAAGCGCCCGGCCTGTCATTGATAGCAAAAGTTCCGGTCGGTTTTTGGTTCGTATTTCGGGATTTCTAGAGCCAACGGAATTCACCGCCAATCGTGAAATCACTGTGGTAGGGCAAGTTTCTGGGGCGGAGGCAAGACCCATCGGTGAATTTAATTACACTTATCCTTTGATACAGGCGGATAGTTACCATTTGTGGGAAGAGCGAGTAGAACCGGTATATTATTATTATGACCCATGGTTCTATGATCCCTGGTATTGGGGCTATCCTCGCTATCCTTGGTGGTATTACTATTAATGTATGCTAGCGAATATTTCTATCTAACGACCAATGATTGGCGCCATCTTTTTCTGAGGGCGCCACTGGCAGCGATTTTTTCTTTGTTGATATTGAGTGTGACTGGTTGCGCCAGTGCGCCGAAATTTAATCTTGATGGAGTAGATCAATCCATTCAACCGCGTGATGTTGTTACAGACCTTAAGAAATACCAAAACAAAAGCGTGTTATGGGGTGGAGTTATTGTTAAGAGTACCAATGTTAAAGAAGGTACGGAATTGGAGCTGTTGGTTTATCCATTGAAAAAGGATTTCAAGCCGGACACCGAACAGAACACGTTAGGCCGAATTATTGTATTTCATGATGGTTATCTTGAAACGCTGGATTACGCGGCGGGACGTCTACTGACGGTGCAGGGGATAGTGTACGATCTAAAAAAAGGCTCGGTAGGGGAGGCTATCTACACCTATGTAGTGGTCGATGCCAGGCAAATGCATTTATGGCCGCCAATAGAGGATGATGACAGTGGCCGGGTTCAGTTTGGAATCGGAGTTATGATTCACTGAGTTTGGTAATATGCGTCAAACATAATAACTCAGTATCTATTGCTTTGGCGGATTCGATGCCAAGGTAAAATAACTAGGGCTATAGCCTGGCTAATTCCAACCAAATTATACGACTACAGCATTGTTCAGCACGCTCAATCTCAATTCGACCTTTAAATGACTAATGATCTAATGCAGTTTGTGTGGCAAAGATAACGTAAAGGCAGGAATTTTCGCGTCAAACGGCGTGCCGTCTTCCGCCAGCATTTGGTAACTGCCTTCCATGCTGCCGACCGGCGTTTCTATCACAGTGCCACTGGTGTATTGAAACGACTCGCCGGGTTTTAAATAAGGCTGCTCCCCGACCACACCTTCTCCGTGCACTTCTTGTGTATTGCCGTTCGCATCGTTGATGATCCAGTGACGGGTCAAAAGTTTGGCCGCTACAGTGCCTTCATTGTGTATGGTGATTGTGTAGGCGAAAACATAGCGATCTGTATCAGGGTCGGACTGTTCCGGGATAAACGTTGTTTTGACGTTAACTTTTACATCGTATGGATTATTTTCTGACATAGTAGCTGTCTTTTGCCTCGTAACTTTAGTTTATTGATTGGCCGTAGCCGGATCGGCAGTCGACGTATGTTTTTCCTTTATTGTGTCCACCTGTTCAGGAAGCTCAGGTGTCGGCCTGTTGTGTGAAGGAGATTGTTGTTCTGGTTGTTTTTCTGACAGTGGTTCCGCTGCCTTTAGCTTAATTATGACACCGGCTTCTTGAATAGCCAATGTCTGAGTCGCGCCGGTGATTTCAGATAGGTTCTTATTTAACTCATCATTGTTAGGGCTGCGGTGGTCATACACAATATGAGTTACGCCTCTCATGCTATTGAGCAATTGCATGCCATCGGCTTGGGGTGGTGGCAAGTGCAACACGTCACGGCGGCATACTAACATAGTGCGCGCCGGCCATTGACTGGCGGCGATAAATGGCTGCTCGGGATCTTGAGCCTCTTTCGCCAAAGTGCGAATGAGTTCATCAACGGGCGATAATATTTCACTTTCAATGAATTGTGCGTGCGATTTGTCGGCTCGCATGAATACGATAGACAACGCCATGATGGCAATCATTGCTAGGCCTCGCTGTCCCATAAAACCGCTTAGGTGAGATTTTTTATTGACTTCAATGAGAAGGGGGAAGCCTTTATACAATACCAACGCCAAGCTAATCATCGCCCAATTGCGATCGGCGGCTAAAAGGCCAATGGCGACTGCCGCCAGCAATATGCTGCCCATAAGGTTATCTGTCAGTGATTTGTGGTCCTTGATTATTATTGCTATCAAGATCGCGGCTAATATCGCTCCTCCCAGCCAGCCACTACTTCCGGGGTCGAGTTCGTTGACTGAAAATATCGCTTGATTCAGGGAGGTTAATGGATTGTTCATCCAGGGGATATTGATCCAACCTAATTGCATGACTAGTACTATCACGGTGGCTAATCCCAACCCCAGCCAGATTTGTTTTTTCTGCGTTTGCGATTTGGGGTTTTTTTGCCATTGCCACGCCAAGGCCAGTGGATACGCCAGGCCCATGGGATGAAGCGTTACCGTGGCAGCCACCAACAGCATTTGCAAAAAATACCAACTGCTGATGGCGTGTGGCGAAGCGCGGTATTTTTTGTCCAGCCATAATCCCAGCCCAAACGCACCAAGCAAGAACGGCGCGCTTGCCACCAAGTCTATTTGCAATATAACCAGCGGCGCGATAAGCAGCAAACCGCTGGCAATCAAAGCCGCTTCCTCGCCATCGCTATCGCGGCTCCAGCGGTACAACGCCAGTACTGCGCCAAACATCACCAGCATGGTAAATATCTTAGCCGCCAAGATGCTGCCTGGCCAATACAAAGCAACCGGCCAGAAAAACAAAGCGCGAAAATCCGGACCACCCAACACCGTTACCGGAATCACTACTTTTTCGGCAACTGACCACGCTAGCAACAATGCCATAGCGCCGCCTTCATCCATACCGTAAGTATCCAAGCGGATCAAACCGAAAAACAATATGGCTGCGCCCCACAGAAGCGCGGCACCCAATGCCCGGTATTTACCGGGAATGTTGGATAAGTCGAAACCCTTTTGTTGCGGTTGTTTCTCGCTGGGTGTGGAATTGTCGGATGGTTGCTGTGATGAATTCATGACAAATGATCAATTGCTCGCTTTACTGAAAGTGCTTAAAAGCGCGACATTCTACAATAAGTCCGGCTAAAACGCGCGCTGTTGCCGGTTTTATTTCAATTCCAATTGCAGCATCTTGCCGCCGGTTTCATCGGCCAGTTGCTGATAAGCAAAAGTGGTTTCGGGATTATCCTTGCCCAAAGGGATAGTGAATACCGGACTGGGAATGTGAAAATAATGTACCCGGTCCCGGCTGGGTTCATCGCCAATGAGTAAATAAGCTCCCGGTGCCGCGGCATTGCGAGCGGCATCACGAAACGCCCGCCCGATGGTTTCGTCCGAACCGACAAACGGGGCACCATCCATCAAATTGTCGAACATGCTGCCCATAGAGCCTTGGTAGGTTTCCGATTTACCATCGGAAAACCAGGTGATGGCGTCCAGACGTTTGCCGGAACGGATCACGATGACTCTCAACACGGGGATAATAAAAGTAGTGACTCCGTGCATGGACCCGGTGGCATCCACCATCAAATGCAGGCTTTCACCTGGTAAGTCTTTTAATCCCTTCACGAAAACGTCGAAATCCTTGCGATTTTTGTCATTTTTGCCTAGGCCGGCGGCTTCCAGCGCTTGTTCCATTTGCACCTCTATATTCATGGTGGCTAGTTGGTCCATGTGACTCAGCAGGTTGCGATTTTGCTGTTCCGCTTTTTCCAGCGCCTTACTGAGTTCCTCTACACTGCGTTTTAATTTCGGTAGTTGGTTTTGCTCCGCCAGTTTGGAGGTAATCATGATAGTAACCAGTAGAAACACAAACGTCGCCAGCATCAATAAGGCGATGTCGGAAAAACTCTCGTGGATATTGGGCGGCGAGGAACGGCGCTTTTTTTTCATGGTGGTTACTCTTTGTAGAAACTCTTTATAAAAACTTTCCACCATGAGCCGCGGTTCATGCGTTTAAGCTGAAATTCATCTCGCAGAGATTTTAAGTATTTTTGTCGCGTTATTAAGGTTTGGTGAATCGATTCGTTTTCTTGTTCTTCGACTGTGCGCAGATTGCCCATTTCCGCGCTAAAGTCAGCGATGATCCGTTTGGCTTCATCCACATTATTTTTCAAATAAGCTAAATTTTGGTTGAATTTGTCAATTTCGGAATTTAAGGAACGGACGTCCCGTTCCGTAGAAGGTTTGAAATCCGCCGAGCAATACACTAAACAAATCCGAGTCAGGGCATTTTCCAAACTCTCAATTCCGTTTTGGTTGATTTGCGCAAACACTCGCAACAATACCCCGCCCAATACCGAGCCTAATAATGTAGTGTAGAAAGCCGTACCCATGCCTCCCATGGCGCCGCGCAATCCGCGTAACAGCTGCTCTTGATCCTGGCCCAAGGCTTCCAGCGAGCTGGTAAGACCTGTCAATGTCAATGTCAAACCCACCACGGTTCCCACCAAACCCAGGGTGATAAGCAGGTTACCGATCACTTCCAAAGCATGCGCAGTACGCTGATAAATAGAAAATTCCACGTCCACCAACGCTTCCACATTGATTTCACCGTTATTGTCGACCACGGTTTTGAGCGATTGGAAATAATTCGAGACGCACATGGTTTTTTTGCTGTAATCGATGCCCAGCCAGCCGCTGCGTTTGGCTATGACTTCCAATTTGTCGACACTTAAAGTCTCTAATGTAATCAATACAGTGAGAATAAAGCTGGTGAGTATTCCAACGCCAAACAAACCAAGAATGGCCCAGGTGATACGGGTTGGGTCATCTTGTACAAAGCCCCACACATCGGTGTCATGATACATGCCAGCGTAAATCACAATTGTGGCCACGCTCCACGCAATCCACAAAACTAGCGTCCGATAACCTCTTGGAACCATCTTAATTCCTTAGAAAAGTTGTAAATTAAGCTTACTTATATTGTTATGAGATAATTAAGGTATTTGGAATATTTCTACATTTATCTATTCAGTTATATAGCGCTAAGTATGAGCGGATCTGGCAAAACAGGTCAAATGGGAGAGAATAACCGAGTAATCGAGTTTATTATTCGTGAACGATGGGTTTATAAGTGTCTGCTAAATTAGCCCTAAAATCTTGGATAAATTTCATGTTTTGGCTTGGCCTTTTGTTTAATGAGTGATATATTTTGGCACCGCGAACTTGCCAGTGGGCGGGGTCAATGATATAAAACGCACAAAATAATAAGTTGTTGTGCCAATTGGAGGAAAACAATGTTAAGTACAGGTGAAGTTTTTGTAGTCTATGCTATTGCAGCTATTGTTGTGTTTGGTGTTGCTGCATTCATGCTGAAAAAAAATTCATAATTAAAAAAGAACAATTATCTTCGCTTTAGGTTACCATTCGAGCCAAAGCCAAACTATCCACCAAAGTGAAAATGAAAGCTGTGGATACGGCTGTAGTCTAGTCGGGGTAGGACTTTGCTGGATAAAGCAAGCATAAAGACCAGCAGTCTATAAAGAGTTTAAAAAACGGGAGGGTGTATTCCATGCTACGCACTAATCAATTCGGTATCGCTATCGCCATGTTGACCATGGTGTCATCGTCCGCGCTGTTCGCCAGCGAAGGCGTTTCGTTCGCGGATCTAGGGAATTTGGACAGCGGCAAAACTATATTTGAACAAGGTAAAGGTGACGTGCCTGCATGCACCTCTTGCCATGGTCAGGACGGCTTGGGTGATGATGCCATGGGCACTCCCCGTTTGGCCGGTCAAGGCTTTAATTTCCTGTTAAAGCAGCTGCAAGATTTTCATGATGACAAACGCAAAGACGAAACCATGTTTATCATGAACACCAACGCCAAAGGTTTGAATGAGCAAGATAAAAAAGATGTTGCGGCATACGCGGCGAGCATGGGAGGCCCGGAAAAAGGTTCCGATATGGCGCAAGTCAAAGAGCTGGGCACTGTTCCGGTGGGGCAACGCCATTTAGGTAAAGCCTTGGCGCAATACGGTTCGCCAGAGCGCGGTATCCCGGCTTGTCATTCCTGTCATGGATTTAACGGCAGAGGCGCGTACCCTGTGTATCCCAGACTGTCCGGTCAAAAATACGTTTATATGGTTAATCAATTGAAAAAGTGGCGCGACGGTTCTCGAGCCAACGACCCTATGGCACAAATGCGCGCGGTTGCTAAGAACATGACCGACGACGATATTCATAACGTGGCAACATTCTTGACTAACGCTGCGTTGACTACTCAAGGCAACAGCAGAATTCCGGACCAAAAATAAGTTATTCCGCTTCAGCGGGTGCCTTGTACAGGTATAGAAAGGGCGGGTTACCGCCCTTTTTTGTGCCTATATTTTCAGTTGATTGTTTGACCGCAGCAAATATATATGTGTTATTATACGGCGCTCCGCAATGCTGACGTGTCTGCCTGTTGGGTCGATACGATTAAATTTGTTTTATAGTCCCGCACAGATAATAAAATCTCCAAAAAGGTGTGGTTTTAGACATTACGATCGAGCCATCGTAATCGTAGGTTAGGTGTTTATGTCCAAGAAAAAGCAACCCTTGAAAACCGGCGAAAAAGTATTGGTTAGTATCGTGGCCGTGTTTGTTGTATTGGCCGCTATCAGCTACGTCATACTTGAAACCGTTCGCTTGAATTCCGATAAACCGTTGTTTGAAACCAAAACCAGCTTTGATTTTACCGCTGAAGGCGCCAAAGGTTCGCAAATCTTTCGTGAAGAGCGTTGTACGTCCTGTCATCGAGCTTTACGCAACGGCACGAACATGGGCCTGTCGTTAGACGGCGTTGGTTCAGCCCGCTCTTATGATTGGATATATTCCTTTTTAAAAGATCCGGAAAATACTTATCAAGCAAAAACCATAGATCATGGTTCGGCGCCTAAAGAAGCCGCTTATGTGGCCAAATTGCCCGATGAAGACTTGCAGGCGGTGGCCCGCTTCATATCCCAACTCAAAGCCGAGCAGGGCTCTTCTTCTGCGCCTGTGCCACCGGAAGGTCGCTCCGAGTTCATCGATAGCATGGTAAAGACGTGGGCTCCCAAAGAGTGGCAAGAAAAATACGAAGACGTTAGAGAAAAACCGGTTCAATCAGCGGCAGAGGAGCAGTAAGGCAGTGGTTAACGACACAGGCACACCGTGGGAAACCGACAAGGTATACACACAATATACTCTCTGGTTTATATACGCTTGCATCATTTATAGCATTATCGGATTTACCTGGGGTGCGTTGATGGGGGGTATTGCTGAGTTCCGCTATTTTGTGGATCACAGAATGCACGGCAATCTGATCGTGCGCGCCCATACCCACATCAATTTGTTGGGGTGGGTGGAAATGGCTATATTCGCAGCGCTCTATTACGTGGTGCCGCGCCTGGTGAAGCGCTCCATCTATAGCATTAAATTAGTGAAGTGGCATTTTTGGGTGCATAATTTCGGTTTGATTGGCATGGTAGTATTTTTCTCCGCTGCCGGGTATTTAGGCGGTTCCGCCAGTATCAGCTCCACGCCCGCCGAGGTTGAAAAAATCGTCAAGCCCATATTGGCGACTATGGGGATTTTCGGCACTTTAGTGTTACTGGCTAATTTCATCTGGGCTTATAATTTGTTCCGTACTTGCACAGGATGGGAGAAAAACTGATGGCTTACTACAGTATTCGCTTTTCCGTGTTTGTTCTTGTGGGGATGGTTGTGGCGTTATCGGGCTGTTCCATAGACGACAGCGCTTTAAAAGTCGGTATGAAAGCGCCCAGCTTAAAAACCAAAACTCTGGAAGACGTTGGCGGTGATTTCAGTCGCATAACCACTTATCGTTATCCGGACAAGCGCATGTATCAAGTCTCTTTGGATGAAGCGCTGAAAGCCGAAAAAACCATTGTGCTGGAATTTGCCACGCCCGGCCACTGCACGGTATGTGACAAACAATTGCAAATGCTCAAAGGATTGTTGGCCAAATACGAGAATGAAGTTATTTTTCTACATATGGATCAATACGAGAATCCCCAAGCCTTTAAAGCTTTTGGCGTAATCGGTGATCCATGGACCTATGTGATAGACAGTCAGCAGACCGTGCGATTCAAACAAGCAGGCCGCATGCTGTACGGTGAACTCGATATGATTATTAACGGTTTGTTAAAAGAAAAGGGCGCGCCTCGATCGGTGGAGGCGGGCTGATATGGCGAAGTCAGAGCGTTACAAATTATTACCGGATAAACACGGTGTGTTGTGGGATTTGTTGATGTACGTACCCACTGTGACCGGGTTAGCAGTAGGGGCTTTCATATTTTGGTATAAACCGAATCATGCCCTGGCTTATTTATTGTTGTTTTTAGCGTGTTTTTTCTTTTATCAAGCGGTTCACCGTGTCTTAGGTCGCTTGGTGTTGTTGCCCACTGCCCCAGTGGCACTAGATGTATCCAAACAGCGGGTGTTGTTGGAGTTACGCAATGGCCAAAAAATAGAATTAGTGAAAAACTTGCGCTATTTCAGCGATTACGCCGGCAAATCCTTCGGGTTGACCGGCATGGATACATCGGGTGCTAAACGCCAATATGTGTTCCACAAGGGGCAATTCGCCGATCAAGACCAATACAATAAGATTGGCGGCGTATTAAAAGTATTTGCGTAGTGCGTTGTGCTGGTGTAGATGGTTGCTACCGTCGCCGACGTTGGCGAAAAATATCGGTAATAATAAAACCAATCACAATCACACCTAACGCACAGGCAATACCAATGGCCCAAAATTCGGTGGATTTGCTGACTAATCCCCCGATTAGCATGTGAATGGAGTAGCCAAGGATAAAAAGTGAGCTGAAGCTTACAACAACTAGAATCGCAATTTCTCGAGGAGACACTGGTCATCACCTTTAAAAAATATTAGTCAACTGTTTAAAAGCACGATTGTGCTCGGGAGAGCTATTGTAACATTGTTCAAAAAGAGTGGAGACTACAATAAACCCTAGTGTTCTACTAAGATAAATCGGAACAATGAGTTAACAATAAAACAGCCTAGAAAAATACTTGACCTTGTGTAACACATATGACACGATTCCGGGTCACGCGAACGGGGAGGTTATGCGTTTAAGAATGCACAGATAAGAATATTAAAAGGCATTAATATACAAAATAAAAATATGTAGCAATAAACCGCTTTAGAATTAATTCAAATTTTAAAAAATCAAAAATTAGTGTTAGTGGAGGAGGCTAGGGGATGAAAAATCCATTTATATTGTGTTTTATTAGTGGTGTGCTCACCGGCATGGGTAATGGCAGTGTGTTCGGTGCCGCTTTGATGTGCTTTTTAGGCAGGGGCAAATTTGAAGATTGGGGCGGTTGGTTCGCAGATGCGTACAATCCTGCCACCTTCACAGGTTTCATCGACTGGGCCATGATAGTGTTTGGCTTGGTTTTCTACGTCATTCTCCACATTGCTGTCAACCGGCATAATGAGTTGGAGGCAAAAGCGAGCTAATTCGCTCGGTTGTATCGGCATTAATCATTAAGTTAAAAAAATCAAATTTAGAGGGGTTAATCATTATGACAATGTTTGCTTCCATTTGCGGAATAGCGCTGGCCTTCTCCAGCATGTGGTTCGGTTGGTATTTGTTAATGCCACGTGACAGTTTAAAAAATCAGCAGTGATCGGATGACACAGTAAAACTATTGGGAGGAGTACGATGTTTAAATATCTATTTGCAAAAGAAGAAGACATCCCAGCGGGTTCCGCTGCGGTATTCTTCGGATTTTCGTCCATTTTATGGTTTATTGTGGGTACCGGTTTAGGTTCCTTCAATGCAGCCAAGTTGGCGTTTCCGGATTTCGTTACCGGTATTGAAATGTTGTCATTCGGTCACATGCGCCAAGTACACGTTTTAGCGGTTATTTTAGGTTGGATCTCCATGGCATTCGCTATGGCGATGATGTACATCACCCCAGCATTGGGTAACACCAAATTGTGGTCCGAGAAATTAGGTGTTTGGAACTGCTTGATCTGGAACGTTGGTCTGGCCTTGGGTTTGACCCTGTTGTGGTTCGGTATAACTTCCGGCCGCGAATATTCAGATATGATTTGGCCCATCGACTTGGCCATTGTTTTCGGCATCTTGTTGCCACTGGCTGTGAACGTTTGGATGACCATCAAAACCCGCCGCACTCAAGGTATCTACACCACTAACTGGTTCTTCGGTGCTGCTACTTTTATGGTACTCATCGTTTTTACAGTAGGTAACTCACCAGAGTTTTTCCAGTTAACCGGTTTAACAGAAGCTTATTTAACCTGGTGGTTTGCTCATAACGTATTAGGTTTATGGATCACACCGGTTGCAGCGGCGATTTCTTACTACATCGTACCTAAAGTGACTGGTAATCCGCTATATTCACACCGCATTGGTCACTTACACTTCTGGTCAGTAGTTGTATTTTACTCTACACCAGCAGCTCACCACTTGATGTCAGCTCCGCTGCCAGAGTGGTTGAAATCTTTCGCTTCTGTGGAAGGCGTATTGATTCTGGTACCGGCTATCGCTTTCGTATCCAACCTTCTGTTGACCATGTCCGGTAAATGGAAGATGTTCGTTGAGAACGTGGAAATTAAATTCACCATTACTGGTGTATTGATGGCCATTCCGCTCAACATGCAAGGCGGTTTCCAACAAACCCGCGCGATTAACTGGTACATTCACGGTACCGGCTGGATTGTGGCGCACGCCCACTTAGCGCTATTAGGCTTCTCCACGTTCTTGGAAGCGGCTGCAGTGTACTACGGTCTGCAAACCTTGTTGCGCAGAAAACTGTACTCATTGGCGTTGGCAAACTTCCATTTCTGGATGTTACTGGTTGGTTTCACCACCTACTGGGTATCTATGACTATTGCAGGATTGATCCAAGGCGCTGGTAAGATTTACGAAGTCCCTTACATCGACGTTGTAATCGCCGAACATCCTTACATGATCGCACGTTGGGTGGGCGGTACCATGGTATTCCTCGGTAACTGCGTTTGGTTGTACAACATGTGGATGACAATGCGTGCCGGAACCTTGATTCCTGCAGGCCGTTTGCCACACGAATTGGCTTACGAACGCTAATAGTAGATTAGAAGAAATAATATAAGGGGAGGAAATATCCATGGCGTTTAGAGAATATACCATTGGGGTCCGTATGTTCGGGCTCGCATTCGGAACTTCGATGTTCATTACGCTGTACATGCCAGCGTCTGATATTCGCGAAGTTTCCGTAACGGAAGTTGGTTTGGAGCGGCAGTTGTCTTTCGGCCGCGTAGGTGGATTTAGCTACGAAGATCCGCTGTTACAAGGTCACGCCAAGCCTGCGACCATAGACATAACGGAAGATCCAAAAACCGGTGCACCGATAGAACCCACTCGCGCGTACGTTTACACTGCAGGGGTTCCGTTTCCGAACGGTATTCGCCACCCGGTTATCTTGGGGGCCAAACCCGAGGAATTGAGTGTTAACAAAGGCAAGATTTTAGCTGCTGATGAAGCACATGGTGCGGTATTTATTGTGGGCACTGAAGACATTGCTGGTGAAACAGTCGGTTACATCGAAAATGCCACCGCCACCCGTGGTTGGACTCCAGATGCCGCAATGAAAGTGGCTACTGAAGAAACCACGCACTACATCGGCAAAGGCAAAATCATGTTTGTTCGTGAAGGTTGCTGGTGGTGTCATACTTTATTGCCGGAGCAAACTCAAGACTGGCAATATTTCGGAGCTCCTCCGATGTTAGGTGACTTTAACGGAGAAAGCCCCACTGCTTTTGGTTCTGACCGTAAGGCACCTGATTTGACTCATGTTGGTTCACGCAACTCGTCGAAAGAGTGGATGATCATGCACTTCTTCAACCCGCGATTGGTACAACCGCATTCCATCATGCCGCGTTATGATTACCTGTGGGGTGACAATGATGCAGCGGGTAATCCTATCGACTATGACGGCTGGCGCGCGGAATACGACAAATACGTTGCTAACGAACGTGTGTATCCGCCAGAAGTACCGGTACCTGCGAAAGACAGTGAAGCGCACGCGCTGATCGACTTCGTTCTTAATTTGAAATAGGGGGGCAGTAATATGGGATGGAGATTTGATAATCCGTTATTTTCCATGACCACAGATGAGCAAAACGAAGATGCTAAAAATCTGTGGGAAGGTGAGAGCTTAGGTGGTAT
>Ga0209536_100003182_pt1 | contig 26466 bp, 17 predicted proteins | sample DeeMarSeWOR28_12_FD_187461 | JGI IMG/M metagenome (GOLD analysis project Ga0209536, IMG submission 187461) | Marine sediment microbial communities from White Oak River estuary, North Carolina - WOR-2-8_12 (SPAdes) (version 2) | ecosystem: Environmental > Aquatic > Marine > Intertidal zone >...
GAGCGGATTTTCCGCACCCGGTTTATGCGAGCGTGGTTTGTGATTTTCCTTTTTCTGACCGCCCTGGTCTTCACAGGCTCTTTGTTCGGCGTGGGTGCCAACGAATACCACTATTTCATCTTGAATCTGATTCTGATCAACATGATCGCTGCCATCGGGCTCCAGCTCCTGATCGGCTTCACCGGCCTGCTCTCCCTTGGCCATGCTGCGTTTATGGGGGTAGGCGCTTATACCTCAGCGCTTCTGGTAACAGAATGGGGGGTTCCCTTTATTCTTTCCATCCTCCTGGCCGGACTGGTGGCAGCGTTCTTGGGTCTTATTGTCGGCATCCCGTCACTGCGGATCAAGGGTTTTTATCTCATGGTCGCCACCCTGGCTTTTCAATTTGTCATCGATTACATTATCATCCACTGGGACGGTGTGACCCGGGGCATCAGGGGCATCGAGCTTCCCACCCCCCATGTATTCGGGATTTCACTTGAAAAAAACCAGTCCTATTTTGCCCTGTTGTTTATCCTGGTCGTATTTTTGATGTGGGGCGCTAAAAATATAACCCGCTCCAAGATCGGGCGCGCCTTTGTCGCCATTCGCGACAACGATGTCTCTGCCGAGATCATCGGAATACCCATTTTCCCATACAAACTCCTGTCGTTCTCCCTCAGTGCATTCTACGCCGGTGTCGCCGGCGCCCTGTTTGCAGGGCTGCTCCGAACCGCCATACCGGAAGATTATACATTTTTGCATTCCATTATTTTTCTGGCCATGGTGCTGGTCGGCGGGTTGGGCAGGCTGGTCGGCACGGTCTTTGGTGTCATTTTTATTACCCTGATACCCGTTTTACTGGATCTGATCGTCAGCTATATCGCCAATGTCTATGATCCCAATTTCACCGTGTATCTGGGCCCGATGAAGGAATTTGTCTTCGGCGGCCTTATTATCTTTTTTATTATTCTGGAACCCGAAGGCCTTGTGGGTTTATGGGTCCGGATCAGGGATTATTTCAAGATCTGGCCCCTGCCCTACATCTCGGAATAGCCCCGTAAAAATAAGATAATAAAAAGGCAGAGCGGGTGAGCACTCTGCCTTTTTTACCACTTCCCAGTATGCCGTTGTTTTCCGCGGTGCAGTTCTCATTTTTATATATGGAAGCCCGCCCGAAAAGATTCACGCGCTACCGCGAAGCCGTAAAATTGCCGAATTGTTTGCGAAACAATTCTTTACATCTACATAAATAGGATGCAAAAAGCGTGCAGGGCCGGTCTTTTTTTTTCTTTTTTTCAATATTTTTACGTGATTTTTAACTCGTCTTCAAATCTGGAGAAAAAAACCGTTGCCTACCATTTTGGCGGAAAACAAAAATTTTATTTTATTTTAGCGTCTTATCGTCTTTGGGGGAGTTTTCTTGCTTCCTGTCCAGCAAAAAGCAAAAAAAGGGCGGCCAAACAAAAGCCTGACCGCCACATCGGTATTTCATGGATTTTGCGACGATGGTAGGAAAATTAGGTTATGGGTTTTATTTCACATTTTATATGTAATTCATTTCACAGGGCGTCTCAAAAATTTATCTGGCGCCCCCGCCTGCGGGGCGATGGCGTTGCGATTCGCTATGCGCGTGTCGAAATAATCTGACGATCATCGGTGATTTGTCAAATACTGACCAAGCACCTTTTCCGCCAGCTGCTCGAATTTTCTTTCTCCCTGCCCTTCAATATCCTGGGTCGCAGATTGGGCCTGATACATTTTTGCAGTCTTCACATCGATCAGATAAACTTTGTAGGTGCCGGGGTCGGGGTCCCAGGGTTTTGCGTAATTATCGCTGACCAGGACGGCATCGGCGCCCAACTGCTTGGCCAGCTTGCACACCATGCCCACATTGGGAACCTTGGACACGCTGCCGTCTTGTCCGTACCAGAGCCGGTCAAGGACATCCTGGCTGAAATAATCATGGCGCAGCGTTTCAGGCTCTGGTCTGGTTTTGATCTGGTAATATGAATACGAAGTTACAATTGCATTTTCATTGGAATGCAGGGCTGCGGTAAGACCGCTTATCGCCAGAAAATTCCAGCGGGAAGCAGTTCCTGTGAGTCGCCATGGAAAGATGACCAGCTTAATCCGGGAATCGGGTTTCTGAACCTTCGGCGTGGAAACTATCGGTGTCAGACTCGCCTGTGCGGCTGGTTTGCCCGCTTCAGATTCAGCCTGAAATGTGGTAACCGCCCCGGGGGATGTCTGGACATAATTTGAAAAAATTTCTTCGGAAATATCGCGGAAACTGCTTTCCCCCTGACCCTCAATATCGTTTACCGAGGACCGGGCCTGATAGGTTTTGCCTGAGCGCGTATCTATCAAAAAGATTTTGTAGTTGCCCCGGTCGGGGTCCCAGGGCTTGGCGTAAATATCGCTGAGAAAAACAGCATCGACACCCAGTTGCCGTCCCAATTTGCTGACCAGATCAATATCGATCCCGTTTACAGCGCCGGCGCCTGTGCCGGCCCAGATCTTTTTGACCAGATCTTCACCGAGCACACCCTGGTTCAACGGCTCTGGTTTTGGCCATATCTCCAGATCATAATATGAATATACCGGCACCACTGTTTTATTGGAGCTCAAGACGGCCTTTAAAGCACCGATTGCCAGAAAATTCCAGCGCGGGGCCGAGCCTGTTAATTTCCACGGAAAGACTGCCAACCTGACCTGGTAGCTCGAGCTCAGGGCTTTGGTCTTTACCGGAGCAGGCGGCTCAACCTTGGCAGGTGCTGCCGACACACTTGCCTGTAATTCGGGTTTTTTTCCCGGTTTCGATTTTTTGGGGACAACGGCTGTTTCCGAATTTTTAGCTTTAACCCCGGCGGTATTTTGCGTCCCGGCCATGGACAGATTTTCAATGTTGATTCTGGCAAGCTCGGCAAAAGTTCCGTTCGGAAACTTTTTCAGATAATCTTTATACATATTGACGTTGTTGGAATCCTTGATGGACTCCCAGAACAATATTTCATATCTCTCATCAGCCGACCTTGCCTGCTTTGCAGAGGCAGTAACCGGGGCTTGCATCTTCTCGGCCATTTCCGTGCCCCGGGGTTTAGTGGAGACCAGCACGAACTGCCCATCTTCATCCATCGGGCTTTTCAGCCGGCCCAGACTGGGGCGTTGGCCGCCGATTTCGGCAACGGGTTTCCATACACGGCTGTGAATGAGATTTTCGATATCAATGAGGTCGCAATCATTTTTCTCTAACGCCTTTAAAAGATAGTATGCAAACAAACTGTGGCCGTCCCGGCCCCCATCGGCAACCGGCTCCAGGCCGCCGGAGGTAATCACCTGCCGCGAACGCAGCGCGGACAGATCCATCAGCTTCTGCTGGTATCTTTTATCCGCCAGGGAGAGAAGATCCGGGCCGCCTCGCAGCAGACTCCCGCTGTAGCAGGAGTCGGCAATTACGAGAATGTTTTTGCCTTTCACCCGTTCGGAGCTGAGAATGTTTTTAACTGTCGAGTGAGAAATCCAGGTGCCGGGATCTTTGAGTTTTCCCTCCACCGGCACCCAGTATCCATCACCGGTGAGATCATCGAGCTGGCCGTGGCCGGCAAAATAGATCAGAAAATTATCCTTCTCCCCGAGGTTTGAGGCAATCGAGCGCATGTCCCGGATCAGTCCGAGCCGATTGGCGTCTTGTTCGGTTCTTAAAACTACGTCTTTGGCCTTGAATCCGTATTGTTCAACGAGAATCTTTTTAAGGGCGGTGGCATCGTTAACCGCTGTTTGCAGCCGGGGCCATTCTTTGTATGCGTTAATCCCGATGATCAGGGCATGATATTTTCCCCAGGTATTTGCCTTGCTGATCTCGAGGCCCCGTTGATCTTGCGCAGGTGCAATGCAGGGAAGAAGTAGCAGAGAAAAAAGGAACCATACGAAAATGTGCTTTCGAAAAGCCATCTCCGCCCCCTTTGGTTAATTTGTTAAATGGAAAAAAACCTCCCCAGGCCCGGCTAATTTAGAATAATATTGAATGCGTGTCAAGAAAATAAAGAGGGTTCATAAATTGTTCCTGCTCGTGGTACGCAATAGAAATTTGCATGGGACCTTATTAAAGGCACCCGAAGGCGATATTGACCCTTTTTTGCTTGACATACCCATCAAGCTTTCATAAACAATTGCTTATGTGTTTTCCTGTAAATCAGATACAATTTTTATCACTTTGCAGCTGGTGGTGGTGCAACTCCTGCGGGGAGGTGTACCCACCTTGAGCAAATTCATTTGAGCTGAAAGGCCGTGGGACCACCTCAGAGGGTTTCACGGCTTTTTTTATTTTAAAAAGCCGTGGGACTGCGGAACCCGCGGCTTTTTTTTATTGAAGATCAATCATTGAGAACGCTGAGCGCGTTGAGAATGTTAACAATTATTAATTATAGATCAAGGAGGAGAAAAATGATTAAAGCTGCCATCAATCAGGTTGCAACGGGTCGGGACTTAACAGAAAGCGACATGGAAACAGTCATGTCGGAGATTTTGGAGGGCAAGGCATTCGCGGCCCAGGTGGGTGCTTTCGTGACGGCCCTGCGAATGAAGGGCGAAACGATTGCGGAAATTACTGGAGCTGCCAAAGCATTGAGGTCCAGAGTCGTTCCCCTGGAGGTCGACAACAACCTGATAAACCTGGATCGGGATGATATCAATGTGGAGGAGGAAACCATTCTGACAACCAGCGAATCAGCGCAAAGCGGAACCAACACGTTCAATGTTTCCACGGCCACGATCTTTGTTGTCGCCGGAGGTGGATTAAAAGTGGTTCGACAGGGCAATCGGGCCAAATCTGGCTATTTCGGTGCTGCGGATGTGCTGATCAATCTGGGGATCAATCTGGATATATCCCGAACCGATGCTGAAAGATGTATCGAGGAAGTCGGCATCGGTCTGCTGTTCGCACCCCTCTTCCATGGTATTATGCGATATGTAGATCATATTAGAGAAGAGATGGGAATTCGAACCATTTTTAATTTGATCGGACCCCTGGCAAATCCGGCCAACGCTTCGGCCCATGTGCTCGGGGTCTATAAGTCGTCACTGACCGAAAAAATGGCCGGGGTGCTCAAGAACCTGGGCGCTAAACAGGCATTTGTGGTGCATGGAGAAAGAACCTATGATGAAATCAGCATCTGCGGGCCCACACATGTCTCCTTTTTTAAAAACGGTGATATTGCTTCATTTCAATTGGAGCCGGAGGAATATGGTTTTCAAACGTATGATCTGGAAGCGCTTGCCGGCGGCGATGCGCAGCAAAACGCCAGAATCATACATACGATACTTGCCGGAGAAACCGGACCCAGAAGAGATATAGTGGTGCTCAATGCCGCCGCTGCCTTTGTTGCCGCCGGTTGCGATAGCGATTTAAAGCAAGGTATCGAGCGAGCTGAAGCATCCATTGATTCCGGCGCCGCCAGGGACAAATTGGCGGCGCTGGTCCGGGTAACATCGGAATGTAATATGTTTACCCGATCTATCGGCCGGGGCTATGATCAGAAAAGCGAAATTCATCCCAGCTGAGGGATCGGAATGCTCTTTCCAGTGCTGTCCCTGTTCCGGAAAACGGCTCAGAGGTTCTATAGGCTGATCACGGCACTTTCACAGGCCATGTTGATTAGCTTATCACCCGTGGCCATTTTGGCACCTTCGATAAGATCTTGTGCTGAAATGCCCCTGGAAACAGCACAAGGGGTGCATACCAGAATCGGCACGCCGTATTCCTGTAAAAAGGCCATATGATCATCTGCCTTGTCACCGGTGGCCGCCTGCACATGTTCGATGATCCCTTTTTTCGCAAGATACACCGCCTCGTCCAGCAGGAAAACGGCGGTTTCCTTTCCCTCTTTTTGGGCAACCATTGCGAAAAATAACGCCCGGGTGGCGCGATTCGGATTGTCCGTGCCGCACGATAACACAATCAATACCTTGTCAGTCATATGCTACACCTTCTTTCCTAAAACGAATTTAAGGAAGTGATAGGTCCTCACAAACCGCTACCTGATTGCTTACATCATTGCATCTGCCTTGTAAATCACAATGTTTGCGACCGGCCAGGTTGCCACTTCTAGGCTTACATTTGCTCCCAGAGCTTCAGCAGGAAGGTTTCCCTGTCCCACGCTGCCGGGATGCCGGAGGATTTTGTCGGGGCCGGTTGGCGCGAAGTGAGTATTTGACCGGGGATTGAAATCAAGATTTAAGGTACCCATGCAAATTCAACCACATCTGCGCCCGCAATGAGCGATTCGGAAAGCTTGGTGGTGTTGCTGCCGTCGGGAAGGGTTCCGTACAATTCGAATTTCTGGTCGATGTCCTCATCGGCTAGATACGCGATCCCGGAGCTGTCAGGGGCCCACTTAAACCCGGTAACGCCGCCCCCGGGCACAAGATCACCGGAGACCCTGTCATTTGCGCTGCCGTCCGGTGTGGCGGTATACAGCTCGATTTCATTGCTTGTTTCTTGGTCGGCCAGATAGGCAATACGGGAGCCGTTGGGCGCCCATGCAAAATCGACCACGCCGCCGCCGACCATCGGGCTGTCGGAAATTCTGATGATATCGGTGTCGCTGTCAGAGACGGTCGTATACAGTTCGGAAACCTGATTGGTTACCTGGTCCGCAGTGTATGCGAGCCTGGAGCTGGTCTCAGCCCATTCAAATGCTTCCACGTCACCGTCTGTAACGAGGGTTCCGGAAACTTTGACATTATCGCTGCCATCTGACAGGGCCGTATACAGCTCGTTGACGCCCAGGACATCCTGATCGGCAATGTAGGCGACACGGGCGCTCAGCGATGCCCAGGCGAACTGGGAAACGCCACTGCCGGCCATCGGTGTTGCCGAAATTTTGACAACATCGGTGTTGGTTGCCGGCTGGGTGGTGAACAATTCAATGACTGAAAATATATTCTGATCGGCCGTGTAGGCCAGCATCGCGCTGTTGGGCTGCCATTTAAATTCAATAACATCACCGTCAGCGACAAGATTTCCGGAAACCCGGACCGGCGAAGCAGTGACCGGTTGTGTCGTAAACAATTCAAATATGTCATCGAATCTTTGATCGGCGATGTAGGCAATCCGGGAGCTGTCCGGTGCCCAGGCGAATTCCACGGCATTTGCCCCCGCGACGAATGCCCCCGAAACTTTGATGACATCAGCGCCGCCGGGTGCGGTGGTAAAAAGCTCATCACGGTCCAAAATATTTTGATCCGCAAGATAGGCGATGCGGGAGCTGTCCGGCGCCCATTCGAAATCGATGACTTCACCATTGGCTGCGAACGAACCGGAGACTTTGACATTATCACCGCCGGTTGGCAGGTTGGTAAATAATTCCAGGCGGCCGGCGATCTCCCGGTCGCCAAGATAGGCAATGCGGGAGCTGTTGGGCGCCCACTTGAATTCCTCGACATCCGATCCTGAAAGTAAAAGTCCGGAAACATTGACCGGAGTGCCGCCCTCGCTCGGTACCACGAAGAGCTCAAATTGGTCATCGGTATTCTGATCGGCCAAATATGCCACCCATCTGCCATTGGGCGATATTTTAAACTCAATCACATCACCGCCTGAAACGATCGTGCCGGAAAGCTTTCTGATGTCATCCCCATCGTCAAAGGAGGCAAAAAGCTCGATTGTTCCGTCAATATTTGCATCGGCGCTATAGACGACAGGTGGCAGATTCAAAGGTTGGCTGCCGTCTCCATTGTCTTCATCGCCTACGGGTGTGCCCCCGAGGTCAAAACAGCCAAAACTTACCGATATGCCTACAATCAGCAGCAATCTGACATAAGCTTGTGTCGTTTTCTTTATCATAGCGCTTGGCCCGGTCGATTTCCGTTCCCAGAACTGGAGCCGCCTTCAGATACAGAGAAGGCTACAGAGAAAAAGCTATGGATGTCAATACAATTTCCAGCCGCGTCTAGTCATTTTGAGCGAATACCGGCCACCTTCCCGTGATTTCACCATTTCTGGTGATAACAAGATCGCCAAACTGCAGCATGACGGATTCGCTCTGGGTCGGTCTGAGAAATATATAGTCGTCGACATCAACAGCGGCATGGTCGGGTCCGTTGAGCATCTCCTGGTTGGTGCTGCGCCCATAGAGGCTGTTGATAACAAACCCGGCGGGAGACAGGGGCACCGCTTTCCAGTATCCGCCGTATATAAAGATCGTCGTGCCCCAGGAGCGCTTCAGCTTCGGCATAATCGGCGCCAGAAACTCAAGAAAAGGTATTTTCACCCCTCGCATTCTTTTTAAAATCGGTGTTGCGATGAACATGGCGGGTTCATGGCCTGCGAGACTGCCGATATCGAAATTATTGGGTTTCACCAGGGCCGACCCGACCGAGACATCGTTGAGAATCGCATCTTGCGAATAGAGTGAGTAGGTAGGGCTGCCGGCACCGTTGAAGGTGAGGTTTTCCGAATACAGCTCGGGGTAGCCCTGCTTGAGGAAGTTTATGAATCCGGCATATCTTTTGAGCACCTTTGAATGGGCTTTGGATATGGGAATAAAAACTTTACCGGAGGATGCCACATGCGGATCATAGCCCATAAAGCCGGCCATTGACAGGTGTTCCCTGTCACCGGCGATGGTGTCCAGCAGTGGCGCGAGCAGGCGGGGTTCGACAACTCCCCCCCGGTGAAGTCCGACGTCTATTTCGATATTGAGAAGTAAATGTTGGCCCAGATCATGAGCCAGTCGTTGATACTGGAGCAGCCTTTGGTGCGTGTCGATCAGCCATTGAAGATTGGTGGTCGGATCAAATGCCGAGGCAGCCTTCATTTCGCGATAAAAAACCCGGGCGGCCTGAACCGGAAAAGGCTTGCCCAATAGCACATCGGCTTCGGGAAACGCTTCGACAAACAGGTTAAGAAAGGGGCGATGAAATATCATCGCCTTGTGCGTTTGGGTCTGCTCGAAAATGTATCGAATCAATTCGATGCTGGGCAATGACTTGACCACCACCCTGAACCGCTTGGGATCGGCAATATTCTTTTTCAATTCTCTCAGGTTCTTATCAAGAATATCGAGATCCAGAACAATAACCGGGTGCCCATCTCCTTTTTCCTTAAGCAACAGATTCAACTTCGAAAAATAGGGGTTATGGGCGCCGCTGTCACTGCCGGATCTTTTTTTAGAGGTCATTTTTACTCCTTCATTTTATTCTTCATCAAAGCCCGGAATACTGTCGATTGCGGCATCCCAGTCGAATCCGGATTTCTTCAACCAGCGCACCCGCAAAAAATAGTAGACGATAATCAGCGCCGTCCATGCGATGTATATAATTCCGACCACCGGCAGTTGCATAAGAACGATAAACACGAAACCAAGGCTTGAAATCACCGAGACGGCCGCAAAAATAGTTAACCAGAATTTTGATACTTTGAAATAGGCTCCCTGGTAGCGTTCGGGAAATCTTTTCGGCAGGCGAACAGCCGCGATGGAAATAATGGCCGTCATCATTAGAATTCCAACGGCTGCCATCACACCCAGGAAATCAATGGATTGACCGGTCAACGCCAGGATCATCACCAGCAGGAAAAAAGCGGCCACGGCATTCAGCGGCGAACGCGTGCGCCGATCGATTTTTTTTAAAAAATTCGGCATGATACCATCGCGGGCCTGGGAGAAAAGTTCCCGCGGAAGTGCGATTGCAGCGGCATTAAAGGAGGTCAGACCGGCGCTTAGCGCACCGATGCTTAAAAAAATGACCCAGAAAGCGGGCAGAAAAATTTTTCCGGTATCGGTTAAAGGTGCTGTCATGGCCTTAATTTTTTCGAAATCGTAAGGTACCACGCTGATAAAAACAGTTCCGACCAGAATATATATCACCAAAACAATGCCACCCCCGATAAACAGCGACAGGGGAATGTTCCGGCGCGCATTTCGCATTTCTTCCCCCATCTCGGCGACCACCTGAAAGCCCATGCAGACACTGTAGCACAGAACCACCGCCATAATCATTCCGCCGATTCCCTGCGGCGGGGCTAAAGAAAAGCTGATATCATAGTTCAAGCAACCGCCGGCCGCATATACGGCCAGCGCGACAATCAACTGGGCGGCAAGAGCCATCTGCAGCCAGGTCGCCAACCGCAGCCCGAAGAAAGAAACGGCCAAAAACAACAGCAGCAGAGATAACGCAACCAGCCTCACGGGCAGAGCGAGTGGAAGAAAATTGCCGATATACCCGGCCAGCCCTACGGCAACCATGGCCGTTAAGGAGCTCGCTCCCAGCAGTGCTAAATTGGAAGTCAACGTGCCCATCAGGGGGTTCAACAGCCTGCTGGTATAAAGATAGCCGCCGCCGGCCCGCGGCAGCGCACTGGCTATTTGTATGAGCGGCACCACGCCGATGATAGAGATAAAAATTGCTATGGTGAAGGCCAGCCAGAGCGCCGATCCGGCCTGGGAAGCCACTGCGGCAATGAGCGCGTAAATTCCCATGCCGATAACGCCCCCGATAACCAGGGCGATGCCACCCAATAAACCGAAGGGACGCTCCAGTCTGATCTCTCCGTGCCCGGGCTCCTGGCCGACTTGATGTTCGGATGGTCGCATGTCCTTTACCCCTGCTGTTAATTGTAATTATCTGAGGCGATCAGGGTGTTTTCACCAGCGCCTGCAGGGCGATGGGTGTATTCCCTTGATCATCGTTGGCAGCCCGCAGGGGATTGCCCCCGGGCGGGCTTCGTGCAAATTAAAAACAGCCGTCAATTATTTTCGGCGTCAGCATACAGCGGATCATCCAGGTTGCATATTTTCACAACATAGCGGTAGAGAATCTTAATGCCCTGGCGCAGATTATCAATCGATAACCTTTCATTTTTACCGTGGACGCCTCCCATCTCATCCTGGTCGATGACCACCGGCATCAGGCCGTAGCAGGGTATGTCCCTGGCTCTGAAATGCTTTGAATCGGAACCGCCGATATCCATAAGGGGGACGACCAGCGATTCGGGAAACGCCTCCAGCAAAATTTCTTCCCATAAGGTGAAAGGTTTTGCTTCATGGGAGGTCACCGGTCCGGGGAGCGGGGCCGATAGAATTTGTATTTCCACCTTCTCTTTGCGAACAATGCGTTTCAGTTCCGCGATGATTCTTTGCGGGTCTTCGCCGGGAAGCATTCTTACATCCAGAATGGCTTCGGCTGTTGCCGGAATCAGATTGGGGGCGCTGCCCGATTGCAGCACGGTAATCGAGATGGTGTTGCGGGTCAATGCGTTCAGTGTTTTATCCCTGGCGAACTGATGACTTAAAATAGTGCTGAAGGGATATTTATTGCAGTGTTTGAGTATCAGGGATTCGGGAAATTTCTTTTTTTCAGCAAGCCGTTGAAAGGATTCCCTGACCACTGGGTGCAGCCTGAAAGGAAATTTATGTGCGGCAATTTTACTCAAGGCCGATATCAGCCGGGTGATGGCGGTATCGCGGAAAGGTTGGTTTCCGTGCCCGCCCCGGCCGGTTGCCGTCAGCTTTAACTTCATTTGCAGCTTTTCGGTAACGTCGATAGGAAATACGATGCCGTCAAACATCATGCCTTTCAAGCCAAATCCGCCTTCATTGATGACGAGGGCCGGATTCATATCGTTCAAGTGTTTTTCAGCAAAAACCGCTGCCCCGTGTTGGCCCGCCCGTTCTTCATCCGGCAGGGCAAGGAAGATTATCCCTCTTTTGATCGGGTCACGGCGTTTATGTATGGCCAGAATTGCCATCAGTTCCATAATGCCCATGCCCTTCATGTCCAGGGCGCCTCTTCCCCAGATATAACCGTCCTTAATCGTTCCGGAGAACGGCGGCACTTCCCACTGGTTTTCGTCGGCCGGCACCACATCGATGTGATTGGCCAAAACGATCGGCCCAAAATCGGGCTCGGTGCCGGAGATCCTGCAGGCAAGCCCGAATCGGCCCGGAGCGGTTTCGTATATTTTCGATGCCAGTCCGTTCTGATCCAGGATATACTGGAGAAACTCTACCCCGGCTTTTTCATTGCCCGGTGGGTTGACGGTTTTAACGGAGATATACCTGGAAAGTATTTCCACCGACTTTTCATAGAAAGCGTCGGGAAAATCCAGATCGCCCGCGCTACCGCATTCTACGATGTTGTATTGATGCATATCCACCCAGATTCTATTTTGCAGGTAAGGGTTTCTGTTTGTCCGATTTCAGGTGTCAGAATTGAATGCGCCCAAACTCAGCCGGGTTGCAGCTGAGCCCGGAGACCTCTTCTTTTACCCGCTGGTCAGCGCTTTTTTGCCGTCCAGTTCCCGGCGGATATTCAGATATGTCTCTTTTGTAATGGGATAGACAAACAGCGCGATCAGGCAAACAATCAAAAAAGACATGGGTGCAAAAGCCATGGTCAGCCGCATGGTTTCCAGGGCGATGCCGGTCTGTTCCACATTCGGCACATAACCGACTGCCTGCAGGATGAGACCGATCAGGAACATGGCCAGGGAATTGCCCATTTTCATCAAAAAGGTCATAATCCCCGAATATATGCCTTCTCTGCGCTCGCCGGTTCGGAGTTCGTCGTAATCGAGGACATCCGGCAACATGGCCCAGGGCAGTGTGTGGGCGCACCCGTATCCAACGCCGACCAAGGCGCCGACGATACAGATGGTAACCAGGGATGACGCCGGGCTTAAGAACAGCCAGAAAAACTGGGAGCCGCTCCAAAACAGCGTGCCGAATATAAGCGTTTTCTTTTTGCCGATTTTTTTTGAAAACACGCTCCAAAGCGGAAGAGTGATTACGCTGGCCAGCACCACGGAAACAAAGAGGATCGGCATTTCTTTCTCGCGTCCTATCCAGTATTTCATGTAATATACCACAAAGCCCTCGATGACGTTAATGGCTGCAAAGCTGGCCATATAAATGATGATCAGGCTGCGAAAGGACTTGTTTGACAGTGCGGTTTTGAATTCCGAAAAGACCTTCAGGCGCTCGCTTTTGGGCGCTTTTTCATAACGCTCGTGAGTCGCCCGAAATACGAGAAAAGGGACGATCATGATAAATATCCCGACCAGCAGCGCGGCGATCATAAATCCCTGTTCTTTGTTGTCATAGGAATCGATGAGCATTTTGGGCAGTACGGCCGCACAGAGTCCGAAAATAAAGGAAAAAAACATGCGGTAATTGTTCACGCTTGTCCTTTCGGTATAGTCGTCGGTTAGCTCGGCCATCAGGCCCAGGTAAGGTACCGTGAAGACCGTAATTGCCGTCATGTAGAGGATGTAAAGCGTCGTATAGACGGCCATTTTTGACCATTGCGCCGCTAAAGGAAAAGAGTTGAACATGGCGAAGAAAAACAGCCCCAGGGGAACGGCTGCGATCAGGAAATAGGGACGCCGTCTGCCGAAACGCGTGCGCGTGCGGTCGCTGATTATGCCCATAAAAGGATCGGTGATACCGTCCCAGGCCCGCCCGATCATAAATATGGTTCCCGCCAGGGCGGGGAGAATCCCCACAACGTCGGTCAAAAAATACATGAACAGCATACCCATCATGGTTTTTGATGTGGTTCCCGGGATTTCACCGGCGCCGAAAAACGTTTTGGTTAAAAATGTAAGTTTGTTATCATTTTTCATGGGGCGTCATCCTTTTGATATTTTTAGCCGCATGCTCCGGGCCCAGTCCGCATGCTCGCTTTCCGGGTCGGCAATTTCCAGGATCGTTTCCAGGCAAGCAACGGCCGCCCGGGGTACGTCCTGCTTGAGATATCCCCGGGCCAGGGCGCGGTTTATCCGGATTTGAAGGGCGGGAAAAATTTCAAATTCAAGAGTTCTCGCCAGCCACTTCGGCAAACGCCCGGTTTTTACCCTGCGGCGATTGATTTGCATTTTTAATGTCTCGAGCATGGCGATTCCCCTGGAACAGGTTTCGACCACATCCGGTAAAAACGTATACACCGTTCCGGCTACATATCGGGCAAATAGGGATATCAGCGGATTTGTTTCCATGGAATTCTCGATACGTTTGAGGTAATGCATGGCCTTTTTCGTATGATACATGGGAGCGGACAATCCTTTGGTGTGGCCGATGGAAAACAAATAAGCCAGGGCGGCGATGGTATTCTCCAACACTCGCGGCGATGGTTTCGGAATATCTTTTTCAACCCTGTCCAACGCCTGAGTGGTATCACCTTCTAATATGCTGGATAGAATCAGGAGAACAGGAAGATCCTGTTGTGGCTTTTGCGTGATGTTCCCTTTGACCCATGAAATGATGGTGTCATATTCACCCCGGCAGAAATAATAGAGTGTTTTAAAAAGCAGGTTGTCTCGGGGCGGCTTGGCGGGCAATTCACGCCCCTCGACGGGGAAGATGTTAATGACGGCCAAATTTTTTGGCAGCGCGTTCATTTCGCCAATCGCCTTTTCGCTGAACGAACGCAATTTCCGGTATCTGAATAGAACCATAAATCGATCCAGCGCATCGTCGGCGTCGGTTAAAAATTTAATCGCCTGTTTAGTCGGGACATCGCCGAGAAAGTTTTTAATAAACAGGTGAATATCATCATAGACGGCCTTGCTGATGCAATCCCTGTAAATGCGGATCGTCTCGAGATTATGATGAAACGTTTGCCCCAGGTCTTCGCGTCGTTTTATGAGCTCAATGATTTCAAGGTCGACCTCATCGTAGTACTTCACATTGTTTTTCAGCATTGGAGAGATCAGGCCGTCTTCTTCCAAAAGCGTTATTTTTTCCAATGGGTAACTGGTGAGACGGGCGACCTGGGAGCCCTTGACAACGCGTTTTGGGCCGGGCTCCTTGTGGGATTTCAAAATTGCCTGTTCGAGCTCAAGTTCTTCGTCATAAGGCTCCCCAAAATCGATCAGACGCTTGATCACATCCAGCGGGAGAAATTTTTCCTTTTGAAAGCGCTTTATCAGATTGATGCGCTCGATGCAGGCGGCGTCATAATAGGCCATATTGGGGCTTGTCTTTACCGGCTGCGGCAGCAATCCCTCCTTGACATAATGTTTGATGGTCGCAGCCGGCACACCGGCCTTCTTTGCCAGCTGGCCGATCCGCAGCAGGTCTTTGCGTTTCTGCATAAGGCTATATTTTCATTTTTGCGCTGGGGGTATCATCAGGTTGTTCAAATACTCGATCAATATCCATTCCGAGACATCATAGGGGAGCACCTCCATAATTTGATTTATTGTTTCCATTTTTTCCGGAAGATCGGTTCCGGTGATGCCGGCAATCTCGGTCAGTTTTAGAAAGGTTTCCTCGTCGAAATTTATGGAAAGCTTTTCCAGTTCGGCCTGCAGCGCTTTGGCCTCATTGCTGACGTCTTCTTTTTTAAGCGCTTCTACGGTGGCTTCAAAATCCTTCAAAAATGCCTGCGCGGTGTGAACCGTGGAACGGTTCATGGAGATATGCAGGTTCGCCGGCGAGTTGGCCCTCGCAAATTGAGGTTGCACAAACCACCCTATCTTTTTCAGGGCATCCGCCAGCCGGTAGACATTTAATTTGTCAGTGGTCGAAGCAAAAGAAAACATGCACATATTGGGCTCGCCCAAAACCTGTACGCCGTCGATAGCGTTGATACCGTCAATAACCAGCCGGGTGGCCTCCATGACCTCACGGACAATTTCCATGTAGCCTTCGTCCCCGAGATAATTCATCACCGCCCAGGCAGCCGCCATGGGTCCTGCCGTTTTACTGCTGGTTATTGCAGCGTTAATGACGGTGTAGCCCGTCCAGCGGGAGCAGGCAAAGATCTGGTGCTTTCGAAGTTCCTTGTTTTTGTAAAGGATGACAGAAGCTCCTTTGGCGGTGTACCCGTATTTGTGAAGATCAGCAGAGATCGAGGTAACGCCCGGGACGGTGAAATCGAATTCCGGAACGGCAAAGCCCAGTTTGCGCATATATGACAGATGAATTCCGCCGACGCAGCCATCCACATGGCAGAGCAGATTCTTTTCCAGCGCCAGGCCGGCGATTTCAGAAATGGGATCAACGACCCCATGGGCATAGCCCGGGGCTGATCCGACCAGTAAAATGGTATTGTCGGTGATGGCATCACGCATGGCATCGACGTCTGCGAGGAACGAACCATCATGAACCGGGGTTATGACCGGTTTGACGTTGAGGTAATGGGCCGCTTTATAAAAAGATGCATGGGCGGTTACCGGCAGCACCATTTCAGGCGCTTTGATGTGCGGTCGGGTTGCACGGGCATGGTCGCGGGCGGTTTTGACGGCCAGGATCAGGCTTTCGGTTCCGCCGGAGGTAAAATTGCCGACGACGTTTTCATCCCCCCTCAGCAGGTTTGCCACCATACCGACGACTTCATTTTCAAGACGCAAAGTGCTCGGAAAGGTTGTCGGATCCAGCGCATTTTCTGTTAAGAACGATGTATAGGCTTCGTCAATGACGTCATGGGCCTTTTCCCCGGGGTAATAGATGTATCCCAGAACCCGGCCGGATTTCCAGTCCAGGTCCTGGCCTTTGTAGCTTTCGAGGGTCTTGAAGATGTCTTCTTTTTTTTGCCCTTTTTCAGGAATTTTCATGTTGGCCTCCTCATTCAGGTTGATCCAGCTATTTATGGATGCGTCAATTAAAGATAAAAAGCAGAAAGTAGAACGTTTAACTTTCTGCTTTTATATGGGCGGAACGAGAACCTGTCAACAGAAAAATAAGGTCCCGCTCCACTTTAGGTGGACAAAAGTCTGCTCAAGGCAGGCAATTCTGTCTGAGGTCTGCCCGCCGGAAGGTTTCAAGGGTTGCGGGGCTCACGCCCGCCTGTGGCGAACAGGGTTCAAGTGTTTGTTTTCGATAGATTGAATGGCACCCGCAGCTTTATTTCGGGTATCCGGTGATTTCGCGGATACGCTCATATAAGGGCTTTAACCGTTTGTACAGCTTTTTATAAACCTCGTTGTACAACTCATCGTAAAGTTTGTGGTTTTTTTGATTCGGCTCATAGACCTCGCCCACATGGGTCATGGCCTTCACAGCCGTCTTAAAATCGGGATGAAGACCCAATCCCACGGCCGCGTCGATTGCGGCGCCCAAGCCCGAGGTTTCATAAAGGTGGGGTTTGGCTGTCGGCAAGCCGAAAATGTCTGCGGTCAATTGCATGGCGTTACGGCTTTGACTGCCGCCCCCCGAGACCCGTAAACTCGTAATCGGTGTGCGGCTTCTACGCTCAATCCGCTCTTTGCCCTCCCTGAGTGCAAAGGCCAAACCTTCTAAAATCGATCGGTATAAATGTCCGCGGGTGTGTATATCGCCAAAGCCGATGACCGCGCCTTTTGCCTCCGGCCCCGGTGTCTTCAGCCCCGGTGTCCAGTACGGTTGAAGAATCAGTCCCATTGATCCCGGTGGAATTTCATCGACGAGCCGATCAAACAGTGCCTCGGGGGTCAAACCCTGCTCGGCGGCGGCCAGCTGCTCGAGCTGTCCGAATTCCTGTTTAAACCAGTTGACCATCCAATAGCCTCGAAATACCTGAACCTCTATGGTGTGATAATCGGGCACGGCAGCAGGGTAGGCCGGCAGCAGTGGAATAGGCTCAATATATTTTCTGTGAGTGACGTTGATGGTTGCGGTGGTGCCGTAACTCAGACATCCAATCGAGGATTCAAGGCTTCCGGAGCCAATCACTTCACAGGCTTTGTCTGCTGCTGCAGCGATAAGCGGCAAGCCCTCGGGAATTCCGGTTTCTTTGGATGCACGCGCAGTAATGCCGCCCAGTTTTTGAGTCGGAGGTATAAATTCGGGCAAAAACGCAGGGTCAAATTTTAAAACCCGCCATTTCCAGTCCCAGCTTGCAGACCTTCGCAATCTCTTGTAGTCGAAAGGAATATAACCGACCTGGCAGCCAACGGAGTCGACAAATTTTCCGACAAGCCTGTAGGTTAGATAACCCGAGAGCAGCAAGTACTTGTGCGTATTTTGCCAGATATCCGGTTGATACGTGCTGATCCAGTTGGCCTCGGCCTCGGCCTGAAGATAGGCAACCGTTTTACTTAAACCGGCAATCTTGAATATTATGCCCCAGAGCCCGCCAACCGGAGGCATGCCGTAGGTCTTGCGCTGATCCAGCCACAGCATGGCCGGGCGCAACGGCCTGCCCTTTTCATCCACATTGACCACGGTTCCACGCTGGGTCGTAAGCGCCACACCGGCGATGCGGTTTTCATCGATGCGCTGGTTGTGCCAGAGGCCCTGGCAGGCCTCACATAAGGATTGCCAGAAAACCTCCGGATCCTGCTCGGCCCAGGCCGGCTGTTTGGAAAAATAAGGGGTAAAATGTACCTGTTCTTTGGCCAGCAGCTTTCCCTTAAGGTCGAATATCAAAGCCTTCAGGCTTTGCGTCCCGTTATCAATTGCCAGCAACAGGTCTTTTTCACCCATCAGCGGTCCTTTTTTGGGTAGCGCGTTCTGGCCGGTCAAGCATAATTAACAAAACGCAGAAGCTATTGTCAAAATACCGGAATATTTTCAAATGCAGAGCAGCTGAAAATAGCCTCAAGCGGTCAACATCAAACCCCGAGCCCCGGGTTTTTGTGCTCTAATCAGCAGGCTGAAACTGCTTTTTGAGTCCCAATTTTATGCGCAGGTTATCTGCAATAGCTTTAATTGCTCTTGCAGCAAAAAATTTTCGTTCTTCAATAATTTTGGCGCGTTGTGCCGGCAGGGCGTGTGCCTGAGCCCAGAGGTCGAGATAGTTTGCAATTTCTTCTTTCCATCGCCTTCTGTTCCAGGGCAGGCTCTTTTTACATAATTTGCGGATGCGCTTAAGATAGGCTTTTCCCCCGTAAGGCGTCAATAACCCGATGCGCACACGCCTCAGCATAAGATCATCCAGGTGCCGGATGTTTCCGGTTCCGGCTGCAAACGGCAATTCGGCCCAAAGCGTATAGGTGCCGGAAATATAGGTCAAATCCTCGGAGGCAGCCGCTTGAACCAGCGCGTTGGCAGCCGCACCGTAACGGCCAAAAAGTCTACTCCAGGCTTGGGCCGACAAGCCGCATTCTTTTTCTGGTTTTGCGGGAACCTTTAAAAAAATAGAATCCCTGCGATCCGGCAGTTTAACGGACGGTAAGAAAGGCTGGGTCGCCTTGAGGGCATCCCAGGCCAGGCGGCGAAATGTTGTGAGCTTACCGCCGGTAACTGTAACCAGGCCGCCATCTACCCAGACCACATGTTCGCGGGACTCCTCAGAAGGTGGGCGGTCATCTTCGCTGAGCACGGGCCGCACACCGGCAAATGCTGCGATACAATCATTTAACGTGACATTCAAAGTGGGGAAAATTGCCTCAATGCCCTCCATTAAATAGGATATCTCTGTTTCGGTAATAGTCGGCTCTGCGGAAAGATCTCCCCGGTGATCCAGATCTGTGGTTCCCACCAGCACCGCACCTTCCCAGGGGACCATGAAAACGCTGCGATTATCCAGTGGGTGCATAAAGCCGAAACCTAGCGTGAGGGGTATTACCCGGGCCGGAAAAACGAGGTGGCTGCCGCGCAACGGGCGCAGGTGCCGCCTGGGCTCCGGCGAGGGGTGCAGGGTTTCCGCCCAGCAGCCGGTGGCGTTGATCACCGCCGGGGCTCTGAGGATTTTTTTCTCAAGTGATTCTGTGTCGACGATTTGTGCGCCGATGACCCGGTTTTTCTCATTGCGAAGTATTTTGGTTACCGACGTGTAGTTTAAAGCCCGGGCTCCGGCGGCAATCGACTCATGGATCAAGCGCAACACAAGGCGCGAGTCATCGGTCTGGGCATCCACATAATAGAAGCCGCCGGTAAGTCCCTGCGGGTTGATAAAGGGGATGTGCTTCTTGAATTCGGCTGCATCATAAAACCGATGTTGACGCTCGCGCGCCATGATGTCGTAGATGGATAACCCCACGCTGAGGGTTCGTTTCCCGGGCCGCTGGTCTTCATACACCGGCAGTAAAAAACCCAATGATTCGACCAACCCCGGAGCATCTTTGAGCAAATGTTCCCGTTCTTCGACGGCAATTTTTGTCAGCTTAAATTTACCTTCCTTGAGGTATCGCAGGCCGCCATGAACCAGCTTTGAGGAGCGGCTGGAAGTTCCCCAGGCGAAATCTTTCTGTTCCACCAAAATTGCACTTAATCCCATGCGGGTTGCTTCACGCAGAATTCCGGCGCCCGTTATGCCGCCGCCGATGACGATCAGATCCCAATTATCCGGTAATTCACTTAGACGCATCGATTACTCCTTCGGGTCCAGACAACACTAGCTTCTTCCAGGGCCGCTCTGACGATTTTCCCCACGCTTTCAGCTGCCAGCCCGGCAGCCCGGATGAGGATCGGGCTCATCGAACTCAAAATTCTGATTTGCGTTCATTTTTATTGCGGCTTGAGTTCGAACAGGTTGCCATCATAGTCACTGATAAAGGTAATCAGGGCGTCCCCCCTTGGAACCTGTCGAATCTTTACTTCAAGGTCACGGCACTTCGCTAGAAGAGCTTGCAAATTATCAACCCCAAGGCAAATGTGCTCGATCGCATCATGGTTCGATGCTCTGGTGCCGGGGATAAATATTTCAAAGTGAATCTGTTCGTTTGCGTAGTTGATGATTTTGAATTCAGCATCTGAATCGAATATCTGCCTCGAAAGAGTTTGCGGCAGCACTTTTGAGTTTATCTTTTCCATACCCAGAAGGTTTGAATAAAACCGATCGCTTTTTTCTTCCGAGCTGGATCCCAGGGCAATGTGCTTTAGCTGAATCATTAAATCTCCGATTCGTTTTTCAGGGTATTGTACAGATCAAACGCCTTTTCCGCCGTCTCGTTATCGTGAACCACCGCTTTTACGGCCTGGATCATAGCGATAGGGGCTTCGGATTGAAAAATGTTTCGGCCCATATCCACACCACTGGCACCCTGCTGAACGGCATTGTAAGCCATGGTCAGGGCATCGAATTCCGGAATTTTTTTACCGCCGGCCATCACAATGGGCACCGGACAGGATGCGGTTACAGTTTCAAAGTCTTTTTCGATATAGTAGGTTTTTATATAGTGGGCCCCGAGCTCGGCGCATATCCTGGTGGCCAGCCTGAAATAGCGTGCATCACGGGCCATGTCTTTTCCGACAGCCGTTACGGCCAGGGTTGGAATGCCGTATCGCGTCCCCCAGTCGACCATCTGGGTCATATTGATAATCGATTGTCGCTCGAACTCGCCGCCGATAAAAACTTGAACCGCCATGGCGCAAACATTAAGTCGAATCGATTCCTCGATATCAACGGCGATTTCCTCGTTGGAAAGCTCCGTCAGTATGCTGGTTCCGCCCGAAACCCGCAGCACAATCGATTTGCTGGTGGCCGGCGGAACGATACTTCTCAGAATACCGCGGGTTAGCATCAGGGTGTCCGCATGGGGAACCAGGGGTAATATATCCACATCGATGCGCTCCAAACCCGTGGTGGGCCCCTGAAAATAACCGTGATCAATAGCCAGCATGACGGTCCGGCCGGATTCAGGATTGAAAATCCGGGCCAGCCGGTTTTTCATTCCCCAGTCCAGTGAATTGGATCCTTTCAGAAAAAACCCCTCGGTTTTTTGGGGTGTGCCGATATGATAGTTTTTGGCCTCTTTCATTTCATCGCTATCGGGCATATTCGCCTCCTTTCATCCTTTTTATTCAAATGACCCTCTCATTTCCGCCATCGATGGGGACCTGGGCCCCTGTAATCTTCGCAAAAGCCGGGCCTACCATGGCAGACACCAGGTTGGCCACATCAGCGGAAGTCACCTCGGTTTTAAGAACATTTTTGGTTTTATAGGCTTCAACTGTCATCCCATAATGCCGGGCCCGTGCTTCCAGCACTTCCGGTGTCCATAATGCCGTATCATAAACTGCATCCGGGTGTATGATATTGACACGGATGCCGTCAGCACCCAATTCCAATGCCGCTACCCGGGCCAATTGGGTCAGGCCCGCTTTGGCAACTGAATACGCAGCGGCTCCCGGCCCGGGCGCCGGGACATTTTTGGAGGCGACCACCACCACGGCAGGATCGAGGCCCTCTTTCAGGTAGGGAATGCAGGTTTTTAATAGTCGCTGATGGCAGGACAGATTGATTTCCATACTGCGGTACCAGGCGGTCTCATCCATTTGCTCAATTTTTTGGTTGGCCGCAAAAATTCCGGCGTTTGAAATGAGAATATCCAGACCTCCGAATCGACGAACGGCCATGTTGACGGTATTCTGCATTTGCTTTATATCCGCGATATCGCAAGTTACCCCGACTGAATTCTCATCATCGAAAATTAAGGTGCACTCGGGATTGAGATCCAGGCCAACAACCACCGCCCCCCGTTTTTGCAGGGCTTTAGCGCAGGCCAAACCGATTCCGCTGGCCGCACCGGTGACCAATGCGATCTTGCCTTGCAACTCCAAAGGTTCAGACTGCCGTTTGACCTTGGCCCGCTGCAATTCCCAGTATTCCATATCGAAGGCATGTTCTTCTAAGAGCGGTTCCCATCCACCGATGGCTTCTGCATACTGGATGGCCCGAATCGTGTGTTGCACGATATCAAATACGATATCGACATTTTTTATATTTTTTCCAAAGGCAATTGTCCCGTAGCCCGGCCATATTGCCCATCTCGGAGCGGGGTCGAGCATGGTCAAGCGGCCGTCGGTGTGGCGGTTAAAATAAGCCCGGTATGCCAAAACAAAATCATCGATATCTTCTTGCAGATCCTTTCTCAGAACGACCGGCACAGTCTTGGTGCGAATAATATGGTCAGCGGTCATCGGTCCCCGGGCAGCAATTTGATCGATATGGGGGATAGCCGCGAACCCTCCGGCTTCAGAGCTCTGATCCAGTCTGGCAATCAGGGGCGCGCCACAGGCCCGGGATACAATTTTTCGAATTCGAGCCAAAGCAAGCAGATTCTCGCCAGGCCTGGTTTTGGCAATACCATCGGTGGCCCCCCTCTGCTCGAGGTATTTCCGCGCGAGTGAACAAAGGTGAATCATGCGCTCGTAACTGGTTTTGGCGTCGTCACCAAATGTAAAGACCCCGTGGTTTAGCAGAATCAGGCCTTGAATTCGCGTCCAGTCCAGGTTGCGGGTTAATTTATGAACCATCTTGGCCAGCTTAAAACCGGCTTTTTCATAAGGCACAATCAGAACGCGGTCCTGGTAGATTTCGCCAAGCAGCTGCTCGGCGCGTGAATTGTTGGTGATGACCAGGACTTCATCGGCATGGGTATGATCGACGAATTTAAAGGGTACAACAGCATGCAGCAAAGTCTCCAGGGAAGGATGCGGAGCGGATGGGTCGGTCATTGCCGATCTGTGTAAATTCACCATATCCGTATCGGAAAGGGTATTCAGCCCAATTATCTTTTTGAGAAACGCCAGTTTAACCGGGGCGAAACCGCCCTCCCCAATGGTCTTTAAATCCTGGCCGCTTCCCTTAACATACAGGATCTCTTCCTTCTCTCCGAAGATGTTCTTTTGCTCAACCTTAACCGAGGTGTTGCCGCCGCCGTGCAGGACCAGGCCCGGGTTCCGGCCCAGCAAGCGTGATGAGTAAACCCGCAGCTTCAGGGGATCATCGCCAAAGGCCTTGGCCTCGGAGTCGTTCCACAGACTTCTCATCCAAAACGCCTCCCTGCCCTTTTGAAATTCTCCCCCGGCATCGATGCCAGAATAGAGTATGGGCTTTCGCATGCTTCCATGCGCGTGGAGAAAAAATGGTGTAAAATAACCTGTACTAGGGTATATCAGGCAGTTGCCGGTGTAAAGAATTTTCTATAGCTGTATTCCAGAAACAGCCTACATCACGATTCTGCGCAACGGGCGGTCAAACTCATGCTCATCTACTTCTAAATACCGGCGCAGGTTGCGTCGTGACTGGATTTTTCGCTTGCAATTATCGTTTAGCTGCGACAAATATGTGCTGTATTGATACGTCTTGTTTCTGCCACCGCCTTCAAAGGGCCATTCAAGAGGTCAACATGCAAGATTTAGTGACGCTGGTAATCGCCACCCGGAATACCGGGAAAACCGCCGAAATCAGGGATCTATTAGCCGGATTTCCAGTGAAAATCAAAAATCTGGACGACTTTGGGCCCATCCCCTCCGTTGAAGAAGATGGGGCCACCTTTGATGACAACGCCTATAAAAAGGCAAGTTTTGCCGCAAAAGTATTGGGTTTGCCGGCTTTAGCCGATGATTCCGGGCTTGTGGTGGAAGCCTTGGGCGGTGCCCCGGGCGTTTTTTCAGCACGCTATGCGGGTCAGAACGCCACCGATGCGCAACGATGCGCCAAACTGCTCGACGAGATGCAGGGCAAGACCAATCGCAAGGCAGCCTTTGAGTGCGTTATATCCATCGCCGTGCCCGGTGGCCCCGCCCTGACTTATGAAGCTCGCTGCGAAGGACTAATCGCCCAGATGCCGGCCGGGAAAAATGGATTCGGTTACGATCCAATATTTTATTACCCGCCCCTGAAAAAGACATTTGCCCAATTGACGCAAGCGGAAAAAGGCCGTATCAGTCACCGGGGAAAGGCCCTGAGGGAAGTCACGGATGAATTTGAGAAAGTTCTTAAGTGGATACATATGCATATGCCGGTCATGCAAAACCCCCATTCGCTGCGCTCATCGCCGCAATGACGGACAAGTGAAATGAAAAAACGGCAGATTTATCAAAACTGCCCAATCGTGATTGCCTAAAAATCATATAACATCAACGAGGAGAGAAGAAATGATTGAGGAGCTTATCAAAAAAAATCGCAGCGTCCGGCGGTTCTACCAGGATCAGAAGGTGGATCTTGAAACGCTGAAAGGCCTGGTTGACCTGGGCCGGCTGTCTGCATCGGGAGCCAATTTTCAGCCGCTGAAGTATATTGTCTCCTGTGATCCCGACCAGAATGCCAGCATATTTTCCTGCCTTGCCTGGGCCGCCTACTTGAAAGATTGGCAAGGCCCCGAAGAAGGCGAGCGACCCCCGGCATATATCATTGTTCTCGGAGACTCTCAAATTAGTAAGGATTTTGGCTGTGACCACGGCATTGCCAGCCAATCGATTCTTTTGGGCGCGACAGAAAAGGGATTTGGCGGCTGCATGATCGGCTCGATAAATCGGGAGGCGCTTCGCAAGCATTTAAAAATCCCCGAGCACCTGAAAATACTTCTGGTTCTTGCTGTGGGCAAGCCGAAAGAAGAGGTGGTGATCGAGCCCGTTGGTGACGACGGCAGTATTCGCTACTGGCGCGACGAAAAGGGCGTTCATCATTTGCCCAAGCGGGACCTCAATGATATTATTGTCGCTTCGTTTGAAGGCTAGCTGCCCCGGCGCATAATCTTTTGACCCTGACCCTTAATGGTGGTAAGCTACTTTGGTGCTTAAACAGCTAAGGGTCGTTCATCGCCTAAATGTAAAACGCCAAGCCCGCCCGATGCGGACAGGGTGTCACGGTGGGGTTGGGCTTCACCGTTTTGCGGGGCTTCGCGCCTGATGATATCGTCCTTGTGGGTCGTAAACCGCAGGCATACGAGAAGTGCTTTAGCATTTCAGCTGTGGTTCAACGGCCCCCGCAAATTGCGGGATTTCACATCTTGATTTCTTACCATTTTTTCTGAAAGGGAGGCTGACCGATGAAACCCCAAAAAGACTGCATTGATATTGCGACTGAATTGGGCGGAATTAAAACCCTGGAAGCTGCTCAGCACATTTTTGAGAAAAAATTGGATGAGACCCATCTGGCCCGGCTGCATAAGATAAAGAATCCGGATATTCTCAAAAAGATCGCAAACGCCATATCCCTGTGCCGGCCGGATGCGGTTTTTATCCATACCGGATCCGAGGATGACAAGCAGTTTGTCAGGGATTTGGCCATTGAAAAGGGTGAAGAATCCAGACTGCCCATGCCCGGCCATACGATTCACTATGACCTCAAGGATGAGCAGGGGCGTATCATCGATCGGACTTTTTACATCCACAATGCCGGTGAAGAAGTCAACACGCTAGCGCTGAAAATGGATCGGGCTCAAGCTCTGGCCGATATCCGGGACAAAATGACCGGGATCATGCAGGGAATGCACATGCTGATTGGTTTCTTTAACCGCGGCCCCGTAGGCGCCCCGGCGGCAAATCCTGCGGTTGAGATAACCAGTTCCACTTATGTTATGCACAGCGCCGATATCCTCTATCGAAATATTTTTTCGAAAATAGACCACGAGGTTGAAAAATTAGGACATTTTTTTGCCAACATTCACAGCGAAGGATTGAATCGACCCGAAGATTTGCCCAATGCAAGGGTTTTCATGGATCGCAGCCACCTGACGACTTACAGCTTCAACTGCACTTATGCCGGCAACACCCTGTTGATGAAGAAGGGCAATCATCGCTTTGCGGTCGACCGTTCCGTTTATGAACACAGGGGGGTGCAATCGGCCGAACACATGTTTATCACCGGCATTGAAGGGCCCGGCGGCCGAGT
>Ga0209536_100003183_pt1 | contig 26457 bp, 23 predicted proteins | sample DeeMarSeWOR28_12_FD_187461 | JGI IMG/M metagenome (GOLD analysis project Ga0209536, IMG submission 187461) | Marine sediment microbial communities from White Oak River estuary, North Carolina - WOR-2-8_12 (SPAdes) (version 2) | ecosystem: Environmental > Aquatic > Marine > Intertidal zone >...
GCAAGGAACTCGCATGATGACATTCTGCGAATACTTCATGAAGAGAACAGGGGGAGCTTGAAGGGCGTCATGCACTGTTTTTCCGGCGATGAGAGGGCAGCGCGGCTCTCGCTTGATCTTGGTTTCTACATATCATTTGCCGGGACGCTTACCTTCAAAAAAGCTCAGGATCTAAGGGATGCCGCAAAATTCGTTCCCTTGGATAGGATACTGATCGAAACAGACTGTCCTTATCTGGCGCCGGAGCCCTACAGGGGGAAGCGGAACGAACCTTCGTACTTACGGTTTATCGCGGGCGTGCTTGCCGAGGTCAAGTCAGTTGATATAAAGGACCTTGAGTCGAATCTTAAAAGAAATGCCAAAACATTATTTTCAAAGCTTAATATCTAAGCTCCGTCCTTCCTCCAGGGAGCTTTCTTCCTTCGCAAAGGAACTTGCTTTTCTTCTTCAGGCAGGGATCCCGCTTCTGCGGAGTCTTTGCATGATAGATAAGCCGATTTCACAGTCCCTGGTAGATGACATTTCTAACGGGGTATCTTTTTCGGCTGCGCTCGGCAGGCGGCCGGAAGTTTTTCCCGACATATTCATTAGCATTGTCAGGGCGGGGGAGGCAAGCGGCGTGCTGGAGAGCGGGCTCGGGCGAGCGGCTTCGTATTTTGCGACAAAAGATGAGCTGAGAAAGAAGATAATAGGTTCATTGACTTATCCGGCCCTTGTTCTTGTTTTAAGCTTGTTTTCGATGGTCTTTGTGGGGGTTTATCTTATTCCGATGATGAGCGGCGTCTTCTCGAGTCTCGGGCTTGAAATGCCTTTTCTGACGAGGGCCATAGGCCGGATCGGCTCCGTTTTTCTTGATTACTGGTACATTCTGATATTAATTTTGATCGTTACGGTTTACTTGGCCGGAAGGCGCGCGTGGAATCTGCTCAACATTCCGATCATCGGCCCTGTGACAAGAATGGTTGTCCTTCAGAGGGTGTCAGAAACCCTTGCGGCCCTGCTTGGAGCCGGCGTTTCTCTTGTTCCGGCTCTTTCGATCACTTCCGCTTCGTCTGGTTCGGTTGTCTACAAAAAGAAAATTGATGAGGCAATCGAATCCATTCAAAACGGGCAGAAGCTTTCTTGCGCCCTGAAAGATTCGAGCTTGTTCCCGCCGGCCTACTGCGAGATGGTAAATGTGGGAGAATCTTCGGGAAGGCTTAAGGAGGTTTTTGAGGATCTGTCAGGATACTACGGCCGCGATGTTGAAGCAAAGATAAAATCGGCCGTTTCGCTTGTGGAGCCCGCTTCAACGGTTCTTGTCGGCGCCGTTGTCGGCCTTATCGTTTTCTCGATGTTTTTGCCCATAGTGGGCATGCTGGACAAGCTGGCAAAATAGAAAGAAAAACTATAGAATAGAGGAGGTAAATGATCATGAAAAGACGAGCTTTTACATTAATTGAAGTCCTGATAGTCATATCGATAATTTCTTTATTGATAGTGTTCCTGGCTCCCCGTCTATTTAATTTCCAGGACCGAGGGAGGGATGTGGGGGTGAAGGCCGTGATGCATTCCATACAACTGGCGGTTGAGTCGTACAACATGGAGAATATGACTTATCCCATTGCGACCAATCTTCCGGCGAGGAGTCTGTGCGAGAACTATCTTATGGCGGGCAATTACATTGCCTCCATCCCGCAGAATCCTTTCACCGGCAAGGAATACACCGACGACGACGTCGCGGGAAAGATAATCTATGACTTTAATGATGCTGAAGATAAGTACACTATAACCGGCTATAAAAGGGACGGAACATCAAAACTGTTAGAATTGAGTAATATGTAATTCTTGGAACCTGAGACTAAAGCCTCGGTTCCAAGGCTTGTTATTTTTAATGCTTGATGAACCTGAGACTAAAGTCTCGGTTCCAAGGTTTGTTGTTTTTGATGCTTGATGAACCTGAGACTAAAGTCTCGGTTCCCACATTGGATTATGCTTTACCACTACACTTTCAACACCTATAAGAATAAATGCATATTGATAGATGGCGATGTTTTAAGCTTTCTTAAAGGAATTTTTTATCAGATTGCGTGTGAAAAGGGATTTCAAATTATTGAGTGTGAGATCTTGTCTGACCATGTTCATATGCTAATTGATCAGGAGGATGGTATTGAAGCTTCTTTTGTGATGAAGAATATTAAAGGAATTTCCTCTCGCAGACTTTTTCAGAAATATAATGTTAATCGTTATGAATTTAGAAAATTGTGGGCCCGTTCATATAATGTCCGCAAAGTCGATGATTCTCAGAGATCAGTTGCGGTTGGGTATATTAAATCTCAAAAATCAGAGACTGGTATCGACAAAAGATTTGTGTGAGTGGAACCGCGAATTCATTCGCAGGTTGCTGTCGGGATTGGCAAACCTGAGGCTGAAGCCTCGGTTCCACGGATTAAGGAACCGCGAATTCATTCGCAGGCCATCCTAGTGATTACTTAAAGTAACTCTTCGGGACCTGTATCGACATGTGCTGCTGGTAGACGCCCCATTTGATTTCCGGATCATCGGAAACTGCCCAGGGTTTGATCTCTGCATTCGGATTAGCTCTCTTGACTGCCCACCAGAACAAAGGGTCGTAGGTTCTGATTCTATTCGTAAAATTCGGATGCCACGGAAGATTGGTCGGGCCGAACTCACTTTCGATCTTTCTGATCTCTTCCAAGGGAACCGGGTTCACGTGATCTCTCAAGGCCGGCTCAATCTCCTGCTTTCGGGGGAATTCCATAAACCAGATCTCAAGATCACTTAAGGGGAGGCCTTCCTTTTCGAACACCATGACAGATGGGATAAAAGGATAGATGTTTTTGCCTGGTTGTTTTGAAACCATTGAAAGATATTCGAATTTGAATCCCGTCATTGCCGGATCAACTACTTCATGTCCGAGGGCCACCAGGAATTTGTAGTAATCGTTAACACTGTCAAAGAAAGTCGCGATGTAATGCGTAAGAAGCCCTCTGGCATCTTTGAGTGCGTAAACATAATCTGCATAGTTTTCTATCGTCGGGTAATTGCCTTCGATTTGGCTTGCCGTTTCCTTGGGCAGGCTTGCCATCTGGATCATCCAGGAAAATACAAAGTGGTTGCCGACAAGGCAGTTGTTTTTATTGAGGCTTCCAGGATCTTTGAGGAATACTATTGGATCAAACATCATTTGATCCGGTTTTGTTACCGGAGCGCCCAGGGAAAAGAAGAGCGCCTGGTTGTGCCCAAGGGCTTCCTCAGTTTCAATGACCTTGGGGGAGGTTGCCTGAAGTTTCATTGCCTCTTCTTTGCCCATTCTTTCCTTTACGGTCGAAAGAGGGATCATGCTTTCCTGCTCAATAAAATGAGGCAGTTTCGGGATAACAGTCCTGTGCATCATTCCGAGGCCTTCAAGCTGGTCCCAGATCTTTGTCTGTTTGGCTTCATACCGGCCAGGATTTATTCCATGCGCACTCCTGTAAACCCTGAGGAGTTCCATCATTCTCCTCCTGTTGGTTTTGAGCTGCTGAGGCGTTATTGATCTAGTGTCAAATCTGAATTTACTCACAAATGAATATCGTCGCCTTTATGCGGAGATTTCATCTGTGATATAATCTCTTCGTATGCGGAGCCATGTGAAGACCGAGAAACCTGAGGCTAAAGCCTCGGTTCCATGTATGAGGGAACCGCGAATTTATTCGCAGGTTCGTGGGCTATGCAGTTTATCGGTTCGGAACCGCGAATTCATTCGCAGGTTTATTCCGGCAATCATGGTAATTATTCTCCTTTTGAGCGGCTGTTCAGCCGAAAAAGAACCTGCCCAGCGCCGGCCGATCGTTTTGCCGAAGTTATCCCAAGCTGACCCTGAAGGCAGGCTTATTCTTCCTCTTGGAGGAGAGCCATCGATCCTTAACCCGATCCTTTCGTCGGATTCTGCTTCATCGGCGGTTGAGGGAACGATCTTCTCGGGAATGGTCAGGATAAACGAAAAGCTGGAAGTCGTTCCCGATCTCGCGAAAAAGTGGGATGTCTCTGCTGACGGCCTTGTGTGGACATTTCATCTGAGAAAGAACGTTAAATGGCATGACGGACATCCGTTCACTGCGGAAGACGTTAAGTTCACTTTCGATGCGATACTTAATCCCAAAGTCAATTCAGTCAGGCGCGGGGATTACATAATCGACGGCACACCGATCAGGTTCGAGGCCGTCGATAAGTATACCTTGAGAGCAATTCTTCCGAAGCCGTTCGCGCCATTTCTCGTTCAATCCGGCATGAGCGTTATTCCCAAACATATTTTAGAAGGCAAGGACATCAACACCGCGGAATTCAACAGGAAACCGATTGGCACAGGCCCGTTCAGATTCAAGGAATGGATGTCAGGCGATCACGTTACTGTGGTTCGAAATGACAATTACTATCTGGGCAAACCTCATCTGGCAGAAGTGGTTTTTAAGACGATCCCCGATGCCAATTCTAGGCTGGTTGCTTTAAAGACCGGTGAGGTCGATGAAAGCGATATTCCGCCGAAGGATTATGAGTCTATATGGAAAGTCCCGGGCCTGAATATCTTTGAGTATGACGCTCTTGTCTATACGTATTTTGGTTTTAACCTGAAGAACCCTCTGTTTACTGATGTAAAGGTTAGAAGAGCGCTGGCGCATGCTACGGACAAGAATCAATTAATCTCTCTTGTTCTCAAAGGTTTGGGCAGGATCGCGCATTGCCCAATGTCGCCGGTCTCCTGGGCTTATTCTGAAGGAGTTGCCAAATATGATTATGATCTGAAAGAAGCCAAACGACTCTTAAAAGAAGCTGGCTGGGAGCCTGGAGATAACGGAATTCTTGTGAAAGAAGGTATGAAGTTTGAATTCACTGTGCTTGTTAATCAGGGAAACAAAGAACGCGAAAAAGCCGCGATAATCTTGCAGCAGCAATGGGAAAAGATCGGTGTGAAGATGAATATCAGGGTCATGGAGTGGAGCGCCATGCTCAAGATCGTCGATTCCCCGAAGGACCCGAAAGACTTTGACGCCGTAATAATCGGATGGTCGCTAGGCGTTGACCCCGATGCCCGCAGCATATGGCATTCGGATCAATATCCGAGAGGGCTGAACTTTATCGGGTATGACAATCCTGAGGTTGATAGACTGCTTGAGCTTGGCAGGACAACGATGCAGAAGTCTAAACGCAAGGAAATATATGCGGACATGAACAGGATAATTTCGTACGACCAGCCGTACATCTTCCTTTGGTATCCCAGGTCGGTTGTTGCCGTAAGAGATCGGGTAGGCGGCTTGCTAACTGAACCTGGGCCTACAGGGCCGTTTCTATATATTGAAGATATATTTGTAACTAAATAAATCAATGCGAAAATTTGTTATTAGAAGATTAATCCATCTGATCCCCTTGTTGATAGGGGTCTCTCTCATTTCCTTTTTCGTAATGCATCTTGCCCCCGGCGATCCTACGCAGCTTTTTACGGACCCGAACGTAAAACCGGAGGAGCTCGCAAGAATCCGCGCCAATTGGGGATTGGATAAGCCCATCATTATGCAGTACCTCTTCTGGCTGAAGAATGCTGTCAGAGGAGATTTCGGGATCGCTTACATGATAAACAGGCCTGTTACAGAAGTCATTTTCGGAAGACTTCCGGCGACTCTTTTGCTTATGATTTCTTCGATGCTGCTGACATTATTGATCACCATACCCTTGGGAGTGCTGTCTGCTATTAAGAAGAATACGTGGTTCGACAATTTTATAACTGTTTTTTCATTTATTGGCATGTCAATTCCCTCATTCTGGCTTGCATTGATGTTAATGCTCATGTTTTCAGTAAATCTCGGCTGGTTTCCGGCAGTGGGAATGTATAATCCGCTTCTCAAAAACCCCGATTTTGTCCAGAGATTCTTCGATGTCGCCTGGCACATGGTCCTGCCGCTTCTTACAATGACACTCGTAAGTTTAGCAGGGCTGACCAGATATCAGAGAGCCGCGATGCTTGAGATACTTAACCAGGACTTTATCAGGACTGCGAGAGCAAAGGGCCTTTCCGAACGTGTGGTTCTGTTCAAACACGCCCTGAGAAACGCCTTGATTCCGATAATAACTATTCTCGGATTGTCTCTGCCTGACCTTTTCGGCGGAGCATTCATCATCGAAACCATCTTTGCCTGGCCCGGCATGGGCCGCCTCGGCGTCATGGCGATATTCTCCAGGAACTATCCGCTGATAATGGGCATCGTAGTCCTATCGGCTGTTCTGATCGTTTTGGGAAATCTTTTGGCGGACATTGGTTACGCTCTTGTGGATCCGAGAATAAGGTACGCGAAGAAATGAAGAGATTTAAAAGAAATAAGTTGGCTATGATAGGCTCCACAATTGTGGGAGCATTAGTAATTTTTGCTATCTTTGCTCCTCTTTTGGCGCCGTATGATCCGTCAAGGATCGTCGATTCTGATACGCTTCCTCCTTCGATCTGGCATCCGTTCGGCACTGACGATCTCGGCCGCGATGTGTTCAGCCGCGCTCTCTATGGAGCACGGATATCTTTGACCGTCGGCCTTGTTGCGGTAACGATCGCGATCACTATCGGGACATTCTTCGGCCTCTTTGCCGGCTACTTCGGCGGTCTCCTCGATTCAGCCGTCATGCGTTTTGTTGACGTAATGCTTGCTTTCCCTTCGATATTTCTGATCCTTACAATCCAGGTAATGCTTACCCCCAACATATACAATGTGATGATAGTTATCGGACTTACTTCCTGGATGGGGGTTGCCAGGCTTGTTCGCGGAGAAGTCTTGACGATCAAAGAAAGGCAATATGTTGAGGCCGCAAGGGCCATAGGCGCCGATGATTACAGGATAATCTTCAAGCACATACTTCCCAATTCCAGCGCTCCGATAATTGTTGCCGCCACGCTTGGAATGGCGGGGGCGATCCTGACAGAATCGGCTCTCAGTTTCTTGGGTTTGGGTGTCCAGCCTCCGACGCCGTCGTGGGGCAACATGCTCATGGACGCGCAGGCATATCTCATAGACGCGCCGTGGATGGCGATTATCCCCGGCCTTTTGATACTCGTGACCGTTTTGAGCCTTTATTTTGTCGGAGAAGGACTCAGGCAGGCCTTATCGCCGAAAGAAGAAATTAAATAGCATGTTAAAGATAAATGATCTATCGGTAATTTATCGTAAGGAAGAAGCAACGGTCAGGGCTGTTGATGGCGTGGGCCTGTCCGTTGAAGGCGGAAAAACTCTCGGGATCGTCGGCGAGAGCGGCTCAGGGAAATCGACGGTTGCGCTGTCTATACTTAAATTGATCAGCTATCCGGGACAGATCGAATCCGGAGAGATCCTCTGGAATGAAAAAGATGTTTTGAGGATGAGCGATGATGATCTCAGAAAACTTCGCGGCGGCGAGATCTCCATGATATTCCAGGACCCGTTCTCTTCTCTCAATCCGGTTTTTACGATAGGGGACCAGATCCAGGAGGCCGTAACGCTTCACGGCGGGAATAGTGTTGTTGAGCTTCTCAAGTCTGTTCACATGCCGGACCCGGAAGCGGTCGCGAAAAAATATCCCCACGAACTCTCCGGTGGCATGAGGCAGAGAGCAATGATCGCAATGGCTCTGGCTGGTAGTCCTAAGTTGCTGATCGCCGATGAGCCGACAACCGCCCTTGATGTAACTATCCAGGCGGAGATATTAAAACTTTTAAAGGAGCTTCAATCAAAATTTAAGATGAGCATCATACTCATTACTCATAACCTGGCCCTTGTCCATGGTTTTTGCGACGACGTTGTGATCATGAAAGATGGTTTAATCGTGGAACGCGGCGCCGCGGACGAAATATTCAAAAAGCAAAAGGAAAAGTATACGAGGGAATTGATAGAAGCGATACCTAAACCAAGGTGGAAATAGATGAAGAATGAACTGTTTAAAATTGCTGGCTTGAGCAAACACTACGGATCTGTCAGGGCTGTAGATAATGTCAGCTTTGATATCCTTCCGGGAGAAACACTCGGTCTTGTCGGTGAATCCGGCTCGGGAAAGACAACTCTGGGGAGACTGATTCTTCATTTGATATCTCCTACTTCGGGCAAAGTTTTTTACAATTCGAGGAACATTTTCAGGATGACCGGCAGCCGGCTGCGCGGTCTGCGGCAGGAGCTGTCCATTATATTCCAGGATCCCTACACTTCGCTTAATCCCAGAATGAAAATCGGGGACATTATCGGTGAGCCGCTTGAGGTCCATAAAATGGCCTCGAAACCGGTGATAAAAAAGAGAGTTGACGAACTTCTGCATCTTGTGAGCCTTCCTTCAGAATTCGCCTTCCGCTTCCCCCATGAGCTCTCGGGAGGGGAGAGGCAGAGAGTCGGCATTGCGAGAGCTCTTTCAACAAATCCAAAGTTCATTGTCGCGGATGAACCGGTTTCATCTCTTGACGTTGCCGTCCAGGCGCAGATTCTCAAGTTACTTGTTAACCTGAAGTCCAAGCTCAACCTGACACTTCTATTTATTGCTCATGACCTGATGGTTGTCCAGAACCTGGCTGATAGAGTGCTTGTCATGAAGAGCGGAAAGATCGTTGAATCCGGCCCTGCTAAGCAGGTTTTTACTAAACCTTCTCATTCCTACACAAAGCTTCTATTGGCTTCCACGCCCAGGATCCCTGCCCCCGCTTAAAAACCCTGAAATTTCCATCAATTTTCCCCGATATATAAGAGGAGGTCGGCAATGAGTGTCACTATGAACACCGGGGCAATAAAAAAGTATTTTCCTGCCACCCAGACTGAGTTTGAGTCCTCAAAGGGCTCCGCGAAAGCCGCTTCTTACGAACCTTCTGTTTCAGTCAGCGCTAAACTTCATTATGAGACCCCGTATTATCAAATACCTGTTTATCCGACAAATACTACTGCAGCAATAGGAAAGGCGAATTACACCGCCTTCATGTTTGCCGCAAATGAGGTTGTTAATGCCATAGCTTCAAAAACGGGGGCCGACGAGAATATAGTCGGCAGGGCCTTACAATATGGCATAACAGTTCCTCTTGGTCTTTTCCAGGGGATTGTTCAGCACGAGACCGGCCACGGCTACAGGTACTGGGAACAGGGAGTGCCGGTTGAATATGAATTTGGCGTAACGAACGGCCGTACTTGTCCTCAGTCCGACAAGGAACTGCCTCTTGAAGCCCGGATCCTCATGAACGGCGGCGGCTTTGAAGGGAATCACGCCCTTACAAATTACATAGCTGACCAGACAATGCTTTACGGCGGCGATGCCAGAAATTCGTTTCTTTATTTTGCCAACAAACTCAACCAGACCTATTATATTGCCGTTGGACCTTATGCGAGAGGGGAGCACAAAGACAACAATGACGTGTATAATTATGTCGAAAACATGACAGAGCTCGGCGGCGGCGATCCGGGATTTACCAGGGATGATATCCGTTTTGGTGCATATTGGAACCTTGCTGATCCAACAACTCTTTTGACCCTCTATAATTCTCTGCGTTATGTTGCTACCGGCGAGAAACGGTATGATATTCCTGACTTTCTTCCGAGAACCGGATTTCTCCTTACCCCGTTGGGGCCTGAATATTATTTCAGCACGCCTTTCAGATACAATAAAACCCTTTTTGACCCGTACTTCAGAATGGCTGTAAATTCCGACGGAAACTCTTATGGCGGCGGAGTTCACATGAAGAACATCAATCTTGATAAAAGAATAAGCATGGATGCGGATGTTGATGTCTGGGTTCAGGACAAAGAACTGGGTGGGATGTTCAAAGATGTGGTTTACTTCCCGATCAACAACGGCATGGAGCTTGGCATCGGCGGAAGCGCGAAGAGCAGGGGTTATGTCCCCGGCCAGCCCCTGGATGCTTATTACGGTTTTGTCGTCGACACAAAGATCGAGGATGTTAGATTCAGCGCCAGAGAATAATTTTTCATAATTTTTTAAAATAGTGAAATTTTTAGAAATTGTTTACGATAATTAGATGTGGTGGAAGAAACAATGAAAGAATTTAGATGCAAATTTTGCCATCGACTGCTTGCCAAGATCGGCGAAGCGAGGCACGTAGAGATCAAATGCCCTAAATGCAAGACCCTCAACAACTGGAGAGACGACGCTGTTTACATAGTCGCGATGGATGAGAGGGCTTATTCCAAGAAATTCTACAACGGAAAAGTGAAGTACGATCTTGCCGAGGCGGCGGAAACTGTAGAATAGGTTCAAGAGACTGAATCAACGGCTCAAGAAGCCGCAGCTGTTAAGAGAACTTAACGGTTGCGGTTTTTTATTTGGCCGAAAATGGGTTATTAATTGGATGTGAAATTTCTTTTCTTTTTCTACGATAAATATCCGGATTAATCTGAAAGGAGAGATGTTAAATGGCATTACCGGCTAATTTGCAAGGAAAGGTCCTCAGGATGTCTGAAATGGGCAGGGCCAGGTTCAAGCCAGCCCATATCCTTCCGGGCGGAGGTATTTGGGCTAACGCGCACCGTGAGGGAAGGGACGCGATTGCACACTGGAACGCCGATAACGGCGCAATCCTCAAGAGATTCGGCTTAAGAATCGTTGAAGTGCACGATCTGGATGTGAGAGAGCCTGTGAGGAAAAGAGGGGAATTCGAGGTGAGGGAAAGCAGGAGAGTGTCTCTTGCCGCCGCACTTCCGGCTCTAGCAACCGCGTTTGAAGCCCGCGGGAGCGCAACTTTGTTGCCCTCAGATCTTACAAGCGATGCTAAGAAGGAGGCCGTCAAAGACCTCAAGTCAGCCGCGGATATGTGGGCGACAGGCGCAATGACCGCCGCGTTCAGACACATAGTTGAGAGCAACCAGAGGTTCGCGATCAATATTGTAGTTGGCGAAGGCACAAGGCCTAAGCCGGGCGAGGGAAGGAATCCCACCCTTTATCCGGGGCAGCTTCTGGCCGGCCATAGTCACCTGGGTATACCTGTTGAGGCTCTTGCCGACAGGGGCGTTTCAGTTGTCAACGGAGTTGTGGATCCGATAGACGGCACCGGGAAGACCGTTAACGGCCTCCCGTCAGCGATAACGTCGCTTGTTCTCGTGAACGACAAGCTTGCGCAAGTTCCGGACGGCAGGTTCGAGAAGCTGATCATTCCGGAAGCGGCTGCCGACAAAGGATTGGATATGAATGATTCCTTCAAACGCATTGCCGAGGCCATTGCGGACAGCTACAAAATCCCGCCGAAACTTGTGAATGCCTTTATGCTTGACCGCGCCAAGTGCCATCCCTTCGTTGAGTTCGCGAAGGAAATCGGAATCAACGCGGTGCTTGACAAGGATGGGGACCTCATGCCGGGGGTTACTCTAAATATTCAGGACGGCTTGATGGTCAATGGTCAGCCGCTGCACGCGATGATAGGCAACTCCGGCGGAGCTCCGGAGTTTCTTCTTTCTGCCATTCCTGCGATGTGGCTTGGCGGAGAGGCCTTCGGTCAGCTTGTTTCTGACACAATGAAGAAAAATGGCTGGGAAAGGAGATTTGAATACACGGATGCGGAACTGCAAGCGATAAGAGAATCCGGCCTTGAGACACAGAGGATATATCCAATCAGCGAGCTGGTTCCACAAATTCGCGAAACCGACGGCGTTGCCGCTTTCGGAGCAATAACTGATAACTGGCATCTGCCTTATCACGACGCAACGGTGCTCGGAAAAGACTTTGCACAGGTTGATGTCCTGAAGATTGGAGCTTCCGGCGCGGTGCTCCTCAGGAGGTTCGTTTTTGGTCTTGAGCAGTCGGTCAGGGAAACGGCGGACCTGTTCAGGCCTATACTTATACGTCTCGCGGCTGTAGATGACGAGGACCTGAGAGGTGAGTTGAAGAGAGTGCTGGAGAGGCCGGCAACGGCTGAAGGGCTCAGGGACGAGTTCGGCACCGCCTATCCTGATATCTTCACCCCGACTCCGGAGGGCAAGATGAAGCTCATCCCTGAAAAAGTCGAGACATTATCAAAGAGAGACAGAAAGCTTCTAAAAGAGCTTGAAAAGATCGTTCCCGATTGGTTTGAATAGGGGAGCTTGACTCCAATTTTCACCGGTTGTATAGTTTCATCAAATGATACTTGATGAAATCCGGAAAGCTAAAAAGCTAGAGGTTGAGAAGTTAAGAGAGGCTTATAAGGGGAAAGACGTCGAGAAGCTGGCGAAGAGCCTCCCCAGGCCCCGCGATTTTGCCGCCGCTTTCAAAAAAAGGAAGCTTTCACTTGTCGCTGAGATAAAAAAGGCATCCCCGTCGGCCGGAATCATCAGGGAGAAATTCGACCCCATCAGTCTAGCTAAAATGTACGAGGAGTTCGGCGCCTCCGCGGTTTCTGTGCTAACTGACCAGCAATTTTTCCAAGGCGACTTAAGCCATCTCAAAATGGCAAAAGAATCTACCGTCATCCCCATCCTGCGCAAAGACTTCATTATTGATGAATCCCAGGTTTATGAATCAAGGATCGCCGGCGCTGACGCAATTCTTTTAATTGTCAGGATCTTGACTGAAAATTTGTTGAGCAATTATATTGCTTTGGCAAAAGGCCTTGGGATGTCCGCGCTAGTAGAAGTTCATTCGCCCGAAGAAGCCCAAAGGGCCCTTAAGGCAGGAGCTGAAATAATCGGAATAAACAACAGGGACCTTTCAACCTTTAATGTTGACATGAACACCACGATCAAAATTCTCGAGTCGGTTCCGGACCTCAAAAAGAAAATTATTGTTTCCGAAAGCGGCGTTAAGTCGTGTGAAGACGTGAAGCGATTGACGGCAGCCGGCGTCGATGCGATCCTTGTAGGCGAGACAATATTGAAGAGCAGGGACGTGGGTAAAAAAATCCGGGATTTGCTGACCGGAACCTGAGACTAAAGTCTCGGTTCCTATATGGTGGAACCGCGAATTTATTCGCAGGTTCCAGCGCGCAGGCAATTGAATTACATTTTTTCTTTTGATATAATCGGGCTGAAATGAGAGACAAGAGTAAACCAAAACAAATGAACAGAGTCCAGTTCATCGTAAATGAAGGGATCATTTACAACAAACGCGACATGCTTACCCTCCTTCGCGACCTCGGACACGTCATGTACTACGAATTCTCCAAGGGAAAGATCGTCTCAAGGGGTAAGGGTTACATAATGAGGGTCTGCTCGAATTCCGAAGAGCCCACTCTCTTCCTCTCAGGCAGAATATACATCAATGTCAGCATATTCGATTACATCAGAGTCAATAAAGTAAAAGGCCAGGAAAAGACATTATTTGAGCTCTACAGCGGAGACCGCGTAATAAAGCTCCTTCCTGACGATCATCCCAGGAACCAGCCCCAGCTCTCCCAGAGCCTCTTTGCGGACAAGCTCATGGAGCTCGGCATAGCCGCCGACGAGCCGTGGGACAGCGCCGAAGAGGACGAGGGGCCCTACGGCGAAGAAGCCGGCAAAAACTGAAATCTCCCCGCATTTCTTCCGATATATAGTCAAGAGATAACACCGGCGCCTATTAAGGCCCTTTGAGGTGAGAGTGCTGTGATTTCCGAGCTTAAGGAAAAAGACGCGAAACTGTATTTATTCCTGAAATCAAGAGGTCCCCGGGATGGTCTCATCAGGTTCGATGAGGGCATCTGGGTGAGAGGACTCGAGAAGCTCTCCGAATACAACAAGCCCAAGTACTTCTTTGAATTTGAAGACAGGATTATTGATGAAATCGTTTCCTCGGTCCTCCGTTACCCTTCAGAAATGGCAAAACAGGAGATTATGCGCATCAAAACGATCGTTGATAACGGAGTGACTCCCACAAAGCACAACAAGACCTTCATTCAGAGCATCAGGAATTCGGTTGCTGGGGCTGTTGCCGTGGCGATCAAGTGCCTATAGTTTCTTGAAGAGGATCAGCGCTTCTTTTACCCCGTCAGCAACTGCCTGAGAAGTTATTGTAGCCCCGGTTAAAGCGTCCACATCATACTTTGCCTTCAGTTTGTCTATGCTGGTTTTTCCTTTGAACTGAGAAAGGAACTCTGGATCAGTGGCGTTAAGCCCAAGTCCCGGCGTTTCAATAAGGCTCAAGACTTTTACTCCTGTTACAACTCCTGAATTATTTATTCCGACGAGCATTTCAATCGGGCCCGCGTAGCCGGTGGGGGACACTTTTATTCCCTTTCCGACCGGTTTGTTGCCGAGTTTTGCCGTGTAGTACGTGACAAGGCTGTTATCGATAACTTTTTGCGCTTCTTCAAAAGAGTCTGCTTTCGGGAGAACCTCCTTGAGCGCCAGCCGGGTTTCCTTGATCTTTTCTGCTTCTATCTTTGGCGCCGTCAGAATGTATGTTCCCGACAATGCCGCTGCAGAAACCGCCGCAACTATCATCAAGAATACGCTTAGTCTGAATGATTCTTTCATAATTTATGTGCCGAAAGTCCTTCCTTTAAAATATCTGTCCAAAAGAGGTACTGTTGCGTTCATCAATAAGATCGAATAACAGACGCCTTCCGGATAGCCTCCCCACAGCCTTATTACCATTGTTATCACTCCGCAGCCGATGCCGAAGATCCACCTGCCCGGCTTGGTAACGGGCGAGGTGACAGGGTCTGTTGCCATAAAGAATGTTCCCAGAAGCAATCCTCCCGCTAAGACGTGAAATGCCGGATCTTCATTGAATATCATTGAAAATACGGCGACAGTTCCAATGTAGCTGAGCGGAATTCTCCATTCAATTACCTTTCTCCACAGCAGGAACATCCCTCCGAGGATCAGTGCGATCGCGCAGGTTTCTCCGATGCTTCCTCCGTGGTTTCCGAGGAGAAGCTTGATATAGATCGGCACGTGCTCTGCCATTTTGGTCAGAGCCATTGGTTTGAACTGCGCGAGCGGCGTTGCTGTCGTGACGGCATCAATTCCTGTAAGCGGGGCGAGCCATGTTGTCATCATAAGCGGCCAGGAAGCGACAAGGAAAGCCCTGCCGACAAGTGCGGGGTTGAATATGTTATATCCAAGTCCTCCGAAGAAGTGTTTTGCGATCACTATCGCGGCAACGGAACCCACGGTGCATGTCCACCAGGGGAGGGCCGGTGGTAGTGTAAGCGCAAGGAGTAATCCTGTTAGCGCCGCGGACGAAATGTCCGCTTTTGCGACCGGAAGTTTTCTGAACTTCAGCATTCCAAGTTCCGCCAGGACCGCTGTTATTATCGAGACAACTATGGGCAAGACAGCTTTTGTGCCGAAGAGGATTATCGCCGCGATAACGGCTGGCGTAAGGGATATCAGGGTATCTTGCATCATCCTTGCGCCGGACATTGTGTCCTTGACGTGAGGCGCCGGCGTTACCAGTAGTTTAATTTTCTTCTCCTCGGCGTTCATTTCTTCTTCATTAGCTCCGTTTTAGCCAATTTAATAAGTTGGACCAAATTTCTTTTTGTTGGACATACATACGCGCATATCCCGCATTCAATGCAGTCCTTGGCCCTGTACTCATTACACATGTCATATTTTCCGGATTCTGAGTAATCTCCCAGGAAGTTGGGGAGGATCTGCATCGGGCACGCGTCGACGCACTGTCCGCATCTTACGCACGGCTGAGCTTCAAGCTCATCAGTTTCTTTGTCTGTCAGTATCAAAATTCCGGTAGTTCCCTTAACGACCGGAACATCCAGTGTCCACTGCGCCACTCCCGTCATCGGACCGCCTATGATCACTTTCCTTGCGTTCTCAGGAAGCCCTCCGCACTGCTCGATTAGTTCCGATATGGGGGTTCCGATCCTCACGAGGAAGTTACCCGGATCTTTCAGGCTCTTTCCGGTTACGGTGACCACTCTTTCGATCAGCGGCAAACCGGTTCTAATGGTTTTTGCTACAGCTACGGCGGTTCCTACGTTGTTTACGACGACTTTAACATCCATTGGGAGGCCGCCGGAGGGGATTTCCCTTCCGAGAAGCGATTTTATGAGCTGCTTTTCTCCTCCCTGGGGGTATTTTGTTTTGACCACTTCAACTCGGATATTTTCGTCTCTTCCAACGGATTTTCTTATTGCCTCAGCTGCTTCAGGCTTATTGTCTTCTATAGCGACAATTCCTTTTTTGGCGTCAGCGGGTTTCATCATTGCCTTTAGGCCATAAACTACTTCATTTGCCTGTTCGATCATGATTCTATTGTCATTCGTCAGGTAAGGCTCACATTCCGCGCCGTTCAATATGTAATATTCGATATCCTTGTCATGCGGGGGATCCAATTTAACATGTGTTGGGAAGGCGGCTCCTCCCAATCCTACGATTCCGGCGGCTCTGACGATCCTTCTGATGTCCTGTTTGGATAGTTGTTCCAGTTCCGGATAGGGTTTTACGCTGAAGTGTTTTTCATCTTTCCCGTCCGATTCGATAATAATGCTTAAAACGTCCGCTCCATTGGGGTGGGGGTGTTTTTCTATCTTGGTTACTTTGCCGGAGACTGTCGCGTGAACAGGGGCAGTAATGAATCTTTGAACATCCCCAATTGGTTCCCCCAGCTTAACTTCATCGCCGACTTTAACCAGGGGTTCGCAAGGTGTTCCTGTGTGCTGGATAAGTGGGATTATTACCTTTTTGGGAGCTGCGGTGGCCCTTATGGGCTTCTTTTCGGTTAATTCTTTTTCCTCAGCCGGGTGGATCCCGCCGGTGAAGGTTTTGAAGAGCATAATGGAGCGATTTTACCACTTGAAGAGGATGATGTAAATAACTGGGAAGCGCAATTAAGGGCCATTTTTCTCGATATATATATAAGGATTGATGGTTATGTCAAAGAATGGAGTGAAAGTTTTTAGGATTAAACCCAGAAGAATTTGCGTCGATCAGGCGCGACTGCAAAATACTATCGGCAAGATCAGGTCGAATTTGAAGGATGGTTTCACAACTGCCGGAGTAAGCTCTTTGCCTCACAAAAGGTCTCCCAACGACCCAGTCTGGATCTCTCATTTCAATGCTTTTGAGAAGCCGGATCTCGTCTGGACGGAGCATGAAACGGGAAATTCCAGGTCATTCTATCAGCCCATTGATTCTCGCGAATGCGCTCTTGTCCTTTCGGCCCAAATGATAATTACCGAGGTTCCTGTTGTTATTCATTTCGCGGTAGCGACCTGTGTCGCGGTTACTCTTTATGATCGAGCGCGTCAAGTTGGTGCCGCAATACATCTTAGTGTAATGGATTCAGAGTCGGACTGTTTCAAGGGATTTATTGCCCTTGCTCTCCACAAAATGGGTGCTCTAAGGGGTTGTAATTTATTTAATGTTGAAGCCAAGATTTTAGGTGCCCAATGGGACAAGGAAGACAGGTCATCTCAGCTCGATTGGGTATACAGGATCAGGTCTTTCCTGGCAGATTGTTCCCTAAAGCTCCTGCCTGAAGAGATCGGCAAGGATGTTGATATTACCTTTGATCTAAGCGATGGCAGCGTTGAGACTCAACAACCAAACTATGATCTAGATTGATTGAACCACTTAATTTCCTCCCGGTGGCGGGTGGTTCAACAAATAGCGTGAAAATGCTATAATACGTGTCTCGCTAAAATGGGGGTAAGCCATGATGCGAACACCTGAAATCTTAAAGCCGCCGGAGTTCCCAGAAGGCCCGAAAGATATAATTGTGACTATTTTTAGCCCAATGTCCTAATAGTGACTTGGGTTTTTTGTTTGGCAGGATAATTGCAGAATAATTAAATATGGGCGCCTCATTAAGTGAGTGTGCTTGGAGGGTGTAGGGGAAGAGCTACAGGTGTTGAGGAATGCGACATGTTGGAGTGTGATGGAAATTACAAATTACAATAAACAAATTACAAACAATATACAAATTCAAAAGGAGAAAACTCCAAACAATAAGCCTTATGATTTAGAAGAAAGGACTTTATTGTTTGCAAAAGATGTTGTTTGTTTATGCAAGAGGTTGCCTTTTAATACAATAAACAGCAAGTTAATTGGACAGCTTATTAGATCTGCGGGTTCCGTAGGTGCAAATTATCGAGAGGCCAATGAGGCATTAAGTAAAAAGGATTTTGTTCACAGAATGAGAATAACCAGGAAAGAAGCGAAAGAAAGCAGTTACTGGCTGGAACTGATCGAAGAGGCAAATTCTAACCGGCAAACCGAATTAATTGCGCTGAACTCCGAATGCCGGGAATTAAGGAATATATTTACATCAATAATTGAAAAGGCAAAAAAATGAATGTTTCGGTCATTTGGTATTTGAAATTGAAATTTGTTTGTTAATTGCGGTTTGTAATTTGTGGTTTTTATGCGAAGAATATTATCATTAATCTTAATAATTGCTTTTTCGGTCACCTATATTGGCTCTGCTTTTGCTGTTGAGTCTGCTGGAGATGTTGAATCTGCGCCGGCTGTTGAAGCTCCTGCGACAACGATGGCTGCTCCCGGAAGCCCAATGAGCCCCGAAAGCCCTCCTATGACGCAGATGAATTCTGCGGGGCTTTCGGAGTTTCAAAACTTTTCGGATAAAGTTGTTGATGATCGTGTTGATCTTGCTTCCGGCTCACTGGTTATAAATCAAACCGATTTTGCTCTTCCGGGAAGAAACGGCCTCCACTTTTTACTCGCGCGGACATATAACAGTCGGCAATTTTCAATTTCTCCAAAATGGATGAGCCCTGCAGAAAAGCAAAGAATTGAGCTCATTAATCAAGGTAAAAGCCCAAAAGACATTGTTAATGAAGAGGCGAAGGGTTTAGTAAGTGATGCTTGGGGAGGGTGGATTGGCCACGGATGGTATTTCCCATTTACAGGGAAGTTAAGGGCAATCATTTATGATAAACAAGGAAGCAAAGATGACCTGCCTGAGAGTCAGGTTATCGTTCAATATAACGGCAAAAACACAAGATTCGAAGGTAACGGGAAAATATTTTATCCGCTTGATAAAGGTGCTCACAATATTGTCAAGGCTACGGAAGAGGGCTTCATGGTCATAACTAATGACGGGACACAATATCATTATGGTGTTTGTTCTTTCGATAAATATTACGGCTTTGAGGGTGATGATATCGATAACATGTGGCTGCACGATAAAAGTTATTTTATTTCAAAAGTTGTTGACACAAATGGAAATTCAATAGAGTTTCATTATGAAAAGTTCGGTTCAGAAGGAAGCGGCAAGACCAAGAAGAAGCATGAAGAAAAGCGGAAACCAACAGCTCAAGAACTCAAAATCTTCCCAACTTTTTATCATAAGTTTGATGTATGGAATTGGGCAGAGCTGTTAAACCCATTTTATTGGATACTTGGTACGTTCTTAAATGTGTTTGGGCAGTTACTTTTTTGGGAAGTCGTTCTGACTTACTATGAAGTTGCCAGTTACCATTCATATCCATATCGGCTGGCTGGCTTGACAGACACATGCGATCGTTCAGTAAATATGTTCTATCGGACGGACTATTCCGATAATGGGGTTAGGGATTCTCAAATAGACAGAATTGATTTTGTTGGCTCGAATGGCATTTCTTTCAAATATAAATATGATTCTCACGACAATTTGATAGAAGTGATCCCTCCTCTTGGCAACAGTTCGAAATATAGCTATTTATACCACTCTCAAAATCTGCCGGAAGGATATGACGATGAAGGTCATTTATTGTCTTTAATTACTTATCCTACCGGAGCAAATATTGGCTATAGTTACCGTTGGTATAATCCAATCGAAGATGAGTTGGCGGATACTGAAGATTTTAAGGAGGGTGCTGATAAGGATTTTTCTTACTATACCGTTGTTCGGCGCGATGTCGCTGGTTCGGTCTGGTCCTATGACTATAGCGGGGGGAAGGTATACAGCCGATATGTCAATGATCCGAAGGACGGAACTGTATGGAGTGTTGGAAATGTTTCTGTAAGAGATCCATTGGGGCGTGAGTCATTATATTCTTTCGAAGAGGGGTTGATAAAAAATATTGTTGATCCCTTAGGATATTCATTAAAGCATCAATGGCAATATAAATGGAAGAACTTATTGAAAGTGGAAAGTGCGAGAGCTGGAAAAATAATGCGAAAGGCCTGGGATGAATATGACGGGTTCGGGAATTTTAGAAGCTTTAAGGATTCTGGGGATACTGCTACTCTTTCTGATGACAGGATATTTCGTTCCGAATACCTTCATGAAAGTAATTCTTTATACTTCGATAAGCATGTGGTTGACAGGAAGAAACTTGAGTGGGTCGAAAACCAGAACAAGCGATTTCGTGAAATTTCCTTCGAATATGACCCGGAAGGCAAAGGGAATTTGCTAAGGAGAGTTGAAAAAAGCGGATCTGGCAATGCTATAACACAATATCAATATGATCTTTACGGCAACGTTATCAAGGAGATAAGTCCAAATGGCGACGTTGCTGAATTTGAGTATGGAAAAGAGTGCAAGAGCGCATATATGACCAAACTTTCCAAGCTTGTAGGCGGGGATACTCTTGTTTCGGCAAAGTCTTATAATTTTTCAACAGGGCTCTTAAATACTGAAACCGATTTCAATGGAAATACTGCAAAATTTGGATACGATAAAATTGGCAGGATGAGTAGAAAAATTAATCCTGACGGCTCATTTTTAAAATATTCATACAATGATTCTTCAAATGAGATAGTTGTGACGAATGAGAAGGGCAGCACAACAACTTATAAATATGACCAGCTTGGCAGGATTGCCGAAGTTCAATTTCCTGATCGCGAGATAATGAGCTATCAATATAACGCGGTTTCAAAGATTTCGTCTATCACAGATAGGGCTGGCAGAAAAACAAGTTATTCGTACGATGATCTGGACAGGATAGAATCAATAATTTTCCCCGATGGCTCAAGGATCGAATATTCTTATGATGATTCTCGAGGCGCAACAATTGTTTCCGATTCGTTGGGGAATTCGACTGACTATAAGTATGATAACTTTGGAAATCTTGTCGATGTGAAAGAGGCTGATGGCTACAGGGCTTTGTATGATTATAACCCGATTGATAATTTGGTGAAAATGACTGACCCAAGAATGCTTTCGATAAAATATTTGCATGATGCGCACGGGAAACTTCTTGAGACAAAATATGCTGATGGTTCTAGTTATCAGTTTGAGTATGATCGAAATGGCAATCCGATTAGCAAGAGAGACGCGAATGGACAGCGAATTACATATGCATATGATGAGCTCGGCAGGGTCACGAAATCCGAATATTCAAATCCCGCTTTTAATGCAACAAGATTTTATGATGAAAATTCGAGTAGCAATAGCAAAGGACTGTTGTCCAGGGTTAACGATCCTTCAGGAACTACTTCTTACAACTATGATGTTATGGGGAGGATCACGGAGACCTTAAAGACTATAGGCAGTTCGACTTACAGCACGCAATACAGCTATGATGCCGTGGGGAACCTGCTTTCCGTTAAGGATCCTGTTGGAGGCTTGAGGACATATTATGAATATGACGAATTAAATCGTGTGGTTCAGGTGAGGAGGGACAAAGCTTCCGGCGGTCAGGTTTTGGTTGCCAGTTATTCTTACAATCCTTCAAATACTGTTGATGGGATTATCTTTGCAAATGGCAATAACATGAAGCTCACATACGATTTGAGGGATAGGGTTGATACGCTTGTAATAACAGACAGAAATGGCAGTGAGATCATTAAGTATAATTATGACTATGATTCTGCGGGCAATCTCACGCGTCATCAGCTATCTCCTTCTGATTCGTTCTCTTACGAGTATGATAAAGTTTATAGATTGACGAGGGCGGAATTTCCGTCTGAAGATGATTCAGAGTATTCTTACGATCCTGCCGGGAATAGAACTTCCCTCAAATATGCTTACGGCGATGTTGAATATTTTTATGAACCCAAATCTAATCAGCTCGATTATTTTAATGTCAATTTGCATGGCAAAGTTGATTATACGCATGACAAGAACGGCAATCTTATTCGGGAGGATAAGATTGAAGGAGGTGAAGTTGTCCGTTCTGTTGAGTACAAATATGATCCGGAAGACCGGTTAATTCAGATCAAATTAAGTCAGTCGAAGATAGATAATGTGGAAATGCCCGACTTAGAGCCGAAAGTTATCAATATGGTCTATGATGCCAATGGGATGAGGGTTAAGAAGACGGTTAATGGTGGAACTACTTTGTATCATTACGACCTTGCCAACAACGTTCTTTGTGAGACTGATGAGAATGGCCAGGTGAAAGCAACTTATGTTTATGCTAATGGAATGCGAATAGCTTCTGTATTGCCTGATGGCAACGTTCAATTCTTCCATAACGATCCTCTAGGAAGCCCTATTCTGATCTCGGATGAAGAGGGAAATGCTGTTCAGAGGTATGTTTATGATCCTTTTGGGACGGTAATTGTCAGTAAAGGCGAGAATGATAATCATTACACATATACGGGTAAGGAATTTGATGCTGGATCTGGCCTTATGTACTACGGCGCACGTTTTTATGATCCCAAAATCGGCCGCTTTATTACAAAGGATATTGCCGAGCCGGATTACGGCAATCCGCAGTCGTTAAACAGATACGTTTATTGTTTGAATAATCCCTTGGTTTATGTAGATCCGGATGGGTTAGATGCAATCCTGTACGTTGATCGTTGGGGTGGATTTGGCTTGGGGCATATGGGGTTATATTATCAAAATCCTGATGGCAAATGGTTTAGGGCCGATTTATATGCCGAAAGAATGTGGTTTCCCTTTTATTCGCCGGGTGAGTTTAATATTCAGCCGATCGAGGATGCAGTAATTGCCAGTGTTTTACAAGGAAATCGAAACGACTTTTTATACTTTAAAACGACCATGATGCAGGATGAGTTGGTTAGCCAATATTTAGCTTCGAGGCAAATGCAATTTAATCTCGGAATAGAAAAATATGATTTACTTTTTAATAATTGTGTTTATCTAAGCGTAAATGCCTTGCAGTTTGCGGGAGCAATTAACTCCAAAGTTATTCTATTTCGAAAGCCCGGACCTGCTTTTGATTTTCTGAGAGAGCAGATTTTTTACAATAGAATGATAAATAACCTTAATAAGATTCAATTGTTAGATTTTGAAGGAGGTTGGTATGGGCAATATCCAGCGCCACAGCAGGCAGCCTGGAATTAGCCATTAATTATGGGGAAAAATAAAATCATTTTACTGATATTTATAGGTTTGTTTGTTTTTCTTTGTGTTCGAATAATTTTTCCTGACATTTTTTGGCGAAAAGTGCGGATTGTTGAGAAGGTTATTGTGCCGCAGGGAAGGCGCTTATATATTGAGGAAACTGCAACAGGGGTTGTTGAAAAAAGAATTGTTGATGGCTCTACTGTTACTTATTTCCTTGATAAATATGATAGTAAGTTGTTGTATTCTTCCTTTTCCGTTCTGGACAATTCAAACCAAGATCAGCTATTTGTCTTTGATATGTTGAATAATTCTAGCTCAAACTTTCTCAAGCTAAATATTCCGAACATCATAATTTCATCTGCAATTTTTAAACCTGAGACAAAAACGTTATTTGTTTTATATGATTTAGATGGCTTGAATCGATTGCGTGTTCTGAATGGCAAAACCGGAGACACTATTAATGATATTAAGGTTGATGCTTTTGCCCATTTTATTGACGCAAATACTAGCAACATTTTATTGAGCAATGCTTACAGGAATATATTTATTTCGTCATCATTGACTATGTCGCACCCTCAGCATTTCTCAATTTTTTCTTTGGGTCTTGATTTGGAAGACATTAATCTTCTTGATGTGCAAGGGTTTAATGCGATATTTAAGCCGGATGATCCCAATATTATTGCTGCCATTGATAGGGATAAGCGACTTTTTACTTATGACATAAGCAATAAAATCAAGAAAACATATAGCATTAAATGCAGATTTATTAAATGGATTGAAGGGACAAATAGTCTGCTGGTTGTTATCCCAAAGTTTTCTCCGGTTGTAGGTGAGTTCGCCGATATCGGTGTTTATGATTTGGATCAAGGGAAATACACAAGAGTTATGGGTGGATATGTTTCTGTTTATAAGGCTTTTTATGAATAATAGGGTGTTAATATGAAAGGCATAATTGTCAATATTCTTGCTTCAATTTTGTTAACTGTATTTTACTTTAAATTTCCTTTATTTATATATTCGTTATTCTCAGAGAGTCAACCGAGGAATTGGATTGTTTTTTGTTGTTTCGTGCTTCTTTGGCTGTTTGCGACTATTTTATTTTTAAAATTGATGTCAAAGGGTAGGATTTTTTCTCAATTTGCCAGTAGTGTTTTGCTTGGCTTTATGATATTTATCGCAAGTGGTCTTTTGGCGTTTATTTCTGTTTGTGTTTTTATTTTCCTTGATCATTTTATTGCGCCTTTAATGTTGTTTTTGTTAATTCTTTCTTTGGCGGCGTGTTTTCAATATTTGTTGCTGCTTAAGTTCGTTTTCCCGAAAAGCTTTGATCTTATAACCATTTCGTCATCACTCGTATTTATAATTCTTGTCCAAATGCTGTTCAACTTTTTGCCTGATGGCTTCACCGGTCTTTTTCAATACTATATTTGGGTTGTTGGTTTTTCTGAAATTTATATTTTGCTTTTTATTTATATGCTGCTTTTTCACAATTTTGTTGTTTCTAAGTCCATTAGCGATAAAGGAGCAGCGCAATAACGGTTGAGGAATTTTTAAATGTTTCTTAAACGAATTATCTTAATAAGCCTGATACTTTTCCTGCCGGCCGCCGCCTGCGCCTCCCTGCGCCCGATTCAGCCGGTGGTGGGCAATATCGACAATTCGACAATAGCCGACGAGATAATTACAACTTCGTTTGACGGCAATCTCTATGCGTGGAAAGCGGACAGAACCCTCCTTGACGGCAACTGGCCTGTGAAATTCGACGGCTTTGTCTGCGCAAAACCTGCTTTACTTAATCTGGATAAAAACCCCAACGACCTGGAAATCCTTGTCCCGGTTTGTGATTACTCCGGCAAATACTATCTCTATGGCCTTCAGGGAAGCGGTAATATCATCCGCGGATGGATCAAGGAACTTAACTTTGCTGTTTATTCCGGGCCTGCTGTCGGGAAGATTGATAATAAAAAAGTTGTCTTTCTGGGCACCCAGGATGGCCTTGTTTATGCGTATGACGTGGATCCATGGCAGCTCCGGCCCGGCTGGCCGAAGGATTTTGGATCGGGGAAAGTCGTTTCGACATCATTAGCAGACCTGAATGCAGACAAAAAGGCGGAACTGATCGTTACTTCCGGTGCGGGCAGAATCGTAGCTGCCGACAATATTGGGGGGGAATGGAATATCATATCGGAGTTGAATGTTGATTCCGGCATAGCATGCCCGGCAGCGTCAGCTGATCTAGACGGGGACGGCAAGCTTGAATTAATTGTCGGAGCCTCGAACGGAACAATCTATGTCTGGACCTACGATGAGGGAAAACTTAACCCTTCCTGGTCACTGTTGGTTGGCGATGCGATCCTTTCTTCGCCTATCATAGCCAACATGGATGACGATAAGGAGCTTGAGATCGCCTGCTATTCTACGGACGGCAAACTGAACATAATCAATAATGACGGTTCGCTTATCGAGGATGGATTGATTGGTGGTTCTGGCGGATTGTCTCCTGAGAGAAAAGGTGATTTGCTGCCCGGGATATTGGGCAATGAAATTTTCTTCTCGCAGGCCGGATCCTATGTTTCAAATATCTATAATGCCAATCCAAAATTCTCCATGACCGAATGGGGGATATTCCACCACATGAAGCAGCCGATCGTGGTCGATCTGTCTGCAAATCCGGATCCGTTTTCCCCAAATAGTGACGGCAGGAAGGATACTACGTCCATTACTTCCCAGATTGAAGCATCTTCGAGCTGTAAGGGTTCTTTGAGTATTTATGATTCAAATTTTAGGCTGATGAAAGTTTTAAAGAATGGGGAATTCGCCGGTACCAGCCAGACTGTGTGGGATGGCAGCGGTGACAGCGGAGGTTTTGCCAGTTCGGAATCTTACAGCATTCTTCTCCAGCTGGAATCGGAGTTGAGCGATAAGATAAGTCAGTTAAGCTCAGTTGTTGTTGACACAATAAAACCTTTCTTTGTGTCGTTCAATGTTACTCCGGAGGTTATTACTCCGTCGCAAAGCAGTTTGTTCGGTTATTATCCGTCAGAAGCATCTCAGCTTTTGATCGTGCTTTCTAATGCTGACGGCGAAATTTATAAAACTCATTCTGAATTTCTTGATCCTGATGGAACCACGCTTGAGGCTTATGAATTCGAATGGGACGGTTCCGGAGACCATAATGAAATTTTCAGCGGTGCTTATACTTACGTTGCTACTCTTGAAGATCCGGCGGGAAACCGCTCTGATCCAATGGAAGGGCTTCTGACCGTTGATATTGATGCTCCATTCTCTCCTGATGCTGCTGGCGATGAAATTCGCGTGTCTTTTTGCCCCGCCCCTGGCGTCCAAAAACAATCGTGGGAA
>Ga0209536_100003184_pt1 | contig 26456 bp, 20 predicted proteins | sample DeeMarSeWOR28_12_FD_187461 | JGI IMG/M metagenome (GOLD analysis project Ga0209536, IMG submission 187461) | Marine sediment microbial communities from White Oak River estuary, North Carolina - WOR-2-8_12 (SPAdes) (version 2) | ecosystem: Environmental > Aquatic > Marine > Intertidal zone >...
CTCCTTCTCCGTCTGCAGGGCTTCCAGAACGAAACGACGTTGGATCTTCAGCGTTGTCGTGCGGGGAAAATCCGGCTTGTCCCAGACAGTGAATGCCTGGATTTTCTGGTGGTCGGCAAGATTCGCATTCGCGGTTTCCACAATCGATTTCCCGTCGCTCTCACCTTCTTCAAGGAGCAGCACAGCATGGATGACGGTCTGGCCGTTCTGTTCCCTGCCAAGCACGCAGGCTTCCTTGACCATGGGATTCCGGTTGAGTTCTGCTTCTATATCTTCCGGGTACACATTCATGCCGCTGGCGCTCAGGATCATGTTTTTCGTCCTCCCCTTGATGCGCAGGTACCCTTCGCTGTCTATCTCGCCCACATCGCCGGTTCTGTACCAGCCTTCTATAAAATACTTTTCATGCAAATCAGGCCGTTTGTAGTACCCCTGTGTTACATTGTCTCCCCTGACAAGTATCTCACCCTCATCGGTGAGTTTGATTTCCTGTCCCGGCAATACCTTCCCCACAGTACCCGGGCGTGGATCCGCGACAGTGTTACAGGTCACTATGGGGGAGGTCTCCGTGAGACCGTATCCCTGAACCACTTTAAGGCCCATGGTATTCCAGAAGTTTTCGACAACGCCATCCAGATGCGCACCACCGACTGCGAAGAAGGCCAGCCTGTTACCGAATTTCCTATGCACCGACCTGAACAGTATCTTCCGTAATCCTCGCGGCAATCCCCGGGCAAGACGGAGCATCCTGTCGAAACTCTTCTCCATACCCTTTGATTCAACTTCCCTTAAAATAGCTTCCCGAAAGGTCTGGAGCATGAGAGGAACGGTAATAACCGAGGTGCTGTTTTCTTCCTGCATGGCCTGTATTATGGCGGTTGATTTCCTGGTCCTGAGATAGGTGATCGAACAGCCGTAAAAAAGCGGAATAAAGAGCCCCGCATTCTGCTCCAGCATATGGCTGAGGGGCAGTACGGAAAGAAACTTCCAGTTCGTATCGTAGGAGAGCACTTCACTGAGGGAGGCAATGTTCGATACGATATTTTTATTCGTGAGGATGACGCCTTTGGGTTCCGCCGTCGTGCCGGAAGTGTACACGATTTCGAGGATGTCGTCCCCAGTGATATCGGGTTCATTATAGACAGGTGGGATTCCCCGTATCTGATGGAGAAGGTCCTTGGTATTCCACCAGGTAATGTCCGACTCGATATTCATGTACCTGGATTTGATGCCGACCTTTGCACCGGTTTCTCCGGCAATATGTCGGACAAAATCAGGCTTCACCCTTGCGTCCAGGGGAACGGCTATCACCCCCGTAAGGGAGCAGGCCAGCAGCGCCGCCACCCATTCCGGGCTGTTCGGGGCCCAGAGAAGGACCGCATCCCCCTTCTGAAGGCCGTGGTTCTGATACCAGTTCGCCATACGGTATGCAGAATCGTAAAGATCGAGATATGAAATTCGGATTGACCGGAAACCCGTTTTAAACACAAGCGCCTCACGGTCATGAAATTTGTAGAGTATGGGCTTGAAGTAATTTGCTAGAGTATCACCGTTCATGGAAACCTCACCGATGAGACCACATATATGATTTATGGGTCAATAGTCAGCACTCAACGATTATTTTGATTCCCTCACGTGTCTCGGCAGTAGAATAGGCACGCGACACTTCCGACAGTGGAAATCTGTGTGTCACCATCGACTGAACATCCACCTGCCTGTTCTGAACCAGCCTGATGGCGCGTGGATAGGTGTGTTTCATCCGGTGCACTGCCCGGATTGTCAAATCCTTGTGGCGGGCTGTCGATGCGGAGAATGCCGTCCGGTCATCGGAAGGAATCCCGATCAACATTACATTGCCGCCGGGTTTGACGCCCGCAATCGAGGCTTCAACGGCTTCGGGATCCCCGGCCGCTTCGAAAGCCACATCGACTCCGCGTCCTTCCGTCGCTTTTAAAATCGCATCCACTTCCCGACCGGCCCCGGCCTCAAATACCGTTGCTCCAGCTTTTCGCGCGGCTTCGATACGGCGCTGCATCCCGGGCAATTCAGTGGCAAAGATGGACGTAACGCCTGCAGCGCGCGCCACCTGGATCACACAGAGACCGATGGCACCGCAGCCGAACACACCCACGCTCATTCCCGGATTGACGAACCCGCAATCGACGGAATATATCGCCACGCCCAGCGGTTCGAGCATGACACCCTCGACATCGGTCACGGAATCCGGAAGTGCGAAGAGGCACTTTTCCGGCCAGGCGATAAATTCGCGGAGCGCGCCGTCATACGGCGCGTGACCGGCGAAGCGCAGTGACGAACAAATGTTCGGATTTCCCTGCTGGCAGAATTCGCATATGCCACAGGGACACGCTGGATCTATGGCTACACGTTCTCCTTTTCGAGGGCCGGATTCTATCACTCCGGCACACTCGTGGCCCAGGACCATAGGTTCGACAATCCTGTCGCTCCCGATGCCCCCCTCTCTCAGCCAGTGCACATCCGATCCGCATACACCGACTGCCGTCACTTTCACAAGCACTTCATCATTTGCCGGAACCGGCGTCGTCTCCTCATGAAGACGCATGTCGCCTGCGCCATGAATTCGAGCTACCTGCATATCGCCTTCTTTCCGTGTGGGCCAGCCACACCAATTTTTAATTTACACGTATTCTCCTGGTGCGTATCTGAGTCTTTGCGGATTCATATCCATCAGCGGTAGCCATTACCGTAACGGTTCCGGGCTTATCACCAAGCGACCTCAAAATCAGCACCGCCTTGCCATAAAACAGGGTGTGCTGGATCGACTGGAAGGATTCCATTGAAAGCGGGTTGCCGTTTCCGATAGCGGCGATCTCCGCAGGACCTTCCACTTCGAAAGTTACTGAATCATCAGCCAGGGGACAGGCATTCCCTTCACTGTCTACAGCTTCCACCAGGACATAGGAAAGGTCGAAGCCATCCGCTGTGATCTCCCTACGATCAGGTGTCAGCACAAGCTTTGCCGGATCCCCTGCAGTTTTCACGACTGCTTCCCCGACAACAACACCGTTTTTATAAGCCACGGCCCTGAGTTCCCCGGCCTCATACACCACATTCATCCAGCGCAGGCGATAACGGTCTATGACGGCATAATATGCTCCGTCCAGGCCGTCGGGAACGGTGTCCAGCTTCGTGCGCTTTCCCAACGAGCGACCGTTCAGGAAGAGTTCCGCAGAGTCGCCGTTGGTGTAGACAAACACGGGAACCGCCATACCCTTCCGGTCGTGCCAGTTCCAATGAGGAAGAATATGAACAGTCGTTTCATCCGGCCGCCAGTAGCTGCGGTATAGATAATAGCGATCCTTGGGTATACCGCAGAGATCGACAATGCCGAAATAGGAACTGCGTGCCTGGCGCACATAGGGTGACGGTTCGCCGAGGTAGTCGAAACCGGTCCAGACGAATTCTCCAGCCACGAAAGAGTCGGTCTCCATCAGGTAGAAATCACGGTCGGCGACGTCGGACCACCACATCGCGTTGAAATCATAGGAACTGACCTGGCTGATTTCTCGAGAGAACTGCGTTTTAGATTCCGGAAGTGGGAAATCGTAGAAGCCCCGCGTACTTACGGTTGAAGCTGATTCGCTGTAAATGAGGGGCGTATCGGGATGGGTTTCATGGAATCTTCCGTAACGCCTCATGTAATTGTAGCCGACGGCATCCAGGGCATCGAGAACATTGCTGTCTCCGTCTGCAGGATTGTCGTTGCCGATTGTAACCGGACGCGTTGGATCGTACTTCAGCACAAAATCCCGCATAAACGCAACCCGTTCGGCAGTCTTTCCCCAGCCGCGTTCACCGGTACCGATCTCGTTCCCGATCGACCAGAGAACCACACTCGGATGGTTGCGGTCGCGCATGACGAAATTTCTGATTTGCCGTTCACCGAACGTTTCCAGCGGCTCGTCGGTTACATGATCGGCCGTTGCTTCCCATTTGTCGAATGCCTCGTCCCACACAAGGATCCCCATCCGATCGCAGAGATCCAGCACTTCCGGCGCCGGCGGATTATGGCTGGTGCGAAGGGCGTTGGCGCCCATTTCCTGCATGATTTCAAGCTGCCTCTGCATGGCACGCACGTTAAAGGCTGTACCCAGCGGCCCCTGGTCGTGGTGAAGGTTCACACCGTGCAACTGTACCCGGCGGCCGTTGAGATGGAATCCGTCGTCGGCCGTAAACTTATATGTCCGGATGCCAAAGGCAGCTGTCTCCTCATCCACGATTCGACCGTCGGCTGAAACGACCGCTTCAGCTTTGTAGAGTTCGGGATTGTTCACATCCCAGCGACGCGGATTTGAAATTTCCAGTGTCTGAACTGCATCGGCGGAGCCGCCCGACGGAATAGCAATCGATGACGTTCCTCCCGCTACCCGGTTGCCGCCGGGATCCATCAGCGTAATCTTAACATCTGGATTTACGCTTTTATCGAGATGGTTCTCTACAGTCACAGAAACCTTCACCCAGGCTTCATCTCCGGTCACGGAAGGAGTCGTCACGAATGTTCCCCAATGTGCCATATGTACCGGATTGGTGATCGTCATCATAACCTTGCGATAGATACCCGCGCCGGGATACCAGCGCGAGCGGTGACGGCGTGTATCGGCAACAACGGCGATGACATTCTCTTCTCCAAATTGTACAAAGGGAGTCGCATCGATCCGGAAGGAGTTGTAGCCGTAATCCCATTCACCGGCGAATCGACCGTTAATATAGACCTTCGGAAATGCCATCACCCCGTCGAAATCGAAATACACCCGGCGATCTTTATACCCGGCATCCAGGGTGAATGTCTTTCGGTACCAGCCTACGCCTTTCCAGGGAAGCTTGCCGGTGGAACCGTCTCCGGCAGGATCAAACGGTCCTGTGATCGCCCAGTCATGCGGGAGCCGTATCGCTTCCCACGCGGAATCGTCAAAGTCCAACCGGAGAATGTCTTCATCCTGTTCACCTTTCATAAACCTCCAGTCGCTGTTAAAGTCCTGGACTATTCGTGGTTGGCCGTTTGAGGCACAGCCGAAAATCAACAGAGCTGCAAGGATGACCATGAAGGCCATGCCCAGCTTCATGGAACGGGTTAAAAAATGGTTCATTTTTCGCCTCCCCTATCCTCATCCATTTCCCTATTTAAAGGTATCTGCAGAATTCCGTCTCCTGTTACATCCTCCAGATCACACCACCACTTTTTGGCAGAGTCTGGTTTCCCGTAGCCCAGAACATCATCAAGCCAGGGAGCAATGCTTCTGGCAAATGAGGAATGGCGCAATAATGCACCCGCGGTGCGATGCAATGGAGTGTAGGGTTTGTTCCATGGGCAAACGGTCAGGCAGGTTCCGCAGCTGGCGCCCTTCTGGTTCCCGACCCTCATGGACGTGCACTTTTTAATATCGCAGGGCCATTGCTCGTACCCGTTACGCATAACCTTGGCGCCGTCGCTTAGTGCACCGGACGGGCATTCGCGCGCACATTTCTTGCACTTGGAACAGAAATCCTGGAGACCGAAATCAATAGGCCGGTCCGGTAGCAGAGGCAGATCCGTGGTGACCACGGATGCCTTGAATCTCGGACCTAAAAACGGATGAAGAACGCATTCACTCATTCGACTCACCTCGCCCAGTCCAGCCCATAGAAGTATGGGCGGAACGACGACCTGGTAATTCATGGCGTGATGCGCCCGGGCGGGAAACCCGAGTCTTCGTATGTAATCAGCCAGAAGACAGGCGATGAAACCCGAGGCGGAGTATGCCACAAAGCTCATTGAATTACTGATCCAGTCGTGGCCTGACGTGGCATCGGCTGTTTTCGAATCCTGATCCACAAGAACTGCGATGGCATACTTGTGACTGAGCGTGATCGGATCCCCTGTCGATGCACTATGAGAATAGACCGCATATTGAGGGAGTTCGCAAATACCGACGGCGTCCGCTCTCAGGAAATAGGCCGTCTCTTTGACATGATTGGATAAATATTCAGGATCTCGCGATATGGGCCCTTCACGCGCCGCCACATCTCCATCTACCATTTCCCGCAGTTTCAGCTGCATGGTCACGAGCGACGCAGAAAGCGGATGTTTTATCGAAAACCGCTTTCTTTCTTTTTGAAGAAACGGTCCGTACTCCCCCCGATTAGCCAGATTAAAACCATGATCGGCTTCATGGGTTCTCTTAATCTGCTCTTCATGGATTTTTATGGTTGGGTGATCGATTCTTTTGATTTTGTGCATCGGGAATGTTTCCCGGGCTCGTTTATGATATCCGCTCATACGAACTCCCAAATGGTTTCAAACCCTGCCAGCATAATACCCTCCTCTTTATTTTTCAGCCCATATTTCTTCCAGGTTTTCAACTTTCCCCAATGGCAGCAACGGATACTGGTTTGAGAACCGGCTAAAAATATTTTAGTGTGTTTGATAAAGAATGATTTTTTTCTTGACATATCTGATATTAGTACTATTATATAGTACTATGAGACCTAAAAATTCTGCCCTTAGCGGGCCACAACTGGAAATTATGAACGTAGTCTGGCGCTTGGGTGAGGCGACTGTGCGCGACGTTTACGAAGATGTGCGCGCCCGGAGACCCATCGCGTACACGACTGTCATGACCACGATGAAAACCATGCAAGCCAGAGGGCACCTGAAGAAACGCACGGAAGGCCGCGCCTTTGTTTATTCATCCTCCCAACCCAAAAAACGGATGCTTCGAAGTATTGTAGAAGATTTTATCGATCGTGTATTCAATGGATCCACCGAACCTCTACTGGTGCACCTGGTTGAGCAAAAGCGCCTATCGGAGAAGGACCTGGAAAAAATCTGGAAAATGATTCGGGAGAAAGAGCAGCAGTGAAGAAATTCCGACAATAGGTCGGAATTACTTCCCCAGGAAAAAGCCATGGGAACATCCTGTTGAGAAATAGTGTCTATCTGAAAAGGAAATAAAAAACAAAGAATGATTCAAAAGAAATACAGAAAATAACAAATCTTTTTTCAGAGGAAATGATGGCACTTCCCGTTTGGATCGACAATCTTGTCGCATACAGCCTGCAAATAGCAATTCTGGCTGCCGCAGGCACTCTGCTGGCGTACATGTTTCGATTACGTTTACCTCGAGTGTCGCTCCTTTACTGGCAGATACTGCTCCTTGCCTGCGTGTTCCTCCCCGTGTTGCAGAAGTGGGAACACCCAGCAGCTGTTCCAATACCGCCAGCTACGACAACAATGGAGATACATATTCCGAGCGCAAGCGTATTTGCGGGGCCTGTTCCCATAAATAATTTGCCTATAACGGAAACGATTGTATTTATCCTTGTTGCAGGAGCTGTGTTGCGGATGATATGGCTGGCAATAGGCTTTGTGAAACTACACCTGCTGCTGCGCAAATCCAGCAGACTCGAAGAGGTGCCGCCCATCGCCCGCAAACTGTCCTCTGCAATCGGTATTCGAGCGCGTTTCTATCTTTCCGGCGAAATCAACAGTCCCGCCACATTCGGTATTATCACTCCAACCATCATCCTGCCCGGTGTTTTTCACGAAATGAGCCGGGCTTGCCAGGAAGCCGTCGTCTGCCATGAACTCCTGCACGTACGCCGACGTGATTGGATACTGGTTTTAATAGAAGAGATTATACGTACTGTTTTTTGGTTCCATCCCGCCGTCTGGTGGCTGCTCTCGAGAATACATCTCACCCGCGAACAATCGGTTGACCGTGAGGTTGTATATCTGACAGGCAGCCGGCAACCCTACCTGGATTCGCTGCTGGAAATCGCCCGGATGAGCGGGCGTACAAAAGTTGTTCCAGCTCCGCTTTTTCTAAAAGAGCGCCAACTGGTCGAGCGGATCGCTCTGCTACTGAAGGAGGTACCCATGAATCGAAAACGATTGGTTCTAAACTTTACAGGAATTGCAATACTGCTTACGGGAACGGTTCGTCTGGCAAGCGGATGGTTTCCTCTGACAGGCTCGGCTTTAATAATCCAGGAGGAAACCTCAGCTGAGGAAATCGGATCGCAACAGCCTAAACCCGCACCTCCTCCGACTATACCCGGAGTTGTCGTAGGTGGTATGAAAGGAGTATCGGACAGTCCGGCACCACCGCCCAAACCGAATCCAGCCAAAGCTGAAGTTAAGACCAGTATTATAGTGAACAAAGAGGAAGGCCAACCGCTACCTCCTCTGCTTAAGATTATTCGTAAGGTCGATCCCGAATATCCGGAATCCGCTAAGAGAGCGCGTATTCAGGGTACTGTCGTATTGGACATAGCCGTGAATGAAGAAGGCAATGTCACTAACATCAAAGTTTCTCCGGAATATAGCGGACATCCGCTTCTTAGACAGGCCGCGGTGGATGCAGTGAAGCAGTGGAAGTACGAACCGGTTCTTTCGAACGGGGAACCTTCGGCTGCTACAACAACCGTTATGGTCCATTTTGTCCTGCCGGAAGATCCGGCAATCCCCCCTCAGGGCATAGCTGGCGGTATAGTGGGGAAAATACCGGGTGGTGTCGTCGGCGGTGTTGCAGGAGGAATTCCGGGTGGTAAGGCAGCTCCGCCGCCACCTCCTCCGCCATCCCCTCAGCCTCCCCAAAAAATAGCCGGCGATACTGAAGCAGCACTGGTGGATCCGAAGCAGTTCATTAAGGAAGAAAATGATTCATCGCAACAAACCGGACAGATTATAGAGATCAACGCCCCGGTATCTAATCTCATTCGTAAAGTCCCGCCTAGATATCCGGAACTTGCCAGGAGAGCGCGTGTTGAGGGAGAAGTCGTATTAAGGGTAACCGTCAACGAAGAAGGCTATGTCACAAACGTTGAAGTCATCAGCGGACATCAGCTTCTTAGACAGGCCGCAGTGGATGCCGTGAAGCAGTGGAAGTATGAACCGACTGTTCTGAACGGCAAACCCATTCCGGTTATCGCAACCGTCACAATTAATTTTGTTCTGCCGGAGAATACTGAAACACCACCCCAGGGAGAATCGGTTCCTCCCACGCGAGGTTCCTATTCTTCAATAGATACCGTAGATAAAAGAAACGACGCGTCTTCCGGAGAACTAAGCAATCCGGATGTAATAGTTGTCTCACTCAGTGAGTCCGGACAAATAGCAATTAACAAGAAAGCGATTAAGATTGAAAATCTGGGCAGAGAGCTTCAGAAGATACTCAGGGATCGTTCGAACAAGAACTTGTTCATGAAGGCCGATGCCAATGTAAGCTACAGCGATATAGTTAAGATTGTCGATATAGCCAGGGGGGCAGGCGCAGATAAAATCGCATTGATCACGGACAACACCAGATAGGAAATCCTGAATCCGTACTCATTGCGAGGTGAAACGGATACTGAACAGGTTTTACTGCATCCCCAGATCTTTCATTTTCGAAGACGTAAATACCCCTTTTTTCATCAGTTTTTCGGCTATTTGCTCGCAGAAATCACAATCCAGACATTCCCGATCACATTCCGTGACTTTCTCAAAGAATCCGGCCATATCCAGACTCTTGTTATCGAGATGCATCAGGTAGGACATCCCGTAAGAGTAGAGGTTACCCGCCATCAGCTCAATGAGGTCTCCATCCCAACTCTGCCGCATATATGCCTCCAGAGAACGGGTTATCATACTTCTGGAGCTTGAACGGCCTACCAGTTTGAAGAAGGTGGAGATTTCTCCATATTTCTCGGTATCTTCAGGTCGTACCCAACCGGATTTGAGCGCCTGAGACGGATCGCTTTTTGTCAATTGCAGACAGTTGAGGCTGAAAACGTTATCCTCACTTTTAACCCCGCCGATGCGGGGATTTCTGGACTTGTGCGAAATATAATTGAAGTGAAACTTCCTGAACGGGCACTTAAACAAACATCCCTCATTCACCATTAATTTCAGTTCAGCCCCGGTCCGTTCCTTTATTTTTTGGAGGAGTTTCAGGTTTCGGTTGATATTGACATCGGGAGTAATGACATCCGCGCCCGCTTTTTTAAAGATAATCGCTTTATGGATGCAGTCGATATCCCCCAGGACCGAGGCACAGATTTCAACCTGTGGGAAACGCTTCCGAACCTCTCTGATATACAACGGGTTCGCGATAGTAACAGCTTCCACTCCATATTCTTCAAAGGCCCGTTTCAGGTAGTTCATGGTTTCGTTCAAAACACCGGGCGCATACCAGTCGCTGCCTTCACAAATCGAATTGATCAGCAGATTCACACGGATTCCTTCACTGTGAATCCTTTTTATCACATCCGCAAAATCCTTGAATTCCACTGCCGGAGATATCCGTCCCGATCCGGCAAATTCCTGGGGACCGGCAAGATAGATTTCCCGGATCCGGTTGCCGTTGTGTTCTTTCCTTTTAAAAATTTCCGTGAGTGTCCCGGGATCATTGTTGTACGGAACGGAAAACTCGAGGTTACCCATAAATGTCTCCGGATTAGGGGGTCCGGCCGATTTCTTTCAAACCCGCGTTTCTCACAAGATTCCTTCTACAACGTTGAATCCGGCAATGTCGAAAGGGTCTCATTTTAAAACCTTTGAAAAACTCCGGTTTAATCCGCATTTTAAACGGAGGTCGGCCGCCTCGTTGTAAGCGCAGCGACCGAATCCCCGTGAGAGATGCGGTCTAAATCGGAAGAATGATACATCGATGCTTGCAATAATGAACGCGGTTTGGTTATCGGGGGAGGACTTTTATGACAAGCCCGGAACTTGGGACCGGCCTAGATAAACATCTCCTCATCCTGGTGAGGCTCAGCGGATGTATTCTTGCGTCTTCTGAAAAGGATGTCGAAACCCGCCCGGATTCCGCGTGTCAGAGCATAAATCTCATTTACAGGGGCCAAAATACGGTCATGCATCATCTTCAGCAGTTCCTCGGTTCGATTTGTAGCCAATTCGATCCTGTCCTTCATGCTCTGAACTTCCATTCGGGCGGTATTTGTGGTTTCCTCCAAAAACTCATCCACTCTTACAATTCTTTCATGTACTATTTCTGCCGCATCGACAATCTTGTCTTTTACGGGCCTGAATTCATTCCCGATGTCTCTTATAGTCGTCAGGGTTTCTTCGGCCTTCCCTGTAACGACCTCGACATTTTTCATCAGGTCCTTGCTTAAACCGTCCACCCGGTTGGTTAGCTGCCGGATTGTCAGGAATATCCTGAGGAAAACAAACGTCTGCACCAGAACCGCTATAGCCAGAATTCCAGTAAAGATCGCAAGGAGGATTTCTTGAGTTTGCATCTGGATTTATGCCTTTTCTTTTTCTTCCTGATAGGCCTTCTTGCCGGCGTCAATTGCCGCATGGAGCGAATCACGCTGCTGCTGGACTATTTCTTTCCCGCGGCCCAGATATTCCGAAGTCTTTCCCTTGACTTTTTCAGTTCGAGCAGCCACGGTGTCGGCCCCTTCACGGGCTTTCGTCATGATCAGCTTCCGGGTTTCTTCTCCGCTTCGGGGTGCTAATAAAAGAGCGGCAACAGCCCCAATCGCTGCACCCAACAGCAAAAATAAAGCCTTTTCACCGGCATTTGTTTCTTCACTCATGGGATTCTCCTCTGCTTATAATAACTCTGATAACACGCGCTGGTATTAATGTCAAATTCGAAATCCGGCGCAGAATTCTTCAGTCCATAAAGTCAGAATTCTCTGTAATTAAATCCTATTCCCTAATCATTGCAAATAGCAAGAGCGAATCACAATAAACCAGTTTGAAGTATGAAGAAATCATTGATGGTCTGCCGGACCTTGATGGACGAATGGCGGAGCAAGGATTCCGATCTTCAATCTATGATGTTCAATCTTAAATTATTGCAGACAACTATTGATGAAGCCCTTTTAAACCAGCTAATCTATAATGATCAACCATGCCGACAAATAAAAAGAAACCAGCCTCAAAACCGACAGGCAGAATAAAGCAGATCCTTAAACGGCTTGATGCGGCATATCCGGATGCCCGGTGTACGCTCCATCACAACACTCCCCTGGAATTATTAATTGCCACAATCCTATCCGCCCAGTGCACGGACGAACGGGTCAACCTGGTTACGAAGGACCTGTTCCAAAAATACAGAGCTGTTACAGATTACGCCAACGCGAAATCTGAAATACTGGAGAAGGATATCCGATCTACAGGTTTTTACCGCAACAAGGCAAAAAATATTCAGGCAGCCTGTCGAATGCTGCTGGCTAAATTCGACGGTTCAATCCCGGACACTATGGAAGAGTTGTTGCAGCTACCGGGTGTTGCGCGAAAAACGGCCAACGTTGTTCTGGGCGTCGCTTTTCACAAGGCATCCGGTGTTGTAGTGGACACGCATGTTTTTCGGATATCAAGGCGGTTGGGTTTCTCAGATGCCAAAACTCCCGAACAGGTCGAACGGGATCTGATGCGGAATCTTGAACAAAACAGATGGATCTCGTTTTCCCACCAGGCGATTCTTCATGGTCGCAGGATCTGCAAAGCGAGAAAACCTCTCTGCCCCGAATGCCCGATCGAAGATCTGTGCACTTCCGAAGACAAACAAAAATAGAAGCCAGAAGCCAGAAGCCAGAAGAAAATCATAGCGCGTATTTGATGTAATTCAATCACTCCTGATATCGGTCTTTATCTCCCGTTCTAATAACACCCGATCCGCCCTATGTAGAACATCCCTGATTTTTCTTGAGTCTTACTCCTGGCTCCTTTCTCTTTTTACAAAGTACGGAGGCTTGTCAACCGGATTCTACCCTACCAACAGAATGTGGAGATCCATAACATTAGTGCGTGTCGGCCCTGTGATAACAAGATCACCCAAACGTTTGAAAAAAACGTAGGAATTATTATTCTCGAGGGATTCCTTAAGAAAAGATGATCCATATTTCAATGAGCGGGTGAGTGTCGAATTATCTGCGACTGCACCGGCTGCATCGGTTGGGCCATCCGTACCATCAGTGCCTATACTGGCGACAAGACAGGGCGCCGGCAATTCGGACAGTCGCCGCACGCAATGTAAGACGAATTCCTGGTTGCGGCCTCCACTGCCGTCTCCGGAAACTTTTACTGTTGTTTCCCCTCCGCTAAGGATACAGGCGGGCCGAGGCAAGGGACGTCGCTGAAACACAACCTCCTCCAGGACGCTCATATGGAATCTTGCAGCAGCTTCCGTGTCACCCTCAAGCCGGCTCGTAAGAATCAAGCTGCGGTACCCCAACCGTCTTGCCTTTCCGGCAGCAGCAGTACACGCCAGCGCACTGTTGCCGACGATGAAGGATTCATAGTTCTGAAAAACAGGATCTCCGGACTTAAGTGTTTCCTCAATACGTCCGGCATTCCCCTCTCTAATGCGTGTCAGCACTGCCTGCGGAACACGGTTCTGAATCTTCAGCCTGGTAATTGTATCCATACAATCTGAAAATGTCGTTGTATCCGGCACCGTCGGTCCCGACGCAATCGTCCCCAAATCGTCTCCGACAACATCCGAGAGGATTAAGGAAACTACTCCCCTGACCTGCGGCAACAGACGGGCGAAACCACCGCCCTTCAGAGATGAAAGATGCTTGCGCACCGCATTCAACTCATGGATGGATGCACCGGCATGCATCATCACCCGCGCACACTCCAGCTTGTCCTTGAAGGTAATTCCGCACGCCGGGGACACCAGGAGGGAAGATGCACCTCCGGATAATACACAGAGCACAAGATCGCCCGACAGGATCCTGCTTTCCATAAAAGAGCGGATACGGTCCGCCGATACCACACTGTTTTCATCCGGAAGGGGGTGACCGGCCTCCATTATTTCCAGCTTTTTCAGCGGCAGGCCGTGGCCGTACTTGGTCACCAGGAATCCGCCTGTGAGATATTTTCCCAGGATTCTTTCAAGCGCTCTCCCCATCGGAGCTGCAGCCTTCCCCGCCCCGAGCACCCAGACATTCCCCATGGCATCAAGATCGAAACTGCTTCCATGTACCTGGAGTATATTTTTCCTGCGTTTGACGAATTTTCGGACGGCCGATTCGGGATTGACGGCCTGCAGTGCAGCCTTCCAGATGCTCTCTGCATCGACACGAAGAAAGTGCCCGTTGGTCTTACTCATAGCAACTCCGACATTTCTCAGGGATCGGAAATGGCAGCCGCAACAATATTTGCAACGACACTGCGAAAATGGTTCATATTCTTCCCACCATCAGGATGTACCCTGTTGCTGAGAATGATTATGAACGTATCCGTCGGTGGATGGATCCATAACGAGGTGCCTGTAAATCCGGTATGTCCATACCCCCCAAAGAAGATATCCCCACGAGGCGAAGAATAATCGGATTGAATATCCCAACCATATCCGCGGATTTGCGGAGACCCGGGCGGCGACTGCGGGCTGGTCATCGCCTGAACGGTCAGAGGAGACAGGAGACGTCCACCGGGATACTTCCCAAGATTCAGCAGCATCCCGGCATAAATTGCTAAGTCTTTCGCAGTGGAGAACACCCCCGCGTGTCCGGCGACTCCGTCCATTCTCCATGCAGTCGGATCGTGGACTTCTCCACGAAGCATTTTGTCCATGGACGCATTCGATCCCTGTCCATGCAGATATCGCAGGGTGCTTCCTCGCGTTTCAGTCGGAGCAATGCGTCCAATCAGATCCGGGGAAGGGAGGAAGAAGGTATCCTTCATACCCAGGGGAATAAAAATGTTTTCCCTGGCAAATGTGTCAAGCGTTTTATCGCTGACAGCCCGGACAATCTCCCCCAGCGTGACAAAATTGAGATCGCTGTATATAAATTCCTCATCCGGTTTGAAATCGGTTCGGATATTCCATAATTCCTCAAGTGCAGCATCATAGCCGAACCATCGCTTTGAAAGATCGAAGTCGGCCTTCAGCCCGGAATAATGGGTTAGAAGCTGGCGCACCGTAATGTCACTTTTCCCTCCCCCTTTAAAACGGGGAAGGTACCGGCTCACTCTGTCTCCGAGCCTGACAGTGCCGTCTTCTACCAGCAGAAGAATCGAAGGCGTTGTCGCCACAACTTTTGTCAATGAAGAAATATCAAAAATCGTATCCTTCGTCATAAGTTCCTGTGTAGGCCGAATCGAGCGATTGCCGAAGGCCTTAAAATATGCGATATCGTCTTCCCTGCCTACAAGCACTACAGCTCCCGGTATTTCACCTTCCTTGATGGACGCTTCAACTGCAGAGTCAATAAATCCCAGCCGGTCCGGATTCAACCCAAAGGACTCGGACGCCTTCAGAGCGGCTTCCCGGTCGGATGCATCCGTCGTTATTCCCGGCGTTTGATTTTGTGCATTTATCCCGACAGTCAATAGACAGGTCACAAGAAACACATACAGCAAAAATCGTTTAAGTCGCCATCTAATTCCTTCCTTCATAAAAGTCCCCTCTCGGCATACATCATAAACTACACAGGAGATTTCAATATACAACAGCCCCTTGGCCCGTATCGGCTCACGTAACGAATGCTGCCTCTGAATGCCTTTTTGAATAAATGCTTCGATAAATCTGCATATACTGTTGAGCGGATTTATTCCACGACCAGTCCTCGGACATTGCCCGAACCATAAGCTTCCGCCAGTGGTCCGCTTTGGAATAGACTGACAATGCCAGCTTCAAAGCCGTCATCATTTCTTTAGCGGAGTACCCATCAAAACGGAATCCTGTCCCGCCCTCCTTTTCATAGGGTGCAACGGTATCGGCGAGCCCCCCGGTGGCGCGCACTATCGGTATAGTGCCGTATTTCAGGCTGATAAGCTGGCTGAGGCCGCACGGTTCATACCTGGACGGCATAAGAAACATGTCGCACCCTGCTTCAATTTTATGGGCCAATTCATCATCGAATTCCAGGCGAACGGCAATTTTATCAGAGTATCTTAGGGCGATTTTCTGTAGAAGGTCATGGTATTTGCGTTGCCCCACTCCCAGTATGACCATTTGCATATTCAAAGCCACAATCTCCGGCACCGCTTCCGCAATAAGCTCAAATCCTTTCTGATCCGCCAATCGGGATACGATACCAATTAAGGGCACCCGCCCTGTGACAGGGGGAAGCTTGAAATGCCGCTGCAAATATTTCTTGCACTTTTCTTTCCCGGACAAATCTTCGCTGGAAAAATGAGCCGGGATAAAAGGATCCGTTTCGGGGTTCCATTCCTCATAATCGATCCCGTTTACAATTCCGCTCAGGTCCATTCTCCTGCTACGCAGGACTCCTTCCAATCCATGACCGTATTCGGGACCGGTCTGTATTTCGACGGCATAGGTTTGACTCACCGTGTTTACCTTATCCGCCATAAGTATCCCTGCCTTCATGAAATTCACCCTGTTCCAATATTCGAAGGGAGACATAGGATAGAAATGTTCGCCATCAATACCGGCGAAACGGAGCACTTGGGGCGAATAAATTCCCTGATATGCAAGATTGTGGATTGTGAACAGAGTCCCGACATTTTTGAAAAAGGGATTCCTGTTGTACTTTATGCGCATGATGCCTGGTATAAGCGCCGTATGGGAATCATGACAATGCAGGATGTCGACCGGGATCGCCAGCCTGAGGAGCAGTTCCAGCCCCGACTTCATGAAAAAAAGAAACCGCTCCCCATTATCACCGTACCCTTCCCCGCTGTCGGGATTGTCGTAAATGCCTGCCCGATCAAAATATTTATGCGAACCTATAAGGTATACGTCCACCTCTGTATTATTCAGCCGGGTTTGAAAAATCCTGGCGCGTTCGGTCTTATTACCCATTCGAACATTAAAACCGGGAACCGTTTTGCAGGGTTTAATGTCGAATTGTTTCTGCCGTAAAACGGATGCATACGCCGGAATTACGACAGCAGGATTAAGACCCAGTTTCTCCAACGCTTTCGGAAGAGCCCCTACCACATCCCCCATCCCACCAACTTTTGCGAATGGAGTAACTTCGGCCGAAAACATAACAATTCTAGATGGATCTTTCTGGGGCATGAACCTCGATTCCGTATTTTTAAATCAGTTACTCAGAATCTGGAAGATAATATTTTTGGACGTATTCCTGAGCCATTCTCCAGGTCGTAAACTTCGGCAGCAATGTGGCCATAGAGTGACGGATTTTTTCAATCCATCGACGGGGAATGCCGCGATCGTTTCGATCATAAAAACAGGGAATAACCTCCTCACTTAAAACCTTGCAGAGATTGGCATTATCCACCCTGTCCTGCTCTTCTATGGAATCAGGATGTGAGTCTTCACCAATCGCGAATCCATTTGTACCGTCATAGGCTTCACGCCACCAACCGTCCAGAATGCTTAAATTCAAGCCACCGTTACTGATAATTTTCTGTCCGCTTGTACCGGAAGCTTCCATCGGCCGTCGAGGCGTATTCAGCCAGACATCACATCCCGATATCATCTGGCGTGCTATGTGAACATCGTAATTCTCCAAAAAGACAAGATGTCCCCTCAGTTCGCTGTAATGGCTGAGATGAATTATTTTCTGGATATGTCGTTTCCCCTCGTCATCAGCCGGATGCGCCTTGCCGGAAAATATGAATTGAATCGGTCGGTTTAAATCCTTGACGAGTTTGACAATAGCTTCATAATCATCGAAAATCAACGGTGCGCGCTTATATGCGGCAAAACGCCGCGCAAAGCCTATCGTAAGGGCATCCGGATCGAGAACCCTGGTAAACAAGTGGGGATCTCCCAGAGACGCCCGCTTCATCATGAACCGGCGCCTGGTAAACTCGATCAGTGCCCTCCGCAACCGGTATCGCAAAGCCCAGATTTCTGCATCCGAAACAAATTCCCAATCCAGTATTCTCTGCCAGAATGCCGGTTCATTAATTTCCTTATCCCAGTTTGAACCCAGTTTGTTTCGCCAGAAGCTGCGAACCGGCCCTTTCATCCATCCGACAAGGTGGATACCATTGGTAATATGTCCGATCGGCACTTCATCTTCCGATTTTTCAGGAAACAAAGGCTGCCACATTTTTCGGCTTACCTTTCCATGCAATTCACTTACGGCATTCGCAGACCGCGAGGTCTTCAGAGCCAGGACCGTCATACAGAAAGGTTCAGCCTGATTCTCCGTGTCTATCCGCCCTAAAGACAACAATTCCTCGAACGATGAGGTGATTTGGGGCTGGAATCGCTGGAATGCGTATTTCATCAGCCCGGGGCTGAAACGATCGTGTCCTGCTTCCACTGGAGTATGTGTTGTGAATACACATTGCCGGCGTGTCCTGGATAACGCCTCTTCGAAGGAGCATCCAAGAGCCATTTCCTGCCGGATTAATTCCAGTACGAGGAAAGCAACATGTCCTTCATTCATGTGATACAGCGATGGCTGGATCCCGAGATCGCGCAAAAGGCGCATGCCTCCCAATCCCAGCAACATCTCCTGCATAATTCTCGTTGAACTGTCTCCGCCGTAAACATGCAGAGTCAGATCTCTATAGAGGGATTCGTTTTCCGGACGATTCGAATCAAGAAGGTAGACGGGGCATCGACCGACATTCACCTTCCAGGCCTGGAAATAAACTTGGGAAAGATTGATTTCAACTTCCCCAAGATATCTTTTCCCTTCCGCATTTAAAACCGGCTCCAGTGGTAACAGATCCGGTCTCAGCGGCAAAAAATATTCCGTTTGCCAGTTATCGCTGTTGATAGCCTGTTGAAAATATCCTTCTCTGTAAAACAGGCTTATTCCCACCAGATTGATTCCCAGGTCGCTTGAGGACCTTGCATAGTCCCCCGAAAGGATGCCAAGTCCTCCGGCAGCTATGGGGAGGGTTTCATGGAATCCGTACTCCGCCGTGAAATATGCAACAGGGTTTTCAACCAGGGCTGGGGCATTACGGAATGCCCAGGTATCTTTCTGGTCCATGTATGTCTCAAAATCGGAAAGAACCCCACGCACCTTTCGGGCGAGAACAGGATCTCTCAAGCGGGTACGAAGTTCATATTCGGAAATATCCTGTAAAACCGCAACTGCGTTATGGTAGAGGTCCTGCCATCCCCTGGGAGAGAGTTCCTGGAAAATCTCCTGGCATTCCTGGTTCCAGGTCCACCATAGATTGCGTGCAAGATGCTCGAGCTTTGCAAGCAGTTCGGCCGTTTCGTCCTGATGAGAAATCAAAGGCTTTGTGGTCAGTGTCATTCACCCTCTCTATCCTAATTGCTTACTGTCAAAGGCGAACCTTGTTTTCGCCCTGCAGGCGAATAATGCAGGTTACCTACATGCCGCCATCAACCTTACGGCAATGTAAATCATACTATTTTCCCCGTTATCGGCAATAGCAGGGTTGTACTGAGGCGAAATATTTTAAAGGGATGCGGCTTAATATTAAAGACTGAAATTTTGTGTAGAATTTGAAGGGGAAAAGGGATTCCGCGGCAGGTTGAAAATCCTGCCGCGGAAAAGGTCAGTTTTTGCTCACAAAGTCGGAAAATTCCCGCAACTTATTGGATCTATATGGGCTTCGGAGTTTAAAAAGAGCTTTCTCCTCAATCTGCCGGATCCTCTCACGAGTTACCTGGAATATCTCTCCGACTTCCTGTAATGTATATTCTTTCCCGTTTTCATTCAGACCGTAGCGCATTCGTACGATTTCCTGCTCACGGGCCGACAGAGTCTGCAAAGCGGAGCTTGTCACCTCACGAAGACTATGCTTCACTACGTCCTCATCAGGCGACACTGCAGTTTTATCCTCAATGAACTTGTTCAGCACTGCATCTTTGTTATCCGCTATGCTTGCCTCAAGGGAAATGGGCTCCTGAGCTGCCTTCAGAATCTGGGTTATTTTGGAAACCGGAGTTTTCAGTTCCCTGGCGAGCTCATGAACCGAAGGCTCGCGTCCATTTCGCTTGGTAAGCTCATTTGCGACTTTTAAAACCCGATTCATAGCTTCCACCATGTGGACGGGAACCCTGATAGTTCTCCCCTGATCTGCGATAGCACGGGTGATACTCTGCCTTATCCACCAGGTAGCGTAAGTTGAAAATTTGTGCCCCAGGCGGTAGTTGAATTTATCGACCGCTTTCATCAGGCCGATATTCCCCTCCTGAACCAGATCCAGCAAATCCAGCCCGGGATAGGAGTAATTCTTTGCGATGCTCAGCACTAACCGTAAATTTGAACGTACAAACTGATCTTTGGCATGAAGCATCTCGGCTTTATTTTCACTGATCAATGCCAAAATTTTACGCAAGTCATCCACATCTGTCAGATATTGCCGCTCGAGCTGGCTAAGCCGGGAACGGGCTTCCCTCAATTGCTTCGGTTTCGTGTCATGACGATGGGAGAGCTTTCGTATTGCTCTTTTCACCTCTTCCATCTGGTGCATGACATCCTCTAAACTGCCGACCAGCATAGCAATCTGGTTGTCAGTGAAATCAATGCGCTGAAGAGAGGTAAAAATCGCTTCGCGGTTGGTTTCTATTTTTTTTAAATTTTTCTTGGTATTGCCGCATCGCGTTTTACTTCGCCTCATGTTCCCCTTGGTACGGCGATACTGCTCTTCAAGTTTACCCAGCCGGGAGAGTATTCTTCGGATCCGCTTGATCCGTAATCGGTTGCGTTCCTCAAGCGTAACTTCCGTATCTGAGTCTCCCCTCTCATCCAATTCATACTGCTGCGTGTGAACAGAGGAATCCAGCGGCTGCAATTCATCGGCTAATTCCATGACTCTAAAGGAATTAATCGGTGTCAGCGACAGAAGCCTAAGCGTATTTATCTTCGCGGATTCGATTTTTTTGGCTAAATAAACCTCCTGCTCCCGTGTGAGTAGAGGTATTTTGCTCATGCTTCTATAATAGATATAGAGAGGATCCGCAGAAGATGCGACTTCTTCAGCTTTAACGACAGAACTGCCGTCAGCAGGAACACGAGTAAATCTGACCCTGTCCACGTAATTCTCACGCGTCAACCCTGGAAAGGTCTCAGAATCATCCGAACCATCGTGCTCCAGATCGATTAAATCGTATTCTGTTTCTTCCAGAATGTTGTCTCGGTCAAGTTCAATCATGGTAAAAATATCCTTCTTTAGGAGAATCTTGTCGGAAACCCCTTCCTCTAAAGCTCTGCCTTAAACTAGAAAATGGCTTAGAGGTGCGTGATTTTTATGGCCCCGACTCCCCAAAACTGCTGAGTTACGTGTGCAATTTTATTAGATAGTCGAAACCTAAAAAAAGTTTCATCGGGCAGTATTTCATGTTGTGGACTCCAAATTTAGCACCTCATATCTTAAGGTTGGAACATCTCTACGCCCGATACTACGGAAGATCATACATTTCGTTCCATTTTATCTATAACATCGCAGGCAATTTTTCGCAACCTGTTTGTTGACTTTTCGTAAAAACACATTTGGGATAACCGGATCGTGCAAATCATTCAACAGATCGATCCATGCGAAATCTCAGGCCATGAATCATGGTCATGACGTTTTTTACACAATGGGAACAGGAGCCAATGATCAGTTCAGCCGTATTCCACGGGCGTATAAAGATATATCCTGCTTGTAATGAATAATTTAATTGCATTTAGCTCAAATAAAGCCCTCTTTTTAAAATCGGGAGTTTCCATAGGATAACAGGAGAACTCTGTTTTAAATGTGATTTTGAGGCATGTTGACTCCTTTTGTGGTTTTCATTATTATTGACGCCTTCACATTATTCGGTTGCCACATAACTGCATGGAGGAATGAGCGTGATCGAAGTAGAACATCTGAGCAAGGTTTATAATAGCCGCAAAGCTATAGACGATGTCTCATTCAACGTCAACAAGGGAGATGTCCTTGGATTTCTCGGACCCAACGGAGCAGGTAAAACAACCACCATGCGCATTCTCACCTGCTACATGCCCTCAACCGAAGGAACGGCACGGATCGCCGGTTACGATGTTTTCGAAGAAAGTCTCGAAGTCCGGAAGAGGATCGGCTATCTGCCTGAAAGTCCGCCGTTATATCCCGAAATGACTGTGGAGTCCTATCTCGGCTTTGTCGCGAAGATAAAAGGCACCCCCGCAACTCAGTGTAAGAGCCAGATAGAAAAGGTTATGGAAGAATGCAATATCGGCGATGTTCGGAAACGTATTGTACGCAAACTCTCAAAAGGCTACAAGCAGAGGGTCGGGCTGGCACAGGCCCTGCTGAATGATCCCGAGGTTCTTATCCTTGACGAACCGACAATCGGACTGGACCCAAAACAGATTCATGAAGTGCGGTCTCTTATTAAGAGCCTGGCATCCACACGCACGGTGATTCTTTCAACGCACATTCTTCCGGAAGTGAGTATGACCTGCAACCGCGTTGTTATCATTAATGAAGGAAAAGTGGTTGCCATGGACACTCCGGAGGGCCTTGCTGCACAGATGAAAGGGGCGGAACGGATCGCACTCACGGTTGACGGCCCTTTGGACGCAATTCGGGAAAAGATCCAGGCAATCGATGAGGTAATGAGCATCTATGCAGCAGAGGGCGGTCCGGACACTCCCCCCTCTTTTACTGTCGAATGCAAGCTGGGCACCGATCTCCGGCCGTTGCTGGCATCGACTGTCGTGTCTCAAGGATGGGGATTGCTCGAACTCCGTGGAGTCTCGATGAGTCTTGAAGACGTGTTCATTAATCTTACCACACAAGAGCCAACGGAGGCTGATTCCAGCCAACAGTAAAGGGGTTTGACATGCGAAACATCCTGGCAATCTGGCAGCGCGAGATGAAGAGCTATTTTGTCTCGCCGATTGCGTATGTCGTATTGACGATATTTATCTTGGTTTCAGGTATCTTTTTCTATGGTTATCTGATGCAGATAATCCAGGCTACAATGATGCAGGCCCAGTACGGCCAGGGCTCCCAGCCGATAGACGTTCCGGGTATTGTCACCCGTGCCCTGCTGCAGACAATGAGCGTCCTCCTTCTTTTTATCGTCCCAATGCTGACTATGGGGCTATTTGCAGAGGAGAAGAAAAGGGGCACTATCGAACTTCTGCTGACAACCCCAGTGGGACATTTTCAGGCAATCGCCGGCAAATATCTGGCAAGCCTTACATTTCTTCTTATAATGCTGCTGGCCAATGCGATCACGACCTTCCCCCTGTATGTTTACGGCGAGCCGGATTTGATGCCCATTCTTTCGGGATATCTCGGCATGTTTTTATTCGGCATGGCCCTTCTGTCAATAGGCCTCTTTTTTTCGACACTGACGGAAAACCAAATTGTGGCCGTCATTATCACTTTCGGTGTAAGTCTTGCACTCTTTGTAATTGAACAATTGTCCGGCTCGACAACAGGCGTCACCCGAAATGTTGTCAATTACCTCTCCGTCCTCAGTCATCTGGAGGATTTCGTTAAAGGAGTCGTAGATACCTCCCACGTTATCTATTATGTAACGTTTGCGTTTGTAGGACTCTTTCTTGCCTATCGTTCGCTCGAATCCATGCGGTGGAAAAGCTAATGAAAAAATTGTTACAGAAGCTCGATACAATTGGACTGCTGCTTCTTGTAGCGGCAGCTCTCTGGTATTTCGTTACAAATATCTGGGAAGTCTGGAATATCGGCCTGGCAATTGCTGGCGGCATATGCATCATTTCCGGTCTAACAGTCAACTACCGGCAGATACTGGCTTCAATGGGGAAACGCTCCACTAAATATGCAGCCAACTATGTGATCTCGGTGATACTCGTCATTGCAATAGTTACAGGCCTGAATTTCGTCGGCCAAAGGCATCCGAAGCGCTTTGATCTCACTTCAAGCGGCCAGTTTACACTGGCGCCTCAATCAGCCAAGGTTATTAAGAACCTGGACCAGGATATCGATATAAAAGCTTTTTTTATTGGTGGGGAACACCAACCGCTTAAGGAAAAACTCACACAGTACCGGTCACTCAGCTCCCACATTCATTTTGAATTTATCGATCCGAACAGGCAGCCGGAAATCGCCAGACAATATGAAGTCGAGGTGTACGGCAACTACCAGGACCTGTTCTCCGGGCAGCAGCTTAAATACGGGACCGTTATAATTTCCTGTGGTGATCGCAGTGAGAAGATTGAAAAAGGATCCGAGGAAGTGGAAGAACAGGACCTTACTAACGCCATCATCAAGACGCTGCGAACGGAGACGTCGAAAATCTATTTCATCCAGGGTCACGGGGAAAAAGACCCTTTGGACACCGAGGCGCGCGGATATTCTGAAGCCAAAAGAGAAATGGAAGACCAGGGATACATTGTGGATACCGTAAATCTGGCAGTCGCCGGACAGGTTCCCGACGATGCGAAAGCACTTATTCTGGCCGGCCCTGAAAAGGAACCATTTCCACAGGAACTTGACTTTATTAACGATTTTCTTGGCAAAGGCGGCGGCGTTCTTATTCTCGTCGACCCGGATCCATCCACTTCCATGCAAACCTTTTTAAAAGATTGGGGCATCCAGGTAGACGACGACCTTGTCCTTGATGTCAGCGGAGTGGGACAACTCATGGGAGCCGGACCGCAAATCCCGCTTGTAAACAATTACGAGAGTCATGCGATCACGGACCGCTTTGATTTCATGACCTTCTTTCCTTTAACCCGTTCCATTCGACCGCTGGAATCGCTTCCCGAAGGCATCACCGTTGAAATCCTTTTTAAAAGCAATCCCAACAGCTGGGGAGAAACAGACCTGGACTCCCCACAGGCCCAACTCGATACGGGGACTGACCTGGAAGGCCCGTTGTCTTTGGCTGTTGCAGTAACCAAAGAAATTACGCCTGCCACGGATGAAAAACCGGCTGTGAATGCCCATATGGTCGTTGCAGGGACCTCGAATTTCCCAAGAAACGACTATTTCGGAGCGCAAGGAAACGGGAATCTCTTCCTTAATATGATCAGCTGGCTGGCCCAGGACGAAGATCTGATTTCGATTCGACCCAAGGATCCGGAAGACCGCCGGATCCTCCTATCCCAAAGCCAGAGCTCTATGATCTTCATAATTTCAATATTCATCCTGCCCGGAATCGTTGTTGCCATCGGACTTGCCGTATTCTTTAATCGTCGGAGGAGATAGCATGCGGTTCAAAGGTACGCTGATACTGTTGCTTGTGTGCATCGGCATAGGATGCTTCATCTATTTCTATGAAATCAAAGGCGGTGAAGAACGGGAAAAAGCCAAAGAAGCCGAAAACCGCTTCTGGATGCTGGAAAGCAAAGCAATCCAGCAAATCGAACTCCAGCCCCAGGATCAGGTTGAAAGGATTGTTGTAGCACGTAAAGGCCCGGAAGAATGGTCCATCCAGATTCCCCGGCCGCTCGAAGCCGATTCTGACGAACTGAACCGGCTTGCAGATTCAGGCGCGGAAATAAAGCATACAAGTATTTTGGAGGAAACTGCTGCGGATCAAGCCAAGTTCGGATTAAGCCCTGCCGAGTTCGGATTTAAAATAAAGACTGATGACGAAAAGGAATATGAAATTCTCTTCGGCGACAATAATCCTGCGGGCAATTCCAGGTATGCCAGGGTTTCCGGTCGAGAGGAAATATTTCTGGTATCCACATCGGCATCAGACACCTTCAATAAAAAACTGGATGATCTCAGGAATCATTCTGTACTTGAGTTCCAGCAATCCGAAGTGCAGTCTTTGGATATTCAGAATCAAAAGGGCACCATCCATTTAGTCAAAGACAGTGACGATCGCTGGTGGATCGAAGGGAAAGACCGGATAGCCGCCGATTCGCCCGGAATCCGGGTAATATTAAATGCACTGGCTCTGGGCAGGATCCCTGAATTTTTCGACGAAGATCTCTCTGATTATGTGAACGCAGATCTTGACAAGCCGATCGTGTCCGTAAGCCTCACCTATGGCAAGGATAAAGCTATTAAAAGACTCAGCATCGGATCTGAAAAAGCGAATCTACGAAAAAAAGGAACAAAAAGCAAAGAAGCCGGCACGTCATCGGAATCAACCCTCTATCTTGCACAAGATGCTTCCCGCTCGGAGGAACTCTTTTTCGTCAACAAAGACCTTGTGGATAAACTTGATAAATCTCCCAACGATCTGCGCGATACATCGCTTGCCGCTTTCCAGCGCTGGGATATCGATTCCATCATCCTGGAAAATACCAATGGACGATTCACCTTTTCTAAATCCGGCGGCGAATGGTTCCTCGGCGACGAAAAGAAAAAGGCCGACTTCGATGCGGTCACCGGAATTCTGGATGCCCTGGAATCTGATACATTAGAGCTGATTGACAATCCTTCAAATCTTTCAACATATGGTCTTGACAAGCCGGGCGTACGGGTCATTCTCAAGGAGGCGGACGATGTTGTCGCCGATTGTTCGTTTGGAAAGACAATCGACGAAGGAGTCTACGCACAGATCCAGGGAGATTCATCCGTAAAAGTGGCCGGCTTGGAAAACTATGAGAAGCTGAACAAAAACGAAACCGATTACATCGAAGCCGAAAAGGAAGTCGAACCCGAGACAGCCGAAGAATAGGCC
>Ga0209536_100003185_pt1 | contig 26454 bp, 19 predicted proteins | sample DeeMarSeWOR28_12_FD_187461 | JGI IMG/M metagenome (GOLD analysis project Ga0209536, IMG submission 187461) | Marine sediment microbial communities from White Oak River estuary, North Carolina - WOR-2-8_12 (SPAdes) (version 2) | ecosystem: Environmental > Aquatic > Marine > Intertidal zone >...
ATGTTGTAGACGATCAGCGGGAAGGCGCAGGCGCGCCCGATCTCGGCGAAGTGCGCGACCAGTCCCTCCTGGGTGGGCTTGTTGTAGTAGGGCGAGATCAGCAGCGCGCCCTCGGCGCCCGCCTGCTTGGCGTGGCGCGTGAGCTCGATCGCCTCCTGGGTGTTGTTGGAGCCCGTGCCGGCCACGACTGGCACGCGTCCGCGCGTGGCCTGCACCACGATCTCCACCGCGCGGCGGTGCTCGGCGTGGGAGAGGGTGGCCGACTCGCCGGTCGATCCGCAGGGGACCAGTCCGTCGATGCCCGCCTCGATCTGGCGGTCCACCAGGTCGCGGAGGGCCGTCTCGTCGATGGCGTCGCCCCGCAGGGGCGTGACCAGGGCCGTCAGCACGCCTTCGAACATGTCCCGCCCCTCCAGTGTCCCCGACTACTCGCCTTCGATCGGGATGTGACCGGTGAAGACCTCGGCCGCCGGGCCGGTCATCTCCACCGACGCGTCGGCCGTCGGCCAGGCGATCTCCAGGGATCCGCCGCGCAGCTCCACCCGGACCCGCCGATCGACGACCCCGCGCAACATGGATACCACGGCGACGGCGCAGGCACCGCTGCCGCAGGCGAGGGTCTCGCCGGTGCCGCGCTCCCAGGTGCGCTGTTGGATGCGCCCGCGGTCGAGCACCCGCACGAACTCCACGTTGACCCGGTTCGGGAAGGCCGGGTGGTGCTCGATGCGCGGGCCCAGGACCTCGACCGGTGCCGTCTCCGGGTCGTCGACGAAGACCACCGCGTGGGGGTTGCCCATCGAGGCGCAGGAGAGGGTGACCGTCTGGTCGCCGAGGTCGAGCCGGGCGTCGAGCACCGGACCGTCCCCGGAGCCCAGGCCGGTGGGGATCTTGGCTGGGGCCAGCACGGGGCTGCCCATGTCCACGGTGATCCGGTCGGCCCCCGCCCAGCGCGGGCGCACCACGCCCGACAGCGTCTCGACGCGCACCTCGTCGGCCCGGGTGTGGCCGCGGTCCCGCAGGTACTTGTAGAAGGCGCGGATCCCGTTCGCGCACATCTCCACCTGGGAGCCGTCCGCGTTGAAGATCTCCATGCGGAAGTCGGCGTTGCGGGAGGGCCGCACCACCAGCAGCTGATCGGCGCCGATGCCGAGGTGACGGTCGCAGAGCCGCGACGCCAGGGGCTCGATCTCCGGCAGCGTCTGCGTCAGCCCGTCGAGGACGACGAAGTCGTTGCCCGCACCGTGCATCTTCGTGAACGGCAGCCCGCGCGTCACGGTCCCTCGATCCCCTGGGGCCGCTCGACCTCCTCGTCTTCGGCCTCCCCCTCGGCCTGCGCGCCCGGCGTGGCCGCGGTCTCCCCGGTCGTGCCCGGGGCGACGTCGGACGCGGGGGGCTTGGGACGAACCGGCGGACCGTACTTGCCACAGGCCGTCGCCAGCGACGCCGCGAGCAGCCCGGCGAGGGACAGGACGAGGAGGCGGGCGGCGAGCCGTCCCACCCCGGTCGGAGCGGACTGCGTCATGCGCGGTCGGCCTCGGCGTCGAGCGCATCGAGCTCATGACGCAGGGCCGCCGACGCGTCCTCGAGGGCCCGCGCCACCGTCGGTCGGGCCGTGCCGCCGATCAGGCTGCGCTCCTCGAGGGCCCGCTCGAGGCTCAGCAGCTCCGACGCCGGCGCCGGGAACGCACTGTGGAAGACCCGCAGATCCCCGAGCGAGAGCGTCCGCAGGTCGAGGTCCTTCTCGAGGCAGTGACCCACGGCCCTTCCCACGGCCTCGTGGGCCTCGCGGAAGGGCACCCCTTCCCGCACCAACGCCTCGGCCAGGTCCGTCGCCAGCAGCAGCGGGTCGTCGGCCGCCCGACGCATCCGCGCCGTGTCCACGCGCAGCGTGGCGACGGCGCCGGCCATCACCTCCAGGCTGTCGCGCACGGTGCGGGCGGAGTCGAAGATCGGCTCCTTGTCCTCCTGGAGGTCCCGGTTGTAGGTGAGCGGGAGGCCCTTCATCACCGTCAGCAGGGCGACCAGGTTGCCGATGACGCGCCCCGACTTCCCGCGCACGAGCTCCGGCACGTCCGGGTTCTTCTTCTGGGGCATCAGGCTCGAGCCGGTGGAGTAGGCGTCGGCGAGCTCGATGAAGCCGAACTCCGCCGTGGACCACAGCACCAGCTCCTCGGCGAGCCGCGAGAGGTGGACCGCAGCGATCGCGCAGTCCGACAGGAACTCGAGGGCCGCGTCCCGAGAGGCCACCGCGTCCATGCTGTTGCGGGCGGGGGCCTCGAAGCCCAGCGCCCGAGCCGTCGCCTCGCGGTCGAGGGGAAGCGTCGAGCCGGCCAGCGCGCCGGAGCCCAGCGGCGCGTGACGCAACCGGCCGCGCAGGTCGCGGAAGCGCGCGGCATCGCGGCCGAGCATCTCGACGAAGGCCAGCCAGTGATGGGCGAGGCGCACGGGCTGCGCGCGCTGGAGATGGGTGTAGCCCGGAAGCACCGTGTCGAGGTGCTCGGTCGCCCGCTCGATCAGCACGCCCCGCAGATCGTGGAGTCCGCGCTCCGCGGCCCGCGCCGCGTCGCGCAGATAGAGCTGCAGGTCGGTCGCCACCTGATCGTTGCGGCTGCGCCCCGTGTGCAGCCGCCCGGCGGCCTCGCCCACCAGGTCGCGCAGGCGCGCCTCGACGTTCATGTGGATGTCCTCGAGGGCCGGATCGAAGGGGAAGCGATCCTCCGCGATCTCGGTCTCGATCTGCGCCAGCCCATCGGCGAGCGCGCGCTCGTCGGCGTCCGAGATCAGGCCCACGCGCCGCAGCATCGCCGCGTGGGCCGCCGAGAGGCGCAGGTCGTAGCGGGCGAGCGCCCGGTCGAAGTCGATGGACGCGGTAAAGCGCTCGACGGTGGGATCCGTGTCCTGGCGGAAGCGGCCTCCCCAGGGCTTGGTGGCACCGGGGGCCGCCGCTCCGGGCGGCGTCGGGCGCGGGTCGCGGGGCATGGGCCCGAATCCTGTAGAAGAAAGAGAGTTCTGGCAATCGCCCGGGTGTCTCCTACCGTCCTGCAGGACCTTGGTGGGGGACCGTGGGTGGCGCGTTCGAAGCGCCCGAGTGGGCGCGCTCCGAAGCCGGGAGGCCGAGGTGCCGGGGGACGTTCGACCGCGAGGCGAAGCGGCGGGGGACGGGGTGCGTCCGCGCGGAGCCGCGGCGCAGGCGGATCGCGGCCGCGGCGCCCGCCCGGTCGCCGTCCGGCACCGTCCTGGCTGCGCCCGGTCGCCGCCGCGGTGCTCTGCGGGGCCTTCGTGGCCGGGTTCGCCCTGGCGGGGTGGGTGGTCGAGCTGGATCGGATCGTGCGCGACCGCTTCGAGGGCGCCGTCTTCGGCGTTCCCTCTCGCGTCTACAGCGCGCCGACCATCGTCTACCCGGGTCTCGACTGGAAGCGGTTGGACCTGCGGGGGATCCTGGCGCGGCTGGGCTATCGCGAGGTCGGTCGCGCTGGGGCGGTCCCCCCGGGTCAGTACGCCTGGGACGCCCATCGGGTGCGGGTCCATCTGCGCGCCTTCGAGCACCCGAGTCGCCCGGAGCCGGCCCGGGACGTCGTCCTGCGGCTCTCCGGCTCCCAGATCGCGAGCATCGCGTCCATGCCCTCGGGTCGCGAGCTGGGGGCCGTCCTGCTCGAGCCGGAGCCCCTCGGAGCCTACTACGGACCCAGCCGCGAGCAGCGGGAGCTGGTGCGACTGGACGAGGTGCCCCCCCACCTGGTGGATGCGGTGCTGGCGGTCGAGGACCAGCGCTTCGCTTCGCACCCCGGCATCGACCTGCGCCGCATCGCGGGCGCCATGCTGGCGAACCTGCAGGCCGGGTCGATCCGACAGGGCGGCAGCACCCTGACCCAGCAGCTGGTGAAGAACTTCTTCCTCACCCCGGAGCGCACCTTCCGCCGCAAGCTCCAGGAAGCGCTGATGGCCTTGATCGTGGAGGCCCGGTACGACAAGGCGCAGATCCTCGAGTCGTACCTGAACGAGATCTACCTGGGGCAGCGCGGCTCGACGGCGATCCACGGCTTCGGCGAGGCTGCGCACCTCTACTTCGGCAAGTCCGCCCGCGAGCTGACGGTGGCCGAGTCCGCGCTGCTGGCCGCCATCATCCAGAGTCCCAACGGGATCTCGCCCTACCGGGACCCGGAGCGGGCGACCCGGCGCCGAGACCTCGTGCTCGACCTGATGCGCGACCAGGGGCGCCTCAGCGAGACCGGGCACGCGGAGGCGCGCGAGGAGCCCCTGCGCCTGGCCTCGGTCACGCCCGACGCTGGCGACGCCCGCTACTTCCTCGATCTGCTCCAGCGCCAGCTGGCCGAGACCTACGCCGCGCCGGAACTGGCCCAGGAGGGGCTGCGGATCTACTCGACGCTCGACCGTCGCCTCCAGACCCTGGCTGCTCGCGCACTGGAGGAGGGCATTGCGGCAATCGAGCGCCGCCTGCCGAGGCTCGCCGAGGCGCCGGCGGATCGCCGGCTGCAGGGCTGTCTGGTTGCGATGCGGCCCCAGACGGGTGAGCTGCTGGCCCTGGTGGGCGGCCGGGACTACCGGGTCTCCCAGTTCGATCGCTGCACCCAGGCGCGGCGTCAGTCGGGCAGCGTGTTCAAGCCCTTCGTGTTCATCGCTGCGCTCGAGCCCGTGGGCGGAGCACCCCGCATTACTCTGGCCAGCCGTCTGGACGACGCGCCGCTCTCGGTCTCGACCCCCTCGGGACCGTGGAGGCCGCGCAACTACGACGGCGAGTACCACGACGTCGTTCCGGTGCGCGAGGCCCTGGAGCGCTCCTTCAACGTGGCGACCGCGCGCCTGGCCCAGGAGATCGGGATCCGGCGGGTCGCGGACGTGGCGCGCCGGCTCGGCATCGAGAGCCCGCTGCCGCTGGTGCCGAGCCTGGCCCTGGGAACCGCCGAGCTCGCGCCGGTGGAGGTGGCCCGCGCCTACGCGACGATCGCCAGCGGCGGGGTGCGGCCCCGGATGCAGACGGTCGAGGACCTGGTGGATCGCGCGGGCGAGGTGGTGGAGCGCCGACGACTCGGCTTCGAACGCGTGCTCGACCCGGGTACGGCCTACCTGGCCACCAGTCTGCTCGAGGGCGTGGCCAACCGGGGCACGGCCGCCGGCGTGCGCTCCGGCGGACTGCGCGGCCCGATCGGCGCAAAGACCGGCACCACCGACGAGGAGCGAGACCTGTGGTTCGTGGGGTTCACGCCGGACCTGGTGGCGGTGGTCTGGGTGGGCTTCGACGAGCCGCGCAGCGTCGGCGTACCGAGCAGCGTCGGTGCGTTGCCGATCTGGCGTCACTTCGTGGAGGGTGCGACGGGGGGCGTCGTGCGCGGGCGCTTCCCGCGGCCGCCGCTGATCGAGCGCGTGGCAATCCACCCGGCGACCGGTGCGCGCGCGCTCGCCGGCTGTCCGGAGCGACGCGACGAGTACTTCCTCCGGGGTACGTTGCCCGACGAGGTCTGTCCTTCCGGTCCTCGCGGCAGCAGCGAGTTCCTGCGCTGGCTGAGAAGGCGTCTGTGAGAGGGGCGGTCCGCCCGAGAGCGATCGCGCGCACGGCACTCGCTTGCCTGGCCGCGCTGTTCTTGACCGCCTGCCCCTTCGTGCCGCTGCGTCCGGCCGAGAGCCCCTCGCTCCATCTGCACGAGCTCGCCGACGAGGGCGATGCAACCCGCCGCGCATCCCTGCGTCTCGTGCTCCAGGGTCTCGATGCGGACATGCGCTCCGACGTGCGGCGTGCACAGGGGCTCTACGCGCGCGCGCTACAGGTGGATTCGAGCAACCCCTACGCCTACCTCGCACTCGCGCGACATCACGTCGCACAGAGCGATCCGCAACGCGCCTTCGATCACCTCGTCCGCGCGCGCGATCTGCTCGACGCCTATGAACTCATGTCCCCCCGGGTCGAAGTGCACCTGGTCGGACTTCGCGGCAATGTCCTGCAGCTGGAGGGTCGGGAGGTGGAGGCGCAGGCGTTGCTGGTGCGAGCGGCCCGAGGGGCCCCCGACGTGTGGAGCGACGCCACGCTCAGTGCCTCCGAGCTGCGATGAATCTCCGTCCGAGCTTCCCGGGGGTCGAAGCCCCCCCTCGTCCGGGCTCTTCGTCGGTCTGCCTGCGCACCGAGTCGCGCCTGTGATAGGTTCGCCGCCGTCGTGACGCCGAAGCTTCGGATTGCACTGGCCGCACTCACGGTGAGCCTGCCGCTCGACCAGATCACCAAGATCCTGGTCGATCGACATCTGGACTACGCCGATCGCATTCCGGTCATCGAGGGGTTCTTTTACCTCACCCATGTTCGCAATCCCGGCGCAGCATTCGGTCTGTTCGCCGACGGTGATGCCACCATACGACTGGTGTTCTTCGTGAGCGTCTCCCTCGCCGCGATCGGGATCATCCTCTCCTTCTTCCGACAGCTGGCCCCCGGGGATCGTCTGTCGGCGCTCGCACTGGGCCTCATCCTCGGCGGTGCGACGGGCAATCTGATCGACCGACTGACGCGAGGGGAGGTCGTCGACTTCCTGCACTTCCGCTTGTGGGGCGGCTACTCGTGGCCCGACTTCAATCTGGCGGACAGCTTCATCGTCGTCGGTGTGGCGATTCTGATGCTCGACCTGCTCGCCTCCGAGGGAGAAGGCCGGGCTGCGACGGAGCCGAGCGAGCCCGGCGGCTGATTTTTCTCTCGGCGCCGTGTTCTTTTTTCCGTCGGGAAACGCGGGACGAATTCCGTTTCTCCGTCGGTGGCGTGCGATCGTGCCCGTCTACACCGCAGGGCGTCAGACCGGTCGAGACCGGCCGAATCAGGGCTTCGAGTTCTTGACACATTCCGCGCCCATGGATACAAGGGCTGCGGCTGTGTTGCACGCACCCTCGAGTCGAGCAGGAGCCTGACGGAGGCGGCGCGGAGGGCGAGGGGCGAGGCAGGCAGCAGCTGGGACCGAGGCGGACGCGAATCCGGCACATCTCCGTCGGAGGGCCTCTCGCCGCAGGTACCGAGGAGTCGGTTGCCCGATTCCACGAGGAACTGGACTCGAAACCGTCGCGAGCGTCCAGATCGTAGACAGATCGTCAGGAATCAGCCGGGATCACGAATCACGGATCCCGGAACACGGATCGGCGCAGATGAAGCGAGTGCGGCGGGCTCCCCCTGGCCCGCGGGGCTCCAGCGGCGGTTCGAAGGACTGCGGGCTGAGGGGTTGAGGACTCAGGCCGATGAAGAAACCGAAGGCCGACTACGCGATCCAGACGGTCGCGAACGCACTCAGGCTGCTCGAGGAGTTTGGAGACGAGGTGGAGATCGGCGTCGCCGAGCTCTCCCGACGACTGCGACTCCACAAGAACAACGTCTTCCGCCTCCTGGCCACCCTGGAGGACCAGGACTACATCGAGCAGGACCCGGAGACCGAGCGCTACCGCCTCGGCATCGCCGCGCTCGAGCTCGGTCAGTCCTTTGCCCGGAGCCGTCCGCTGCTGGCTCGTGCCCGGCACACTCTCGAGGAGCTCTCGCAGGCGACGGAGGAGACCACGCACCTCGCCATGCTGCGCGACTTCGAGGTCGTTCACCTCGACGGTGTGGCGCCGGACCGTCTGCTGGTGAGCGGCGTCCGCACCGGACGGCGACTTCCCGTCCACTGCACGGCCCTGGGCAAGGTGCTGATCGGCTGCTGCCCCGAGGGACAGCGCGAGGCCTACGACCGCACCGTAACCCGCGAGGGTCGGCTCGTGGCTCGGACCCGCAGCACCATCACCGATCCCGACAAGCTCTTCGAGCAGATCCGGACCGTGGCGGGTCAGGGCTTCGCCGTCGATCGCGACGAGTGCGAGGTCGGGCTGTGCTGCGTCGCGGCCCCCGTCCACGACGAGACCGGCCGGGTCGTCGGGGCGATCTCGGTCTCCGCCCCCTCGGGTCGGCGGTCCGAGGACGAGCTGCTCGTTGGGATCTGCCCGCAGGTGGTCGCCGCCGCGGAGCGCCTCTCCCGCGAGCTCGGCTACCGGATCTAGCCCGCTTCGCCAACGCGCGCCCGGAGTCTGGGACGCCCATGGACTTCTCCCTCAGCGACGAGCAGCTGGCCCTCCAGGACACCGCCCGCCGCTTCGCGCGCGAAGAGCTGGCGCCGGTCGCCGCGGACTTCGACCGCCGCGCGGAGTTCCCTCGGGCACTGATCCAGAAGGCCTGGGAGCTGGGGCTCCTCAACACCGTGATCGGCGAGGCCTACGGCGGGCTCGGCCTCGGCTCCCTCGACGCCTGCCTGGTGGCCGAGGAGATCGCCTGGGGCTGCGGCGGCATCGCGACCTCCGTGGTCGCCAACGACCTGGCGCTCACTCCGATCGTCGTGGCGGGCAGCGAGGACCAGAAGCGCGAGTGGCTCTCGCCCTGCGCCGAGCGCTTCCTGCTGGTGGCGTTCTGTCTCTCGGAGCCCGCGGCCGGGTCCGACGTGGCCGGCCTGCAGCTGCTGGCCGAGAAGGACGGCGACGACTACGTGCTGAACGGCACCAAGTGCTGGATCACCAACGGCGGCGAGGCCGACCTGTTCACCGTCTTCGCCACCCTGGACCGGGGCGCACGCCACCGGGGCCTGTGCGCCTTCGTGGTTCCGGCGGATTCCCCGGGGATCGAGATCGGCAAGAAAGAGGAGAAGATGGGGCAGCGGGCCAGCGACACCCGCGTCCTCCACTTCGACGGGGTGAGGGTCCCGGCCAGCCAGCGGCTGGGCGGGGAGGGCGAGGGTTTTCGCGTGGCGATGCAGACCCTCGACACCTCTCGCCCGCCCATCGCCGCCATGGCCACGGGCATGGCCCAGCGGGCCCTCGACGAGGCCGTCGGATACGCGAAGGAGCGCCAGGCCTTCGGCGCGCCCATCGGGAGCTTCCAGGGCGTTCAGTTCATGCTGGCCGACATGGCCAAGGCCATCGAGGCGTCCCGGCTGCTGACGCACCAGAGCGCGTGGATGGTGGACCGGGGGCAGCCGGCCTCGAAGTACTCCTCGATCGCCAAGTGCTTCGCCACGGATACGGCCATGCAGGTGACCACCGACGCCGTGCAGGTCTTCGGGGGCAACGGCTACACCTCCGAGTACCCGGTGGAGAAGCTGATGCGGGACGCCAAGCTGATGCAGATCTACGAGGGGACCAACCAGATCCAGCGCATGGTGATCGCCCGGCAGCTGCTCGGGAGCTAGCCCCCCGGGCTGGCGCCTCGGCTCCCCGCGGGCCGCCCCGGCCGCCCGCCCCCGGCGAACTCCAGCGCGCGACCGGGGGGTTGCGGTAGACTCATGCGCTCCCACGACTGGGAACTGTCGCTCCGGCCTCCCTCCCCCTCCCCCCGCCGAGCGAGGATCGTATCGTGATCACGCGTGAGCAGGCGCTGGCCTACCACTCCTCCGGGCGTCCGGGCAAGTTGAAGATCAGCCCCACGAAGCCCACGAAGACCCAGGAGGACCTCTCCCTGGCCTACTCCCCGGGGGTGGCCGAGCCCTGTCGAGAGATCGCCCGGGATCCGGACGAGGTCTTCAAGTACACGGCGAAGGGGAACCTGGTCGGCGTCGTCACCAACGGCACCGCGGTGCTGGGGCTGGGCAACATCGGTCCCCTGGCCGGCAAGCCGGTGATGGAGGGCAAGGCGGTCCTCTTCAAGCGCTTCGCCGACGTGGACGTCTTCGACATCGAGATCGACAGCCTGGACGTGGACGAAATCGTTCGCGCGGTCGAGCTGATCGCCCCCACCTTCGGCGGCATCAACCTGGAGGACATCCGGGCGCCCGAGTGCTTCGAGATCGAGGAGCGTCTGATCGAGTCCCTGGACATCCCGGTGTTCCACGACGACCAGCACGGGACGGCCATCATCTCGGCGGCTGCACTGCTGAACGCGCTCCACCTGACCGGACGCGAGATCTCGGAGGCAAGGGTCGTCTTCAATGGTGCCGGCGCTTCGGGAATCGCCTGCGCGAAGCTCTACCACGACCTCGGCGTGCCCCTGGAGCACATCACCCTCTGCGATAGTCGGGGGGTGATCCACACGGGGCGCAGCGAGGGCATGAACGTGCACAAGGCCCAGTTCGCGCGGGAGACCGATGCCCGCAATCTGGCGGACGCCCTGCGTGGGGCCGATGTATTCGTCGGGCTGTCCCAGGCCGGACTGGTGGACGAGGACATGGTGCGCTCGATGGCGGACCAGCCCGTCATCTTCGCCATGGCCAATCCGGATCCGGAGATCTCGCCGGACCGGGTCCGGCGCGTGCGCCGCGATGCCATCATCGCCACCGGGCGCTCCGACTACCCGAATCAGGTCAACAACGTCCTCGGCTTCCCCTTCATCTTCCGCGGTGCCCTGGACGTCCGGGCGCGGAAGATCAACGAGCCCATGAAGCAGGCGGCCGTGATGGCCCTGGCCGAGCTCGCGCTGCGGGGCGAGGCCGTGCCGCGCATCGTCCGCGACGCCTATCCGAACGACGTCTTCGACTTCGGCCCCAGCTACATCATTCCGAAGCCCTTCGACCCCAGGATCTTCATCTACGTGCCGCTCGCCGTCGCCCAGGCCGCGATGGACAGCGGCGTGGCCCGATTGAAGGTCGATCTGGTGGAGTACCGCAAGCACCTCGAGGAGCGGGTCGGCGATCTGGCCGGCTTGTAGGGCCCGCCCGACGGCGCACCCTGCGCATCGATCATGTTCTCGAAGGTGCTGGTCGCCAACCGGGGCGAGATCGCGGTCCGGGTGATCCGGGCCTGCCGCGAGCTCGGCATCGCGACGGTGGCGATCTACTCCGAAGCGGACCGCGAGGCGCTGCACGTGCGCCTCGCGGACGAGGCCCACCCCTGCGGGCCGGCTCCGGCCCGGGAGTCCTACCTCCAGGCGGAGCGGGTGGTCGCGATCGCGCGGCGCACGGGAGCCGACGCCCTCCACCCGGGCTACGGCTTCCTGGCGGAGAACGGCGACTTCGCCGATCTCTGCGCGGCGGAGGGGATTCGCTTCATCGGCCCGAGCGGCGCTGCCATCCGGGCCATGGGCGACAAGCTGGCGTCGCGCCGGATCGTCGAGGGAGCCGGTGTGGCGGTGGTGCCGGGAACCCGCGAGCCCCTGGACGACGCCGGAGCGGTGGAGGCGGCGCGCGCCCTGGGCTTCCCGGTGATGGTGAAGGCCAGCGCCGGCGGCGGCGGCCGGGGGCTGCGTCGGGTGACGGACGAGGCGTCGCTGTGCAAGGCGCTGCCGCGGGCTCGCAGCGAGGCGAAGAGCGCCTTCGGCGACGATCGGCTCTACCTGGAGAAGGCCCTGGAACGGCCCCGCCACATCGAGGTGCAGATCCTCGCCGACGGGGTCGGCCGTCGCGTCCACCTCTTCGAGCGCGAGTGCTCGATCCAGCGGCGCCACCAGAAGCTGGTGGAGGAGGCCCCCGCCGCCGGGCTCGACCCCGCGCTCCGGGAGGCGCTCGGCGAGGCCGCCCGCGCCGCGGCGCAGGCGGTGGCGTACGAGGGGGCCGGCACCTGCGAGTTCCTGCTGGACGCCTCCGGCTCCTTCTACTTCCTGGAGATGAACACACGCATCCAGGTGGAGCACGCCATCACGGAGGAGATCACCGGCGTCGATCTGGTGCAGGCGATGATCCGCATCGCCGCCGGCGAGCCCCTGGCGTTCGACGCCTCCGGCCCGGCGATCCGGGGCCACGCCATCGAGGCGAGGATCTACGCGGAGGATCCGGAGAAGGGCTTCCTCCCGTCGCCGGGCACCGTCGCGGCCTGGCGTCCGCCAACGGGTCCCGGCATCCGGGTCGACACCGGGATCGCGGCAGGGGACGTGATCTCCGTCCACTACGATCCGCTGCTGGCGAAGCTGGTGGCCTGGGGAAGCGATCGGGACGAGGCGATCGAACGGCTGCGAGCGGCCCTCGACGCGCTGGTGCTGGAGGGTCCGCGGACGACGCTTCCCTTCCACCGCTGGCTGGTGCGCCACGAGGCATTCCGCGCCGGTGACGTCGACACCGGCTTCGTCGACACCCACTGGCAGCGTCCCTAGCTTCTTCGCGACGGATCCCGCGCATCGCCCGCCGGATCTATGCTAACCAAGCAGGCGGCCAGACCCATCGGGTTCGATGTGGCCGTTCTGCTACACCCCCCACGGTTCGGGTGGTCGTCCTCCGCGACTGCCCGAAGAGCGGTGGCCCGCCGCTCACCGGAACTACGGAAGCGATCCATGGACGCCGCGCCCCCCCGGTACTCCCTCGAGAACCCCCTGGCGAAGCGTGAGGCAGGTCGGAGCGACTCCGTCCCTCACACCTTCTACGACGAGGCGCTCGAGCTCGGAGAGGAGATGCTCGCGCGTCCGAAGCGCGGCGGTGGGCGCGCCCGCGTGCGCGTGCAGCACGCGAAGGGGCGGATGACCGTCTTCGAGCGCATCAAGGTGCTCACGGAGCGGGAGCCAAACCTCCTCTTCCAGAACTGGGGGCCCGATCTCGACGGCGCCTCGATCGTCACCGGCATCATCGACGTCGGAGGACGCGACGTCGCGATCTACGGCCACGACTTCACCCTGCGCGCCGGCTCCATGGATGCGACGAACGGCGCGAAGCTGGCGCGGCTGATCTACATGGCGGCAGAGCGCGGGATCCCGCTGATCGGGATGAACGACTCGGCCGGTGCCTTCGTGCCGGCCGGGGTCGGGGGCCTCGATGGCTACAGCGAAGCCTTCACGGCGTTGCGCAAGATCAGCGGCCTGGTGCCCAGCATCAGCCTGATGTTCGGGTACAACGCCGGCGGTGGCGCCTACCTGCCGCGTCAGGGCTCGTTCATGATCCAGTGCGACGAGACCTTCATCGGGCTCACGGGCCCGGGGGTGGTGAAGTCGGCCCTGGGCGAGGACGTGACGGCCGACGACCTGGGCGGCCCGGGTGTGCACGGTATGAACGGCGTCTGCGATGTCACCACCGCGGACGAGCTGGGATCGCTGCGCACCGCCATCCGCCTGCTGTCCTATCTGCCCAACGACAACCGCTCCCTCTCGCCCTACGTCGAGACCTCGGACCCGGTGGACCGCTTCACCCTCGAGGAGCACGTGCTCTTCCGCCGCACCTTCTCCCAGCCCGCGGGCATGAACTCGCCCCTCGACATCACGCTGATGCTCCAGCTCCTCTCGGATCACGGTGAGTACTTCGAGCTCCAGCCGGATCGCGCGCGCAACCTGATCACGGCCTTCGGCCGCATCGCCGGCCACGTGGTCGGCTACGTGGCGAACAACTCGGCGGTTTCCTCCGGCTACATCGACGTGGATGCGGCGAGGAAGGCCACCCGCTTCATCCGCTTCTGCAATCTCTACAACGTCCCGCTGATCTTCCTCGAGGACACGACGGGTTTCATGCCCGGCACCGAGCAGGAGTCCCGGGGGATCATCCTCGAGGGGCGCCGGCTGCTCGACTCGATCATCGACGTGCGCGTGCCGTCGATGACGCTGATCATCCGCAACGCCTTCGGTGGCGCCTACGCGGCCTACAACTCCTACTTCGTCGGCGCCGACATGGTGTTCGCGATGCCCATGGCGCGAATCGCGGTGATGGGTCCGGCGGGGAAGGACTTCGTCTACAAGGACGAGCTTCGAGCCATCGACGCCGCCTACAGCAAGACCCTCGCCTCGGGCGACGAAGAGGGCGCGGAGCGCGAGCGCGACGCCTCGCTGAAGGAGCTCTCGGATCGCTACGAGCACGAGCTGATGAATCCGAAGGAGGCACTGTCCCTCGGATCGGTCTCGCGGATCGTGATGCCGGGTACGAGCCGTCGCGTCCTGGCGGAGAACCTGGCCTTCCTGATGCGCACCTACACACCGAGCCCCATGGCCGGGCCGCAGCGGGAGTTCGAATAGTGCGAGATCGCACCGGCAGGGAGATGCGCTTCCACGAGTGCGACTCCGAGTGGATACGATCCTTTGCGCTGGACGCGCTGAAGGTGCTGGTAGTCTGCCGCGGCCCCGTTCGGCAGGAAGCCTTCGAGATCTTCGACGCCATCGGCATCGGCGAGTACGGCATGCTGCTGTCGGAGAAGGACTCGGTTACCTATCCCCGCTGTCTGGCACCCGAGCTGCGGCGCTTTCGCTTTCCGTCCAACGTGCACCGAATCCCCGACTACATGGGTGTGGGCCAGGAGGAGAAGCAGGAGCGGATTCGCGAGATCATCGCGATCGCCCGGGAGAACGACTACACCCACCTCTTTGCCGGCTACGGGTTCATGGCCGAGGACGCCGAGTTCATCGAGGCGATCGAGGAGGCGGGCCTGGGCTTCATGGGGCCGAGCTCGTCGGTGGTGCGGCGCGCCGGCGCGAAGGACGAGGCGAAGCGGCTGGCCCGCGAGCTGGGCAACGCGGTCATCCCCGGCGTGGACGACGTCTCGTCCCGGGCGCTGCTCGAGCGCGCCCCGGACCGGACGGCCCTCGAGGCGCTGGCCTCCGAGCACGGGCTCGACTTCTCCTTCGACGCCGCGCTCTCGCCGTCGGAGAACGCCGCGGCGCTGCTCCAGGCAGGCTACGAGAAGCGGGTGGAGCTGGTCACGATCGAGGACCTCCAGGCCCGTGCCGAGGTGCTCTGCCGTGAGATCTGGAGCGAGTACCCCGACAACCGCATCCGCTTCAAGCACGTCGGCGGAGGTGGCGGGAAGGGCCAACGCGTGGTCAGGAGGCCCGAAGAGATCGCCGCTGCCGTGATGGACGTGCTGGCGGAGGTGAAGGTGCTTCCGCCCGGATCCAACAGGAACTTCCTGATCGAGCTCAACATCGAGAGCACGCGACACAACGAGATCCAGCTGATCGGTAACGGCAGCTGGTGCCTCTCCCTCGGCGGTCGCGACTGCTCGGTGCAGATGCACGAACAGAAGCTCGTCGAGGTCTCGCTGACCCAGGAGCTGCTGGAGGCCGAGGCAAAGGTCGCAGACGGCGCGAAGCGCGAGGTCCTGGAGGGAGACCGGGGCACCCTCTCCCGCATGGAGGCCGAAGGCGAGCGCTTCGGGGAGGCGACGGGCCTCGACAGCGTCTCCACCTTCGAATGCATCGTCGAGGGCTTCAATCACTTCTTCATGGAGATGAACACGCGCATCCAGGTGGAGCACGGCGTGACGGAGCTCGTCTACGACCTCGTATTCGAGAACCCGGATGCGCCGGACGAGTGGTTCGTCGTCGAGTACCTGATCGAGGCGATGGCGCTGCTCGCGGCCCACGGTCCCCGCATGCCGCGTCCCCGGCGCCGGCCGCGCGCCGTGTCGGGCCTCGAGCTGCGCATCAACGCCACCAACCAGGCGCTCCAGCCCCACGCTGGAGGTCTGATCCGGACCTGGTCGGAGCCGGTGGAAGGCGAGATCCGCTTCGACCAGGGGATCGGCCACCGCAATCCGGACACGGGCTCCTTCGTCTTCTACTCGCTGGCCGGCGCCTACGACTCGAACGTCGCGCTGGTGCTGACGGACGGCGAGAGCCGGCGAGACAACTACGAGCGCATGTCGGAGATCCTGCGCCAGACCGAGCTGCGGGGCGAGGACCTCCAGACCAACACCCCGGTGCACTACGGCCTGATCAACTGGTTCCTGGGCCACGAGCCGATGGCCGAGCCGGACACCCGCTTCATGCAGTCCTACCTGGCCGCCGTCGGAGCGCTCCAGCAGAAGATCGACGACGTGGACCTGGCGCTCGGGCTGGCCGAGCTGGGGCGCCGTCAACCCGACGCCGAGGCCCGGGCGATGCTGGCGGAGAAGGAGACGCTGCTGGTCCGCCCGCTCGAGCGGCTGCTGGCGAACCCGCACGTGCTGGCCGGCTTCCTGGGACGCTTCGAGGGCCGGCTCTGGAGACGGGAGGGCGGGTCCGTGGAGTTCGCGGACAACCCGGTTCGCTTCCTGCTCGAGCTCTATCACTATCTCAACATGGAAGAGGACCCGAGCACTCCGCCCTCGGAGAAGATCTGGGACCACGACGACCGCCTGCTCCAGACGGCCCTGGCCTTCTACGAAGAGGTGGGTGCGCGAACGGGGCTCACGGACTGGGCGTCGATCCGCGACCTCTTCGAGGGCGATGGCGACGATCGACTCTCGGGCGGCGACGAGTCGCTCTGGCGCGCCTGCGTCGCGTCACATCGGGGCTTCCAGCTGGGGCTCGAGCTGCTGCTGGTGGCGCCGCGTCTGGGCGTGGCCTCCGCTTTCAGCGAGGTCCACGTGGACGAGCGCCTGCGGGTCGTCTTCCCCGAGACCTTCCTGGACGCCGCGGCCCTGCGGGAGCACGTGAACGCGCTCGCCCCGCCGCCGGTCGCCAGCGCCGACGAGATCGTGACGCCGATGGGAGGCGCTTTCTACGCGCGGGAGGCGCCGCACCTGCCGCGCCTCGTGGACGTGGGAGACCACTTCGAGGCGGGCCAGCCGCTCTTCATCATCGAGGTGATGAAGATGTTCAACAAGATCCTCGCCCCGTTCTCCGGCACCGTGACCGAGAACCCGATGGAGGGGAAGGACGGAACGGTGGTGGCGAAGGGCCAGACGATCTTCAAGATCGAGCCCGACGTACGCGTCGAGGAGGAGTCTGCGGAGGTGCGGGAAGCGCGCGTCCGTGCCGCGACGCTCGCGCTCCTTCCGTGAGGCCGATCCTCCTAGACACGGACATCGGCAGCGACTGCGACGACAGCCTGGCGCTCGCGCTGGTGCTGGCCGCAAGGGACGCCCTCGAGCTGGTCGCGGTGACGACCGTCTCCGCCGACGTGCGCGTCCGCGGCCAGATCGCCGCCTCGCTGCTGGCCCTGGCCGGATCTCCCGACATCGACGTGTGTCTCGGGGCCGAGGGCGGACTTGCCCGCCCCCGGGAGCGCTACAACTGGTTCGGTCACGAGCCGTTCTGCGTCGCGAACGTGCCCGTGCCCGCGCTCTCGAGCGAGCCCGCGCCGGAGCGGATCGTGCGGGCCGCCCGGGAGACGCCCGGCCTCGAGATCGTGATGATCGGGCCCATGACGAACCTGGCCCTGGCCCTGGCCCTGGACCCGGGGCTCCCGCGCCGGGTCGCCGGGGTGACCGTCATGGGCGGTCACGTGCGGGAGGCGCGCCTGGGCGCGTTCGTCTGCCCCTTCGGCATCGACTACAACCTGTGCTCGGACCCCGAGGCGAGCGTGGCGGTGCTGGGTGCCGGGTTCCGCACGACCCTCGTCACCGCGGAGGTGACCCTCCAGACCTGGCTGCGCGCCGCGGATCTCGAGCGGCTCGACGCCGCCGGTCCGCTGGCCCGGGAGACCGCGCGGCAGGTGCGGTTCTGGACGCCGCTCCAGCGGAAGATCTTCACGGCCATGGGGGGGACGCTGGCGCCGGACAACGCGGCCTTCCTGCACGACCCGTTGACGGTTCTGGCGCTCTTCGATCCGTCGCCCCTGGACTTCGAGGAGCTGCAGATCGCGACGACCATCCAGGCCGGCGTGTTGCGGACCCACGAGGTCGATCCCGCCCTGGGCATCGGGGCCTCCATGCGGGTCGCGACGGGGGTCGATCCAGCGCGTGCGCGCGACGCCATCGTCGCGAGGCTCCAGGGCATCTGATCGGTAGGATGAGCCCGATGCAACGCGTCGCGCTCGTGAAGGCCGCCGTCGTCCTCGGGTTGCTCTGCCTCGTGTTCGGGGTCTTCGCGCAGGTTCGCACCCACGACTTCGTCGACCTCGACGATCTCGGTGGGATCCAGGGCAACGCCGACCTCGAGGCGGACTCCTGGCTCGAGGGGCTCGAGAAGGCAGTGACCCGGCCCTTCCTCTCGAACTGGATTCCGGTGACGGCCCTCTCCCATCAGCTGGATCGTCGACTCCACGGGCCAACCGGCGGTGCCCATCAGCTCACGAACGTGGCGATCCACGCCGTCGCCTCGGCGCTGCTCTTCCTGGCGTTGTCGTCACTGACGCGACGGCTCTGGCCGGCCGCGTTCGTGGCCGCCGTGTTCGCGATCCACCCGCTGCACGTGGAGACCGTGGCGTGGGTCTCGGAGCGCAAGGGCGTGCTCTCCGGTCTCTTCTTCGCGGCGACGCTGCTGGCCCATGCGCGTTATGTCGAGCGACCGGGCTCGCGCACGCGGATCGCCGTCTACGCCGCGCTGCTGCTGGCGCTGCTGTCGAAGCCGACCGCGGTGACCCTGCCCTTCGTGCTGCTGCTGCTCGACGCGTGGCCGCTTGGCCGGTTGGGCTGGCCCGCGGTGCGGGAGAAGCTGCCCATGCTCGCGCTGGTCGCGGCCGTCTCCGTGGTCACCTTCGTCGTGCAGCGCGCCACCGGCGCCATGGCCTTCGGCGAACCGATTCCGCTGGGGCCGAGGCTCGCCAACGCGTTGTCGTCCTACGCCGTCTATCTCCAGAAGACCATCTGGCCCACCGGACTCACCGTCTTCTACCCCTATCCCAGGGGAGGGCCGGATCTGGCGCACGCCGCGCTGTCGGCACTCCTGCTCGGCGCCGTCACGCTGTGGTTCCTGCGGCTGCGTCGCTCCCACCCCTACCTGCTCGTCGGCTGGCTCTGGTTCGGCGGCATGCTGGTCCCGACCCTTGGAATCGTCCAGGTGGGCGAGCAGGCCTATGCGGATCGCTACATGTACCTGCCCCTCATCGGCCTTGCGATCTGCGTGGCCTGGGGTGTCGCGGACCTGGCGCGCGGACCGGGGTGGCGTCGGCTCGTTGCCGGAGCCGGCGCCGTCACGATCGCGGTGCTCGCGGTGACGTCCTGGGTTCAGCTCCCGCACTGGCGTGACAGCTGGGCGCTCTGGAGGCGCGTTCTCGAGGTGACGCCCGGGAATCCGCGCGCGCTGCTGGCGCTGGGCTCACTGCACGGTCGCCTGCACGAGCTCGAGGACACGGAGCGGTACTACCTGGCCGCCTACGAGAGCGATCCCGAGTGGATGCGTCGGCGCCTGGGCAGCTATTTCCTCAACAAGTCGTCCTACCTGCGCAAGCGCGGCGATGCGGAGGGGGCGCTGGAGAGCCTGCGCCTCGCGGTTCGCTACGACCCGGAGAGTACCGACGCCCACGAGACTCTCGGCCGCGCCCTGGCGAGGCTGGGGCAGGAGGAGGAGGCGCGCCTCCACCTGGAGCGCGCCATCGGGGACGAGGGCGAGGACGCGCTGGTCCCGCTCGTCCTGGCCTCTGTCGCCGAGGCCGGCGGACGGCTGGCCGATGCGGTGCGGCTCCGCCGGGAGGTTTCGCGTATCGCGCCGGACCTCTCGGAGAACACCAACGATCTGGCCTGGCTGCTGGCGACGGCGCCGGATGCGGACGTGCGCGATCCGATCGAGGCCGTGCGCCTGGCGGAAGGGCTGGTGCGCGCGAGCGCCTCTCCGTCGGGGAACCTGCTGGATACGCTGGCGGCCTGCTATGCGGCCGCGGGGCGATTCGAAGCCGCCGCCGAGGCGGCCGGTCGCGCGGTCGAGCAGGCCCGGGCCGAGGGCGCCCCGGAGGTGGCGGCCCAGGCCGAGGCGCGTCGGGTCCTGTATCGGGCCGGGACGCCCTACGTCCAGGCCGCCAGGACGCCACCGGGTGGCGCGCAGTGATCGCCCAGCGCGACCGGCCGGCCTCGGCGTGACGCTCGGCTGTGTTTCACCCACCAGCGGATAGGATGTCGGGATGGACGATCCCATCGCCTTCGCCGGAAGCCCCCTCCATCGCGAGAACCTGCGTCGGCGCGAGCGGGCCTGGCTCGAGGCCCAGGAGCAGTCGCCGGATTCGCGCTACCTGCCGCTGTGGCGGCTGCAGCCGCTGCTGAAACGCGGCGACGAGCGCGCGCTGGCCTGGGCGAAGCGCGAGTTCTTCGAGGATCTCGATCCCGTGCCCGAGGCGGTGCTGCTCGGCACCGCCGCCGGCGTCGCGCACTTCGCGATCGACGTCTCCGCCGTGGAGAAGCCCGACGACGAGTTCGGGATCGCCGACGTTGCCAGCTTCGAGGAGCTGAGGGCCACGATCGCCCAGATCCCCGCCGGCGATGCGGCGATCGCGGCCCAGGCGCGTGTCCTGGTCGACTGGCACGCGCGTCACGGCCACTGCGCGGTCTGCGGCGGTCACACCCGGTCCGTCCAGGGCGGTGCCAACCGCATCTGCTTCGACTGCCAGGCTGAGCACTTTCCGCGTACCGATCCGGTGGCGATCGCGGTGATCACCCGGGGCGATCGCTGCCTGCTGGGCCGCGGTCCGGGTTGGCCGGAGACGATGTACTCGGCGCTGGCCGGATTCGTCGAGGCCGGTGAGAGCCTCGAGGAGGCCGTGCGTCGCGAGGTGTGGGAGGAGTCGCAGGTCGTCGTCGGCGCGGTGCGTTACGTGTGCTCCCAGCCCTGGCCCTTCCCGTCGTCACTGATGATCGGCTGTATCGGCGAGGCCGAGAGCGAGGAAATCACGGTCGACCTGGCGGAGCTCGAGGATGCCCGCTGGTTCACGCGGGACGCGCTGCGCGCGGCGCTCGAGGGGCGGCGCGAGGACCTGGTGGTTCCCCCGCCCTTTGCGATCGCGCACCAGCTGATCCGGGCCTGGGTCGGCGGCGAGCTCGACTGAAGTCAGGCGGCGGGGTCTTCCGCCTCCTTCGCCGGGCCGCGTCGCACTCCCGAGAACACGTAGGCGACGCCGACACCGATCAGATAGAGCCCCACCATCGGCACCGCCAGGAATACCTGGCTGACCCAGTCGGGCGGGGTCAGGAGGGCCGCGAACACGAAGACGCCCAGCACCGCGTAGGGCGTGCCGCGCAGGAGTGTCGGGGCGTCCACGATGCCCGCGAGGGCCAGGAAGAGCACGGCGACGGGCATCTCGAAGGCGACGCCGAAGGCCAGGAAGAGCCTCGTCGTGAGCGCGAAGACCTCGCGCATGGTCCAGGCGGATTGGACGAAATCGCTGTCGAAGCTCGTGAAGAAGGAGAACATCAAGGGGAAGACCTGGGAGTAGCCGAAGACGGCGCCGCCAGCGAAGAGCAGCGTCGAGACCACCACGAAGGGCACGATCGCGTGACGCTCCTTCACGTAGAGACCTGGCGACACGAAGGCCCAGATCTGCCAGAAGATCACCGGTAGCGCGAAGACGAAGCCCGCGAGCAGGGCGCACTTCAGGTAGGTGAAGAAGATCTCGGTCGGGGCGATGGCCTGGAGCATGCCCTGGCCCTCCCCCAGCGCGGCGACGGCGGGGGCGAGCAGCAGCGCGAAGATCTCCTCGCTGAAGCTCCAGGCGGCCGCGGCTCCCACCACCCAGGCGATCAGGATGCGGAAGATCCGGGCCCGGAGCTCCGCGAGGTGGTCGGTCAGGGGGAGCCGGGTCTCATCCATTGCGGTCCGTCGTGCTCGCCTCCGTGGGCGGACGGGGCGCCCCGGGGCTCTGCGCGTCGCTCGCCGTCGGCGCGTCTGCCGCTGTCGCGGGGTCGCTCGCCGCTGGCGCGTCGGCCGCCGGCCCGGGGTCGCTCGCCGCTTCGGGGCTCGCGACGGGCTTGGCCGCGGCGGCGGGCGCCTTCGGCCCGATCTCGGGGGGCGCGATCCGGGCCTCATCGGCGATGTCCGAGAACTCCCGCCGGAGGTCCGTCGACGCTCGCCGGAACTCCGCCAGGCCGCGGCCCAGGCTGCGGGCGAGCTCGGGCAGTCGCTTCGGGCCGAGCACCAGCAGCCCGATCACGAAGATCACGAGGAGCTCCGTCATTCCGATGCCGAACATCGCGCGGGATGCTATCGCGCGTCGGTGCCGAGCGCGCGAGTCCGGGCCCCCGCGCTTCGGCTCACCGGCTGCGTCCCCTAGGCCGGGAGCCCGGCGGGGGGGGAGTCGTCGGGGCGGGGCTCGGCGATCTGGGTCAGGTCGGCCTCGCATACGCCCTCGGCCAGGATCTCGAGGAAGATGGCCGTCAGGGCCGGGTCGAACTGGGTGGTGGCGTAGCGCTTGAACTCCCCGATCACGATCTCCCGCCGCAGCGCCTGCCGGTAGGGCCGATCGCAGCTCATCGCGTCGAAGGCGTCGGCGATCGAGATGATGCGGGCCTCGAAGGGGATCTCCTCCCCCGCCAGCCCGTCGGGGTAGCCGGTGCCGTCCCACCACTCGTGGTGGTGGCGGATCGTGACCGGCACGATCGCGGGCAGATCGAGGGGCTTCAGCAGGCGCGCCCCGATCTCCGGGTGCTGCTCGACCAGCGCCCGCTCCGAGGGCTCCAGGGCCCCAGCCCGCAGCAGCAGGTCCGTCGGCACGCCCACCTTGCCCAGGTCGTGCAGGAAGGCGGCGATGCGCACCCGCTCCTGGGTCTCGGCCGGCAGCTCCAGCCGCTCGGCGATCAGGCCCGAGTAGAAGGCCACGCGTCGGGCGTGGCCGCGCATGAAGCGATCCTTCGTCTCGATCGTCTCCGCCAGCACCTCCAGGAACTCGACGGTCTGGTCGGGCTCGGGGCCGTCGGGGTCGCCCAGGGAGACCGCGCGCTCGCCGAACAGGAGCCGCAGCTTCCCGCGCATCTTCTGGCTGCGCTGCACCTGGTCGAGGATCGCGGTCGCGTCGCGTTCGCGGCCGACGGCGTCGCCCAGGGCCTCGAGGAAGGTCACGAGCCCGGTCCGGGCCTTCCGACGGGTGAGGGCGCGCGTCACGGCGCCGCTCACCTGCACCACGTCGAAGGGCTTCTGGAGGTAGTCGCAGATGCCGTGGCGGATCCCCTCGGTCGCACTCTCGATGGAGGCGCAGCCGGTGACCACGATGATCTCCACGTGGGGATGCTCCTCGCGGACCGTGCGCATCACCTCCTCGCCGCCCATGCCGGGCATCTTCAGGTCGAGTGTGAGGACGTCCACGGGCTCCCGGCGCAGGTACTCGAGGGCCTCGGATCCGCTGCGGGCCCGGAGCACCCGGTAGGTCGGTGCCAGGATCATGCGCAGGGACTCGCGAGGCCCGCGCTCGTCGTCCACGACCAGGACCGTGGCCTGGCTCATCTCTCCCATTCCGTCTCCCCTGGCGGCCGCACGCCGCGCGCAGCGATCCATGCGGGTTCGCCGCCGGGAGCTGCATCGGCAGATCGGGCCGGCGACTGAATCCCCGAACCCGGCGGAAGGACTGGAAGAATCCCCGGCCGTCGGATGCCGGCTGGGCTCCGGGCGATCGCCGGGCTCGCCTGGCGTCAGGCCGGCGCGGGCAGGTCGATCAGGATCACCGTCTCTTCGCCGTCGGTGGAGGTCACTCCCAGGGTGCCGCCCTGGGCCCGCACCACGATCTCGGCGATCAGGAGCTCCAACGACTCCTCCGGCGTCGTGCCGCCGATGGTGCCCGGCGGCCCCTCGCCATTCGGGTCGTGGAAGCGGATCAAGATCCGGACCGTGGGGCCGGCGTCGGCGGTGGCGGCGTGGTGGCGCGAGGCCAGGTAGACGTCCCCGTGGCTCGGCACCCACTCGAGGGCCCGACTGAGCAGGGTGTCCAGGGCGAAGCGCAGCTGGGCCCCATCGCACAGGGCGTGGGGCTCGGTCGTGTCGAGCTCCTTCAGCACCAGCAGGCGCTGCTCGCGGATGCGGCTGCGTCGCGCGTCGAGCAGGTCCTCGAGCAGGGCGGCCACGTCCACCGGCTCCCGTTTCGGGGGAGCCAGGGTGGCTGCGTCGGTGAGCCGCTCGATCAGGACGTCGATGCGCCCGACGTCGTCGCGCACCATCTCGGCGAAGCGGTCGCGGAAGCCCGGATCGTCGAAGCGCTCCGGAAGGGCCGCGGCGAAGGCGCGGATCGTGGCCAGGGGGTTGCGGACCTCCCGGGAGAGGGCGCTCGCCAGCCGCGCCAGCGGCCCGGCGCCCTCCGCCTCCTCCGGGGGCGGCGCCTCGAGCGTAGCGGGCGTCGGCCGCTCGATCGCGGGCTCCAGGGCCGGCGGCTTGTGGAGCTCCGTCTCCGTTTCCGACTCCGAGGGCAGGGTCTCCTCGAGGAAGGTCTCGAGCTCCAGCTCGCCCAGGTCGGAGATCGCCTCGCCCTCGGGCGTCTCGAGCAGGGTGCCGAACTCCCCGGCGTCCTGGGGCTCCTCGAGCTGGGTGCCGAACTCCCCCGCGTCCTGGGGCTCCTCGAGCCGGGTGGCGAACTCCCCGGTTTCCTGGAGCTCGTCGTCGATGAAGCGGCCGATCTCGCTCGGATTCAGGGGCGCGAAGGCCTCGCCCTCGAGCTGAAGGTCGTCGGAGCGGATCGGGTCGCTCGAGCAGGAGGCCAGGGTCTGCACCACGACGGCCTCGAGCTCGCTCAGGTTGCCCGGCCAGGGGTACTCCTCGAGGACCGCCAGGGCGTCCTCGCCGAAGCGCCGCGGCCGCTGCTGCCGGGAGGTGAACCAGTCGCGGGCGGTCTCCTCGATGATGCGGTTCACCACCGGTCCCCGCTCGCGCAGCGCCGGGAGGTGGATGCTCAGGGCCGAGAGGCTGCGGCGTAGGCCGGGCTCGATCAGCGGCGCGTCCCGCTCGTCGCAGCTGGCGATCCAGCGCACCAGGGATGCGCGCACGGCGCCGGTCGGCAGTCCCGACTCGACCCAGCCGTGGACGATTCGCTGGGTGGTGCTCGGTAGACGCTCCACGTCCTCGAGCCAGATCGTGAGCGCCGAGTACTGGCCGCGGTGATCGCGCAGCTCGGCCAGCGCGGAGGTGATCTGCCCCGGCGTCGTGTCGGCGGTGCAGGGCACGTGGGCCAGGGTGCCCCGGCCGGATCCCCCGAAGAGGTGGATGTAGCGGGCCACCACGCTGCGGCCAGTTCCAGGCTCGCCGCAGATCAGGGCCGGGACGTCGGCGAGCTTCGGGTCGAGTGCCCGCAGCAGGTCGGGCAGCTCCAGGTCGCTGAACCAACGGGCGAAGCGGGCCGAGATCGCCTCGCGCCGGGCCCGCTCGGAGAGCGGCGACGGCCCGCTTCCGGCCGGGGGGGAAGCGATCTGTGCCCGGAGGGCGTCCGGGCTCGGCGGATAGGCGAAGAACGCCGCGACGCGCATGTCGAAGCAGGCCAGGGCGGCGTGCTCCGCGGAGCGATCCCCCACCAGCAGCCAGCGCGCACTGCTCGTCCCGCGTCGATGCGAGTGGGCGAACTGAAGCTCGAGCTCCCAGTCGGCGTTCAAGGCCAGGATCACGACGTCCGGGCTCGGAGCCGACGCAAAGCGGGGATCGCCGGGGGCGCCGATCACGGCGCTCTCGGAGGCGGCAGCGAGGCGGGCCAGGGCGGCACGCCGGCGGGGATTTCGGTCGACGATCCAGAGCAGGGGCATGTTCCGATTCACAGGGTGCGTGAAGTTCGCGTCGAGGCGGCGCAAGCGCTGTGCCAACGCCGCAAGGATCCTACACGGACTCGCAGGATGGGGAGCTAAAGGTCAGGGTTTGGAACGGAAGTTGACTCAGGGCGGGATCTGGGGGCCGGTGCGATGCCGACGCTGCACGGCTTCGATTGGGAAAAACTTTGCCCTCGCAGCGTCGTGCGAGGTCTGTAAGAGTAATTGGCCGTCGGGGCCACGGGGGTGACGCCGCGAGTTCACGGTTCGTCTTTCCGGCCGGCCGCGAATGGGCTGCGCCTCGGGTGATCCGACGGCCGCGACCGACACGAGAGGGGCCTGCACGCCAGTGACGGTGATCGACTCCGGACCGGTGGTTCGACTGCGCAGCGCGACGGACCGCCCCTACGACGACGCCATCGCGGCGGCGCGCACCTGCTACTCCGCGCGCGTCGTAGAGGCCGACGAGATCACCGAGCGGCAGCGGGAGAACATCGGGCCCCTGACCTTCGAGGGCGGGCACCACACGGTCTACCAGCACGCCACCTTCGAGTTCGCGCTGTCCGGCATCTCGCGGCAGCTGGTCTGGTCCTTTCTCCACGCGTTTCCCTTCTACAACACGGAGCAGCAGAGCCAGCGCTACGTGAAGCTCGACGAGCCGGCGGCCCACGTGCCGCCCTCCCTCGAGGGCGAGGCGCGAGAGGTCTACATCCGCTCGATCGAGCGCGCCTGGCGCGGCTACCGGGAGCTCACCGAGCGGCTGTTGCCGCGCACGCGCGGGATCCTCTCCGAGCTGTGGCGCCTGGACCGACGTCAGGGCGTCGCCTTCGGTCGGAGCGTCGCGCGCGAGGCGGAGAAGAAGGCGATCGAGACCGCGCGCTACGTCATCCCCATCGGCTGCCACACGGCGATGGTCTACACGGTGTCTGGCATCGTACTCCATCGTCTGCGACGCATGGCACGGGTCGGAGACGTGCCGCGCGAGGCCGCCGACGTGGTGGAGCGGATGGTGGCCGAGGTGGAACGGCTCGATCCCTCGTTCTTCGGCCGCGTCGGCGGCGAGTTCGCGGCCAACTACGGGGGGGCCTACGGGGAGCACAAGCGAATGCTCGTCGCCTTCTCGCTCGACGGGGCGGCCACGCTGCCCGCGCAGCCCGGGCCCGTGGTGCCCGTGGCGCGGGAGGAGGACTTCGTCGTCGACCCGCAGCTCGCCGACAGGGGCCGGGAGCTCTATGCCATGTGCAGCTGGTGCCACGGCGGCGGCGCGGTGGCGGCCGGGAT
>Ga0209536_100003186_pt1 | contig 26452 bp, 23 predicted proteins | sample DeeMarSeWOR28_12_FD_187461 | JGI IMG/M metagenome (GOLD analysis project Ga0209536, IMG submission 187461) | Marine sediment microbial communities from White Oak River estuary, North Carolina - WOR-2-8_12 (SPAdes) (version 2) | ecosystem: Environmental > Aquatic > Marine > Intertidal zone >...
GGTTAGGATCACGCGGTGTCCGTATCGAGTGGTTGGAGGCGGATGTCACGCGATTCGAATCGGCACATCCTTGGGACCTGTGGCACGACAGGGCGGTCTTGCACTTCCTCACCGACCCTGAGGATGTAGCCGCCTATCGCCGATCGATGCTGCGGGCATTGGCACCGGCTGGGCAGGCCGTGATCGCGACGTTCGGGCCCGACGGGCCGCAGAAGTGCAGTGGGTTGGAAGCAAGACGCTATGACTCGGAATCGTTGTTGAAGGCACTCGGGCCTGAGATGCAGTTGATTGAGAGCGAGCTCGAGGAGCACGTGACACCGAAGGATGCGACGCAGCAGTTTTTGTTTTGTCGCTTTCGTAGAATCGAGTAACGACGGGGACCCAGATGGATCTAGGCGCGTTGGCCAATTTGGCCGAGATTCTCGGCTTCTTGATAGTGATCGGCGGTCTGTCGTTCGCGATCATCCAGGTTCTTCAGTATCGGCGGCATCGCCGTGATATGGCGGCGATAGAGCTGGCTCGATCGTTCGAAAGTCCCTCGTTCGGCAGTGCTCTTCGACTGGTCCTGTCACTGCCCGACGGTCTCGATGCTGAAGGTTTACGAGAACATGGATCGCAGTTCGAAGATGCGGCTCTCCTTGTCAGCCTGACGATCGAGTCGGTTGGCGTCATGGTGCACCGCCGCGTGGTGACAACCGAGGTCGTTTGGCAATTAATGGGTGGAGTCAGTCAGACCGCGTGGCAGAAGCTGTCCGGCTGGGCTGAAGACGTACGCTCGGAGCACGGCCAAGAGAAGTTCGACGAGTGGTTTGAATGGCTGGCCATGCAGATGAGGCAATACAGTGAGACCAGCGGGATCGAGCCGGCGTATCGGCAATACAGGGACTGGAGGCCGTGAGGCCATGACCCGAGTTCGGTTCTTCCACTGGAACGCTGACGAGGCCAAGTCGGGAATCAGGAAGCTTCGCGATGCCGGATACAGCGTATCCTACAAGATCCCGGGTCCAGGTTTCTTGGGCGAGATCCGCAAGCGACTCCCTGCCGCGATTGTCATCGACCTCAGCAGACTTCCCTCGCAAGGGCGCGATCTGGCGATGGCCGTTCGAGATAGCAAGAGCACGCGTCACCTGCCGATTGTTTTTGTGGCTGGCGACCCGGACAAGGTCGACCGAATCAAGAAGCAGCTCCCGGACGCGGTCTACACACCCTGGACTCGGATAAAGAGCTCGCTCAAGCGAGCCATCGCTCATCCGCCGGCCGAGCCTGTCGTGCCTGCCTCGAGCCTCGCCGGATACTCGGGAACACCGTTGCCCAAGAAACTGGGTATCAAGCCGAACTCGACGGTCATTCTTGTGAACGCGCCCACGGGGTTCGAGAAGACCCTCGGTACCCTGCCCGAAGGGGCGACGCTACGCCGTCAGGCACGTGGGCGATACGATCTTGCGATATGGTTCCCGAAGTCGGCGAAGGACCTGAGGGCGCGGGTCGAGCAGGTGGGCAAGCTGGCCGACAGGGACGGGCTCTGGATCGCTTGGCCGAAACAGGCCTCTGGAATTCCCACGGATCTTACACAGACAGTTGTACGGAGAACGGGGCTGGCATCGGGCTTGGTCGACTATAAGGTCTGTGCCATCGACGAGACGTGGTCGGGTTTGAAATTCGCACGACGCAAGTCGAAATAGCGCTTCTGACTGTATCTCCTCCCTAGTCGCTGACTGTTACGTATATATAGTTCGGTCTCAGATAGCTCTGGCGGAATCCGTAGCGCACCATGTTGCGGTACGAGGGTGCCGGTTTCTCTGGCGTCTCCTCCGCCGTCTCCACGGCTACGGTGTGACATCCCAATTCAGCCGCGTCAGCTATGCGATGTGCCAAAATAGCACTTTGGGCGCCGCGGCCGCGGTAATCGGGCAGCGTCGTGGCGAAGTCGATCCAGGCGTACTCCCCTCGGAAATACAGCGACCCGCTGGCCACGGGTTTCGGGCCGTCGAAGGCCATGTAGTGCCTCCAGTCTGACCTCCCCACGAGATCGGAGACCCAACCGCTGGTAGCCTTGGGCCAGCCGAAACACTCGGCGACGTTGCGGCCGAACGCGTCGGCATGATCGGCCTCGATCCGGCGGACCGTGAGGTCGGTGGACACGTCTGCTACCGGTGTGACATCCCGGTACAACTTCACCCAGTTGTTGTAACGCCGAAAACCGCGGTCGACCAGCAACCGCGGCAGAGCATCGTCGCGTGCAGCTGGGCTCGGCTGGATGAAAAAGCGCGGGATGCCGGCTTCGGTGTATCGGGCGATGATCTCGTCAACGTCGGCAGCCGAGATCGGGCCCTCGAGCCCCAAGCCGATGACGCGGTTGAGGGCCAGAACATCTGCCTCGGACGCCAGTCCCACCGTAGCGCCTTTCGATCGCGCTAGCTGGAGGCCACAGATCGATTTCGAGGGTGGCGATGCTGAATCGTAGAAGTCCGCCCAGGCGGCGACCTCGATTTCTTCCAGTGCTCTTATCAAGGCTTGATCTGCCACTGTACCTCTCCTAATCGTGAACCGGGGTTGGGAATGTCGAGTAGTAGAATAATAGAGCAATAGAGCAACAGAAGTTGAAGTGAGTTGGTCGGTGTAGTCGAGGCTCAGCCTTCGTTGCGCGGGTGGTTGCGAGGAAGTGGCTCGCGGTTCAGCTTCAGGCTCCCACAGAGGTGACCTCGGCCCATGAACGGTGGTGGTCGTGGGTGAGGCGATATTCTTGTCGTCGCACCCGGTGATTCCGGTGAGGGGCATGAGCGCTGCGCTGGTGGTCTACGAGGGCCTCTGATTCGATTTCTTACTGGTAATAGGAGGGAAGATTCCATGTCGATTCCAGTCCGTTTGCATCGCGGGATGTTGTGCGGTGTAGTGATGGCTGTCGTGTTGCTGCCGGGGCTCATCCAAGCGCAGGTAGTGGAGGATGCACAGAGCGAGTCGTGGCCCCCCGTTGCGACGTTCTCGATCGTCGGGTTCGATCCTGAGACCGGTGAGGCGGGTGTTGCGGTCCAGTCGAGGGTATTCTCGGTGGGGAACGGCGTCATCTGGGGAGAGGCGGGTGTTGGCGTTGTTGCGACACAGGCGTGGGTCGATGTTAGCTACGGTCCGCAGGCGCTCGAGCTTCTCCGGCGAGGGCTCTCTCCTTCGGAAGTCGTGGAGAAGATCCTCGAGAACGACCCCGATCCGCATCCCGAGCGTTGGCCCGAAGCCGGCCGGCAGTTCTCGGTGATGAGTGCGAAGGGCGAGGTCGCGACGCATACCGGTCCCCAGGCGAGCGATTGGGCGGGTCATAAGATCGGCAGCTACTGCTCGGCTCAAGGGAACATCCTCGCAGGCCCGGAAGTCGTGGAGGAGATGGTAAGGGCGTTCGAGGAGACGGAGGATCACCTGTCGTTCAAGTTGCTCGCAGCGCTCGAGGCGGGACAGGCGGCGGGAGGGGACAAGAGAGGCATGCAGTCGGCCGCCATGCTGATCGTGAAGGAAGACGGTGGTGTCTGGCTGAACAACGACGTCGTGCTGCGACTGCAGGTCGAAGACAGCGAAGAGCCGATCCAGGAGCTTCGGAGGCTGGTGGAGATCGCGGCGAAGCAGAGGGCGATGTACGGGAATTGAGGGGGAAGGAGCTGCCTTGGGGCCCCGACCATGAACTCGCGGGCGCGAGGCGTTGCCGCAACAGAGCCGGTTGTAGGGCGTGGAAGTCGCTTCTCGCCGAGCGACGTAAGTGGTTGTTTGGTAAAGAAATAGGTGGTTTAGGGGGGCTGGCGGAGCGGATCCTGCGTTTCGTTTTCACACCTGTTTGGCTAGTCCGCGGCGCCTAACCGTCCCTGAGGTGATGATGATGTTCTCAGGCTCCCCCAGCCGTGCGCCGGTGCTGGATAGAACGTGGTCGCTGGATATTGGGACACCCCAACACTTCCAGTGGCTGAACGGCGTGGTAAAAGCTGTGCTGTGGCTGAATTTGCTGGACGCGGTGTTCACGCTCTGGTGGGTTCGGACCGGAATGGCCGTCGAGGCCAATGCGTTTCTGAGAGATCTGGCGCACGAGCACGCGCTTGGGTTCGTGCTAGCGAAGCTGGGGTTGGTCTCGCTGGGCTCGTTGTTCCTCTGGCGCTATCGCCGGCATCCCCTGGCTGTGGTCGCTATCTTCGGTGCCTTCTTCATCTACTATCTGATCCTGCTGCATCACTTGCAGTTCTCGGGCCATTTCCTGAGGCAGTTCCTCGCACTATAGATAGTCTCGTAGCCGTGCGCGTCGCACCAAGTCGTTGAGGAAAGAGACCGCGCTATGGACGAGACTGAATCCTATTGGGAAGATCCAGAAAAGGTCGACGAGTTCGCCGGCCGCGAGCCTGATGTGAGGCTATTGCAGTTGGTGGAATCGTTCGACGATCCCGAGCGCGTGCGTGTTCTGGACCTCGGCTGCGCGGGAGGTCGAAACGCGGTGGTCTTGGCCGAACGTGGCTTCGATTTCTATGCGGTCGACGGATCGGCTGCGATGGTGGAACGGACGCGGGACAGGGTCTCCGCCATATTGGGAGATGAGGACGCTGGCCGACGGGTTCGGCGGGGGCGGATGGATGACTTGACGGACTACGCTTCGGAGTCGTTCGATGTGATCATCGCGTTGGGGATCTATCACAACGCGACCAGCGAAGAGGAGTTCGAGCTCTCCCTGAGCGAGTCCGCGCGAGTGCTGGTACTCAATGGACTGCTGTTGGTGTCCAACTTCAGCCCCGGGTTCCGGCCGAAGGGTCAAGCGTTACATCCGGTTGATGGACAGCCTCACGTATTCGACGGCTTTGGAGCGGGGCTCATGTACTTGTTGGAGGCAGAGGAGATGGACGTTGCTATGGCCCGGCACGGTTTACACACTGAAGTCGCCACTGAGACCATCGTCACCGACGGGGATTCGGGCACAAGGGTCACGGTGAACGCTCTCTACCGGAAGCACGGTTAAGCGGGGCTTGCGTTATCCGTGAGTCGGACCGATAATCGGATCTTTCGCGTTAGCCCCAAGCAGGAGGATTGAATTGTCTGGAACACGGAAAGTTGTCGCTGGCGTGGCTGCAGCCGCAGCGCTAGTAGCGGCTGCGACGCTCTTCTCATCGCCTGCCCCCGCAGGTCCGACCGTCACGGTCTACAAGACCCCCACTTGAGGCTGCTGCAACGCGTGGGTGGTTCACCTGCAGAAAAACGGGTTTGAAGTCGATGCGAAGGACGTCACCAATGCAGAGCTGGTGGCGATCAAAGCGCAACACAACGTGCCGCGAGCGCTGGAAGGGTGCCACACGGCGACCGTCGAGGGCTACGTGGTCGAGGGCCACGTGCCCGCGGATGTCATCGTGCGGCTGCTAGAGGAAGATCCGGAAGTGATCGGGCTCTCGGTGCCCGGGATGCCGGTGGGCTCGCCGGGAATGGAGGGTCCGAATCCTCAACCCTACAACGTCGTGACCTTCGACAAAGAAGGCCGCTCGGAGGTCTACGAACGCAGGTAGGATTCTGTCGAGGGCAGCGGGCTGTGTGATAGGAGAGCGCTCTTTGTGGGCGCTTTTCTTGTTGGGGCCAATTGACCCTGCGGGTGCCCGACTGCCGCAACATTTACGAGACACTCAAGTCGCGAGGGGCGGAGCCTCTGACTCCACCTTACGATTGGGGGAACGAGGAACGTTGTCTCTTCCGTGACCCGGACAGTCGTCTGCGATATCAGCGAGGTGGTATAGGCGGTTTCGGCGAAAGGGGCTGCGGTGCTATGATGGGTTCGCTCCGCCGCTATCGATGGGAGGTGTGACTTGATTCGCGGCCATCGCAAGTTCGTGCCGGCAGCCATACTTCTGGCCTTCCTCGCAAGCCCGTCGACTCTGCTTTCGCAGGGCAGCAAGTTCGACGAATTCACGGTGACCGACCCGCTAGTGGGCGACGTTGCGCCGGATTTCACACTCCAGACGTTGGACGGCGAGACGTTCACGCTCAGTGAGGCCTACGCAACCCAGCCGGTCGTCATCGAATTCGGCTCCTACACCTGACCTCCATTTCGTCGGCAGGCTGTCGACGTGGAAAAGGTCCGCTCGTGGCCTGCTCTCGTGCCCTCTCTTGTCGCGACGACGGTTGCGCGTCGCGATCAAACCTCGTCGAACGTAAAGGGTTGTCATGAAGCGTAAGTGGTTGCTGTGGATCCCTCTGGTGATCGTTGTGGTGATCGCTGTGGTGGGTGTGGTGATGAAGCCGCGGCCCGGTCCCATCGACCTTAACGAGTATGTCGGAGAATTCTTCGCTCGGGGGTACGACTACACACCGAGGTTCGATTCGTATGAGAAGCGATCGGAATTCGTGACCGTGGCGGACGGTACGCGGCTGGCCGTTGATGTGTTCGTTCCGACGGGCGGTCCCGAAAACACTCGATTTCCGACGATACTCGAGTACAGTCCGTATAGCCGGGCTATGGCGCAGCCGGGGATGCAATGGTGGGAGCGTCTGTTTCTCTGGTGGTACACGAACAGGACGGAGGCGATATACGACCAGGCGTTGAGCCCGTTGGTCAGGACTACGCTGGGCCTGGGTTACGCATACGTCTCCGCGGACATGCGGGGAACCGGCGCGGCCTACGGGAGCCAGGCACCGCTGATGCCTCTCTTGGGGAAAGACGGGAAGGAGTTGGTGGATTGGATTGCAGAGCAGCCCTGGTCGGATGGCAATGTCGGGATGACGGGTCAGTCTTACTTGGGTTGGAGCCAGCTGGCCACGGCGAGCCAGGGTCCCGAGGCTCTGAAGTGCATCGCTCCCGCGGTGATCGTATTCGACACGTACACCGAGGGCGCGCGACCGGGTGGGATCATGGCGACAAAGTGGTTGCGCGAATACAGCGACTATTTAGAGAACTTCAACCTCAATCGTCTCGACCTCGAAGGAAAGTACTTCCCCTATCTGCCGGCCGCCCCGGTCGTCGATGAAGATGGCGATGGTCGCTTGATCGATGAGATTCCACTCGCTGGCCAGGGAGATCCGACGCTCTTCACGGACGATGACCCGTCGGCCTATGCGGATGGCATTGCTCGAGACGAGGAATACTTTCTTCGGGCGACGCTCGAGCACGAAGGCAACATGACGGTGAGTCGGTTCATGGACGAGGGCGCGCGCTATTTCGACGCTCGTCTCGTATTTGAGGGCGATACCAGCAGCTATTTGGAAACCAGCCCCGGAGCGATGTTGACGCCGATCATCGAGGCGCAGATGCCCGTCCTCAACATCGGCGGTTGGTTCGACGGCTTCTTGAAGGGAACGACGAAATTGTACGGCAGCATAGCCGAGCGTGGTCACGCAAGGCTTTTGATTGGCCCGAGGTTTCACATCCCGCTGGTCGTCACGCCCGCTTACGCGGAGTACTTCGGATACGAAGGTGCGATGACCGTCGAGGTTTGGGCCGAACAGCTCCGCTACTTTGACTGGTGCTTAAAGGGGATAGACAACGGCTTCGAGGGCGAGGCCCCAGTTAAGATCTACGTGATGAACAGCGGTTGGCGCGAAGAGAACGAATGGCCACTGGCGCGTCAGGAGATCACACCTTTCTACCTGCATAATGATCGTAGGTTGGGTACGGAGTCGGCCACAGCCGGTACAGACTCGTACACGGTCGACTTCGGACATTCTTCGGACTACGGAAGCAACCGGCTAAACCGTTGGCTGCTGATGCAGGCGCCGGACACGTTGATGCTCCGGACCGAGCTGGACAAAAAGACACTCGTGTACGAGACGACACCCCTGGCAAGTGATATTGAGGTTACAGGTCACCCGATCGTGCATTTGTGGCTGAGCTCGGACCAGGACGCGGGTGATGTGTTCGTCTACTTGAGCGATGTGGACGAGAGTGGAGAGGTACACTACGTGACCGAAGGTCAACTGCGCGCTGGCTTCAGGGGCCTTTTCGATCCCAACATGCAAACGGGCCACGCCGTCGAGGTGAGGCCCGATTTGCCGTGGCATGGCTTCAGGGCGACCGACTTCACAGAGGCGGTTTTTGCCGACGGCCGTGTTGTCGATCTGCGCTTCGACTTGATCCCCACTTCGTGGCTATTCCGTGCGGGTCACCGCATCCGCATCTCGATCGCTGGAGCCGACTACGGCAACTTCGAGCTCAATCCTGCGCTGTGCACCGCCGATGATCCCAACGCGTGTGACTCGACGACGCTCCACATACATCGAGGTGCCGCCACGCCTTCGCGTATCGAGCTGCCAGTGATCGTGGGAGGCTAGCAGATGATGAATAGGTTGATGGTAGGGAGTGTATTGCTCGTAGGGTTCTTAGGAGTCGACGCCATGGCATAAGGAGCGTCGCAAGCGGTCTCAGGCGCCTTGATTCGGCAAACGTGAGTACTCGGGAAGGACTGGGAGAACTATCATGGCTTACCAAGGCGGCTCGGTTGTCTATCCATCGAAGCGTGATGCGTGGCTGATGTGGTTGCTTTGGGCTTCTGTGATCGGTATGGGAGCGGCGGCGATTGCCGTCTGGGTCGATCCGGCGCCGCTGGGATTCCGTATCGGAATCTCGGCTTTGTTGGCCGGCACCGCCTTTGTCGTAATGTGGCTGGTGTATTCCACCAACTACAGCTTCGAGGGGGACAACCTGGTCGTACGCGCGGGGCCAATCCGATGGAGGGTCAAACTGGATTCAATTGAAGAAGTGGTGCCGACGCGCAACCCACTGTCGAGTCCCGCCCTCTCGTTGGATCGGCTACACATCCGCCACCGGGGATCCCGCATGGGGATCATGATCTCACCGGAGAACAAAGCGGTCTTTTTGCAGGATCTTGCGGCCCGCGTGACCGGCCTCGAGGTCAAGGGCGACAGGATCGTGCAGAACCCTCAGGCTCGATGATGTTGGTCGGAAGGATTGGAAACTGCAGCCGGCGAACCAACGCCCGCCGGCTGGCTCGACAGTTGTGACACCTGTTCTCTTTCAGTCCGACAGAGATTCGAAGCGACCCTGGAAGAACCGCAGTTTCGATGGCTCGTACACGAACTTCAGGCCCTTCACTTCTTCGCGACGGTCGTAAACCCGTTTGATTCCTTCGGCGACGGCATGGATGTGGTCGTTGGTATACACACGGCGCGGGATGGTCAATCTCACCAACTCCAGGGCCGGCCTGTAGTTCTTACCGGTTTCAGGGTCGCGCCCTTTTGAGACGTTGCCGCGTTCCATGGCCCGCACGCCCGTCTCCACATAGATCTCGGCCGCCAGCCGTTGGGCCGGGAACTCGTCCTGGTCCAGGTGCGACAGGAAGCTCTTGGCATCGAGGAATATGGCGTGGCTGCCTGGCGGAGTAACGATGGGGATCCCCGCGTCGATAAGCAGCTTGCCCAGGACCTGCGTCTGCTGTACCCTCGACTTGATGTAGCGGTCGTCGACCATCTCCTCGATACCTCGGGCGATCGCGGCCAGGTCGGCGGTTGCAAGTCCGCCGTCGGTGATATTACCCTCGTAGACTCGCAGCATTTCGTTCGCTTTTTCGGCCAGCTCAGCATCGTTGCGGAAGCAGAGGACCCCGCCGATGTTGATGAGGAAGTCCTTCTTCCCGCTGACGGTGCAGCCATCACCGTAGAGCATCATCTCCCGCAGGATGTCTTTGACTCTTGTGCCGCTGTAGCGCGGGTCGCGGCTCTGAATCATGTATGCGTTTTCTGCAAAGCGAGTGGCATCGAAGAAGACTGGAATGCCCGCCGGGCTGCAGTACTCGTAGACCTCCTTCATGTTGTCCATGCTGACAGGCTGGCCACCGGCCATGTTTACGGAGTGTTCGAAGGAGACGTAGGCGATCTTCCTCGGACCGTGCTCTTGGACCAGAGTCTTGAGCTTCGACAGATCGATGTTCCCCTTCCAGGGATAATCGCTCTTCGGATCGTGGGCCTCGTCGACTATGACGTCAACGAACACACCCCCTGCCAACTCTTGATGCAGCTTCGTTGTCGTGAAGTACATATTGCCGGGGACGAGTTGGCCTTCGGTGATACAGACCTGGCTGAGAATGTGTTCGGCGGCACGGCCCTGGTGAGTGGGAATGATGTACTCGTACCCTGTGACATCCCTCAGGACGTCCACCAAACGGTGGTATTCTTCGCTGGTCGTGGCACTGGGACGCACGACCTCGTAGGCGGACCATTGGTCGGTGCTCATCGCCGTGGTGCCCGAGTCGGTGAGGAAGTCGATGGTCACGTCGGCGGAGCGCAGCAGGAAAGTGTTGTAGCCCGCGGCGCGGATTGCCTTCTCGCGCTGGCCGCGGGTCAGTACGCCCACGCGCTCGATGGTGTGGATCTCGTAGGGAAACGTGTCGAACTCGTAGGGTTCCAGGATCGGGTAGACCCACTGGTACTCCATCTGGTCGCGCCAAGTGCCGAGGATGTTAGCCTGCAGTCCCGTCACTTTCTCACGCTGGTTGTACAGGCCGATGATCGCGTCGCCCACCTGGTCGAGCTGCGCGTTCATCATGGCCAGCCGCGGGATCTGAACGGGAACCAGCTGGTCGCGACCAACGAGTCCGTGTGCCACAGCTCGAACCCCGGATATCAGATACAGAGCGGCTGAGAAGGTATCCTGCTGGAAGTGTGGAATATGGCTCAAGAACTCGTCGGCTTTGATATAGGCGCCGTCGCAGCCGCGCTCGAGCGGTACACCGGCGTCGCGCAGTCTTTTCGTGAACCGCTCGGTCTGGTGCATCACCCAGTGCACTTCGTCTTCGTCACACATCTCGAGTAAGCCGCGGGCGAGGACTTCCATGGTGCGGCCCGCCATGCCGCCATATGTGTGGAGTCCTTCGTACACGACCACCTCGTTCATGAACTTCTCGTGATCGTCCGGGTTGTCCGTGGTGATGATGCCGCCCGTATTCGATTTCGGGTCTTGGGCGCCGTCAATCAGAAAGACGTGACACGTCTTCACGATTTGCTTGACGATCTCGGCAATGGACCGGTCGGCTTGGCCGGGCTCGTGGCGTTGGATGTACCAGGCGTTCTCGATGATACGCGATCCGTCACAGATCAGCCGCCTTCCGTGCTTCTCGGCAAGCGAACGGATGCCGCGGAGGTTGTCGAGACTGAAAGGGTGCTGCCCGTCGGCGAACGCCTGTAGGCCTACGAAGGCTACGTTCCCCTGGCTGAGTACATCGTCAAGCTTCTCCAGGTCGTGATCACCGGTAAAGACAGGCTCGTCACGGTTGCGCATGTCGGGGTACTGAATACCCATCGGGTCGAGGACGTCCAGCTTCGTGCGGGCGTTGCTGGGTATCACCGAACCGGGCGGCACCATGGTCGAGACGATGAGTTTGACCGAGCCGAGGTTGTTGTGGGTGGGGCAGACATAGTGGTGACCCAGCACCTCGCGGACAGCCGTCTCCAGGGTCTCGAAATTACGAGATCCGGCGTAAGCTTCGTCGCCTATGAGGTGCCCGGCCATCTGTTCCTGGCTGAATGCGCTGGTGCCCAGCGAGCACATATCGAAGGCCACTTGCGTCGGTGTCAGGTTGAACACGTTGAAGTGGGCCTCTGCGAGATATTTCTTTCGCTCGTCCAGGGGTGGGAACGAGAGTAGTCGAACGGTCTTTATCTTGTGCGGCTCGTGAGTCACCATCATCTCCCCCTGGGGGTCGTTATTATGCTGTGAACGAGGATAAGGTGGCTGGGGCTTGGTCGGAGTATGGCCACCCAAAGTAGTAGAGATTTTCGGTTCGCGACAGATCCCGGCGCCGGGACATAGTGGCCGCGCAGCGTTTTGGCGTCATGGGTGTCTATACGGGTAGCGAATGTTCCAGGTGAAGAGGGTGCCTGGAACGGTACCTGAAGAAAGGATCAGCCAATGGTGTGGAATTCCTTGGAGAAGTACCGAGATGTCGGGCTGCTTGTCGTTCGAATCGGCTTTGGACTGGGCTTTCTCTTCTATCACGGTTGGGGGAAGCTGACCGGTGGGCCGGAACGCTGGGCCGGCGTCGGGGGCGCGATGGAGCACGTGGGAATCGGCTTCGGCCACACCTTCTTTGGCTTCATGGCGGCCTTCTCGGAGTCGGTCTGCGGGGTGTTGATCGCCCTCGGCCTGTTCTTCAGGCCAGCATGCGCGCTGCTGGCCTTCACGATGCTCATGGCCACGACCCAGCACTACGTGACGGGGCAGGGCAATCCCGGCCACTCGGCGAAGAACCTGTTCCTATTCGTCGGCTTCATTCTCATCGGACCGGGGAAATACAGCCTCGATGCTCTGATCGAAGCTCGGAGGCGCGGCCAAGGGGCGGAGTGACTGTGCCAAACTGCCCCATCGCCACAGGGCCTCCGGCATGGGAGCCTGACCGAATGTCCTGGCTTCCGACTCGCTAGGTGAGCCGACCACAAGCGTTTAGCGGACTCGAGTCGTGAGGCGCGGTCTTTGCACGTCGGTGCAAGAGTTCCTCGTCGCACGGGGCTGACGGTAAGGACTCCCGGCGTTCTCACTATAGGAGGCATCGATGGAAGGGTCGTTGACATTGGGCAGAAGCCTGGGGCGGCGCACCCTGAGCTTCATCACGGGTTTGGGGATGGTCGTCGCCTCGATTCTGACGATCAAGCATTTCTTCGATGCCAACTATCCGGCCTCGATCTGGGAAGGCTCTTTCTGCGACATCAGCGCGTTCTTCAACTGCGACAGCTCTGCGTTTTCGTCGATCTCGGCGATCGCGGGTGTGCCCCTCGGGTATTTCGGCATGATGCTGGGAGGTTTGGTTTCTCTGGGAGCGGTATTCCCGTCGCCTGAGTTTGAAAGGACCAACAAGAGTCTGTCGTTGTTGAACGTCGTTGGGGTCGTCGTTCTTCTATTGTACTCCGTGTTTGCTTTGGGCAGCCTCTGTCTACTGTGCACCGGCTTTTACGTATTCTCATTCGTCAACCTCGTGCTGTTTTGGAAGTATGGAATTGACAGAGACGGGCCGGGTTTCTTCGCGAGGTGGGGACACCCGTCGTTGAAATACCTGGTCGTGTTTGCAGTCGTGCTCCTGGCCGGCGCGTATGGTACCGTCCTCTACCACCAGGCGAAGAAAGATGCTCAATCAGGCGGTGTGGCGGCGCGAATCGTGGAACAGTACTTCGCCCTGCCGAAAGTGGATTTGCCGAGCGTGGTTTCGCCGTATTGGACGGCCAGGTCGACTGAGAAGTTCGAGGACGCTCCCATACAGATAGTCGAGTACGCCGACTTGCTTTGCTCCGACTGTCTGTACCTGCACGAGCAGATGGTGCAGTTGAAGGAGGAGTTCAAGGGTAAGATCAACATGGCCTTCCAGTTTTTCCCGTTGGAGGCCAAGTGCAATCAAGTTGTGGAAAAGGACAAACACCCGGGCGCGTGCGACCTGTCGTACATGGCGGCGTATGATCCGGCCAAGTTCAACGACATCCACGACGAGGTGTTCGCCAACTTTCAGGATGCCAAGACAGAGGAGTGGCGCTCCGAACTGGCCCGAAAGTACGGAGTCGAGGCTGCCCTCGACGACCCGGAGACGATCGCCACCATTCAGAGCCTGATCGAGACCGGTGCCGAGTACGAGAAGACGTCGGAACTATACTCGCACGGCATACGGTCAACGCCGACCATGATCCTCAACAACCGGATGGTTATCGGGACTTTCCCCATCGAGCAATTGCGAGCCATCTTTCAAGCTCTCGTCGACGAACAGGAAGGCGGCGAGAAGTTCATGGAAAACTGGATGTAGCCCGTCAGGGCTGACGACCCGGCGGGAGGGACCACATGATCGACGGTGTCGGTGGAGCTTTCATCTTTTCGAGCGATCCGGACCGCCTGGCGAACTGGTACCAGGAGCATTTGGGCCTGAGCTTCGAGCGCGCCGGCGAGGGCGCTTTCTATCAGATGTTCTGGGGTGTGGACCCCGACGAGCCATCACGCAAGATGGATACGACTTTCGCGATCATGCAGGCGTCCGTCCCGCTTCCGAAGCATGGAGGTGGCCCCGAGCCCGAGAGCATGTATGGCGACCAACCGTTCATGGTCAACTTGCGTGTTCGTAGTATCGATGCGGTGCTGGATCACCTGGCCTCGCTGAGCGTTGAACCGATCCAGCGTCAGGATGAGGAGTATGGCCGTTTCGCTTGGGTTCGCGATGCTGACGGAAACAGGATCGAGCTCTACGAGCCAGGGCACTATACTGCGTAGTCTGCTTGCCGCGGGCGCCGTTGCGCTTGGGCTGTTGACTGCATCGCCGGCTGCGGCGCAGGTGAAGTTTGCCGTAGAGGTTTTCACGGGGGTCGCGATCAACATCAACACTCCGTTGAAGTTGGAGCAGGGCGGCCAGCCTGACATCGAGTTCACTGCCGACTACGAGACACGTCCGTTCGAGCAACCGTTCTACTGGGCGATTCGAGTTGGGCTCCGTAGTCCCAAGTCTGCGTGGGAACTCCAGCTATTTCATCACAAGCTCTACTTGGTGAATCCCCCACCTGACGTCCAGTATTTCGACATCACTCATGGATACAACATCCTGACGCTCAACTACGCACGCGAGCTACAGCCCGTAACGGTGCGGGCGGGCGCGGGTGTCGTGGTTCCGCATGTTTCGGCGACGGTTCGCGACCAGGACTTCTCGAAGGAAGAAGGATACGGCGTCGCCGGCCCCGCGTTCCTAGCCGGAGCAGGTAAGCGGTGGCCCATCGTCGCTGGACTCAGCATCGCCGCTGAGACACAGTTCATCGTTAGCTGGATAGACAAGCAAGTAGCAGGCGGACGGGTCTCGGCGTCGAGTGTTGCTTTACACGTGTGGATCGGGTTAGGCTACGCTTTCTGACTTGACGTGCGATTGGCCAGGACGAGTCTAGCGTGCCCATCTCATATGGATTCGACGGTGACGTAGTCCATTTCAACGCCGACGGTGAGCTGTCGAATGCGGTCGTCCGCGCAGGTCTAGAGGCTGCCACGAAGGACCGTGCGTTCAGGCCGGGTATGAGCATCTTGATGCATGATCAAGGCAGTGACTACCAAGTCTCCAGCGACGAGGCATACGAAGCCGCGCGAGATTTGAGCGAGCTGACGAAGCTGTATTCACCGCACATCGCGGTAGTGGTGCACGAAGATGTCAAATACGGTTTGGGCCGGATGATCGCCGCGTACTGCGAACGGCACGGTATCGACTTCCAAGTGTTCCGCGACTTCGAGAACGCCCGCCAGTGGTTGGAGTACGTTCGTGAGTCCAGAGGCGATGTGGTGGGCGAGTCGGGCGCTGGAGATGCCCTTCAGACTTGACGTCGGCGGATGATAGCCTTTCTGAATGCGGCGACCGCCACAATCGGCGTCCTGATCTTTCTCTTCCTTGCGTATGTATCATTCGCCTCCGTTCGTGAAGACGAGAGGCGGGCGGCTACGATAGCTGTGAGTCTCGCTCTCGTCCTTCCTCTTCCGTTCTTGGTCGTCGGGCTCGCTGACATCGGGTTCGGGGGGATCCCGACCTTCGTGCTGCTGGCGGTCACACTCGTCGCCGCCTGCGTTCTCTTCGTTCCGTTCGGACGGAGGCGATGGGTCGAGGACGATGTGCCGAGAGGCCGGATCGATGAGCGGGACATCATGTTCTCGAGACGTCTTCTGGTTCCGGGTTCGCCGAGATTTGAGGACTACTACGCCGAGAACCCCGATAAGAAGGAGCTGGACGATCGGTTTCGGGCCGAGCCCGGCTTGCTGAGAAAAGGGTCCTCGCAGTACGACCCATTCCTGTTTTCTGCAGCCGAGGCGACGTTCACCACCGTCGAGATGTTGCGCCCGGCTGTCGATGGCGAGCCAGCGGCAGACAGAGTCGTTTGCGACCCGCAAGAAGTGACCGAGTTCATCAAGGGTTGGGCCGGGAAGCTGGGTGTGGTGTCCATCGGTGTGACGAGACTGAGAGACTATCACCTGTACTCGCGCATCGGGCGAAACGAGCCGTACGGGGGACCTGTAGAGTTGGATCACGAGTACGCCGTCGCTCTGACTGTGGAAATGGACAAGGAGATGGTCGACCGAGCACCCATGGGGCCCGCCGTGATGGAGTCGGCACAGCAGTACCTGAACTCCGGTGCCATGGCCGTTCAGATCGCAGAGTTCATCCGGAATCTCGGCTATCCCGCTCGCGCGCACATCGATGGCGACTACCGGGTCGTGTGTCCGCTGGTGGCGCGGGACGCCGGACTGGGCGAGATCGGGCGGATGGGGCTCCTGATGACGCCCGAGCTGGGACCGCGGGTCAGAATCGCGGTGGTCACCACCGACTTGCCTCTCGTGACCGACGGGCGCGAACGCGATTACTCAGTGATCGACTTTTGCGTGAAGTGTTTGAAGTGTGCCGATGCATGCCCGAGCCAGGCGATCTCGTTCGGCGACAGGGTCGACATCGACGGGGTCCCTCGTTGGCAGATCGATCAAGAAGCGTGCTTCACGCTATGGTGCAAGATGGGAACCGACTGCGCCCGGTGCGTCAGCGTTTGCCCTTATTCGCATCCTGACAACCTCATGCACAATCTCGTGCGTTGGGGTGTACGGAATTCGTCGCTTTTCCGACAAACAGCGATCTGGATGGACGATCTCTTCTACGGCAAGCGGCCGCCGCCCCTGCCGCTTCTCGAGTGGATGCGCTCCGAGGCACAGACCGAAATCGAACGAGCGGAGTCAGACCGCTAGTCGAGCACGACCTCGATCACTTCACTCGACTCACGCACCGGCGTAACGCCTCGAATGATCTCGGCCATCTCCGTTCCGGGCTCTCCCACGATGATCGTGTAACTCCCGTCTTCGAAGACCATAGGGGTGAAACTGCTTCCGTGGATGCGGAGCGTGTAGACGGGACGACCGGTTGCTTCCTTAACGACCCGCACCACGGGATCGGTCATCCCGGATACCTCCAGGCGCGGCAGGTAACCGGTCGGATCTCTAGCGTAGTTGTCAGTCTGGGAAAAGGTCACCGGCCAGCCCGGATAAGGTGCGTCGCCCCCGGCGGGATCCGCCCAACGTGGCCAGGCTTCCAGGGCGATGGTCCGGGTGGTCCGATTAAACCGGGCTATGCCGTAGCCAGGTGCGCGGTCGTGGAGCGTTTCGGGCGCGACCCCGAAGCGCGCTGGGTTGGATACCGCCAGCACCGTCATCTTGTTGCCGAACCCGTCCTCGTAATCGCCGGTGTAGCGCGGGGCTTCAGGATTGCGATTCGCGCCGGGGGTCGGAGGGTACCAGCGACGCGGCCAGAAGTTGGCAACCGACGGGACGCACAACGCGTAGCCCGCATCGCCCCAGTCGTCGATGCCGTACTGGATCGTGCTACCCAGGTGTTGATCGCCCGCCAGATGTACGGCGAAGCCCTTGCGGATTGCCTCCAGCGCCCGATTGCGTCCGGTCTGCGGCCAGCCGTTCGAGTCCATGTCGTTGACGATCTTGTCGCCGGCCGCGTAACCGCCGGGCGCGAGGATCTCCAGCGAGGGGATGACCGATCCGCTCATCGCGGAATCGGGGATGGTCGCGACGTTGGCGAAGATGGTTTGCGAGAGAAGTACTTTCATCCAGGCGCCGCCGCTCCAGTCCTCAGCCCAACGGTCCAGAAAGGCGAGCTGGCGCTCGCCTAGTAAGGTGGCCCCGGGAGCGTCAGAGCCGGTCACAGCATCGAATGAAGGGTTTTGCGGCCAGCCGTTCCACACCTCCGCTTCGGGCAATAGAGCCGCGGGCGCCGACTTGAACTTGCGGTCTTCGACGATCGCGAAGCTCACGCCACCGTAGAGGATGTCGGTGTAGTAGACCTCTATGCCTTGCTCCACCGGCGTGGGGTCGAACGGCTCGGGCAGGTGACTCGCCTGTGTGCGCTGCACCATGTTCACCCAACTGGGTGGCAGCTTGTAGCCGCCGGCGTCCTGCGCCGCGGCTCCCGAGGTGCCTGCCGGCGTGGCCACGCCGCCGGCACCCCAGATGTTACCGTGATATACGTCGTGATCGTCGGGGATAGTTACGGACGGAATGTCGGCCGTCAGCTGGCCGAAGGCCCAGAACCACAGGTACCACTTATACAAGTAGTCGTAGTAAGGCTGTTCGAAATCGGCGCGGGTCGGGCTGGCCCCTTCATACACCTGGTCTCCGCTGAAGAACAAGAAATCGGGGTCGTGCGCCCTGACGTGTTCGACTACGTCCGTATGCGGGAACCAAACACCCCAGGCCCATGGGAAGCGGCGCCCATTGACTCCCGGGTGTGCAACGTTGTGGTTGCCTGTGAAGGCGGCGACGATGATCTCGTCTTCATCCACGGGATTCCTGCGGACCGTTCCGTGATGTAAGAACCATTCCCGGTCATTGTCGCCGTACACCAACGGGTAGACCAACCGGTAGCGCGCATCGCGAGAGGCATCCCAATCAGCGACCTCGAACGTCGCAGTGAAGCCGGGTACGACCAGCGGACTCGTTGCAACGGTCGTCCACAAGTTTCCGTCAGCGACCTGAAGATCCACGGTCCCCTGATCGGACAGACCGACCGGCATGAGTTGAGCGGTGAGTTTCAGCGTGCCGCGGCTGAAAGTGTGTTGGCTGCCGATTATGGGCCCGGCGAGGCGAGATGGGTGAGCTTCGAACTTGTTGCCGTCTACACGCCACGAGTCGAACCAGAAGTTGGTTGAGCCTCCGCTCTGTGGATTAGATACGAGGGCAACGTTCCCAATCAACCTTTCGGGATCGATCGAGTCGATGTGCAGCGAGATGACATGTTGTTCCTCGCCAACCCGCCGAGCAGTCAGGCTCAGACCGTAAGCGTCGGCGCTGCGGTGTGCTTCCAGACGAAGAATGACGCCGTCATCCAGGGCGATACTGTCCTCGCCCCTCACCAGTAGTCCGTTTTCCAACTCGAAGTCGCTGAAGAACAAACGGCCCCGGGTATCTATGCCCGCTAACAACCCCGCGGAGGGACCATGACTGTAGTGGATGAGCGAAGCGGCGCGATAGTCGAGGCCGGCGCCCGCACCGACGAGGAATCCGGCACTGCTCGGTCCTGCCTCGTCATTCGCTGAATCCATGGGGCCCAAGCGGACGGAAAGATCGAAATCCCCGCTGCGTGAACTCAGCCGACGCGTGAGCAAGTGCACCGTGCGCATCGGCAACGAGCTGACGGATTCGAGCCTGCCGTTCCTCACTCTCCAGTCCTGGAGTCGGTTGGCCCAATACTCGGGGCCGACCCAATCTCGGTCGGGGCTCTGCGACCAGCGGCTCTCGAACTCACCAGCGCCGGGACCGCCGCACCCGACGAGGATGAACGCCAGCAACACGATTGTGGATCGATTTCTCATAGTCTGACCCTCTGGCGCCGATCGCCCGCATTCCGCACACTTGATGTGATCATGGGAGAATCATGGTTGGTCGAACTGCTGTCGGCCAGACCTCGGCCGTCAGCGAGGTCCGAAGGGAGAGGACGCGTCTGATGCTTGGAAGAATCGCACGCTTCATTCTCCCCGTCTTAGCGGGGTTGGCCATTGCCGGCTGCGTGCAAGGATCCGACGGCGAGCCTCCCAACTTCGTCTTCTTCCTTATCGATGACTTGGGTTGGACGGACGTGGGGACATACGGCAGCACGTTCTACGAGACGCCCAACATCGATCGACTGGCAGGCGAGGGTGTGCGCTTCACTCAGTTCTACACGGCCAGTCCCGTTTGCTCACCGACGCGTGCGAGTATCATGACGGGGAAGCATCCGGCGCGCTTGCAGATCACGAACTGGATCGGAGGCGAGCAGAATGGCCGACTGCTGCAAGCGCAGTACGCGAGGCGCTTGCCGCTGGAGGAAGTCACCATCGGAGACGCCTTTCGCCAGGCCGGATATGCGACCGGATACATCGGCAAATGGCATCTCGGTGCCGAAGGTTTCCTGCCCGATGCCCAGGGCTTCGACTACACGTTCGCCGTCAATCATGCCGGGCAGCCGGGATCGTACTTCTATCCCTACGAAAACGAGAATTGGCCGGTCACGAATGTCCCCGACCTGGAAGAAGGGCGGGAGGGCGACTATCTGACGGATATACTCACGGACGAAGCGATTAAGTTCTTGAAACGCCATCGAGACGAGCGTTTCTTCCTCGTCTTCTCGCACTACGCCGTTCACACACCGCTGGAATCTAAAGACGAGCTAACCCGGAAGTACGAGGTGAAGGCGGCAACGTTGCCCGAGCTGCAGGGCCCGGCAACGCTACCAGAGGGCGACCGGGCGATTACGAAACAGCGTCAGGATCATCCGGTGTACGCCGGGATGATCCAGAGTACCGACGAGAGTGTGGGCCGCGTGCTAGAAACGTTGGAAGAGCTGGGTCTCGGTTCTCGGACCGTCGTTGTGTTCCTTTCTGACAACGGTGGGTTGAGTACGCTGCGAAGGCGCCCAGGGATGCCTACTTCGAATCTCCCGCTTCGAGCGGGGAAGGGGTGGCTGTACGAGGGCGGGATACGGGCACCCTTCATCATTAGATGGCCGGGAAGGGCCACGGCAGGTCGAGAGGTCGATACGCCGGTCACCAGTATGGACCTCTTCCCGACGATGCTGGAGATGGCCGGGATTCCGGCGCTGCACGATCAGCACCGGGATGGCCTGAGCCTCGTCCCGCTTCTGACCGGGAGCGGGGGGCTGAACCGTGAGATGCTATTCTGGCACTTCCCGCATTATCACGGGTCAGGCAACATCCCGTCCGGGGCGATCAGGGTCGGCGATCTCAAGCTTGTTGAGTGGATGGAAGACGGCCGTGTCGAGCTCTTCGATCTGAATGTGGATTTGAGCGAGAGTCAGGACCTGGCCGGGGAATCGCCGGAGATCGCGAGGGAGCTGCGTCGGCTGCTGGATGAGTGGCGCCGCGAGGTCGGAGCGCAGATGCCATCCCCCAATCCCGATTGGACCGCCGAAGAAGGTCCGGGGTAGATTGTGCGGACACACGAACGAGAACAAAGGAATCCATTGATGAACACCAGGGCGCTGCTCAGGGCGGCTTTGGTAGTTTCGACTTTGACGGTGATTCTCGGCGGCTGTGGTGGAGGTGAAGGAGAGAGGAAGCCCACGGGCGACCCGTGGAGGGCCGAGGGGTATACGGGTGCCAGCACGAGTTGCCGCGAATGTCACGATCCGAGTTACCAGCTTTGGTCGACGAGTCACCACGGTCTGGCGATGCAGCCTTTCACGGAGGAACTGGCGAGGGATCAACTGGCTTCACCGTCCGGCGAGGTCACGATCGGTGACTACAGTTTTCGAGTCGTCGTCGACAGGGACGGCGGCTGGATTCGCGAGAGCGGACCGGATGGCGAGGCGAGATATCGAATCGAACACGCGCTAGGCGGCAAGAACGTCTACTTCTTCCTCACGCCCTTGGAGCGTGGCCGTCTGCAAGTTCTCCCGTTGGCTTATGATGTTCGAGAGCAAGAGTGGTTCGACGCTACCGCCAGTATGGTACGCCACTCGGCCGAGATGGATGATGAAGCACTGCCATGGCGGGACCGACTGCTGACGTTCAATACCGCGTGTTACAGTTGTCACGTTAGTCAACTCTCGAACTTTTACGACGCAGAGACGGATCGATACGAGACGGTTTGGGCCGAGCCGGGCATCAACTGCGAGTCGTGTCACGGGCCAGCCGAGGAGCACATTCGGGTGTTCAGGGAGGCACCGGAGGGCGCGGAGCTCGAAGACCCTAAGATCATCAGCGTGAAGGCGTTCAGCGTAGAGCAGCACAACGCTTCGTGTGCGCCGTGCCATGCCAAGATGTTCCCGCTGACAAAAACATTCTTGCCGGGGGAACGATTTCTTGACCATTTCGACCTGACCACACTGGAACACCCGGATTTCTACCCAGACGGCCGCGACCTTGGCGAGAACTATACATACACGTCGTGGCTGATGAGCCCGTGTACTGGGGCAGGGCAACTCAGTTGCCTTCACTGTCACGAATCCAGCGGGCGCTACCGCTTCGACGATGACGCGAATCGGGCCTGCGTGCCCTGCCATCAGGACCGGGTCGCCGACCCCTCCGTCCATACTCGCCATGCGAGCGATAGCGAGGGCAGCAAGTGCGTGGCGTGCCACATGCCGACGACGGAATTCGCGCGCATGGAACGCAGCGACCACTCGATGCGACCGCCGACGCCGGCGACGACCCTCGCGTTCGGTTCGCCCAACGCCTGCAACCTGTGCCACAGCGACGAAGACGCCGCTTGGGCAGACCGCTGGGTGCGCGAGTGGCACGGTGACGACTCGCAGGCACCCGTGCTCAACTCGGCTCAGCTGATCGACGGCGCTCGACGCGGGGACTGGTCTCGACTACCGGAGATGCTGGATCTGGTAACGGATGAAGAGGCCAACGAAGTCTTCAGAGCCTCGCTGCTCAGACTGTTGATCGCGAGCGATGATGAACGGAAGTGGCCTGCGATCATGAAAGCGCTCTCTGATCGCTCGCCCCTGGTCCGGGCGGCTGCGGCCCAGTCGTTGAGCGATTACCTGACGCCGGAAAGCGTTCCATTGCTGCTCGAGGCAACTCTGGACGACTATCGATTGGTGCGGGTCAATGCTGCGAATGCCATCGCGGCTTTCCCTGTCGAGATGGTGGAGGAAGAGGCTCGCGCGGGCTTGGAGAGTGCAACGGCGGAGTTCATCGCGTCGAATGAAGTGCGACCTGATCGCTGGGGCTCTCATTTTGCCCTGGGCAACTACTACCTGCGGCGTGGCGAAGTCAACAGGGCGATAGTGTCATACGAGCGTGCGCACAAGCTCGAGCCCCGGGCCGTGTCGCCACTGATCAACATAGCCATGGCCTACGGTCTTCAGGGGGAATTGGCAGGAGCCAAGGGTGCCCTGTTGAGAGCGTTGCGCGTGGAGCCGGATAATCCGGTTGTGAACATGAACCTCGGGCTGATGCTCGGTGAGGAGGGGCGAACAGACGAGGCCGAGGAGGCCTTTCGTAAGGTGATGGCCACCTCACCGAATCCTGTCGCGGCGCATAACCTGTGCGTGCTCTTGTCGAAAGATCGCATGGAGGAGGCGCTCGACTGGTGTCGACGCGCCGTGGAACTCGAGCCTTCCGATCCCGCGTATTCATACAGCCTCGCGTACTATCTGGGGGTGAGCGGTGATATTGACGGCGCCGTACGGCTCTTGGGAGAAATCATCGATCAGCACCCCGGCTACGCCGATGCCTACCTTTTGGCGGGCGAGATTCACAGAGTCGGGGGCAACCCGGAGCGAGCCGTCTCGCTCTACGAGCGTGCCCTCTCCTATTCGGATATCAGCAGTGAGAATCGAGCTCGCATCGAGGCGGAACTGGAGGCTGTAAGGGCGACGCAGGGAGGCGCAGAGTAAAAGGTGCCGGCGACGCCCTCCGCGCCGCCGGCACCTCTTGTTTTCAGACAGTTCGACTTACCCTGACGGCTCAGGTCGAGAGGTTCAGGTCGCCGACGATGCGCAACCGAACCACATACTGGACGTCCAGCTCGTCTCGCCAGACGCCGTAGATCTTGTCGCCTACGAAGACACGCGGGGCGAATCGTTTCGGCATCGAGACCACGCCTAGGAATCTGCCCTCGGAGTCGAAGACATCCCAGTCTGGCGCGCCAGAATCCTCAATCAGGTTGTAGCTTTCGAGTTCTTCCTCGCCGAGCTCCGACGGCCTCTGTACGTGTTGTACCCAGAGCGTTCCGCTGGGCCCGGAGTTGATGAAGTTGTATGCAGGAAAGTAGTCCTTGAAGTGCACGGCGTTTCGAAGCGTGGTTAAGGCCTGCGGCGGCACGCCGGCGTCGGCCCATTGCCGCTCGAGCCAGCCTGTGACGGCGTCCTTGTCGGCATCCGTTACCGGCTCTTGTTCGTAGGGCATGGTTACGATGCGCTCTAGCGTGCCGTCGGTGGAGTACAGGCCGAACCGATACGAGTCATTGACGCCGAACGCCAGTCTCAGGTCATCGGTGATTTCCCAGACGGGCTCAGGCGAGTAGAGATTGAACTCCGGTGCACCGCCAGCGAAGCTGAAGGTCTCGCCGGACGGGAATGTCCTGACTGTGTCGCCGACTGTGCCATCCGGTTGCAGGATCACGATGGCGTCATGCGGGTCCTCGATCGCGGGTTGCCCCGGAAGCGAGAACGGCCGGACCTGCTCGGCGATCACCCCGGTGGGAGTGGATTTGAAGAGAAGGGGGATCCCCTTCTCGATCTCGATTCGAAAGCTGCCGGCGCTCGAGCCGTCCGGCGCATACCGATTCACGCGCTGGTTGGCGATGTCGGGAACGATGAGGGTGTCACCGGGCCCCACGAAAATGAACCCTGCCTGCTGCAACTCGCCCGGTCCTGCGCCGCGCTGGCCAATCGTCTGCAGATAGTCGCCCTGCGGCGAATAGGCTTGGATGTGCTGGGCCTGTGCGTCGATGACGTAGATGTTCCCCTCGGAATTTACGGCCAGCCAGCCGACCTGTCCGAACTGATACTGGGGGTCGCCATCCAGGGTCCCGATACGAAGTTCTTCTTCCAGGGTCCAAGTCTCGGCATCCGACCAGATCCCGTCGGCGGGGTTGGCGACGATGGCCACACCGGCGCTGTCCGTGACGCTGCCGGACCACCCGCCCTCGCCGCCGCCGCCACACGCGGCCAGCGCTAGGGCCAAGACGGCGAGGCCGGCGATATTCGAAGGTTTCATGTTTTTCGAGCCTCCTGGCAATGCAATAAGCGTTGAGCTGCTGTCGTTTCTGGGGCCAAGTACGGGGGTTGGGTCCGCCATAACGGCTTACCCGCCAACGCGACCTTTATTCGAGATCCCTGAAATGCAGGCGGTATCTGCTCTCACCCGGCCCTACGGGATCTGCACCGAGTTTGATTCCCGTTTCTGGTTTCCCTGCCCCCAGCACCCTATCTTCGACGCTGATTCCGGGCGGATAGTAGTGAAATAGGGTGGCCACACAATGGTCTGGAGGTGAGCTCTCGTGGACCCGAACGACAAGAAGACTGCGCTCCGCATGATTCCTTACGGCCTGTACGTGTTGACGGGTGAAGCCGAGAACGGCCGCGTGGCGGCGTCGACGGTGAACTGGGTCACCCAGGCCTCCTTCGAGCCACCGCTCGTCGTGGTTGGGGTCAAGGTCGACTCGGGAGCGCATGCGACCATCAAGGAGGCAGGGGCGTTCGCCTTGAACGTTTTGGGGAAGAATCAGCAGGGTACAGCCTATGCGTTCTTCAAACCGACGGAACGCGACGGCGATACCATCGCCGGCGAGGCCTTTCGTAGTGGAAGCATCGGTGCGCCGATCTTAGAGAGCTGTCGCGCCTTTATCGAATGCAAGCTGGTCGATACGGTCGAGAAGGGCGATCACTCCGTTTTTGTGGGTGAGGTGGTCGACGCCGGAGTTGCCGAAGAGCCTCCGGGCCGCCCGGACGACGTGACGCTCGAGCTACGCGACCTGGGTGACAAGGTATTCTACGGCGGTTAGCGATGCATAAGACGCGGCTGAGTCTCTTCTACCTTGCCGGTTACCTGTTAATCGGCGGCATTGGGTTTCTGGTCGTTCCCCAAACGATGCTCAAGCTGTTCATATCGAACGGCGACTATAGCGATGTCATGGTGCGATTCGTGGGGCTTCTTCTGATCGGGTTAGGGGTTCTTGTGGTCCAGATCGTACGGGTCCGCGCTCTGCGGATGTATCCGGCGACGTTGATAGTCCGGACGATCATCCTGGTCGGCTTGCTCATCTTCTTCGTCGTCTATCGCGACCCCATGATGATGGTGCTGTTCGCGATCGTGGGAATCGGTTTCGCGCTCACACTTACGTGCCTGATGTTGGACCGACGAAGTGTGTACGACGATCTCGATTTCATGGACGGTGGGCTTTGAGGCCGTGGATGTGGGGATGAAGATGATGTCTCGACTGTGGTTCCTTGCGTTCCTGACTCTGGGCGCGACCCCGGCCAGCGCGTCGGTGCCCGTGGTGATACACCTCCGGTCCCAGGACCCAGAGCAGGTACCGGACACGGCACTTGCAGCGCCCGAAGCCGAACCGATACCTGCCGCCGAGATCGCCACACGGGCGGAGCAGATCAACGAGCGGCTCCGAGAAATCGATGGTCAGTTGGTGCCCGACCGGGTGGTGCTGCAGCTTGGCGAGGACCTGTCCGACTGGGTCGAGGTGGCTCGCAATCTTGCCGTGGAATCGGAGAGTCAGGACCCGTACGCCCTCTCGGTGCGAGGTCGGGACAACCTCAGGCAGCAGTGGCTGGGACTGAGGAGTCAGATCGAGCGCTGGCAGGACCGTCTGGCGGCGCGCTCCCAACTGTTGGGTGCGTTGCGCGATACGCTCGCAACCCAGAGTGCCATCTGGGAGGCGACCCTAGAATCAGCGGAGGTTGAGGAGGCGCCCGAGGCGACGCTGAGCCAAATCGGGTCCGTGATCGAGGCTTTGGGCGAAAGCGAGATTCGGGTTCGCGGGCGGCTC
>Ga0209536_100003187_pt1 | contig 26444 bp, 26 predicted proteins | sample DeeMarSeWOR28_12_FD_187461 | JGI IMG/M metagenome (GOLD analysis project Ga0209536, IMG submission 187461) | Marine sediment microbial communities from White Oak River estuary, North Carolina - WOR-2-8_12 (SPAdes) (version 2) | ecosystem: Environmental > Aquatic > Marine > Intertidal zone >...
TTCCCTTATCACCGGCTGGTCGATATTCTCAGCCAGCAGGGGCGTAAGTTCCATTTTTGACCCAAACTATTATGCCCATGGCCTCAAGTACAACGATACCCAGCTTGAGCGCCAGGCAGTTCTGGCCATGGGATGGCATGCAGCCGTTACCATTGCCGGCCGCCGGGTAGTCATTCTCCTTAGTGACGGCGAAAATCCTGTTCCTGGCTGCCAGGGTCACATCCTGCTGCATGTTGCCAGGGCTGATACGCGGCTTCCCCTGCAGCTGGATCTTGTTGAGTCATCTCCAGGGACATATGGCGTCTTGCTGCCGGCCAATATTAGCGGCGGTGTTCCGGCTGAACTTTCCCTGGGCAGAGATGGCATGATACTGCACCGCAACGTCCTGTTGAACATTACCGGCAGGAATTGACCGAGGGAGAATCCTCCATGCCTGAAACTGCACTATCCTGTGATCATTGCGGCCTGGATATCCCCCCTGGAGACCTGGTCGAGGCTTCGATCAAGGACACCGGCCACAACTTCTGCTGTCACGGTTGCGAAGGGGCCTTCCGCATTATTTGCGGTGCCGGACTTGATGACTTTTACAACAAACGTGACTGGCAGGAGCCGGGACTGCCCCGGGGTGCCTTTGAGGCCCCGTATGATGACAAGTACCTCGAGCGCTTTGTGCAGGCAGGCAATGGCAGGGCCAGCATCTCACTGCTGCTTGAAGGTATCCGCTGCGCGGCCTGCATATGGCTCAATGAACGGATACTGGCCCGGCTTGACGGTGTAATTGAGGCCCGCGTCAACTACAGCACGCACCGGGCCTCTATTACCTATGACCCCGGCCGTATCACGCCGCGTGAAATTTTCGATACCATACATGCCCTGGGTTATGTGCCTAGGCCTTTCAGCCGTGATATGGCTCAACTTGCTGCTGAACGGGAGAAAAAGTCCCTGCTTATCCGCTTCGCCACTGCCGCCTTTCTCTCCATGCACCTTATGGGCTACTCCATTGCGCTATACGCCGGCTACTTCCAGGGGATGTCAAGTGAGGTCAGGTCTCTGCTCCAGTACCTGGCTGGACTGGTCACCACACCTGTTGTTTTTTACAGCGGTTTCCCATTTCTGCAGGGTGCGCTGCGTTCCCTGCGCAACCGTGCCCCTAACATGGACCTGCTCATCGGATTGGGAGTTCTGGCCGCCTATAGTTACAGTTTGTATGCCATGCTTGTCTCCAAAGAGGTCTACTTTGAAACTGCCGCAATGATTGTGACCCTGATCCTCCTGGGGCGCCTTCTGGAGCTCAACGCACGCCAGCGGGCTTCTGCAGGCATTGACAGGCTCCTCCATCTTGCACCTGATATTGCCACCCTGGTCGATGAAGATAAAACCATCCAGGTGGAAAGCGCACAGCTTCAGATAGGCGACCGGATTGTAGTGCGTCCCGGGGAGCGTTTCCCGGTTGATGGGCGGCTGCTTGCAGACGTTACCGAGGTGGATGAGTCCGTGGTAACTGGCGAGCCGTTTCCCGTTGTGAAAAAACCCGGAGAACAGGTGCTGTCCGGCTCCCTTAATCTGCTTACTGCGGTAACCGTCAGAGTTGAGCAAACAACAGCCCATTCCTTTGTCGCGCGAGTGGCACGCCTCGTGGAAGAGGCCCAGGCCCGCAAGGCACCGGTCCAGGCTGTTGCCGACAGGGCTGCAGCCACCTTTGTCCCTTTTGTGGTTTTTCTGGCCTGTGCTACCCTGGCCTCCTGGCTTTACAGCGGTTCCGGCCTGGAGACCGCTCTGCTCAATAGTGTTGCCGTCCTGGTTGTGGCCTGCCCCTGTGCCCTTGGTTTAGCCACACCAACAGCAGTTTTGGTGGCCACGGGTGCCGGCGCTTCCCAGGGCATTCTGTTTCGCGGCGGGGATGTCCTTGAGGCGACTGGCAGGATCACCCTGGCCGGTTTTGACAAGACCGGCACATTGACTCTGGGGCAGCCAAAGGTCGTCGCCACTGTTCCTGTTACAGGCACAGAAGATGACTTGCTGAAACTGGCCGCCAGGATCGAATCGGGTTCGAATCATCCGCTGGCCCTGGCAGTTATAAGAGCAGCAAGGCAAAAAGGCCTGACGGTCAAAACTGAACCAACGACAACAGTACCTGGCCGGGGGGTAATTTTGGCAACTGCAGAGGCCACCCTGAGAGCAGGCAGCAGGATTTTCATGCATGAAGCAGGCATAAGGCTGCCTGCAGGTTCCGCCAGCTCCAGTACGGAGATCCATATCGCCTGTAATGATGAATATCAGGGATATATCCTGCTCGAAGACCCGATTCGGCCAGAAAGCATGAGCGTGCTGCAGGCTGTCCGCAACCTTGGCATACGGACAGTTTTGATTACCGGTGATCATGAAGAGGCTGGAAAACTGGCCGCGGAAAAGCTTGGGTTTACAAGATTTTTTGGGGCTATGGACCCTGCGGCCAAGGCCGGCTGGGTCAAGGACATGTCAGCACAAGGGGAAAAGGTGCTCATGGTCGGAGACGGCATTAACGACTCACCCGCTCTGTCAGCAGCAGCTGTCGGTTGCGCCATGTCGGGCGGAACTGATATAGCCCTGGAATCATCCGACCTTGTTCTTACCAGGCAGGATCTGGAGAGACTGCCCAGGGCCCTTATCCTGGCCCGCAAAACTTTGAAAATTATCCGCCAGAACCTGTTTTGGGCCTTTACCTATAATCTGGTGGCCCTGCCCCTGGCAGCCATGGGCAAACTGGCCCCGGTATATGCCGCCGGCGCCATGGCATTCAGTTCAGTTTGCGTGCTGGGCAACTCGCTGCGGTTGGCAGGCAGTAAAGGAAAAGACCATGCTTAAGTCGATTCTCATTCTTATCGTTCTCTCCCTGTTTCTTGGTACAGCGGCCTGGCTTTTCTTTATCTGGGCGGTCAAAAAGGGCTCCTTTGATGATATGGAAGGTCCCAAGTTCAGAATGCTGGAAGATGATGACGAGCCACACCCTTCTGGACAGGACCAAACAAAAAACAACACAGACGGCGATACTCCAAGCACATGAACGAAACGCTTATCACCATGGCATTATTCACCGGACTGCTTGGCTCGGGTCACTGCATCGGTATGTGCGGCGGCCTGGTCGCGGCCCTGTCGCTTTCTGAAACAGGAAAGCAGGGCGGCGTTGTCTTTCAACTGCTTTACAATGTCGGCCGAATACTCACCTATTCTTGCATCGGCTGGCTGGTCGGCTGGCTCGGTTCGGCGTTCGCCTATGCCAACACCCTGGCAGGGCTGACCCGGGGGCTTTTGATCGGCTCCGATCTTTTTGTTATTGTTCTGGGGCTCGGCAGTGCCGGAATTTTTTCATTTCTTAATTACAATGTCATGCAGCTTGAGTTTCCAGGGCCCGTGCAGAAGATAACGCGGCAGGTGGTAAAGCTGAAAAAACTGCCGCCAGCCCTTTCTGCCCTGCCTCTGGGGCTTATCATGGGGTTTCTGCCCTGCGGCTTTCTGTATGCCATGATAATTGCAGCAGGCCAAAGTGCCAATGCTGCAAACGGGGCCCTCATGATGTTTTCCTTTGGTCTTGGCACCCTGCCGGCCCTTTTTCTTTTTGGCTCTGCAGCCCAGTGGCTTACCGCCCGCATGCGCTCATTAATGCTGCGATGGGCCGGCATTGTGGTTGCCCTGATGGGTGCCTACAACCTGTACCGCCACCTTGTCCTGGCCCAGTGCTGTCCGCCTTTTCTTCCATTTTCCTGATTTTAGCGTATAATAAGTGGGTCATGAATGCTGCGGGGAAAATAATCTCTTTCTACTGGCAAGGCTTCCGTTCCATGCGAACGGGAAAGACCCTCTGGCTTATCATTATTATCAAGCTCATCGTCATCTTCGGCTTTCTCAAGCTGGTTTTCTACCCGGACCTCCTGCAGAGCCGGTTTGACACCGATGCAGAGCGTGCTGCCTTCGTACTTGAAACTATTACAGAATTTCCTGATAACAAAAGCGGGGCGGGCGGGTTATGAGCGAACTGCAGAACCTTACCATGGTAGATTGGGCCAGGGCCCAGTTTGCCCTCACCGCCATGTACCACTGGCTCTTTGTGCCCCTTACCCTGGGGCTTTCCTGGCTGCTGGCATTTTTTGAAACCTTTTATGTCAAGACGGGCAACGAGGAATGGAAGAGGATCACCCGGTTCTGGATGATGCTTTTCGGCATCAACTTTGCTATCGGGGTGGCCACCGGCATTATTCTTGAATTTGAATTCGGGACCAACTGGTCAAATTATGCCTGGATGGTTGGCGACATTTTTGGGGCACCGCTTGCCGCCGAAGGCATTTTTGCCTTTTTCCTCGAGGCATCCTTCTTTGCCGTCATGTTCTTCGGCTGGGAACGGGTCTCCAAAAGAATGCACCTTTTCGCTACCTGGATGGTTGCCCTGGGATCAAACCTTTCCGCCCTGTGGATCCTCGTGGCAAACGCCTGGATGCAGCACCCGGTTGGCATGGCTTTCAATCCTGACAAGGCCCGCTTCGAGATGCAGAATTTTTGGGAGGTACTGCTTTCACCTGTAGCCATCAGCAAGTTCACCCATGCTACAAGTTCCAGTTTCCAGGTTGCAGCCCTTTTTGTCCTGACTGTTTCTTCATGGTTTCTGCTCAAAGGCCGCCATCTCGAAGTTGCCAAAAAATCCATCCTGGTTGCCGCTGTTTTCGGTCTGCTCTCGTCTGTTCTTGTCGGCATCACCGGTGACGAGGCAGCCTATGCCAATGCCAGGAACCAGCCCATGAAACTGGCAGCCTTTGAAGGACATTATGATGGCGAAGAAAGTTCGGGGTTGGTGCTTGCAGGAATCCTGAATCCTGAGAAGCGGCCAGGCGATGAAAACGTGCCGTTTCTTTACAAGTTAAAGATCCCCGGCCTCCTCTCCCTCCTGGCGAACCGCGAACCAGGCTCCTTTGTGCCTGGTATCAATGATCTTGTCTACGGCAACAGCAGCCGCAACATTGCAGGCATTGATAAAAAAATAGAAAAGGGGAAAATAGCTCTTGAACTGCTAAGCCAGTATAAAACAGCCAAAAAGGAAAGAAACGAAGCCCGGGCAACAATGGCCCTGGCCAACTTTAAAAACTACGAACAATACCTGGGCTTCGGGTATCTGCAGAAAGCTGAAGAAGCTGTACCGCCAGTGGCCCTGACGTTCTACAGCTTTCATATTATGGTGGCCCTTGGCGTTCTGTTTCCATTCATTTTTCTGTTCTTTCTATTCTTTACCTACAAAAACACCATTGCCCGGAAAAAATGGCTGCTGCGCTTTGGCCTTTTGTCCGTTTTTCTTGGTTATTTGGCTAGCCAGGCCGGCTGGATAGTTGCCGAAGTCGGGCGCCAGCCCTGGACGATCCAGAACATCCTGCCGGTCTCAGTGGCCCGATCCAACCTGACTACGGGGACAGTGCAGAGCACCTTTTTTCTGTTTCTTTTTCTGTTTACCGTTTTGCTTATTGCAGAGATCAGGATCATGCTGAAGCAGATTCAGATCGGCCCGGAAACTCCCAGGGGTCAGCAAAAAGGAGAGCCCCATGTTTGACACTATCAGCCTTGCACAGCTCCAGCAGCTCTGGTGGCTCATCATCTCGGTTATCGGCGCTTTCTTTGTTTTCCTGTCTTTTGTGCAGGGAGGACAGTCCCAGTTGAACGCTGTGGCCAGAAATGAGCTTGAAAAATCCCTCGTCATTAATTCTCTGGGCCGTAAATGGGAGCTCACCTTTACAACGCTTGTCCTTTTCGGCGGCGCCCTTTTTGCCGCCTTCCCTCTTTTTTATGCCACCAGCTTTGGTGGGGCATACTGGGTATGGATCGCTATCCTCTTCACTTTTGTCCTGCAGGCGGTCAGTTTTGAATTCCGAAAAAAACCAGGCAATCTCCTGGGTGCGAAAACGTATGAATCGTTTCTCTTTATAAATGGCACCATCGGCATTCTTTTGCTCGGCATCGCCCTGGCTACCTTTTTCAGCGGCTCCAGTTTTCAGCTTGACGACTACAACCACGTCCTCTGGCAGCACCCCTTGCTGGGCCTGGAGGCCGCCCTAAGTTTTTTCAATGTCTCCTTTGGAATTTTTCTTGTTTTTCTCTCAAGAACCCTGGGGGCCCTGTACCTGCTCAACAACATTGATTTCAGGCTGCAGCTTGTAAAAGATATGGAAAAACGGCTGCGAAGGTCTGTCACTACAAACCTGGCCGGATCCATACCTTTTCTGCTCTTCTTCATGGTAAGCCTGACCTCCAGGGAAGGCTTTGCTCTCAATCCCGAGACCGGCGAAATTTTTATGGAGAGCGGCAAGTACATGAAGAACCTCCAGGCCATGCCCGGAGTGCTTGGTATGCTGGCCGCAGGCCTTTTACTGGTTATTCTGGGGGCAGCGGTTGCCCGAAGGCCATCAAACAGATCCGGTATATGGTTTTCAGGCCCTGGTTCCATCCTGGTCGCTCTTGCTCTCTTTCTGACGGCAGGGTTCAACAATACCGCATTTTATCCCTCGACCTTTGACATAAACAGCAGCCTGACCATCCATAACGCTTCCAGCAGCAGGTATACCTTGACAGCCATGGGTTATATTGCCCTGGCTGTGCCGCTTGTCATTGCCTACATTGCCTATTTCTGGCGCAAAATGGACAGGGATAAAATTACAACCGGCGAGGTCAGTGACTTCAGTGCCAAAGAGATTTATTGAGCATCAGCGCAGGACAAGAGGGGAATATGACAATATTTATGATTATCGGCTGGTTTGCCCTGCTCATTCTTTCTTATAAGGGAGCTGAACTGCTGCTGAAAAAAAGCGGCAACTTTAGGGAGAGTCAGACAACAAACCTGCATCAGCGGAGCTGATCCTGTCATCTGCTTCAGTGCCTAACCCCCACCCCGGGAAATCTGCAGGATTTACTTTTTATGAACCGATGCCATAATAAATGAAACCACCTCATCAATGCTCATCGCTGAGGAGTCAATGACAACCGCGTCATCTGCCGGTTTCAGGGGCGCCAATGACCTGCTGCTGTCATCCTGGTCTCGCTTCCGTATCTGGGACAAAATTTCTTCGTATGCAACTATCTGGCCTTTTTCCAGAAGCTGTTTCCGGCGGCGCAGAGCCCTTTCCTCCGGGGTGGCGTCCAAAAAAAACTTGTACCTTGCCTCAGGGAAAACAACGGTGCCCATGTCACGGCCCTCAGCCACAATGTTTCCCTGACTGCCAAGGGCACGCTGCATCTCCGTGAGCTTTTTGCGCACTTCAGGCTCAGCCGATACCCGGGAAGCGACCATGGCCATTTCCGGTGTCCTGATAGCATCGCTTACATCTTCGCCGCCTAGAAAAGCCCGGGTCTCCTGGCCCTCTTCCCCCGGTGCCAGCGTCAAATCAAGGGTATCCAGTAATTGCGCCAGTTTTTCCCTACTGTTTTCTGCTTCGAGGTCAAGGCCTGACCGTTCCACCTGCAACCCCACCACTCTATACATGGCGCCGGTATCAAGGTAAGTGTAATGCAGTTTGGCGGCAAGTAATTTACTGATAGTGCTTTTCCCTGCTCCGGAAGGCCCGTCTATGGTGATGATATTTTTTTTCTCAAGCATAGCCCAGTTCTTTCAGACTATTGGCAAGGGCTGCAATAAATCGCTGATTTTCTTCTGCTCGCCCGACGGTGATGCGTATATACTCCGGATAGCCATAAGCCTCCATGGGTCTGATGATTACTCCCTGGTGCAGCATATGCTCATAGAGTTGCCTGCTGTCTCCTTTGACATCAATAAGAAAAAAATTCGTATGGGTCCCCATGGGCCGGCAGCCGAGTTTTGCTACCTCCTTGCTCAACCACGCAATGCCCTCTCTGCTTTTCTGCAGGGTCATCCTGTAATGCTCATCATCTTCCAGGGCGGCCACACCACCTACCTGGGCCAGAGAGTTAACGTTGAAAGGCTGACGTACCCGGTGGAGATAGCCTGCCATCTCCGCATGCATAATGCCATAGCCCAGCCGCAGTCCCGAAAGTCCATATGCCTTTGAAAAGGTGCGTAGTGCCGCCACAGGCCTGCTGCGCCGGATATAATCCAGGACATCAATGCGCAGCTCCGGGGCCATAAAATCCACATAAGCCTCATCAAGAACCACGATAATATCCTGCGGCAGCTGCTCCATAAATGATGCAAACTCATGTCTGTCGATAATGGTCCCGGTCGGGTTGTTGGGGTTATCGAGAAAGATCATCCTGGTTTTGGGTGATACTGCTCCCAGTATTGCCTTGAGATCATGGCGCATGTCTGCAGAAAGCTCCACCACCGTATTGCTCCCACCCTGGACCTGCACCAGTTTCTGATACATGAGAAAGGTGGGGTGGCTGGTGACAACATCCTCCCCGGGCTGGAGAAAAGCAGCGATCAGCAGCCCGATGAGTTCATTTGAACCGTTGCCAAAAACTATTTCCTCTGGTTTTACCCCTATTTTCCTGGCCAGGCTCTGAGTCAGATAATAACAACTGCCGTCAGGGTACCGGTGCAGGTTCTGCAGTGCTTCTTTGATTGCCTCCACCGCTCTGGGGGAAGGCCCCCATGCATTTTCATTGGAGGCAAGCTTGATGGATCCGGATATGCCATACTCCCGTTCCAGTTCCTCAATAGGCTTGCCGGGCGGATATGGCACCAGGGTGCTGATATTATGTGCAACCTTGAGTTTCACATAGACTCCTTGTTGTTGAATTAAAGATTTTTGGGGCGCAGGTGGGATATGTTCAAACGCTGCTCGAGGTTATAGCCTGCCTGCAGCAGCTTCGCTTCCTGGAAATGGGAAGACTGGATCTGCAGGCCGATGGGCAGCCCCCCGGAGCTGAAACCGCAGGGCACAGAAATGGACGGAATCCCTGCCAGGTTGGCAGATATAGTCAGAATATCAGACAGATAGACGCTCAGCGGGTCATCTATTTTTTCTGCCAGTTTCCAGGCTGGCGTCGGGGTCACCGGCGATGCCAAGACGTCACAGGATTCAAAAGCCTTTTTAAAATCTTCGGTAATCAGGGTCCGGACCTTGGAGGCCTTTTTATAGTAGGCATCATAGTATCCTGATGACAGGGCATACGTGCCGATAATTATACGTCGCTTCACCTCGTCGCCGAAGCCCAGGGAGCGGCTGTTTTTGTACATATCAAGCAGGGTGTCGCTGGACTTGTCCCGGAAGCCATACCTGACCCCGTCATAGCGCGCCAGGTTGGAACTGGCTTCAGCCGGGGCTACAATATAGTAGACGGCAACACAGTAGTCGGTATGGGGCAGCGACACCTCAACAGTCTCTGCGCCTGCCTCGCTCAGAATGGCAATACCATGCTGAACTGCCTTTTCAACTTCAGGATCAAGCCCCTTAATAAAGTACTCCCTGGGTATGCCGACTTTCATGCCGTGTAGCCCTTCTGTCAGGGTGCTGCGATAATCTGGAACCTCCTGCCCCACGGATGTTGAATCTTTTGCATCATAACCGCTGATAACATTCATCATCAGGGCACAATCCGTTACATCCTTGGTCAGGGGGCCCACCTGGTCAAGGGAGGATGCAAATGCCACCAGGCCATAGCGCGACACCCTCCCATACGTTGGCTTCAGGCCTACCACCCCGCAATGGGAGGCAGGCTGACGGATGGAGCCTCCGGTGTCGGTACCCAGAGAGGCAATGCACGCATCAGCCGCCACCGAGGCTGCAGAACCGCCGCTGGAGCCGCCGCAGATATACTCAGTATTCCAGGGGTTTCTCGGAGGCCCAAAGGCACAGTTTTCCGACGTTGACCCCATGGCAAATTCGTCCATTGCTACCTTGCCCAGGAGTACAGCGCCTGCCTCTTTGAGCTTTGCTATGGAAGTTGCATCATAGGGCGGCACAAAATTTTCAAGAATCCGTGAGCCGCATGTGGTGCGCATCCCATCAGTACAGAGCACATCTTTAATGGACAGGGGAATGCCGCACAACGCTCCTCCGGTTCCCTCTTTGAGCTCTTTATCGGCAGTTTCTGCCTGCTTAAGCGCACTTTCAGGGTCCAGGGTGATATAGGCCTTGACCCTGTCCTCCACCTTTTCAATGCGCTGGAGAACATCACTGGTCAGCTCAACTGCCGACACCTGCCGCCTGGCCAGCATTTCCCTGAGTTCATGTATGGTTAATGTAAATAATGACATTGTTCCCGGTTCTTATTCTTGCAATTGTAAAATGATTCGCCGTCCCTCACGTCCATGGACTAAAACGCCCTTAAATCACCCGCGGCACCACAAATGTTTCACCGTTCTGCTGGGGGCCGTTGGCCAGGGCCTTGTCTCTTGGTAAAGATGGTTGCACCTCGTCTTCCCGAAAGGCATTTGTAATGGAAATGGCATGGGTGGTCGGGGTTACGGACTCTGTATCCAGTTCATTCAGCTTGGCCACATAGGTGAGTATGTCATCCAACTGATGAGCCATGGCCTCCACTTCTTCCTGGGACATGTGCAGCCGCGCCAGGTTGGCGACATGGGAAATTTCCTCGGGTGTAATTTTCATGCTAAACCTCGTGGTAGTAACAGATCTGAAAAGTTCTACAAAATAGCACTGCTTTAATTGCAAAAAGTCTAAAAACTCGCAGCAGGCCCAAGAATATCACATGGTTTCCTGGGCAATGGTTGTCGCCAGGATGCGTTCTATAAGGCCGCAAAGCTGCTATATTTACAAGTTCCAGTATCTTTTTGCAATATCTCTCACCTGCCCAATGACCGGAACTTCTCGCTCAGCTTCAATAATGGCCTGCAGCGCTTCATTGTCCACCTTGCCGGGGCATTGGGGATCACCGTTCAATTCTGCCAAAACAGCCAAGACGCCGTCGCGCAAACCCCGCAGGTTATATCCACCCTCGAGAACAACCAGGAGCCGTCCACCGCATATGTCGGCTGCTAGGTCGAGGATCTGCCTGGTCATGCAGGCGTACCCCTGCTCAGTTACAGCCATTGTGCCAAGGGGATCAGCGAAATATGTATCAAACCCTGCTGAAATAATAATAAAATCAGGATGATATTCCCTGGTAATGGGGACAATTATTTCTTTAAAAATACGCGCAAAGGCCCGATCGTCCTGTCCTCCGGACAGAGGAACATTCACTGTAAAACCTTCACCTTCCCCGGCGCCGACCTCGTCCAGGCCGCCGGAGCCGGGATAGTAGGGATAGGAGTGGGTTGAAAAGTAGAGAACCTGGTTCGAGGTGTAAAAGCTGTTCTGCGTGCCGTTGCCGTGATGCAGGTCCCAGTCGATGATGACAATACGCTGGAGCCCGAGATTCTGCAAGGCATAGCGGGCCCCGACAGCAACGTTGTTGAAAAGGCAAAAGCCCATGGCACGGCTGGCCTCGGCATGGTGCCCGGGAGGACGCACCAGGGCAAAACCATTATCAGCTTCGCCCTGGACAATCATCTCCATACCGTCAATAATGGCCCCGGCTGCAAGGCAGGCTGCATCATATGATTTAGGCGAAGTCTGTGTATCAGGGTCCAGGCTGCTGAATGTCTTTCCCGCTGTCCCGGCCACACGCATGATATGCTCTTTGGTATGGTTGAGTTCCAGGGCTTCCATTGAGGCCGGTGCAAAGTCGGGATAGAGGAAAAGTTCACTCAGGGGCGGCTGTGCAAGCTGCTCATAAATTACCCGCAAGCGTTCAGGGGATTCCACATGATTGAAATCCGGAATATGCTCCAGGAAAAGGTCATTTTTTAGAATTGCCGTTTTACGCATTGGAGAACTCCCTTGTTGATCGTGGAATGTTTACAATTCTTTTTTCAGTTATCAAAATATCCAGAGGCTGATCGTGAGGCTCCAGGGGCACCTTCTCCACAACCTGCAACTCAAAGGCAAACCCTATGCGTTTGGCCTGCGGGGCATCGTTGAGCAAAAACCGGTCATAGTAACCGCCCCCGTAGCCAAGACGCCCGCCGTGGATATCAAAAACACTTCCTGGAATGACTGCAGCATCAATTTCAGCCGCTGCCACGCGCAGAGCCTTTTGGGGGTCAGGCTCGGGGATATTATAATAACCTGGCTTAAGATCACGCCCGGGGTCGCTTATAAGCAGCGGGACCATACATACCGCCGAAGCATCAACCAAGGGGACAGCGACACGGATACCCTGGTGGATGCATCTCTTGATGAGCCCCATTGTCTCAACCTCGCTGCGAAAATTAACATAAATGAACAGGGTTGACCAATGTTCCATTTCCGGTAAAGTCCAGAAATTATGCATGACAGAGAGGCTTTTGGCATGCCGGTCATTCTCACTTAGGCCGTCACGTGTTCCTAATATTCTTTGTCGCAATTCCTGTCGGTCTTCTTTCATGATCAAATTCCCAACTTGCAAATTCTTCCCGGGTCACCTTTTCTCAGCCCAAAAGAGCATTTTTCGCGGCATGTCCGCAAGCAAAAAACCTTGCATCGTTCCAGAACTTGACAAAACCTATTGGCGGAAGTAAGAAAAAATGAATTATGCTTCATTTTTTGTGGGTTTTCTTTTGTGTTTATGGTAACTAGTCTTTTTTGGTCGCAAAAGAAGCGCCGGTTACCACTTTGTGGCGCCAGGACACTTGCTTATAGCACAGCCCCTCATGATGCTGAAAACCTCTGACCACTGAAGATAACCGGGTTTTATTTTTTTTGAGCGAGGTGAGTATGAACATGGATACCATTAGGGCTGACAAAACTCTGGATGCCAAAGGGTTGGATTGCCCCATGCCGCTGCTGAAAGCAAAAAAAGCGATGGAAACAATGGAACGTGGCCAGGTTCTTGAAATCCAGGGCACTGACCAGGGCTCCAAAATTGACTTGCCCGGCTGGTGTGAACGCGTTGGGCATGTTTATCTGGGAGTAAAAGAGGAAGCTGATTATTTTAAATTTTATATTCAAAAAGGCTAGATGACATTAAACATTAACTGTTGCATTTTCTCATTTATCAAAGGTGCAACACAATTTCTGTTCAGGAGGTAAACATGGCAAATTTAGGTATTTTTGTTACGAACCCAAAGAACATGGCGCACGTCATGGGGGTTACCAAGGCGGCCAAGGCGAAAGGGGCCACTGTCAAAGTTTTTTTCACCTGGAAAGGAACATTGCTTGCAAAGGACCCCCAGTTCCCGGAACTCTGCAAAATTGCTGATGAAGTCGCTATCTGTGCTGACAGCTACAAAAAGATGGGTTATGACCCTGAAAATGACATTCCGCCCGGTCTTACCGAAAAGGAAATGTCCACTCAGGCCAAGCACGGATATCTCATTGATGACTGCGAAAAATATATGACTCTGTAAGGGGGAAGCCATGCCAAAAAAAGTGATGTTTCTGTTAGATAAAAGCGATGATGAAAAAAACACTCTGGATGCCCTCCGGTCCACCCTGGGCCTTTCGGTAGCCAACCACTACTCCTATGCTGTAGTCATGAACCACACCCTGGCCAAGTTTGACGACTACAACGCTGAAAATGTGGAATGGATCCGCGACATGGAAGGGGAAGCCTATACAACAGAGCAGGCAAATGTTGACACCAACGGTTTAACTGCTATTACACTGGAAGAGGTAGGCCAGAAGCTCAGAGAGATGGATGTTATAGTTCCCTACGGCAACTAAAGGTTCACGTTAGATTAGAAGGAGATAGTAATTATGAAAATTTTGCATGTATATCGTTCAGCACCTTCTGAAACCACAAAAAAACTGGTCCAGATCGTTTCCGAAGGAAGAGAGAGCGACAGCTTTGATCTTAATGTCGATAATCCTGATTATGATACCCTGGTAGACAAGGTTTTGGCAGCAGACCAGACCATCTGCTGGTGGTAAGACCTTTTTATATGATTAGACAACAGAAGAGGCCTCTTCAGGGGGCCTCTTTTTGTTTCGTCTCCCCATACGACCCGAGCCCAGGATAGTCTTTGGATCTCCCCGTGGCACCCTTCATCTCTGTTATCATCCCGAATCACAACGGCGAAAAAACCATCGGCCGCTGCCTTGATGCCGCCTTTGCTTCACAATACAGCAATTTTGAAGTTATTGTTGTTGACGACTGTTCTGCTGACAGTTCCCCGGGCATCATTGCGCAGTACCCCTGCAAGCGCTTCTCCCTGACAGAACATGGCGGCGCTTCCAAGGCAAGAAACACCGGGGCCCGCAACAGCAGCGGCGAAGTACTCTTTTTTATTGATAACGACTGCCTCCTGCAGACAGACACCCTGGCAAAGGCGGCTGCCGCATACCAGGAAGGGGGGCCTGGAGTCATAATTGGCGGCACCTATACCCAGCTGCCCTATGACCGGCAATTTTTCAGCATCTTCCAGTCCATCTACATTCACTACTCAGAGACAAAAAATCCACAAAATCCTGACTACGTTGCCACCCACGCCATGCTTGTAGCAAAAGATCTTTTTCTAAAAAGCGGCGGCTTTAATGAGCAGTTCATGCCCATACTGGAAGATGTGGAATTCAGCCATCGCGTGAAAAAAATGGGCGCCGTGCTGCGCATGATCCCGGAGATCCAGGTGCAGCATATTTTCAATTTCACCCTGGCCAAGTCAATGCGCAACGGCATCAGAAAATCAAAATACTGGTCAATCTACTCCATTAAGAACCGGGATTTGCTTTCCGACTCCGGCACCGCTTCGCAGGAATTTAAATTTAATGTGCTTTCGTGTTTTTTGAATATCCTGCTTATATTTACCGGCATCCTGCTGCAAAATTGGAGTGTTATCCTGCCGGTGCTGCTCCTCTTTGGCAGCAACCTCTTCCTCAACCGGCATCTGGCCCGGGCATTTTTTGTGGTCCGCGGTCCTTTTTTTGCAATCCCGGCACTGATATATTATACCTTTATTTATCCTTTTGCTGTGGGCATAGGCGTCTGCAGCTCCATTTTCAGCCAACATTTCGGGTTGCGGCCATGACCTTTTCCCCTTTCCGGCACCTTGGTTCTGTTCTCTGGAAAAACCGTCCGATCCAGTTTACTTTTTTTCTCACCCGCCGGTGTAATGCCAAGTGCCCCTTCTGCTTTTATATCTCACAAAAGGACCAGGCTCTCTCTTCGCTCCATGAACTTTCCCCAGCGGAAATTGAACAATTTGCCCCGCAGCTCGGCAAACTTCTGTGGCTGGCATTTTCCGGCGGCGAAATCTTTCTGCGTTCCGACCTTGTTGCAATCACAAAGCTTTTTTACAGAATCAACCGGCCGGCGATCATTCTGCTGCCAAGCAACGGCCTGCTGCAGGATACAATTTATCATGGCGTCGAAGCCATCCTGCAGGAGTGTTCCAAAAGTTCCATTGTGGTCAAGCTTTCTCTGGATGGCCCGGAAGCTGTTCATGACGAGCTGCGCGGCGTTCCCGGCGCTTACCGGAAAACGCTTCAAACCTGCGAAGCCCTGGGTGAACTCATTGAAAGGTATGACAACTTTGAACTCGGCATCAACACCGTTTTCTGCCAGGCCAACCAGGATTACATTGATGAAGTCATTGACCTGGTCCAGACCCTGCCCCAGATAAAGACCCATACCGTTTCGCTCATCCGGGGCGAAGTCTTCCGTGATGATTTGAAGCAGGTGGATCTTGACAAGTACAAAAACGTAATTGCGCGGCTGGAGTCGGACCTGAAAAAAAGAGTGGCGTCAATGTATCGTTTCCGGGGATCAAGACTCAAGGCGGCTCAGGATATTCTCCAGCGCCGCCTGATCTATGAAGCGGCCCGGGAAACAAAGCGTTCTTCCCCCTGTTATGCGGGAAAGCTGAATCTGGTGATGACTGAAACCGGAGACCTCTATCCATGCGAGGATTTTTCCGATCAGATGAAATTCGGCAATATCCGGGAAGGTGACTTTGACCTGCACCGTTTGCTGGAGTCTGACCGCGGCAGAAAAATTCTGCACTTCATATCCGACAGGGGCTGTCACTGCACCCACGAATGCTATTTCATGACCAATATTTTGTTTAATCCCAGCCGTTATCCGGCCCTGTTAAAAGAATACCTGCAACTCCTGTGACTTTTCTCATACAGCTTCGTTTTTTGGTTGACAATATCACGGCACATAATAATATGAACCAACCGTAATTATTATGTACCACAATGTGGTATGCGTGTCCACGGCAGCTCAATTTATTATTTTGAATAATTTTTGGCTTCTATATTCTCAATGACAGCTCTCCAGACACTTTGTGTAGCCCTTCCTGTTTTTTCCCAGCCAATATTTTTCTTTATTCCCATACAAAACCCTAAAACTCTGAAAAGGAGGGCTATTATGACGTAAGCACTGCACGGTGAAATAGGACTAAGGCGTTTAAATTCAAGCTCTATCAAGGAGGAGATATGAATTTCATTGCTCGAAAAAAAAATGGTTTCTTGACAGTTTTGTCGGTATTATTTTTGCCGCTTGCGCTACTTCTATTATACAGCTGTGGCGGCAGCAGCAGCTACAGTGTCCGCCAGGCCCCGAACCAAGCCAAAGTAATGGTAGACGCTGCCACCCTGAACAATTGGGTGGAAAACGGCTATGGCACGGATGCCAATGGCTATAACAAGCTGGTCATTCTTGATGTTGACAGCGCCGGCAGCTATGACGCCGGACACATTCCCGGTTCCTATAATCTTGATACCGGGTCAGATCTGCAAACTGCACGATCAAACGGAGTTTCCTTTACAGTAAGCCAGGTCCCGACCAAGGACATGATGGACGCACTGCTCCAGCGAACCGGCATTGATGCCCATACTGTTGTGGCCCTTGTTGGCAACGGCACCATGATGAACGTTGGCCGGGCCTATTTCAACTTCCGCTACTGGGGCTTCCCCAAGGAGCGTTTGAAGGTATTGGATGGCACCAAAAATGCCACCTACCGTGATGCTGCCGGCTATGCTCTTTCAGATGTTGCAACACCTTTGCCGACACCGTCTACCTACAGTGTGGCTAATTTGACGCCTGATGTCTCTGTGCGGGCCTCCATGGAAGAAATGATAGCCTATGCCCAGGACAGCGACCCTTTTACCGTCATCATTGATGCCAGATCTGCGGATGAATATAACGGAGTCGCCCACTCAACTTCTGTCTCTTCAGGGCCTCCCAGAACCTATGTTGCCTTTGAAGGGCATGTCAAGACAGCCGAACACCAGGAATATGTCACCCTGCACCAGGACGGCAACCGCTCCAATCCCCTGCTGCCGGAAGATGAACTCATCGCAGCAATGACCGCTATCAACATGGACGAAGACTCCACCGGCATCTCTTACTGCCGTACAAGCTGGCGCGCCGCAATCCATTTTCTTGCGCTTGATGCTGTATTGGGCTGGAATGCCAAGATCTATGACGGTGCCTGGATCCAATGGGGCCAGATGGCAACAAATGATCCCGCAATCGGCGGCTCTTTGGAACCTGATTCTCCCTGGCGCACGGACACTGACGCCCTTTCTGAAAGCATCAATTACAACAGAAAAATAATTGCCCCGATTGTCGGCGCAGATTCTTTTGCCGCCAATGCCAACCTGATTAATGAAACCGATAAGGCTGTTTGCGGCGGTGCTGGGGTTCAGCCTAATAATCGTACTGTTGATGTCATGGTCTCGCCTGCTACCCTTATGGGCTGGGTCGACGGCGGCTATAATGACCCGGAAGGTCATGGCTATACCAAGATGGTTGTCCTGCATGTGGACTTCAATCAAGACAACTATGATGCCGGTCATGTACCAGGCGCCTTTTTTATGTCGATGGCTGATCTCAGCACAACCAGGAACAACGGCATCGCTGACACGGTTTCCCAGGTTGCCACCAGTGACCAAATGGATGCATTAATCCAGCGGACCGGTATAGATGCTGATACAGTCATTGTCTTTACGACAAGCCCCGGAAACTTCAATATAATGAATCTTGGCCGAGCTTACTTCAACTTCCGCTACTGGGGCTTCCCCAGGGAACGGCTGCGGATCCTGGACGGCAACACCACCCACTATGCTGCTGTTGATGACCTCAGCACGGTTACTCCAGCACCTGTTGTCTCAGCATACAGCGTTTGCAACCTGCTACAAGATACTTCTGTCGACGAAGTAAGAGCCTCCTTTGAAGAAATGTTTACCGTGGCCGGAGATGACGATCCAGCAACCGTTATTGCCGATGCCCGATCTGCCGATGAGTACAACGGCCTTCCCGGCAAGACTTCTGTAGAAGGCAATACGTACGTGGCCTTTGAAGGCCATGCCAGAACAGCGGAGCATCAGGAATATGTAACGCTTCTTTCCGATGATGGCCGACTCCTGCCTGAGGCAGACCTGATCTCAGCCATGACCGCCATCGGAGCCGATGATACCACGACCGTTTATTCCTATTGCCGGACAAGCTGGCGGGCAGCAGTTAACTTCATGGCCTTGGACGCCGTGCTCAACTGGCCGGTGAAAATCTATGACGGTGCCTGGATCCAGTGGGGTCAGATGGCCACCAATGACATCTCCATAGACGGATCCCTTGATCCCGATTCTCCCTGGCGCACGGATAATGACCTGACAGAATCCCTCTCATACAACAAGGTGCCGATTGAGCAGGTGGGAACAAACTCCTATGCCCCCCATGCCAACCTGATCAATGCTGAAGATGGCGCAACGGGCGCTGCAGGCGGAGGCGCTGGAGCCGGTTCTGGTGGCGGTACAAGCCAACCTGAGGCTCCGGGTTACAACTAAAACATGCGGATGAAACAACCTGAAATAACCTGAAACTATGAGGTGTATTTATGGATAACATGAAGAAAATTATTTTCGCCCCTTTGGCGGTTGGGCTATTTTTTGGGGCGTTCGCTCAGCAGGCGCTTGCCGGCCCGGCAATACGCATGCCTGATAATGTCGGCTGGCTCCAGATCAACTATGAAATGCAGCTGTACGGGCAGTGGCGGGACAACGGTTCAGGAGCTGACGGGACCGACTCAACCACGGATCTTTATTTCCGGCGAAACAGGCTGAGCTTACGGGGTATGATGAACGAAAAATATGGGTTTTATTATGCCCAGGAATTTCAGGGTGACCGCTACATCGGCGCCCTGAATACCTGGACGACTCCTGTCGATGACTTTTTCGTGCTCGATGCCTTTTTTATTGCCAACTACTCAGACGCATTTAATTTACGGGCCGGACTGACCAAAGACCCACTGGTGCGGGAGCATAATGTCGGCTGCTTTTTCCCACTCTCGCTTGACCGCTCCCTTTTTGTCTATACCTCGATTCCCAGGGTATCAAGAGACTTTGGTGTCGTTCTCTGGGGCAATTTTATGAATCAGAAAATGCAGTATAAGGTTTCCGCCATGGAGGGTATTGACAGCGTCAACCAGGCAAGCAGTTCGCTGCGCTATACCGGTCGGATTCATTACAGCTTCTTGGAGCCCGAAAACCTGCCCCTTTACTTCAGTACCTACCTGGGTGACAAAAAGGTTTTAACCGTTGGCGCCGGCTATCAGTTTGAAATGGATGCTGCCTATGGCAATCAGGCCCTGTATACTGCGGAAAAAGACTACCGGGCCTGGACCTTCGATCTGTTTGCTGAATATCCGACAGCATCAGGAACCTTTACCTTTGGCGCGGCCTACCTTGACTCTGATTTCGATGATGCCTATCTGGGAGGCGATCCATCACCCCAAAGCACTGGTATAGACGGCCAGAAAAATGGCTATTATTTCAAAGCCGGTTATCTGCTGCCCAACAAGGTCGGACCAGGACAACTGCAGTTTTTTGGCCGCTATGAAAACTGGAGTTTTGCTCGTCTTGGAAGCGTTGATGACCAGGAAATTGACTGGTACTCACTCGGTGCCAACTATTATCTGAACGGCCAGGACATGCGCTTGACATTTGAATATGCTGTTAACGATTTTGACAGGGAGAATCCCGCTGATCCTGCAACAGCAGATTTCGATACAGCAACTTTGATGTTCCAGTTCAGGTTCTAGGTAAGTATCCTTTCTTCAATTGAAATACTCGGCGCCCTGCGAACTGATAAATCAGCAGGGCGCCGAGAGACTTTTTCATTACCTATATGACACAACTGATAAAGCACAGCGTCTTCATTTCTCTATCAATAGCAGTTATTGTTCTCTTCGCTGTTCGATCCGGCTTTACCTGAGGGGGCGGCTTAAACCATGCTGGAGTCATGGGCCTTATCCCCGAAGTCATGATAACGCCGAAAACGCTGCACAGCTGGCTGACAATGGGCTACGGCGTTGATACCTTCGGGTATAACCGGATGGTTGTGCTTGCCGTTGACAGCACGGATGGTTACCGAAGGGGCCATGTTCCCGGCGCGTATCTTCTTGAGGACGGTCCGGCTGATTTGTGGTCGACACGATCAAACGGTATCTCTGTCGACGCATTCCAGGTCCCGACCCGGGCCCAAATGGATGCTCTTATCCGCAGGACCAACATTGACACTGATGCGATTATTGTCATTACAGGCAGCAGGATGAACAGCATTGCCCGGGCTTATTTTAATTTCCGCTACTGGGGTTTTCCCCGCCAACAGCTGAAAGTCCTTAACGGTACAAATGCTACCTATGCAGCAGCGGGATCTGCCCTGCAAACTGACAATCCTGCTGTGCCGGAACCCTGTCAATACAGCGTCTGCCGCACAAAGGGATTGTCCTCTTTTTCTGCTGTGCGGGCTTCTGTTACGGAAATGCTCTCGGTTGCAGAGGATAATAATCCTTCAACAATCATTATTGACAGCCGGCCTCCGGCAGCATACGCTGGAAATCCGGGCGGTACGCTACTGAACAAAGACCAGAACGAATACGTAGCTTTTGAGGGACATATACGGACAGCTGTCAATATAGACTACAAAACTCTTTTGTCTGGACAAAGCAACACCAACCCGCTTCTCCCAAAAGAAGAACTGTTGGGAGCCCTGAACAAACTCGACATTAACGGCAACAGGGCTACGTTTGTTTACGGAAGCAGCGGGGAGGGGGATGCTGTCCTTTTTCTGGTACTTGATGCTGTGTTAAACTGGCCTGTGAAATTATATGATGGTGGTTGGAGTCAATGGGGACAACTGGCTGGCAACTCTCCTGAAGTCGGCGGCATGCTCCAAGAAGATTCTCCATGGAGGACGGATAGTGCTGCACGTTCCGAAGTAATTTCCTATAATAAATCATTCGGGTTTGATGTTGCAACCGGCGGAACGTTCAACTCCTATGCTCAGGAGGGGGATGCGATCAATAGATTGGACCTAGAGGCTTGTGGCAAGACAGAAGAACACTTAAGAACAGGTCCTATTGCGCCGGGTTATTAATTAATTTTTCATCTCATTCTGGAGGCATACAATTATCCATGAAAATATTTTTCCCTATTCTCACCATAATTGCCGCCGGCCTATTGCTTCTTGCCACATCCTGCCAACAGACCAACAAAGGGGAAAGCAAATCCCGTTGGCAGCTAAGTTCTCCTCCAGGCACTGCTGCGGGCTATGGCGGGCCGCCAGTGGAAACTAACGACACTCATAAAGATACCTTATCTGACCCCCCTGCCATCAATGACTCACCACCCCAGCAAACGGAAACAGAGAACGAAGGACCGAGCTCTTCTGCTCCTTCATTGAAGGTTGAGCCTCCCCCTTCAGCTGCAGGCTATGGCAGACCGCCGCAGGATTCCGAAGACCTAAAAGAATCTTTCTCTGCTCCCTCCAGCAGTGAGTCCAGCCCTGACAAGTCGACGACTATAAGCGAGCCGGCAACCATGCAGCCGGAATCCCCACAGCCGTCTGCAGGCGGTTACGGGCCCGGTGATTTCACTCCTACCTGGACGATTGAGCCTCCTCCCTCAGCAGCAGGTTACGGCAAATAGGATCTAGAGCTCAACGCTTGAAAAGGTTTTTTTCTGTCTTGAGCCAAAACAGGCTTTTCAGTCCCTGCCAGGCGGCAAGAATATCGTTTAAACTGCGAAGCGCCAGGAACCGGCGCCAGAGAAACTTTGGCCGGGAATAGAATTTCTTGAGAGCCAGCTGCCGCAGTTCGGCAATCTGCTCCCGTGTCATGGTATACGGCACAAAGGCTGCTCCCTGGTAGGTATAGTCTGACAGGTCCTCTGACATTGTGCCGTATTTTTCTATATTGTCATAGAGCTCGGTGCCGGGAAATGGTGTTATGGCATGAAAGTTGGCGATATCAGGGTCCAGCTCCAGGGCGAATTCGATGGTTTTCAGACCATCCTCGTAAGTCTGCCCCGGTATGCCAAAAAGAAAGGGGGTATACACGGTCAGCCCTACCTCTTTGGCACTCTTTACCGCCTTGCGTATCTGGTCCGGCGTTATGCCTTTGCGGATGGCATTCAGGTCCTTCTGCACGCCGCTTTCAGCACCGAACAAAATAGCCCAGCAGCCCGCGTCCTTGAAGGCCTGCAGCAAAGGTTTGTCAACCTGGTTCACAACAGCCGAGGCAAACCAGGTAAAATCAAGGCCCCGGTTCTTTATTTCCCTGGCAATAATCATGGCCCTGTTGTAATCAGCGGCCAGGGTATCATCGATAAACTTGATCTCCCGGTAGCCCTGGTTCAAGACATGCTCGATCTCGGCCATGACATTTTCCACAGAACGGTAGCGGATGCCGCTTTTGCGGTGTTTGTCAATCTGAAAACAGTACAGGCAGTTACGGTTGCAGCCCCTGGCAGTCATGATGACGGCAACAGGCTTTCGTTTGTAGGTGGCAGGCGGCGGGATATATTTCCCTGCTTCACCCAAAAGTTCACGGGCCGGGAAGGGCAGCGCATCAAGGTCGGTGATAAGGGGGCGGGGCGGATTTTTCTTGATTGCATTGCCCTGCCGGTACGCGACACCTTCTACACCGTGAAGATCCGCTCCAGAGCTAATTTTAGCGAGCATTTCAACAACGGTTATCTCCCCTTCGCCTGTGACTGCTGCATCAATATCCGGGCAGTCCTCAAGGCATTTTTCCTGCAGCGCCACGGGATACGGTCCACCAACTGCCAGGAAAACATCTCCAAGGATCTGTTTCAAGGCTGCTGCTGTCATCCTGGCCTTTCCCCAGCCAAAGGCAGTGGAATAGAGGCCGACAAATTCCGGCTGATACCCCTGGACCTGCTGCAAGATCTGATCATGGGTCATAAAGGCCCCATTGTAAAACCGCACCTCGTGACCTGCCTGCTGTAAAGAAGCGGCAACATACAGCGTACCAAGCGGCTGCCAGTAGTTAATCTGAGACCCGGCTGTCTTTGAGGAAAAAATATCCTCAGGAGCCCAGGCAGGTATGATAAGCGCACATCTCATCTTTTTCGGAAGTTTCAAGAAGGGTTGTGAAAAATCACTCTTTATTAAAGATTTAACAATTCACTCGGACATCCATGGCAGTTTTGCATAACGTATTTGGATGGCTAAGTAAAAAGTTTGATATACAAGGAGTAGTGCATTTTTGCGAGTGAGGTAATACATGTGGTATACCGAGTGAACAAAAATGTGCTACGACGCAGTAGATCGGCCTTTTTGCGACGCCATCAATCATTCAGATAATATATTGAAACGGCGACAAGTCAAAATAAAAAAACCAGGAGAGCCCGTACACGGACTCTCCTGGCTGTAATATCTGCCGGTACCAAAATTATTTCAGGCCCAGAATAATACCTGCACTGAAAAAATACTGTAATAAAACCCTGTCACAGACAAAATCTTATTTAACAATCAACACCGGACGATCAGAGGTATTTGCCACTTCCCTGCTGACACTGCCCATGAAAAGGCGGGCCCTGTTGCCCCGGGAGCCAATGAGAATCATGCTGACATCCTCGTCTTTGGCTGTCTGGACAATTACTTCAGCCGGTATCCCGGTTTTCACCATTGGCCGTATATTGGGTACTGGCGATCTTTCTTCCAGGGCCCCTTTATAAAAACCCAGTATCTTGTCAGCTTTCTTGTCCATGGCTTCTTTGAATTCCGTGCCCTGGACCACCTCTGAGAGTGTACTCAGCTCAGCATCACCCAGCATCTCATCCATGAGAGACCGGCCGGCAAATTTTTCAACGTACAGCAAAATGATTTCATCAGGTGCCATGCATTTGCAGATCTGTGTACATTTAGAAAAAATTTCTTTCGAACTTTTCGTATCATCAACTGCGATTAATATTTTCATTATCACATCCACCTGTTATCGGTTAACGAGAATCCATTTCATGTAGCTTGATGGCTCCCTAATCATGTATGCCCTATCGTCCTGGTGCTGGTGGTGGAGCACCATAGCCGCCTGCACCTGGTGGCGGGGCACCATAGCCGCCCGCTGCCGGTGGGGGGGCACCATAGCCGCCCGCTTTTGGTGGCGGGGCACCATAGCCGCCCGCTGCCGGTGGGGGGGCACCATAGCCGCCCGCTCTTGGTGGCGGGGCACCATAGCCGCCCGCTGCCGGTGGGGGGGCACCATAGCCGCCTGCTGCTGGTGGGGGAGCACCATAGCCGCCCGCTGCCGGAGCCGGGGCACCATAACCGCCTGCTGCCGGAGCCGGGGTACCATATCCGCCTGAGGCTGGTGCTGCTGGCGCAGCGCCATAGCCACCGGATGCTTTTTCACCTTCAGCCCCACCGTGCCCTTGCTGGCTGACTCCGGCCTTTTCGACTGCAGGTGCTTTTCCGGTCTGACTGTAGAGGGTCAGGAACCCGAGCATTCCAACCACTATTACAATGATTATTGCCAGAGGCTTATTCATGTGTTGACCTCCTTAAAGCCTGTTATGCTTCAAAAGAAAAAAGATTATCCTTTTTCGATCATGTAAATGATTTTACCGCCTTCTTTTTTCTGCTCCAGGATTTCATGGCCTGCCTGCTCGCACATCTGAATAATAGTTTCACCGGATGACGCATTGTCAAATATTAATTTCAGGGTGTCCCCTTCTTCCATTTTTTCCAATGATTTTTTGCAGTACAACTGAGGATGGGGACAAACAAATCCGCAAACATCCAATTCATAAGTATCATCACCGGTTTTTGTAAATTTCATTTCAGCCATTTTAGTTTTCCTCCAAATTTGTTTCTGTTAGTTCTGATATTTAAACTTTATTTAAAAGTCTGCCATCTCTTTTGCCATCTTCCTTTCTGTCCACCAGTTGAAGAACTTAACACCAAAGAAGGCTCCTGTCACCATGCCGAGACCAAAGAGCCAGCCACCCGGATCTCCACCGGCTGAGCGGATAAAAAAGGCGCCGATGTTGCAACCCAGGCCTGGACGCGAACCGAAGCCCATGAGAGTGCCGCCCAAAAGGCCCCAGACGATAAGCTCGCCCTTGGGAGCCTTGAACTTGAACTCATTTGCAATCAGGGACAGAATCATGGCGCCGAAGATGATGCCAATGGACATCCAGAGAGCAGGGTTGCGCCACAGCTCCGGCAGGCCGTTGACCACGCCGAAAAATACGTTATGCCGCATGTCAAAACCGATTTTTTCCATAACCCAGCCGGCAAACTGTGCTTCCTGGGTGGTGATATACCAGTAGCCGGGATCAAAAACATTACCAAAAATGCCCACATCACCGGTATGGCCCATTTTGGTCAGCAGCTGTCCGAAGTTTGTAACATTGAAGCGCAGCTGCATTCCCTTCATCACATAGATATGCAGTCCGGCCGTGATGCCGATCAGCACACCCATCAGGGTCGTCCGCTTGGAGGCGAGGATCATGTCCCATACCCCGTTTAGATGGACACCCAGCCCTGATAAGGGAAGCTGGGAATCTGGGTTTTTCTTATTATGTCGCTTGCGTTTTTTAACAAAGCCTTTTTTCATATAGAAATTGTATATGATGAAAATCAGCAAAATAGCTGGGATAATAGCATTGATCAGGGCATCGCCGATAAAATACTTCCAGGCACCCGGCAAGCCGGCAAAAAGCTTGGTGTGGGAAAGCTGGATTGTGCCCTTGTCAAAAATATATCCCGTGAGATAATAGTCAAACCAGGAGGTCACATTTTCACGGGGCAGCCACGTCTTGGACATGGAAGACTGCACCCAGGACTGCGGTACCAGCTTGTTGAAGGGGCCGCCGGCCGTAACGAAAATTGCCTGGCCGAAAGAAATGCCCATGATGGAGAGGATGGAGGTGCCGTTTCCTTCACCGATTTTATAAAGGGAGCCCGAGGCACAACCACCGGCCAGGACCATGCCCACGCCAAATATTATACCGGCTATCAGGGTATGTATCCCGGCAGGAGCAGGGTGGAAGGTACTCATATTGGTGGCCTGCAGAAGCGCCTGAATAAAACTGAAAAATATCAGCGCGACCAGGATCCCGACTGCCATTCGCGGGACACCGGCGGCAAAAAGGTCACGTGAGGCCGAAGCAAAGCAGAACCTGCCATACTGCAGCATCATGCCGTAAGCGAGCCCAAACCAGATATACACATTCAAGTACATGTAATTTGCACTTGCACTTGCATACAGGAGACTGATGAGGAGCATT
>Ga0209536_100003190_pt1 | contig 26412 bp, 25 predicted proteins | sample DeeMarSeWOR28_12_FD_187461 | JGI IMG/M metagenome (GOLD analysis project Ga0209536, IMG submission 187461) | Marine sediment microbial communities from White Oak River estuary, North Carolina - WOR-2-8_12 (SPAdes) (version 2) | ecosystem: Environmental > Aquatic > Marine > Intertidal zone >...
GCTTGGTCCGAAGTATACGCCGAAGCTTTTTCGGATTTTCGTGATTATCTGGTAACCATGCATCGGTTGAGTGTTCAATAGCTGTAGAACAATTAGATCCAGTAAACCTTTCGCCAGTTTGATTTGGACCTCTTTTTTGGGGGTTGGCATTTTTTTCCCTTGTGTTTTTATGTTCGACTTGTATACAATATGTCCGCTATTTGACATATCGTGTATCTCTATATTGAATAAACGCGCATATAAACGTTCATATTCACATTAAGCATATGGAAGCATAAACCAGCAATACTAAAAAACTCGGAGCTAAACATAAATTAAATAAACCAAAACATAGACAAATCAAGACAAAACCAACCGCAAAGGAGAAAAAAATGGCTGAAACCTACAGAAAAGAACTTGTACAACGCATAATCAAAAACTTGCTAGATATCCAATTATTGCGGATGGTCCAAGCACAACCCCTATGGGGGTACAAGATCAAGAAAGACGTAGAAGCAAACTTCCACATAAAACTTAGACACGGCGCTCTCTACCCAATGCTAAACTCCCTCGAACAAAAAGGTTTTCTCACAAGTAAAAAACAAACCCAAGGGGGAAGAGCACGAAAAATTTACACCATAACAACAAAAGGCGCCGAGTACCTTCGAAGCTATTACGACATACTGAAGGAGCAAATTGACTGCAAAGACTTTAAGTAGTCTCCTCTTTTTCTCCGATCGCACTCCGCTTGACAAGCAGATAAAATTTCAACCGCGTTTCCAGATAAAGTTGTATCATCACGCATCCGTTTTAAAAACGGTTTAACCGCTCTTTTAGAAAAAAAGCCTCGTTAGAGGCTGAATGTTATTATGATAACTATGAAAGCCTAGGTAGTTGGCACCGTGAAGTTCGGAAGGGAAAATGGTGCAGCTCAGAAGATTAGGAAAACTGAAAAAGTTGCAGACGTCCTCGTTACCTACAGCCTTTACAACATAGTTGTTCTTATTGACGCTAAGAGTTCAGGTTAGATGGACAAGATCGTCACCGACACTAGCCAAATGGCAGATATTCAGTAGGATAGCACGCTTGACGGCGCCCATTAACCGAGCAACCTGCCCACATGGAAAAAGCTTTTATCCTTAAAGGTTCGAGTGGGAATAAAGGAGTAAAAAAGCTTGAACTTTGAAACAAGCAAAAACTTGGGTGGTGTCGGTGCAATACTCATATTCGTTAGCGTGTTGCTGTCATATGCCTCTGTCTTTTCGGGAGCAGTATCCCTCGTTGGTTTAATCCTAGTTCTGATAGCTTTGAAAGGATTCGCAGATTACTATAATGAAGCGGGAATTTTCAACAATGCACTTTACGGTGTAATAACAGTAATCGTAGGCGGATTAGTTACCTTTGGTGTAGCATTCATTGCACTCGTTGATTTTCTATCTGAGCTAGGTTTAAGTTTCGCAAACTTTGCGGACTGGTCAGCAGAATTGACAGCAATAGACTGGACAACTGTTGGTTTTAACATCATAGGGAATTTCATTGCATACATATTGTTGGCTTTGGTAGTGCTCTTCGTTTTCGTTATCATCACCGCTATCTTGCTTAGAAAGTCATTAGGGCTTCTTTCGACAAAATCGGGTGTAGGCTTATTCGGCACCACAGGCTTGATAATGCTAATAGGCGCAGTGCTAACCATAATCGCCATTGGACTTGTCCTCATATGGATCGCAACGCTAATCTTGGCAATAGCCTTCTTCTCAATGAAGTCACAAGAGTCGTAATCTGCAACGCCGGTTGCATAACCATCAAAGCTGCAAAAGCAAACAACCCTCTATTTTTCTATTAAGAGAAACTCAGAACACAGTTGCTTTTACAATAGTGTTTTTCTCAAATTTCATTTTCTGCCAGCCAAATATTCTCCAAAGAACTCACTAGTTCCTTTACATGTGAGGCCGATGCAGTTTCTATCTGAAATTTTGTTCTTAAATTTTCCAGTCCTCCAATGAAAGGCTTGGTCGTTTTGTCTTCTTCTACTCACGGTTGTTGTCCAACAAGCATTTGCTTTGCGTTGGGATGGGCTTCATCAGGGAACCGCGTGTTTTGAATCCTGCCATAGTCTGCATCTTCTACAATTCTTTATCTGATTTTCATGTCTTCTAGAGCTACGTTAAATCAACTTTGTAGCGGATTTTTAAATGAGTATAACACTAAAAAATCTTCACGCATTACCTAGACACTGTTTGCCATAAGAGCGAGTTGACAAGGTAAATGAGTAGCCATAAGCACTTTGGCGAAGGAAAAACAAGTAACTGGCATCACCCAGAAATAAGCTTGGAGAGCATAGGCTTGCGTTCAGGCATGACCTTCATGGATGTGGGTTGCGGAATTGGCTTCTTCACTATTCAAGCCGCCAACATAGTGGGCGACACTGGCACAGTCTACGCCGTGGATACAGCAGCCTCATCCATTGACCTTTTAAAACGCGAAGCCGCTGAAAAAGGTTTGAAAAACATCCGTGCAGAGGTTGCAGCAGCGGAGGAAACAATATTCTGCGACGCGTGCGCCGATATCGTCTTCTACAGTATAGTGCTTCACGATTTCAGAGACCCAGCAAAAGTTTTGCACAACGCTAAAAGAATGATTAAGCCCTCTGGAACGCTAGTGAATTTGGACTGGAAGAAAAAGCCCATGCCCCTTGGTCCACCCCTGCAGATCAGGTTCAGCGAGGAGCAAGCTGCGAACCTCATAAAGCAGGCAGGTTTTACTATAGAAAGCGTGAAAGATTTGGGAAGCAACTTCTACATCGTCACAGCAAACCCGTAAAAAATCAACAGACAGTTCGCGTCGAATTCCCAGTGTTACAAAGAGGCGAATTTTCGAAGCAAGTCAGACTAAAACGCCTATCAGTTTTACTCTTTCCAAATTTTCTTCTCCGTGAGGGGCGAGCTCCAATTCTTCTGTAATTTCATTTCCTGCTTGGTGCATGCCCATGTGTTCACCCCCACTCCAGAGGCTTCTCTGCGAGAGGTCATAAACTTTTCCTTGGTAAGCTACGTATGCTGGTTTGCCGTCTTTTCCATTATATTCTTCAAGCTCTTTAACTGTGAACTTTTTAAGTTCTGCCAAAACCGTCACCTCTAACGCCCTGTAAAAAGGTAAAGCAAGCTTTAAACATTTACGAAAACAGGTTACCGCTCGACCTGTTCAATTGAGAACAACAGAAGACCCGTAAGTCGAGTTTATGTTGATTCCACTCATTGTGGTTCTTAAATTCACCAGAAAATTGCGACCCGCCGAATAGTTATTGGATTAAATCGGCAACTGGTTTCTCAAAAACCTCTCTACTTCCAAAGCTATTCTTCCCAAGCCCGGTCAGGACTCAATTCTGGCGTCCACATCATTTTCAATTGCCATCTGTAGGTTTATACTTCCAGTTGTGTTTAAAAGTAGAAAAGAAGATATACATACAACAATAATTTACAGCGAGGAAACGTGTAATGCCTTATTGCAAGAAATGCGGAAATGAACTCCCTGAAGAAGCGAAATATTGTACCATGTGCGGAACCTCAACGTCCACGGAAGAGGCGCCTGCGGTTTCTGCTGTGAAAGTCGACTCAACTGTGTCTGGGGTCAAGTTAGCGTTTTGGAGCGAACGCTTCGTCGCTTGGCTAATAGACGCCATCATAATAGGCATAGTGGTGGGAATCTTGAATCTGTTTGCGTGGTTTGCAAACGTCACATGGTGGTCTGGCTGGCCTGGCTGGCTTCCCTTTTTCAACTTCAATCTGGGCGGTGTCATATACTTCCTGTACTGGATGTTAATGGATGGCTTATACGGACAATCGTTCGGAAAAATGGTAATGCGCATAAAAGTTACGCGCTTGGATGGAAATCCAATAAACATGGGTGCCGCGGCTTTAGAGAGTGTGGGCAAGGCTTTTCTGCTTCCACTGGACTGCCTGTTAGGCTGGCTACTTTACCCGAAAAAACGGCAGCGAATCTTCAACTACATATCAGAAACAATAGTCGTAAAGGTAACCTGAAAACTCTCAGCAATAACCCTATTTTTCTTTCAACCCTCATCGGCATCATTATTAAGTAATATAATTGATATCTCTATCCAGCGTTTAAACTGAAAAATGGTGGAGTGTGCTGAAGTTCGGAAAAGTTCTAGTCACGTCCGCATGGCCATACATTAATGTGATACCCCACTTGGGTAACCTAGTTGGCTCAGTATTATCTGCTGATGTTGCCGCTCGGTACTATAGACTGCGGGGTGACGACGTGCTTTTGGTCAGCGGTTCGGATGAGCATGGCACACCGATAGAAGTTGAAGCCTTGAAGCAGGGTGTAACGCCTAAGGAGTTGACGGATAGGAATCACTCTCGGGTGGCTGGGTTGTTCCGCAAGTGGGGGACATCTTTTGACAATTATACGCGAACTGAAAGCCCAGTGCACCGAGAGTTCGTGCAGGAAACGTTAATGAAAATTTACAGGAACGGCTATATCTTCAGCAAAGAAACAGAGATGCTGTACTGCGAGTACGACCAACGTTTTCTGCCTGACCGGTTCGTGGAAGGCAAATGCCCATATTGCGGCTGCGAACGCGCTCGCGGAGACCAATGCGATATGTGCGGTCGGCTTCTGGAAACCACCTTTCTTGTAGAGCCTTACTGCGTAATCTGCGAGAATAAGCCCACCGTGAAAACCACAAGGCACTGGTATATTGACCTGTCACAGTTCGCAGATCCTCTAATTCGGTACATCACCGATAACAAACAGCTCCCCGCTAACGCCAAAAACTTTAGCTTAAACTGGATAAAAGAAGGCTTGAAACCCCGAGCGGTCACTCGCGACGTGGACTGGGGGATACCGGCGCCTTTTCCCAACGCAGAGGGTAAAACCATCTACGTGTGGGTTGAAGCGGTCTTAGGCTACGTGTCAGCCACCATTGAGTATTGCAGACGCATCGGTGAACCTGAGAAGTGGAGGGATTTCTGGTTTGACAAGGCTGCTAAGACGCTTTATTTCGTGGGAAAAGACAACATCCCATTCCATACGATAATATTTCCTGCACTGCTTTTGGCTTCAGGTGAAGATTATAATCTTCCTTGGAACGTGTCAGCCACCGAGTTTCTCCAGTTCAAAGGCGAAAAAGCCTCTAAGAGTCAGAGAATCGGCATCTGGATAGACGAAGCTTTGGAGCTTTTCCCAGCGGATTACTGGCGTTTCTTCTTAATGGTCACGCGTCCAGAAAACAAAGACAGCAACTTCTCCTGGGACATCTTCCTTGAGAAAGTAAACGCTGATCTCAATGACACCCTCGGAAACTTTATTCACAGAACCTTAACTTTCATAAACGCCAAGTTCAACGGCGAAATTCCGCAGCTAAAACTCACGGCAGAAGACGAGGCGGTGCTGCAGGCTGTCAGAGAAAAAGTGGAAACCGCCGCCCGAGAGTTTGAAGACGCGAAGTTGCAGTCTGCCGCAAATACCTTAATCAGCATAGCTCGAGTTGGAAACCAGTACCTGAACGAGAAGGAGCCTTGGAAACTAGTCAAAACCGATAGGGAAAAAGCAGCCACAATCCTCAATGTAACCGCACAAGTCGTAAAAGCCATAGCCGTGGTTTCAGCGCCCTTCATGCCGGCAACGGCGGAGCAGCTTTGGCAAACACTAAACCTAGGTGGTAGCGTCAATGCGAGCAGATGGGAAGCAGCGTTGAAGCCTTTGGAAGCAGGACACAAAATAGCCAAGGCAAAGACACTCTTCCAGAAAATTGATGCAGACGAAAAGAAGCTGGACGAGATGCTAGCGGCGGTCAGAGAGAAAATGGCGAAACCCGCCTGAAAGAAAGGTTGGTTAACGGACATGCAAATCAAAGCCGACCTCCACGTTCACACAACCTACTCCCGCGACTCAGTAATCAAACCGAAAGAGCTTGTTTTCTACGCCAAAAAACGCGAGTTAACCGCCGTAGCTGTGACTGACCACGACCAAGTTGAAGGCGCCCTGAAGATCGCCAAAGAAACAGATTTCCTAATAATCATAGGTACAGAAGTTACCAGCCGAGATGGACATATTTTGGGATTAAATGTGCGCGAAGTCATTCCGCGAGGATTAAGCGCAGACGAAACAGTCGACCGAATCCACAAAGCTGGTGGCGTTGCCATTGCATGTCACCCATTTGCGCTACTGAAAGGAAGCATTGGGAAACATGTTTCAGACAAGTTTGATGCAGTTGAGACAATTAATGCTTCGGCTTTTCCGTTTAACAGAGCAACCAGTAAAGCCAACCAACTGGCGGAACGGTTGAAGTTGCCTAAAGTGGGAGGAACCGACGCTCATTATGGCCCAGTGATAGGTAAAGCGTACACGCTAATTGAATCCGAAGCAGACGTTGAAGCCATAGTCAAAGCCATAGAGAATGAACACTGCAAGCCAGCAGGAACATGCATATCGCTGCGGATGAGGCTTGAGAATCAAGGGCGCTTCTTTTGGAAATTCCTGAAAAAAGACAAGCCTTCGCAAAAATAAGTCATCCAATTTTGAATTCAAACTCTCCTCTCCAAGCCCGATTTTCTTTTGTACAAAGGGATATAGGCTATTTCAAGCACTAAAGTTCTGTAGCGAAAAGCGCCTAAGTCGCTTTTTTAAAAGAAAATTGTTTTCCTGAAAAATTGGAAACCGAAGGAGAAAGTACTAGACCTTTTCCATCTGATAAAGGTCCAAGTCTAAGTCGATTTTCGCTGGTTTTTCTGACTCGCCGTGTTCTTCAAGGTTGTAGAGGACAGACATTATTGTTCCCAACATAGTAGTTTTTGGTTTGATTTCAGTCCTGATCTCCTCGACTTCAATATTGCTTTCAAATTGTGGGTTAGCTGGTACGTCGCAAACTGCAAGCGCATTGTCTTCAACGATTTTGTTTGATTCTTCTATGAAGAGGTGACATTTAAGTGCGGTTTCGTCAGGTGTCGGTTTAGTCAATGCCTTTCCTCCGCCACACTTCAACGCTGATCATATCGCGGATAGCCACGCGAATAGCTTCAGCTCTGTTAGGATAGAACCTTTCATCCACAAGCTGGTCTAAAGCTTTTATATACGTTTCAGGCAGGTATAGTGTGATTAATTTCATGTTTGTCTTCTCCCTCGGTGAGATATGACAATGATGCTTATTGGTTATACTTCTATATGTTATGATATAAATATGAAATAAACATGTCTATCCTTTTATTTATAAATGTTACACAAAGCATGTTGCAATTTCCTGTAAATTCCTGGGTGGGACAACCCCTATGTTTTTATTTCTTGTTAAAGCATCTAACATACCGCGATGAAAAATATGTACGTTTTCGTGAAAAGCTACGGCTGCTCAGCAAACTTGGCTGACAGCGAAGTTCTGATAGGTTGTCTAGCCAAAGCTGGATACAAACTTGCTGATTCCGCTTCAGAAGCAGACGTGGTAATCTACAACACCTGCGCCGTGAAGGGACCAACCGAAAACCGTGCAATAGCCGCTTTGAAACGTGCACCGAAAGGGAAGAAGCTGATTGTTGCCGGTTGCTTGCCACTTATAAATTTTGAAAGGTTATGCCGCGAAGTGTGTTTCGACGGTGTTGTTGGGCCAGCTCCTGCCGCTGAAATAGCTGATGTTGTGCGGCGTGTGGTGGAAGGTGAAAAGGTTGTTGCTTTGGAAAACTCATTGTCGGCGAAGCCATCGTTGAGTTTGCCGCAGTTACGGGCGAATCCTGTGATAAGCGTGGTTCCTGTAAGTTACGGTTGCCTAGGGTCTTGTGCGTATTGCTGCGTGGTTTCTGCTAGAGGTCGCTTGCGCAGTTACACTGTAAAAGAGGTTGCTGAACGTGTTTGCAAGGATTTAGCTGCTGGCGCAAAAGAGTTCTGGGTTACTTCTCAGGACACGGCATGCTACGGAAGAGACATTGGCACAAACCTTGCAGCGTTGCTCACGGCTGTATGCGAAGTGGAAGGGGATTTCCGAGTTCGCATTGGAATGATGACACCGAACTTGGTGAAAGACATATTAAATGATTTGCTTGAGGCTTTCAAGAACGAGAAGGTTTTCAAGTTTGTGCATTTGCCCGTGCAGAGTGGCGACGACCAAGTTTTGAGACGCATGAATCGTTTTTACACGGTTCAGGGATTCAGGGAGATCGTGGATGCGTTTCGTGGTTTCTTCCCTGAGGCTACGATTGCCACGGATGTTATATGCGGTTTTCCAGGTGAGACAAGAGAAGCCTTTACAAACACGCTAAAACTAATCAGGGAAGTAAAGCCTGATGTCATTAATGTTTCAAAGTTTTTTGCCAGGCCCGGAACTGAAGCAGCTGATATGCGTGACGGCATTGTGGCACCAGATGAGATTAAGTGGAGAAGCAGAGAAGCGGCTAAGCTGGTTAAACGAGTTTCGTTTGAGAAGAATCAGCATTGGGTTGGCCTTAATTGCGACGTGCTTGTGGATGAAAGGGGAAAAGTGGCTGGTTCGTGGATAGGCAGAAACTTTGCATACAAGCCTGTAATCTTGAAAAGCTCAACAGACTTGCTTGGTGAAACGTTGAGGGTTAAGATTGTGAAAGCTTTTCCCACTTATCTCGCGGGAAAAGTTGAGTAGGGTAATTGGGGTGTGTTGGGCTTGGAACGGTCTATAGCCCTCTTATAGGGCTTAGTACTTTTTCAGCTGTTGTTGTTTCATATTTCGTTCTTTCTCTCCTTAAAACGTTGATACAGATTGGAGTGACCGCTCGCTAGCAAAACTTTGGTCACGAGAATTGGAAAAGCCAAGATAGAAAATCCTTCTTTTGGGTTTTGGAGGTGGTAAAAAAAGTTTTTTATGCGTTCGCATAGATATAGTGTTACAGGTGGCTGAATTGTTTGAGTGAGGAAAACGTTATTGAAGTTGCGCACATAACTCATTTCTTCTCCAAAATCAACGTTGCAGTATTGGACCTCATTGCGCCTCTAGCTGTTGGTGATCACATACTCGTAAAGGGACCCACCACAGATTTTGAGCAAGTAGTTGAATCCATGCAGATTGAGCATGCAAACATTCCGAGAGCGGAAGCGGGACAGAGCATAGGCTTGAAGATGACCGAGCGTGTCAGAGAAAGAGACCTAGTTTACAAGAAACTATAACCGGGTTAACCAACAAACCTGTATCCAGTCAATTCCTGTTTCAATAGAGAGGGCTTTTTTTGCTTATCTATAGCATCCACCAGTTACTTAAGTCAAGCGCATATTATTCCGCTTTTTTCAAAAAATGGAGGCAATGAAAACCTAAGGTATAATCTCGAACCGGTTTTCTGTGTTGATGTCGCCATTCTCTGCACAACCATCCCTTTTCTTCCTCTTGTTAGCGTCAGGACAAATGAGCATACTTATGAGTCAAACCGAACAAAGTGTTTGTTCATGAGAAATCTATTATGCAGAATTGCTTTTACAATCAAATGGACTATTGTTTTTGGGCGTGTTTGAAATTATGATTATTTGTAACAAATGTGAAACAAAAAATGAAGAGGATGCCATCTACTGCGTTAAATGCGGAGCAAAACTTGAAGTCTCGCGAGAAGAAAGTTGGGACAAACGAATGGAGAAATGGGGAGAAGATTTCGGAAAACGTGCTGAAAGGTGGGGAGAAGATTTCGGAAGGCGAGCAGAGAAAGAGGCGCTTAATGTAGGAGCAATTTTGGGCATAATAGTTGGTGTAGCAATGATTCTGGTTGGAATCGCCTGGTTTTCGGGAATAGCGGTAGCTCGATATTTTTGGCCAATAATAGTAATCGTTTTTGGATTGCTTGTTCTTGCTGGAGTAATATACGGTCTACTTCGCAACAGTCAGCCGAAGTGATGTCACCATTCTCCGCGCCCTTCCTGCCTTTTTTCGAGCGAATTAATTATTATATTTAAACTCATTCTCTATGGGTCCATCTAAACGCAAAAAGCTTTGTTAAGATTTCTTGAGTCAATTTTTCTTTACTGCGAAGGAAGAAGGCATACAATGGATTATCGTGGTAAGTCCATTAACTTTCACGGTATAATCTCGCAGCCGTTGTACTTAATGAACTTAAAATCGTTCAGACTTATTATTCCATTGTTAATTAGCTCATTAATTCGAGGAAGCTCAGTTTCTACCGCGTTTACAAGCCCCCTCACTGTGTTGCAAACTGTGGCGTAAGCGTCCTTGTTCCAGCGTCTAGTTATGTTCGCGTAGAGACAGCGGCCACCGCAAAGGTTGAGTATGTCGCATTCGGTGCAGGGTGCTTCAACGAAGGTTTTCTCCAGTTTGAGCGGGTTCGCGTTGCTTATATGGCTCAGGTAATAGTTTTTCATTCCCCACATGGCAGGGCATGGAACTATGTATCCATCGGTTTGGATGGTGTAATTTATCCAACCGCTGCCGCAACGCAGAAGGGTCTCTTTTTCATTTGACAAAAGCGAGTTTGCAATGCCTAGGAGTGGATAAAGCTTGAGCACAGCCTGTTTCTGTTCCATGTAGTCAACCCAGAAACGCGCTATTCTAGTTAGGCTGGGAATGTAGCTGTCTGTGCTCCAGCTTTTAAAGTTACGTCGGGCGTAATCGTTTGTCCAGAACCCTGCGTTCAGTTGCCAGTGTACAGAAGAAAACGGAAACTCGTTGTTGTCTACGAGCCATATGACTTGATTGTAGATGTCTGTCTGCTCCATCACTGTCATGCGCGCTATTAACTCACCCCGAAACCCTTTCTGTACTATCAGTTTCAGGTTGTCAATTACTTTGCGAAACGTGGCTATACCTCTATAGTAATCTGTCAATTCTTCGTCACCGTCTAGGGAAACCAAAATTGTGTGGAAACGGTTGACGTACTTCGGCTCTAACTTGTCCAATAGCAAGCCGTTTGTCTGAATCATAAAATGCCGCGGTTTCGCCGAGTCCATGATATGCCTGATTTCGTTCATGCAAATTAGGGGTTCGCCGCCGTAAAAAGTTAAAACACATTCGGGGTCTTCACTGCAAACCTTGGTTAATAACGCGAAATCATAATTGGCTTTTGCCGGTAAATCGTAGTTCACGTCAAATTTAGTGAAGTCCTCGCTAAAATCTTCGAGTGTTTCGCCGAAACAGTACTTGCATTGAAGATTACATTCAGTTGTTAGTACAACGTGAAAAAACATGCTTTTCCCGCCAAAAAGTTGACCCTTACGCCAAATGTTTTCTCAAGCTATTTTTTCTTTGAGGGCATTAAAGTTTTCTATCCTCTCGTCTGCGGAAATGGTGTTAGGCTTTGAATTTTCAGGTACATACAATAGAATTCAAGCAACGGTTTCTTGTATACCCAATCTCTTAATATAGTAGCTTGCAATAGTGTCCGCCCATATTTTTTAATCCACATTCTATTGAACATTTCAGGATGTTTTTCAATGATTACTTCCGCTGCTAGTTCTCCATCTAATAGGGCGTAGATGATGCCACTCCCAGTTATTGGGTCCACATGGCCTGCTGCGTCACCGATTAATATCCAGTTTGAGCTTGCAATTGGGGTCCGAAACGTTTTGACATCCTTAATATTTGGTATTAGCGCGGTCCATTCAGAGATCTTATCTGCGTGTGGGCAAAATTCGCTGACAAACGCGTCTAACTCTTTTCTAAGTTCATGAGGCTGGCAGATTTCCGCGTTGCCGATTCCTATACTAGTGTCCTCCCCTCTTGGAATAATCCATATGTAACCTTTCTTTGTGTGTAAGAATTTTATGATTATGCCATCGTTTTCAAGTCCCTTGACGAAATATCCGAAACACAAGCCTTTGTCCCTTTTGCCTAATGAGCCAATTATGTTCCTTCTTACCATGCTGTTGACGCCATCAGCGCCAACTAAAATTTTAGCAGCGTAAGATTGCTTTCTGGTTCTAACTTTCCACCATCCGCACTTTCTTTCTATGCCTATGACTTTTTCCTCGATTAAATCCGCGCCTTCATTTGTGGCCATATTTAACAGGTATTGATCGAATTTTAACCGTGAAAAACTAATGAATTTACCTTTTCTGAAACGAATGCTTAGTCTTCTTCCGCTCGGCGATATCAGGGTTATTGTACTTCTTTCGTTATGGGCTATGGGAAGAGCTTTGAGGAAGGGAAAAAACTCCTGGGCTATGGCAGAGGTCAAGCCACCACATGGCTTCTCTCTGGGATGCGAATAATCAAAGATGCTCGGGCGAATGTCCTTTTCTGCAAGTTTGTACGCACAGTACGAGCCGGCTGGACCTGCCCCTACAATTGCAACCTCAATCACAGTTGTACGCCGAAGTTTATAATATGCACGTTTGTTGGCTATAAGAGTTATACAGAGACTTCATTGAGAAAGGAAGACGCTTCCAGAGTGAGAAGCTGTTTAGCAATACTTTTCTTTTTTCCTCAAAAGGTCTTTCAATTCTTCTCTCTGGTTTTATATCTTTGACTTCGCGTTTTCTTTTTGTGTGTTCTCGACTTCCGTTTTCTGGACTTTTGTGGCTTCTTTCTGAGCTTTGTCAATATAGCTTTTTAGTTCGCGTTCTTTCATGATTTTTTCGGGTAATGTCTCAGGAGCGTATGCCAGAGGCAAAACTGCCAAGAATAAGAACAAAGCTGCGAAAGAGAAGATCGCATAGCTCTCAACCACCTCTGCGATGTAAGAACCGATCCAGATTCTTATGAAATTCGAAGCAAGGTACGGCAGCGCTCCGATAATGTAATACTTCTCACTATTGTGATATGTCGCTAGGTCTCCCCACAGAGTAATAAGAAAAATGGTGTAAAAAGATCCCCAGGCTACGCCGTCAATAACTGTATAGAAGTACAAAGCACTAAGGTTTTCCGGTGCGATTCCTAGAATTGCATAACCTAAGCCCAACATTGCAAACCCAGCAATTGCCAAGCGTTTACGTCCAAAATAATCTGCAAAAAAGCCCCCGATAACAGCGAAAATTCCTATGAGACTACTTTCGATAATCGTCACTGATCGTGCAATTTCTTCTGTGAAAGATTCGGTGATAACCGGGATTGCCATATAATTTGCCAAAGAAAAAATGCACCATGGAATGAAATAAAAGAGAAATGGTTTGTTGGTCAAAATGAACGTGTATGATACTTTACCCTCTTTTTCAATTGGTCTTTCATCAACTTTTAACAAGAGCAAAATCAACAAACCAATTACCCGTATCATTGATAGAATGAACGTGTTTGTTGTTACATCACTGAGTCCAATAAAGCCTATTAGAAAAACGCCTAATCCAACACAGAGAAATGTTACTCCGCCAACTCTTGAACGGTATTCTGCGGATGTAGAAGCGGCAAAATATCCCATACAAGCAGGCATACCTAAACCAAAATATCCTCCAAAGACTGCGGATGCTGTCACAAGTCCTACAGTTTCCGTTAAATCCAATATTAAAGGAGCGAAAGAAAGAACTATTCCGCCTGCTATCCAGTATAACAAAAACTCTTTTCGACGTCCAAGTTTACCTACTAAAGCAGCGCCTAAAACAGCTGAACCTGCAACTCCTGCAAAATTGACTCCCCATACCAGCAACGCTTCAGAAGTAGGTGTTTGGTTTAAAATATTGAAAGCATGGAAATACCACAGAAAAGCACTTGCTACCAAGACTATGTTTATTATCGCAACTTTGGTAGTAATTCCTGTTTTTCTAGGAAGGGCTTTCCTAAGCATCGCTATCTTATTCAAATTGATTTTAATTCTTAAATAAACATTAAGAATCTTGAAACCTTATTAGCTATATATACCGGAAGAGTTTGTTATCGCAAAGCTTTTAAGCAGAACTGTTCTACACTAATACACTTTAGGGAGAAAGGATAAATGAAACGGAAGATTAGAGCAGCTGGCTGGTGGTAAACACCCCATCTAGGTTTCTGCGCCAACCGCTCTAAGGATTAAAGATAACTCATTTCTTAATATGTTGCTTTTTACATATTTCAATTGCATGATTTCTCTTTCAATTAAACTATTCATAATACTTTTCAATTCTTGAACTTCTTTTGTTTCCAAAACAGCGTCAACCATTTTGAACATGTTATCTTCGTTAAGCTTTTCATTCTCAATTGTAGAGCTTATTTCTTTCCTAATTTTTGGATTTTGTAATGCATAGAGTATCGGAAGAGGCGCACATTCATTTTGCAATCTGCCAACCAGTTCTTGATATTCAATTAGGTCAATGAATTCCTCTCGTATTAGTGATACTATGCCAAAGGTTCTGCCATAATTCCCAAGTATTTCGACATCACGTTTCTTTCCATTCCCCAGTATCGCTCCGATCTTGCAGTGTAACTCGGGAACCACAGACTTTAACCTGATAATTTTCAAGTATTCCTGAGGAGTTGTCTCCAAGTTTTTCATTAAGCCTGTCTCCATTGCTTCGGCGTTGCTGATTTCAAATAAAGCTTCAGGCATCAAGCCTAAAATTGTGTTCCTCTGTTCTTTGGGAAGCTTTTCACATTCTCTGAACAAGAACGTTGATCCTAGAATAAGAAGCGCGTCTCCTGCGAGAAGCGCCACATCACCACCGAACTTTCCGAAGATTGTTTTCTTAGAGTATTTTCTTGCTGATTTGTCAATTATGTCATCGTGGATATCGGCAGCTCCTGCAATTAGAACCAAAGCCGCGGCTATAGAAGTTGTTTTTTCAGTTTTGCCTCCAACGGCTTCGCACGAAAGAGAAACTAGGGCTGGAAAAACAGGCAAACCGTCACGAAGGGTTACTCGCGCAAAATATTTAGTAGCCGACAAAACAGGGCCTTTTATGTACTTTGAACTCAAGATTTCTTTTCTTGCCTCTTCTAACCCCGCCCTTCCCTTTCTCAAAACAATACTTTTGAACCTATTCAAAAGTTCTAGCTCATCGTTCATATCAATCCACTCTAAAGATTATGTTATGTTTCCTATTCTTAATTTGGGTAAATATGCTTAATTGCCACTTGCCTACACTGATTTTGGCGAGGTCATCCATTCTTCAAAGCAAAACTCTTAATAGCCTATGGATTAATTCAACAGTTTCATGAGCCAGAGTAAGCACATCGAGGAAAAATGGCGAAAAAAGTGGGAAAACGCCCGGATATTCGAGGCTGACCCTGACCCCCAAAAAAAGAAAATGCTGGTTACTTTTCCTTATCCTTACATGAACGGACCTTTACACGTGGGCCACACGTTTACCGCTACGCGAGTTGATGCGTATGCGCGTTTCAAGCGGATGCAGGGCTACAACGTGCTTTGGCCATGGGCATGGCACTGGACAGGTCAGCCTTTATTAGGCGCCAGTGAGCGAGTGGCGAAGGGTGATGAGACCTACATACGCGTTTTACGGGAAATTGACGGAGTGCCCGAAGCGAAACTAAAGAAGTTTGTTGATCCGCTTTACATGGCTGAGTACTACACCAACGAGGGACGCTTGGTCGCGAAACGCATAGGTTTCTCGATTGACTGGCGGCGCGAGTTCAACACAGTTATGCCTACCTACCAGAATTTTATAGAGTGGCAGTACACGCGTCTGAAAGAGAAAGGCTATGTTTCGAGAGGAACGCATCCAGTTGTTTGGTGCCCTAAGGACAAAAGCCCAACAGGCGATCATGATCGGCAAGTAGGCGAGGGCATCACACCCGAAGAATACACACTTATAAAGTACAAGCTGAACGAAAAGACTTTCCTTCCCGCGGCAACATTCAGGCCTGAAACGATTTATGGCGTAACCAATATGTGGATAAATCCTGACGCTGAATACGTCGAGGCGGAAGTCAACGGGGAAAACTGGATAATAAGCCAAGAGGCCGCGGAAAAACTCAAAGAACAGGAACGCATCGTCAAAGTGAAGCGAGTGTTCAAAGGCAGAGAGCTAATCGGAAAAAGCTTCGAAAACCCGCTTACCAAAGCTCAGTTCCCGATATTGCCCGGCTGGTTTGTTGACCCGAAACAGGCTACGGGGGTGGTTTATAGTGTGCCTGCTCACGCGCCGTATGACTGGCTTGCGCTGAAGGATTTGCAGGAAAAAACTGAGGTGCTGAAGAATTTCGGCTTGGACGTTGAAGTTGTGAAGCGGATTAGTCCGGTCTCGCTTATCGAGGTTGAAGGTTTCGGCGAATACCCGGCGGTCGAAATAGTTGAGCAGATGGGCATAAAGGACCAGCATGATCCGAGGGCAGATGAAGCTACAAAGGCTTTGTACAAGAAAGAGTTCCACGCAGGAGTGCTCAAGCAAAACTGTGGACTTTATGCGGGGAAAACCGTCAAAGAAGCAAAGGACCCACTCACACGTGATTTCAGGGAGCTAGGCGTTGCTGACAGCATGTACGACCTGCCTAACCCTGTAGTTTGTCGTTGCTTGACGCCGTGCGTAGTTAAGATTCTGTCAGACCAATGGTTCCTCAACTACTCTAACAAAGAGTGGAAGGAGAAAGCCAAAGAAGCCTTAGCTAAGATGAAGGTTTACCCTGGCACTGCCACACAATGGTTCATTGCGGTAATCGATTGGCTAAAGGAGTGGGCTTGCGCTAGAACCACGGGCTTCGGAACGCCACTGCCGTGGGGCAAAGGCTGGATAGTTGAAACCCTTAGTGACTCCACCATTTACATGTCTTTCTATACCATAAACAAGCATATACGTCAGCACAGCATTAAGCCAGAATCGCTCACGCATGAATTTTTCGACTACGTTTTTTATGGTAATGGCAGCGAAGCTACAATCAGCAAAGCGTCAGGAATAGCTGTCGAAATTTTGCAGGAAATGCGAGCTGAATTCCTTTATTGGTACCCTTTTGACCTCAGGATTTCAGCCAAAGAACTTGTGCCAAACCACCTCACCTTCTGCATATTTCACCACGTTGCTCTGTTTCCAAGGGAGCAATGGCCACGGGCAATAGGTGTAAACGGAATGCTCATGATTGAGGGCAAGCAAATGCACAAGTCAAAGGGCAACTTCGTGACAATGAAAAACGCGGTTGACAAGTACGGTGCAGATGCCACTAGATGCGCGCTTCTGTTAGGCGCAGAGGGCATGGATGATCCAGATTGGAGAGGCGAGAATGCCGCGGACATTCAAGGAAAGTTTCAGTCCTTGAGCAACCTTGCTCTGGGCATAATAGAGAAAGCGAAAAGCAACGAAACGACACATCTGGAGAAGTGGTTGCTGAGTAAAATGCAGCAACGCATTGCTGAAGTCACGAAGAACCTTGAGGAGTTGAAGACGAGAACAGCCCTTGAGATAACACTGTTTGAGACTTGGAATGATTTCCGCTGGTACATTCGCAGGAAAGGCAAAATTGAAGCTAAGGCAGTTCAGGAGGCTTTGGAAGTGTGGCTCAGGCTTCTGGCACCTTTTGCGCCTTATGTGTGCGAGGAGTTGTGGAGCGCAGCAGGAAAAGAGAATTTCATTTCTTTGGCTGATTGGCCTCTGGTTGACGAAGACAAAGTTGATATGCTCTCTGAGGAAAGAGAGAACTTGTTAACAGACTTGATTGAGGACACATTGAACGTCTTGAGAGCGACCAAGATTTCCCCTTCGCGAGTATGCTATTACACGGCTGCTGGCTGGAAGCAGAAAGTGTACCGCATTTTAGTGGCAAAAGCAATTCACGGTGAGGTTAATTTGAGCGAGGTCATGAAGGAACTCGCGAGAGATAGCAACTTGAGGGATAACATGAAAGCGGTTGCCAGTTTCGTTCCCAAAGTTTTGAAAGCTTTGAGCAAGCTGTCCAGCGAAAGAAAGGAGCGCCTCGCAAAAGTCGAGCTTGGCAGCGAAAAAGAATTTGTCGAAAGCACCTTGAACTTTTTAGAGGAAAGGTTTGGCGCTAAGGTGGTTATTTACGGCGAAGAGGACAAGACGAGTTATGACCCTAAAAAGCGAGCGGTATTGGCTATTCCTGGTCAACCTGCAATTTACGTAGAATAGCGTATTAGAAATCTCTGAGAGAATTGTTATGTCGACGAAATACCGAAGATACTCTTTGAAATCAAAACAAGCTAAACAAATCCTACACGAGGTTTCGGAAAGGCTGAAGGTAAACGTGGAAACCTTCTTTGGTTCAAAGGCAAACGTTGAAGTTGTGGTCGCGGATGTCGGCAAAATTTATCTTGTAAGTGGCAAACCGTTGTTCTTCAAAATCGGCGAAAAGACTTTGCCGACGTTGCTTTTTTCAGATTTCGTCTCGCATGCGCCTAAAATCGTGGTTGACATGGGTGCTGTTCCTTACGTGTGCAACGGTGCTGACGTTATGGCGCCTGGCATAGTGCGGGTTGAAGGTGAATTCAGAAAGGGCGACTTTGTTCTGGTTGTGGATGAAAAACATGGAAAATCGATTGCTTTGGGAGAAAGTCTTATTGACGCGAAAACTGCTAGAAACACTAGGCAAGGTGTCGTCGTCCATACCGTTCATTTCGTGAGTGACAAAATCTGGAATTTCGCTAAAACATTATCTGAGTAGGCTTTATTAAGCACTTTTCATGAAAACCTCGCCAACAGAAAGCTATACCGTTCCAAAGTAAGAAGCCATAAAGCAAAAAACTCGTAGGCAGGAGGTTTATAGTTTTTTGGTCATCACTAAGGCGTCTTCGCCGTCCGAGTAGTAACCCTTAATCGTTCGACTTACCTCAAAACCCAGTTTCTTGTAAAGCGCAACGCCTGGATCATTCGTCACCCGCACTTCTAGATAGCACAGTTTAGCCTTATAATGGCACATGCCTTCCATTGCCCTAATCATTAACGCTTGTGCCACGCCTTTACGCCTGCCTTGCGGCAAAACCGCGATGGAAACCACGTGGCCTTTTTTGATTAAGCCGCCCAAACCGAAACTTGCCAAGCCAACCTCAATGCGACACATTATATATCCGACGATTTTTCCGTCTTGCTCCACCACTATGAAGGTTTCAGGAAACCGCTGATGCAAATCCATGAAGAAGAAGTCCATGTAGTTTTCGGGTAAACAAAGACGGTTGATGTGCATTACGCTTTGTAAGTCGTCTGGCTTGAATTTGCGCAGCTTGAAGGTCTGTTGCATTTTTTCGCCTTCTTTAACGAAATTTTAAGTATCAAACTTAAGGCTTGCGCTTAATGCGCCGTAATGTTTGGTTGACCCTCAAGAACTTAAGCGTTAGGATACTCTTATTCCATTGATTTAACTTCAGGCAAAGTGAAATTTCCCTGTGGCATAGTCCAAACCTTGGCTTGAGACCCCGCGTTCTTCAGAGCTTCACGTACCGCGTCGTTAACCGCGCGCGCCGTCTTCAACTTGAAAACTCCATTCGCGTAGTAATCAGGAAGCGAAGAAACCAAAATAATCTGGTGGTTTCTCAGTGCTTTCAACAGATAATACGCTTTATGCCCGCCCAACTCGAAGTGGCGCTTGACCTCCCTTTCAACTTTCTTTAAATTTTCCAGTCGTGTCATCCAGTCATAAAACACTTGGTTTCCATGTCCCTCAGGGCACTCAGCTACCATGATTATGGTGCCTCCGCGCTTAACCACTTCCAAAGCGTTATCTAATGCTTTGTAGGCCTGATACAGGTTTATGTCTGCTGGGTAGCCTCCTGAACTGACCACCGCGATGTCAGCTCGGCGGTCGATTGCTACACGGTACATTTCATTAACAAGTTTGGTTGCTTCAAGAAACGCCTGCTCCAAATCACCAGCAAACGCTTTCACGATTTCTCCTTTGCTGTCGGTCACTGCGTTCAGGATGAAGTCGACTTTGGCCAACCTCGCAGCTTCTGTCATGTCCTCGTGAACGGGATTTCCCTCCAAAACGCCGGTTCGTGCGCTTGCTTCTAGAAGCATGGCGTGGTTATGATGAATTGTCTCCTCGCCTGAAACTGCGGGTAAAACGCTTTTGCGTCCGCCACCGTAACCAGCGTAATAGTGGAAACCCACATCGCCTATCAGCACTTTCACGTCCGCCTCGGCAAAAACGCGGTTAACCCTAATACTGTTTCCATGCTTGGTTTTTCCGACGAAAACCAAGTCTTCTGCCTTGCAGTTGTGGCTTATCGTTTTCACTCGTTTAAGAACTTCTTCCCCAAGTATTCTTTTCGCTTCTTCGGGTTTAACTGCCCTATGGGTGCCGCAACCGAAGATGACTGTTATGTTTTCGTCTTTGACCCCTGCTCCTTCAAGCTCGGCGAGCAGTGGCGAAAGCATAGCATGGCTGGGAGTTTTTCTGGTGAAGTCATCTACAACTATGGCGATTTTGTGCTCTGGCTGGACGATCCCGCTTAGCCGCTTAGATCCGATGGGCTCACTAAGGGCTCTTTCGACTTCAGCCTTCACCTCCACGACCCCACCTATCTGCTTGGGTTCTATTGACCCGAGGAGGTTTCTGGCCGGAATTCTAACACATACGTCGCTTTTTCCGTAGGGAAGCCAAACGTCTACCATGGCAGTATCACACGATTATAATGTAAAAAGGGCTGAAAGTGCTATTAAGGCTTACCAAAATGTTGGTGTTTTCTCGGATTTTGTGTAAACTGAAGGCAATTGAAGTTAGTTTATTCTGGTTTTTTGGTCCTGCTACGAACTAAAAATGAAAAACCGAGGAAAAACAAGGCTATGCACCACAGCCAGAATCAACATTATAGTCTAATAAACAATAATTAGGAATCAAAGATTCTTAAATCCAATGCAGAAATCCGCAGAGTCTGTTCACGGTCCTTCGTTCAGACTATCTATTTTTCCTCTAAATAATGGATAGGGAGGACTACCTTGAGCAAAAGGATAGGGTAACAAAAGCTTCTTTAGAACTCAGCGCACAATAATATAAGTATGTGAGGAGTCAAGTTATGCCAATTGATAAGACACCTGAAAAAAACGCCATTCTGTTCGTCTGGTTCAACCATTACGCTGGCGTACTCATCAAAACCCCTTCGAAAACGCTTGTTATAGACCCTGTGGACATAAGAGCACGTAGCTTCCCGGATGCAGATGCTGTTTTAATAACTCATGAACACTACGACCACCTCGACCCGCGTTTAATAGTGGAGATCCAAAAAGCCACCAGCTGCACCATCATAGCTGACCCAGCTTCTACACAGCGCCTGCAATATGCTATTCCCCCTGGCAAACTGCAGCAAATTCGTCCCAGTGAGGAAATCAAAGTCGGTGAAGTATCAGTTAAAGCAGAAAAATGCAATCATCCCGCAGCTACTCCAGTTTCTTACATAATCACAAGTGAGGACGGCGTAAAGGTCTTCCACACTGCCGACAGTCTGCCTTACCAAGAGCTTGCCACCATCGGCGAAGAGGAAAAATTTGATGTTGTATTCTGCACTGTGGGCATCGCACCTGGCGCAACACCGGAAACAGGTTTCGAAATCGCACGCTTAACAAAACCCCAAGTAGCTGTTCCTTATCACACGAACTCAACAGGTTACCAGAACGAGTTCGCAGAAATTCTGAAAAAAGAAATGCCAAGAACCGCATGCTTGATCCCCGAACTTAACAAGATATATCAAGTTTCGAAAAGAAAGTGAAAACTTGACCACGAAAAAAGTTGAAGTAGCCAAAATTCTGCACAAAATAGACGCGTTAAAATTCGGTGTCTTCAAACTAACAAGCGGAAAATCTAGCCCCTACTACGTAGACCTCAGAATAGTGCCCAGTTTCCCAGATGCTTTCAGGGAAATCTGCGATTTCTACGGCGAATACATAATCACCCAAGTTGGAATCAGAAACTTCGACAGAATTGCAGGTGTTCCTCTCGCTGGAATACCTTTCGCCTCCCAAATTGCTTACAACTTGAAAAAACCTTTTCTGTACGTTCGCAAAGGCATTCGACGCCATGGAAGGCAAAGGAGAGTGGAAGGAATTCTCGTATCTGGAGACCGCGTTTTGCTCGTTGACGATTTGGTTACTACGGGCTTGAACTTGAAAAAAGCAGCCGAGGCCATAAGGGCGGAAGGCGGAGTGGTAAATGAAGTGTTAGCCTTATTGGATAGAGAGGAAGGAGGAAAAGAAAAGCTTGAAAAAAGCGGAATCAACGTTCATACGTTGCTCAAAATAAGTGAAGTGGCTAACACTCTATACGAAATAGGTGCTATCGATGATGCTAGTCTTAAAACTATTCTGAAGCAAATCAAAAAATAATAGAATGTAGGCGCAGAAAGCTACTCGCATCTAATCATAAAAGATTAGCTTCTTCTCCTCCAATAGCGTGTGCAGTTTCTGCACGGCGTCATAAACGTCCTGTTCTTTTTTGGCTCCAGTGCAAACCAGTTTTCCGCTTGCAAACAGCAGAATCACAACCTTAGGCTCACCCATTCTGTAGATTAAGCCTGGGAACTGTTCAGGCTCATACATTGTCTTTTCAAGCGTGAAAGCTGCCTTTTCCAAGTCAATCATACCGCCTAAGCTTGCTGAGGCTACTATGTTCTGTATTTTAAGCTCTGGTTTGCTGATAATTATTATTCCGCCTTTTTTCAGTTCCTTAATTACTTTCATAACGGCTCTACGCGCTTCTTTCTCAGATTTTGCGCCGGTGCACACCATCTTTCCCGAGTTAAAAATCAGCGTCGCCGTTTTCGGTCTTTTTAGTCTAAAAACGAGTCCAGGAAATTGTTCTGGACGATATTCTACGCCTGGATATCCTTTTACCACTGCGTTCAAGTCGACTTTCTGGTTCAGTGTTGCGGAGGCAACGACGTTTTCGATGCTTATGGTTGCTTTAACTTTTGGCATTATTTTCACTTCTTATTTTGGCTGTGATTAAATACCCTTTCTTATAAAGTCAGGTTTCTTTATAAATACATCTATGGTTGCTGTGATGTTTCTTTTTGCTGTTTAGACGGTTGCTTTTTCAGCAGAGGAAAGACAAACTCCAGAATTACAATTATTATTATGAGTGCTGCGACTATGGGCAATCCTACAGAGTTACGCATGAACAGAACAAGGAGTCCAAGCCAAGGGATGCGCATGACAACCTTCCCAACTACCAAGTCCTCGCGAACTCCATCAACGCCATCGGTTTTCCAAGGGTCATATTCAGCAGGTGAAGGCGTGTCTGGCCACTTGATGTGACTGTTTCCATCCCCCTTTGTGCGAAAGTACAGTGTGCCGTTAACTTCATCCACGGCAACTATCCTATGAACGATGAGATCGTCTGGGTCGCTTGGTTCGTGAAAAATAATTATGTTACTGTCTGGATAGTTCGTATTCAGTTCTCGCGGATTCACTCCTTGCACAACTATCAGATCACCCTTGTGCAAGGTTCGCTCGAAAGGATGATAAAGTGAGGTCCAACCGTCACATGCGCTATTATAGGGTATGCACATGCTTCCACTCACTACTGCCAACGCTGGATAAGGCGTGTCCAATGCTGTTTGCGACCCAATCCAGAAGCCAAAAACCGCCAAAGCAATCACGCCAATGACAACGGCAGTTTTTACATATTCGTTCTTCCAGAGTTTCTTGAGATTAGTGATCAAAGTAGCGCCTCGGTTGAATCATGAAGTATTCCTGTTCAATATCCACTCTATGTTATAAAACTTAACGCTTTTAAAAAAAGGAAAAATGAGAAGGTGAAGGTTAATCGCCAACTATTTGCATCGAATGAATTCGATTATTGCTTTTGTTGCGCGTTTAGATTTTCTGTTTACTTAGCACTTCGCGGAAGCTAGCGCCACATTTTGGGCATTGATATAGCCCGATTTCCAGTTGCATCCTTTTTCCTTGCTTGTCTGGGCGACCGGCCATTTTCCATGACTTCTTCATCTTTGGAACATCGGCTCCACATTTTGGACATTTAGCCATCTAATTTCCTCCATGATATACACCCCACGGTTTCTTAATATGATAGATATATAATTTTCCATTGTTTTCGAATAGAAATTTTCTGTTTAAACATCAAAATTAAACATTTTTTTGTTAAAATTATGGAAAAACCAAACAATAGCATGTTTTACCGCAAGAAAGAAATGTCAAAGTAGCTAAACGTGCCAAAACATTTTTACCGTTGATTCTCCGCTTAGTCTTTTCGATATCCTGAGGTTTAGCTGAGATTGCAGAATTCTGAAAGTGTTTTTGAGATGCTTGTTAAGCCAGTTCGACGGCTAATTGAACAGAAGGGTTTTCCTGAGCCTACTGAACCTCAGGAGAAAACAATACCAAAAATACTTGAGGGCAAAAATGTCCTTTTGATTTCTCCTACGGCAACAGGCAAAACCGAAGCGGCGTTTCTTCCCTTGCTCAGCCTGTTATTACAGGCGCAACAGACGCCGGGGATAAAAGTTTTGTACATTACACCATTGCGGGCTTTGAACAGGGACATGCTTGAGCGGCTTGAGTGGTGGTGTAACAATTTGGACATTAAACTGGCGGTCAGACATGGCGACACCGACACCAAAGAGAGAACACGACAGTCTAGAAGCCCTCCAGACGTGCTGATAACCACGCCTGAAACGTTGCAAGCTATGCTTTCGGGTTGGCTATTGCGGGGACACCTGCAAAGCCTGAGGTGGGTGGTAATTGACGAGGTGCATGAACTAGCAGATAACAAACGCGGAAGCCAGCTGTCCTTAGCATTGGAGCGCATCAGAAACTTCACGGGCAAAGACTTCCAGATGATAGGGTTGTCCGCAACCATCGGCACCCCTCAAAAGGTAGCCCAGTTTCTCGTAGGCAACAAGCGCCCCGTGGAAATTATTCGCGTGCCAGTAGCCAAAATGGTTCGTTTACAAGTGATTTTTCCGCAACCAACCGAGGAAGACGTGAATCTTGCAAGGCAACTTTACACGCACGCAGAAGTGGCAGCTCGATTGAGAGCAATCCGCGATTACATGCGTACACACAAGTCCGTGCTTCTTTTTACAAACACGCGCTCGATCTCGGAGGTGCTGGCAAGCAGGTTTAAAGTGTGGGATCTGAATTTTCCAGTTTCGATTCACCATGGCTCTCTAGCTAAGCCTTCGAGGATAGCAGCGGAGGCAGGGTTGAAAAGAGGCGATCTTAAGGGTTTAATCGCTACCAGTAGCCTTGAGTTAGGCATAGACGTGGGTCGCATAGACCTTGTTATCCAGTACATGAGTCCTAGGCAAGTTTCAAGACTTATTCAGCGTGTGGGCAGGGCGGGTCACAGGATAGGGCGCGTGGCGAAAGGCGTGATTATCGGCATGGACTCTGACGATACGTTGGAAGCGTTGGTGACAGCGAGACGTGCCTTGAAAGAGGATTTGGAGCCTGTTGAAGTTCCGTCTAAACCATATGATGCTTTGACTCATCAGATTGCAGGGTTGCTGCTTAAGAATAGGCGTTTAGCATTCGCTGAGATTTTTGAAGTAGTGCAGAAAGCTTACCCATATCAAGACATAACGATGGAGGATATTGAGAAGGCGCTTAGGTATATGCATGAACGTTTTCCGCGTTTAGCTTGGGTTTCTTTCGAGGATCAAGTGGTTTTAAAGCCTTCGCGCACTAAAGCACTTTTTGAGTATTACTTCGATAATTTGTCCATGATTCCTGTGGAAAAACAGTTTTTGGTTGTGGACGATTTAAGTAACTCTTCTATCGGAGTGTTGGATGAGGCTTTCATGGCAGAGTATGGTAGGCCGGGCACAAAATTTATCATCCGCGGTAGTGCTTGGCAGATAATCCACACTACTGAAGACAAAGTTTACGTGAGATCGATTGACGACCCTACGGGTGCTATACCGAGCTGGATAGGGGAAGAGATTCCTGTACCTTTTCAAATAGCTCAGGAGGTGGCTTGGGTAAGGGGGTTTGTTGAAAAGAAAATGAATAGTGGCCTTTCGCCAGAAGAGGTTAGCGTGTTGCTCAGTGAGCGGTATCCGGCGGACAAGGATACAATCTTGCGTGCAATAAAGGAGACGGTAGAGCAAGTGACCACTGGCTTGCCCGTTCCCACTGATAAGCGAATTGTGCTTGAAGACTGGGAGGATTTTGTGATAATTCATGCGAATTTTGGTTCTCTTGCGAACAGAGCTTTGGCTCAATTGCTTGGGGATTCGCTTTCGGAAAAACTTGGGCACAGCATCGTGGTTCAGCATGATCCTTACCGTGTCTTTGTACAAACGATGGGTGCAGCAAATGTGGCTCGGCTGCTTGAAGTCTTTGATGAGTTGAGCACTATGCCTGAAGAGTCGGTGAAGGGTGCTCTTATAAGGTCAACAGTGAAAACTGGACTTTTTAAGCGACGTGTGATTCATGTGGCTCGTCGTTTTGGGGCGCTGAAGAAGTGGGCAGACTTCAGTAGTGTGAGTCTTCAGAAACTGATTACGAGTTTTGAGGGTACGCCTATTTATGATGAGGGGTTAAAGGAGGTTTTCACGAAGGATTTGGATGCTAATAGGCTTGTTCGGATTCTGACTGACATTCGAGATGGCGAGGTCAGGTTGCAGGCTTTAAAGACTGGTGGCAATATGACTCCGGTTGCTCGGGTGGGCATTGAACGGGTTAGTATGAAGACTG